>Ga0255127_1000072_pt1 | contig 54633 bp, 53 predicted proteins | sample Law_Miss_RepB_8d_FD_188555 | JGI IMG/M metagenome (GOLD analysis project Ga0255127, IMG submission 188555) | Freshwater microbial communities from St. Lawrence River, New York, United States - Law_Miss_RepB_8d | ecosystem: Environmental > Aquatic > Freshwater > River | place: USA: New York...
GGCGCGGGGTTGAGGGTCACGGCGGGGTTGCTCATGGCCGTGCCTTCAGCTTTGCGAGGCCCGCTGGGCCGGTGGCGAGTACAGGTTGGCCACGGTCTCACCAAACGGGCCGGTGGGCGTGGCGCCGGGCAGCTTCTCGCGCACCGACAGGGGCAGCAGCGGGAACACCAGTTCCGCGAAGCGGTAAGCCTCTTCCAGGTGCGGGTAGCCCGAGAGCACGAAGTGGTCCAGCCCCAGCTCGGCGTATTCCTGAATGCGCGCGGCCACGGTTTGCGGGTCGCCCACCAGGGCGGTGCCGGCCCCGCCGCGCACCAGGCCCACGCCGGCCCAGAGGTTGGGGCTGATCTCCAGCTCGGCGCGCGTGCGTTTCTTGCCGCCTGCGTGCAGCGCGGCCATGCGGCGCTGGCCTTCTGAGTCCATGCGCGCAAAGGCGGCCTGGGCCTGCACCACGATGTTGTCGTCCAGGCGGCTGATGAGGCGCTCGGCGGCGGCCCAGGCCTCGGCCTCGGTTTCGCGCACGATCACGTGCAGGCGAATGCCGAACTTCACCGTGCGCCCGTGCCGGGCGGCGCGCTCACGCACGTCGGCCACTTTGCGGGCCACATCGGCGGGCGGTTCGCCCCAGGTGAGGTAGGTGTCCACCTGCTCGGCGGCCAGCTCGTGCGCGGCCTCTGACGAGCCACCGAAGAACACCGGCGGGTGGGGCTGTTGCAGGGGCGGGAACAGCAGCTTGGCGCCCTTGACCTGCAGGTGCTCGCCCTCGAAATCCAGGGCCTCGCCGGTGTGGCTGCGGCGGAGGATTTCGCGCCAGATGCGGATGAACTCGGCCGATTGTTCGTAGCGCTGGGCGTGGTCCAGGAACACGCCGTCGCCTTCCAGCTCGGCGCGGTCGCCACCAGTGACCAGGTTGATGAGCAGGCGCCCGCCGGAGAGGCGGTCAAAGCTGGCGGCCATGCGCGCGGCCAGCGCGGGCTGGTGCAGGCCGGGGCGCACGGCGATCAGGAACTTCAGCCGCTGCGTCACCGGCAGCAGGCTGGCGGCCACCACCCAGGGGTCTTCGCACGAGCGCCCGGTGGGAATGAGCACGCCCTCGTAGCCCAGGCTGTCGGCGGCCTGCGCCACTTGCTTGAGGTAGTCGTGCGTGAGCTGGCGCGCGCCTTCGGCGGTGCCCAGGTAGCGGCTGTCGCCGTGGGTGGGGATGAACCAGAAGATCTTCATGTCAGGGCCTTTGGGTGGGGGTCACAGCGCGCCGACGGCGGCGTCGAGCAGGCGGATCTTTTTGGGGATCAGCTTCAAGTCGAAGAAGGTGTCGGCAATGGCCTGCTGCTCTTGCAGGATCGCCGGGGTGATCGGGCCGGTGCCGTACACCGAGCGCTGCACCGCGATGTCCACCGCCGGCTTGGGCAGGCCCCACAGCGGCGCGAACTCGGCGGCCAGCGCGTCGCGGTTGGCGCTGCCCCAGGTGTCGAGCTTGGAGAGTTCCTCGATCAGCACCTTGGTCACGTCGGGGTTCTGGCGCGCGTAGGGCAGCGACGAGAAGTAGTAAGAGCGGTTGTTCACCACGCCCTTGGCATCGGCCAGCACCCGCGCGCCCAGGCTGTGTTCGGCCGCGGCGAGGAAGGGGTCCCAGATCACCCAGGCGTCCACCGAGCCCTTCTCAAACGCGGCGCGCGCATCGGCCGGGGGCAGGAAGATGGGCTGCACGTCGGCGTACTTCAGGCCGTGTTTTTCCAGCAGCTTCACCAGGAAGTAGTGCACGTTGGAGCCTTTGTTGAAGGCCACCTTTTTGCCCTTGAGATCCGCCACGGTTTTGATGGCCGAGTCTTTGGGCACCAGCACCGCTTCCGACGCCGGGCGCGGCGGCGTGGCGGCCACGTAGGCCAGCGGGGCGCCGGCGGCCTGCGCGAAGATGGGCGGGGCCTCGCCCACGTCACCGAAGTCGATGGAGCCCACGTTCAGGGCCTCGAGCTGCACCGGGCCGGCGGTGAATTCGGTCCAGGTGACCTTCACGCCCAGCGGGGCCAGGCGCTGTTCCAGCGTGCCTCGGCCTTTGAGCAGGCTCAGCAGGCCCTTCTGGTGGCCGATGCGCAGCACGCGGCCCTGCTGGGCGAAGGCCGCGGTGGCCGGCAGGGTGGAGAGGACGGTGGCGCCGAGGGCGCTAAGCGCGCCCAAGGCCAGTTGGCGGCGGGTGATCGAAGACATGCGAATTTCCTTTGGGGGGCGATGGCCCGCAGGCGCGCACAGGCGCAGCCCTGCCGACCACCGCGAGGTGGTGAACAAAACGAAGGGGAAGGGGAAGGGGGAGCGATGGCGCGGGCGCGGGGCCCGCGGGCGCCGTCAGACGCTACATCGCACCTGCGAGAACGGCACGGGCGCGAAGCCGGCCGTGGGCGGCATTCGCAGGCCGTCGGTGAGCAAGGTGTTGACGGCGTCGTCCAGCCGGCTGGCGATCTCATCGCCCACGTGGTACCGGCCGTGCTCGTCTTTCGGAATCTGGGCGTCGGTGGCGTAGACGCCGGGCAGGATCTGGCGCGCCGAGAGCGACTGCAGCACCGGGCGCAGCGCGTAGTCCAGCGCGAGCATGTGGTGCGGGCTGCCGCCCGTGGCCAGCGGCAGCACGATCTTGCCCTTCAGGCCGGTCTGCGGCAGCAGGTCGAGAAAGACCTTGAGCACGCCGCTGTAGGCGGCCTTGTAGACCGGGGTGGCCACCACCACCGCGCGCGCGGTTTCCACCTGGGCGATGGCGCGGCGCACGCTGGCGTGGTTGAAATCGGCCAGCAGCAGCGCCTGGGGCGACAGGTCGCGGATGGGCAGCCGGCTGAAGTGCACCTGGCGCTGGGCCAGGCGCTCGGCCACCGCGTCGAGCAGGGCGGCCGAGCGCGAGTGCTCAGATGGGCTGCCAGCGATCAACAGAATGGACACGGTGAATCTCCCTGGGGGTGCGGTGACAGCGCGGCTTATTTTTTGGTGTAGATCTGGTCAAAGCTGCCGCCGTCGGCGAAGTGCACCTTGGTGGCGTTGTCCCAGCCGCCGAAGGCCTCGTCGATCTTGAACAGGTTGAGCTTGGGCAGCTGCTTGGCGTACTTGGCCTGCGCCTTGGGCGAGATGGGGCGGTAGAAGTTTTTGCCCGCGATGTCCTGGCCTTCGTCGCTGTAGAGGTACTCCAGGTAAGCCTGGGCCACGGCTCGGGTGCCCTTCTTGTCCACGTTTTTGTCCACCACGGTCACGGCCGGTTCGGCCAGGATGGACAGCGAGGGGTAGACGAAGTCCACCTTGCTGCCGAATTCTTTTTCCAGCAGGTAGGCCTCGTTTTCCCAGGCGATCAGCACGTCACCCTGGTTGCGCTGCGAGAAGGTGATGGTGGAGCCACGCGCGCCGGTGTCGAGCACGGGCACGTTGTTGTAGAGCTTGGCCACGAACTCCTTGGCCCGGGCATCGCCGCCGTACTTGCGCTTGGCGAATTCCCAGGCGGCCAGGTAGTTCCAGCGGGCACCGCCCGAGGTCTTGGGGTTGGGGGTGATGACCTTCACGTCCGGGCGGATCAGGTCGTCCCAGTCTTTGATGTTCTTGGGGTTGCCCGCGCGGGTCACCAGCACGATGGTGGAGGTGTAGGGCGAGCTGTTGTGCGGCAGGCGCTTTTGCCAGTCTTTGGGAATCCACTGGCCGTTGGTGTGCAGCGCGTCGGTGTCGCCTGCCAGGGCCAGGGTGGCCACGTCGGCGTCCAGGCCGTCAATGATGGAGCGCGCCTGCTTGCCCGAGCCGCCGTGGCTTTGTTTGATGGTCACGTCTTGGCCGGTCTTGGCCTTCCAGTGCTTGGCGAAGGCGGCGTTGAATTCCACGTACAGCTCGCGCGTCGGGTCATACGACACGTTGAGCAAGGTCACCGGGGCGGGCTGGGCCACGGCCAGGGTGCCGGCGGCGGCCAGCGCGGCGGCGGCCAGGGTTTGCAGAAGGGTGCGGCGGGTGCTCATGGGGGTTCCTTGTGTGCGAAAGGGGGCGGTTGTCAGGAGGTCAATCGACCTTGGAGCGCATCATCTCGACAATCGCTCAGACACGGAACGAATACGTTTTTGGTTGTTTATCACCAAAACATCTTTGGGCCTGCGCCGCCACCGTCTCAGGGGTTCGCGTGGGTCTTGGGGGGGCGCCACTGCGGCACGCTTCTCAGCAGCGCCTGGGCTGCCTCGCGGGTTTCGGGGTTGAGCGTCATCAGGTGATCGTCCCCGAGCGCCATCGCAAGCAGTGCGCCGTGCAGCAGGGCCTGGCGCTGGTGGGCGCCGTGGGCGCGCATCCAGTCGGCCAGCGCGCTGGCTTGCCCCTGGTGTTTGAGGTGGGCCAGGATTCTGTGCAGCCCGTTGTCGGGTGCCATGGCCTCTGGCACGTCCAGCGCCCGCACCAACTCGTCGAACACCCGTGGCCAGTCGGGCGTGGGGGTGGCCAAGGCGAGGACCACGCCGTCCAGGGGCTGTGGCGCGATCGCCATGGCCGTCGTCAGGTGCGGCCGCGCGGCTTCCGGCTGGCCCAACGCCAGCGCCTGCAGCTGCCCCAACAGCCGATGCGTGGCGGCCCGATCGGCCTCTGGCATGTGCAGGGTGAGCGCCATCTCCAGCACGGTGGCCGCCTCATGGGCCTGACCCGCCGGGTCCGCCAGCAAGCTGGCTTGTGCCAGCCGTGGTTCGATTGATGTGGCGTCGAGTTCAATGACCCGTTGCCATTGGTCGATGGCCCCTTGCCAGCGTTGCTGGCGTTCCATCAGGTCGGCCAGGCCCGCGTGGCACAGGGCCCGCATCTCCATGGACTGGCGGTCTTCCAGCACGGCGCAGCGGTGGATGCTTTCTTCCAGGCAGTGTTCCGCTGTCTCGAACTGGCCGCGTTCGACCCACACATCGCTGCGCTGCAGGGCCACCCAGATTTGTTGCAGGGCGCGCTCGCCTGGCGGCAGGCGTTCGCACAGGGCCTCGGCCTGATCGGTGGCCAAGGCCGCCGCGTTGGTGTGGCCCAGCTCCAGCTCGCATTCGGCTTGCAGTAGCCGGGCGCTGATCAGGCGGCGCACGATGTCCTTGTCTTCGCTTGCTCCCAGCGCGTCCAGCAGCCGCTGCTGCGAGGCGATGCTGTCGTGCGTCAGGCCCAGCATTGACAACGCCTTGCCTTCGAAGGTCAGGGCCCATGCCCATTGCGTCTGCCAGGCGCGCACTGCGGTGCTGGCCAGGTCGCGTATCACCGGCGCCAGGTGTTCGCGTGAGGCAGCCCATTCTTCGGCCTCCTGCAGCAACTGGGCGCGCGACAACAAGGCGACGGCCCACCACTCGGTCCAGGCCTGTGCATCGGTTTCACGCCGCTCGGTGGCGATCTGCGCCGCTTGTGTCAGGACGTCCAGGGCCTCGGGTGTGTCGCCGCCATCGGCCAGCAGCCGCGCCAGGGCAAGGCGTGCGCGCATGGCCTGCAGCGCCAGGGGCGAGTCGTGGTTGGCCACGAACCGGCCGATGAGCCGGCGGTAGGTGTCCAGCGCTGCCTGGCGCTGTCCGTGATCGGCCAGCACCTGGGCCAGCAGGGTGCCGGCCCTGATGGTGTCCTCGTTCAGGGCGTCTGGTGCGCCGCCGTCGTCGGGCCCCAGCAGCGCCTGCAGGTCCTGCACCGCCAGGCGCCAGCGGCCCAGGCTGGCCTGGGCCGCTGCCCGGTTGAGGCGCGCCCGGTTGAGGTGGCGCTGGTGCAAGGAATCGGTGGATTCGCCCAGCCTTGCGATAAGTTCTTCGCTCAAGGCCAGCACCTGGCGGTGCTGCCGCAGCCGCAAGTGCAGGGCGATGCTGAGCCGATAGGCCCAAGCCACTTCCTCGAGGGCCATGGCATCGTGGCTTTGGCCAAACTGTTCGCGCACGGCTTGGTAGCGCGCCAGCGCCGCACGCGGGTGGCCGGCACTCTCGGCGGCCAAGCCTTCCTGCATGAGCGCACGCGCCTGCACATGCTCGGGCAAGATGCCGTGCGGGCCATCGCGCACGACGGGTGTGCGGGCGTCGGCCTGCAGATCGGCAATCAGCTCGCGGTACGCGTCGGCCTGGCCACTGGCCTGGGTCAGGTTGGTGGCGTGATCGATCAGGCGCTGGCGCAAGGGTCCGGGGCGCAACATGCTGGCCAGGGCCAGCGCGTACTCGGGCTCGGCCTTGCCCTCGTTCAGCGTTTTTTGCGCCAGGCGGCGTCGCTCTGCCGGGCTGTAGCAGGTCTGCATGAAGGTGGTGAGGAAGCGAATGCTTTGCCGGGCGCGGCGCGGGCCGTTTCGCATCAGGTACCAGATGTTGTAGAAGCGCTCGGCCACCTGGTAGCCCTTGCGGCCTTTGCGATGGCTGGTGAGTGAAACCGCCTCGACATGCCCGCTTTTTTCCAGTCGGCTCAGGTGGCTGCTCACCGCCGCCGTGTCCAGGCCCGTGACCTCGCTGAGCTTGGCCGCGGTCATGGGGTTCCAGTTCAGCGCCAGCGCGTCAAACACCGCGCGGGTCTGCAAGGCCAGTTCTTCGGTGCGCGCCTGGTACCAGCCGGTGAAGGTATCGAGCATGGCGCTGAGTTGCGAGAGCACGTCGGCGCTCATGTGCGATTCGAGCACGCGGTACAGCACGCTGAGCGTGCGCGGGTTGCCGCCGGCCAGCGTGTTCAGCGCCGCAACGCGCCCGGGCTCTCGGCGCAGCAACTGCAACACCGGCGCCCCACTGGCCCCGCGCTGTTGCGCGATGTGCTTCAGGCAGGCCATCACCTCGGCGTTGTCCAGGCGGTCAAGCGGCTGGATGCGGAAGAAGTCGAAGAAGGGGGCTTGGTGCTGGTGAGTGGATTCGGGGTAGCGCGACGCCGCGGCCAGCATCACCGGCCCGTCGTCTTGTTGCAGGCACTTGCGCAGTGCCCATTGGTGCGCCTCGTTCAGGCCAGCCAGCAGGGTGTCGAGGTTGTCGATCAGCAGCACCGCACGGCGCCCCAGGCGTTGGCACTCCTGCTGCAAGGCGTCCCAAGTGGGGCCGCCATCTTGCTGCGTGCGCGCCTCCAGGTGCCGAGGGGTGTGCCGCTCCCACAGGGCGTCGAGGCGGTCCAGCTCATCGGCGGGCGCACCTTCGTCCTCGCGGGCTTCCAGCAGCGCGTGCAGGCAATTGCGCCAGAACACGTCCAGGCTGATCACGTTGTGCTGTTCTTCGCGAAAGCGCAATGGCACGAAGCGGGCCATCAGCTCGGGGGCTTCTCGAATTCCGATGGCGGTGCGCCGCAGCAAAGACGTTTTGCCGAAACCTCTTGGCGCCACCATCAGGTGGTGGCGCGCCGCCTGGCCCTCAGGCAACTGGCGAAGCTGGTTCAGCAAAAAAGTCAGGATGTCTTGCCGAGCGACAAAGCCCTTGAGGAAATCGGCCTCGTTCTGCGCATTGGGATTGAAGAGGATCAGGTCCATGGCGGCGCTCCTCAAGGTTGGGGCCGATAGCGCTGCCACCATCGCTTGAGCAGCGGGTTGCGAAAGCCGCTCACCGGTTGGTCGGCGGCCCAGTCGTCCACCTCGACGAAGCCCTCGATGTGCAGGCGCTGCAGCACACCCAGCAGCGCGTCACGGGTAAGGGCCGGTTTCGCCACCTGCGCCAGCAGGTTGTTGAGGTCCAGGCCCTGAGGGCGGACGGCCAGGGCATTGAGCACGGCGAAGGCCACGGCGCATTCCGCGTCGCGGTAGTGCTTGCGAATGTGCTCTTCCCATGGCCCGAAGGTGGCCATTTCTGAGGGTTCCAGCAGGCGCGAGACCGCGTCTTCAATGGCTTGTTGCGCGCCCTCGCGGTCTTCCGATGGTGCGCCGCGCACCTTCTGCGCCACGGCTTCCAGGTAGAAGGCCGAGCGCCAGCCCACTGCCGCCACCAGGCAGTTGGCCTCGTCGTCGGTGATGCATTGGCGGCCCATCAGCTTGCCTTCTCGTGCCAGGTCTTGCACCAGGTCGCGCGCGGGCCCTTCGGGCAGCGGGTGCAGCGTGAATGGCCGGAACTTCGCCAGCGTGCCCAGGTACTGGCCCAAGCGGGCCAGCGGCTCGATGCCGATGGAGCCCGTGATGAGCCAGCGCACCCGCGGGCAGGCCTGCTGCATGCGGATGAGCTGGTTCATGAACTGGCGCGCTGCGTCAACGCCGGCCGTGCCTTGGTCGTGCAAGGCCTTGAGGAAGATGGGAAGCTCGTCGATCAGCAGCACCCAGCGGCGCGCGGTGTCCTCGTGCAGCGCACGGATGAGGCGCTCCAGGAACTGGGCGTGATCGAGGTGTATGAACGCCTGGTACCAGGGGCCGCCATCCTGGGCCGAGGCCCCCAGGCACTGCGTCAGGCGCTGCAGCAGGTAGCTTTTGGCCTGTTCGCCTCCGCTGCGGCGCTCACCCAGCCGGCTGCACAACTCGCGAAACACCATGGCGGCGCTGGTGCAGCCCGCCAGTTCCACCTTCACCGCCACCCAGCGTCGCTCTGGGGCCTGTTCCACCAGCCGGTCCAGCAAAAAGGTCTTGCCCAGCCGCCGCGGGCCGTGCATGGAAATGTTGTCGCCGCGATCGAACGCGTCGTATAGGTCGGCCACTTCTTGCTGGCGGCCGTAGGACTTGTCTCGGTAGGGGAGGGCGGCAATCACGGGGGCTCCTGTCTCTTCCGGCGGATGAAAACAAAGTTGTTTTGCAACAGCTTTGTTTTGAAACGGCTTTGTTGTTTCGGCGCCGGAAAGGGAAAAAGCCCACCTTATAAATCGAAAGAACTACATCAAAGTGCCTGGGTATTGCCTGTCTTTAACCCCACACCGCGTCCAGCGCCGCCCAGGCTGCCGCGATGGGCGCCTCGCCCAGGCGCTCGGCGCGGCAGATGAACACCAGGTCGCAGGCCAGGCCCACCTGCTCGGCAATGGCCAGGCCACGCGCCTGTGCTTCGCGCATGGCGATCGCATCGCGCACCAGCGACAGGCCCACGCCGCTTTTCACCAGGTCGAGCATGGAGGCCTCCTGGTCCACCAGCGCCACGCGCCGGGGCTCCAGGCCGGTGAGCGAGCCCGGGCCGAACACGCGGCGCTGCAGGCGGTGGTGTGCGCTGTCGGGCGGCGTGTCCAGCCAGGGCAGGGCGGCCAGGGCCTTCCAGTCTTTGTCGCGCACCTGCGGGCCCCAGCCGGCTGGCGCCAGCACGCGGTAGTGAAAGCGCGTGAGGTGTCGCAGGTGAAAGGGCGCGCCCAGGGGCGCGTCGGGCAGGTCCAGAAAGAAGCCCACGTCCAGGTCGCCCCGGTCCACCTGGGCCAGCACCTCGCCGCTCATGCCCTGGCGAAGCACCGTGTCCACCTGCGGGTTGGATTCGACCAGTTGCTTCAGGAAGGCGCCCAGGCGGGTGAACTCCGGGTCAAGAATGGTGCCGATGCGCAGCGTGCCGCGCACCGTGTCGTGCAGGCCGGCGGCCGCCTGGCCGAACTCGGCCAAGGCCTGCAAGGCCTTGTCGGCCAGGGGCAGCAGGGCGGCGCCATCCGGCGTGAGTGCCATGCCCTGCGGCGTGCGGGTGAAGAGTTGCAGCCCGGTGGCCTCGGCCAGGGCCTTGAGTTGCAGGCTCACCGCTGGCTGGCTCAGGTGCAGCCGCTGGGCTGCCCGCGACACATTGCCCTCTCGCGCCACGGCGGCGAAGGCGCGCAGGATTTGCGGGTCGATGGGGGGCGTTTTGGGGCGGTTCATGCCACCCATTATTTGACCGGCTTATGAGGTGTCGCCACACAAGTCATTGGCATTTCACCCAGCCAGCGGCCAAACTGTGGGCTATCGGGCGGCCGCCACATGAGCGCAGCAAATAAAACAGGCCCTCGCCACCCCCCTTCAGGAGACCCATCGATGGACAACACCGTGTTCGATTACGTGGTGATCGGGGCCGGCACCGCCGGCTGCCTGCTGGCCAACCGCCTCTCGGCCAACCCGGCGCACCGGGTGCTGCTGATCGAGGCTGGCCGCCCCGACGACTACCACTGGATTCACATCCCGGTGGGCTACCTCTACTGCATCAACAACCCTCGCACCGACTGGCGTTACCAGACCGAGCCCGACCCTGGCCTGAACGGGCGGCGCCTGCTGTACCCGCGCGGCAAGACGCTGGGGGGCTGCTCCAGCATCAACGGCATGATCTACATGCGCGGCCAGCAGCGCGACTACGACCAGTGGGCCCGGCTCACGGGCGACAGCGACTGGCGCTGGGACCAGTGCCTGAGCGACTTCCGCGCCCACGAAGACCACTACCGCCTCGACACCGAGGCCAACCCCGATTTCCGCCGCCTGCACGGCAACGGTGGCGAGTGGCGCGTGGAGAAACAGCGCCTGCGCTGGGACTTGCTCGACGCCTTTGCCCAGGCCGCGCAGCAGGCTGGCATTCCCGCCACCGATGACTTCAACAGCGGCACCAACGAAGGCGTGGGTTACTTCGAGGTGAACCAGAAAGCCGGCTGGCGCTGGAACGCCTCCAAGGCCTTTCTGCGCCCGGTGTCGCACCGGCCCAACCTCACGGTGTGGACCCAGGCCCTCACCGAGCGCCTGCTGTTCGAGCGCGACGCTCAGGGCCGCCTGTGCTGCACCGGCGCACAGGTGCGCGCCCTCGGCGGCCGGGTGTCGGTGACGGCGCGGCGCGAGGTGGTGCTGAGTGCCGGCGCGGTGGGCTCGCCTGCCATCCTGCAGCGCTCGGGCGTGGGGCCGGCGCCGCTGCTGCAATCGCTGGGCATTGCCGTGCAGCACGAGCTGCCCGGCGTGGGCGAGAACCTGCAAGACCACCTGCAGATCCGCTCGGTCTACAAAGTGCAGGGCGCGCGCACCCTCAACACCCTGGCCAGCTCGCTCTGGGGCAAGGCCAAGATCGGCCTGGAATACGCCCTCAAGCGCAGCGGCCCCATGAGCATGGCGCCCAGCCAGCTCGGGGCTTTTACCCGCAGCGACCCCGCGCAGCCCTGGCCCAACATCGAGTACCACGTGCAGCCGCTCTCGCTGGACGCCTTCGGCCAGCCGCTGCACCGCTTCCCGGCCTTCACCGCCAGTGTGTGCAACCTCAACCCCACCAGCCGCGGGCATGTGCGCATCACCAGTGCCGAGCCCGAGGCCGCGCCAGCCATCGCGCCCAACTACCTGAGCACGCCCGAAGACCGCCAGGTGGCCGCCGACAGCCTGCGCGTGACCCGGCGCATCGTGGCCCAGCCCGCGCTGGCCCAGTACCAGCCCGAAGAATTCAAGCCCGGCGTGCAGTTCCAGACCGACGAAGAACTCGCCCGCCTGGCCGGCGACATCGCCAGCACCATCTTCCACCCCGTGGGCACCACCCGCATGGGCCGGACCGACGACCCGATGGCCGTGGTGGACAGCCACTTGCGCGTGCGCGGCGTGGCCGGCTTGCGCGTGGTGGACGCGGGCGTGATGCCCACCATCACCAGCGGCAACACCAACAGCCCCACGCTCATGATCGCCGAGAAGGCAGCGCGCTGGATGTTGTCGGGCAATTGACTCGCGTGCAACCTATATCAGCGCAAACGGCCGATGTACTTGGCCTGCGCCGTGGCGTCTTCCGGGCCGGGGACGGGCTGCACCTGGCCCGCGCGCAGCGCCTCGGCCGCGCTTTGCACCAGAGGCTTGCGGGGCGCAGGCGCCAGCGTGGCGATGGCCGATTCCAGCTTCTCGGCCCACACCAGCAGCTCCACGTGGCCGTCCACCCGCGCGCGCTCGCGGGCGAAGCGGGCGATCTCCCGCGCGTACTCGGCGTTGCAGGCCATCCACTCGGTGTCGGTCACGCGCCCGGTCTTGCGCCGCAGCAGCACGTGCATGTGGGCCGCGATGCCGAACAAATCACTGGGGCTCATGGTGGTCTCCCAAAGGGTGGCGCGGGGGCATCTCAGTGGCCAAGCTGTTCGTTGTGCAAGGCCAGGTCGAGACCGGTGCGCTCCTGCTCTTCGCTCACCCGCAGCGACACGAAGCGCGAGGTGATCCACAGCACCACGGTGGTCATCACCACGCTGTAGCCCAGCACCGCCACGCAGGCCACCAGCTGCGCGGCCACGCTGGCCTGCACACCTGAGATGGCCGGGTCGGCCAGCACGCCGGTGAGCAGCGCGCCCACCAGCCCGCCCACGCCGTGCACGCCGAACACGTCCAGCGAGTCGTCGGCCCGCAGCCAGCGCTTGAGCGCCGTGGCGCCCCAGTAGCAGGCCACACCCGCGACCAGGCCGATCACCAGCGCCCCCCGCAGCGTGACGAAGCCCGCCGCCGGCGTGATGGCCACCAGCCCCGCCACCACACCCGAACACAGGCCCAGCAAAGAGGCGCGCCGTCGCGCCAGCCACTCCGCCGCCATCCAGGCCATGGCCCCGGCCGCCGCCGCCAGGTGCGTGACCGCCATGGCCAGGCCTGCGCGCCCATCGGCCGCCAGGGCCGAGCCCGCGTTGAAGCCGAACCAGCCCACCCACAACAGGCCGGTGCCGGCCATGGTGAGCCCCAGGTTGAAGGGAATGAAGGGCTCGCGACCGTAGCCGGTGCGTGGGCCCAGGGCGTAGGCCACCACCAGGGCCGCGGCCCCGGCGTTGATGTGCACCACCGCACCGCCCGCGAAATCGAGCGCGCCCAGCTTGGCCAGCCAGCCACTGGGCTCCCACACCCAGTGCGCGATCGGTGCGTACACCAGCAGCAGCCACAGGCTGGCAAAGCCCAGCAGGGCACCGAAGTGCATGCGCTCCACCAAGGCGCCCACCACCAGCGCGCAAGTGATGATGGCGAAGGTGAGCTGGAACATGGAAAACACCGACTCCGGCACGTGCGGCGCCACGTGGCTCACCGCCACCTGCCCCGCGCTGCCCAGGTATTCCAGGCCCGAGAAGCCCATGCGCTGCAGCCCGCCGATAAAGGCCCCCAGGTCGGCGCTGCCGGGCGTGAAGGCCAGCGAATACGCCACCGCGAACCACAGCACGCTCACCACCGCCGCGATGCCCACCACACTGGCCATGGTGTTGATCACGTTGATCTGCCGCACCATGCCGCCATAGAACAGCGCAATGCCTGGCAGCGTCATCAGCAGCACGAGCGCAGTGCTCACCATCAGCCAGGCGGTGTCGGCGCCATTCAAGGTGTTGGCCAAGGCCAGTGCAGGCCCTCCATCGGCCCAGGCGCCCAGGGGCAAAGCACCCAGCAGGGCGGGCAACAGCAGGTGGGAAACTCGGGTTTGGTGCATGAACGGCCCTTTCTCCTGAAAGTGGGGCCAGTGCATAAGACGTGCCAAATTGAATAGGAAGCAAGGGAAACCCCGGATGCACCTGCCCGGTGCAAGCCGCTACATTGCATGCACTCGCTGCCGCGCCAAGCGCGGTGACCGCGGGGGACCGAGGAGACAACCCAGTCCAACCAGAACATTGCCGGCATCACCGCCCATCAGAGGCGTCCGGATCCCATACAGCCGACCCTAGCGGGTCGGTTTTTTTTTGTGGCCTCGCCCAGCCGCGACAATCGGGCCCCTCATGGAACTGCTGCTCGTTTCTGTCGCTTCGCTGTTTGCTGGGTTCGTGGACGCCATCGTGGGTGGCGGCGGCCTGATCCTGGTGCCTGTGCTGTTCGCCGTATTTCCCACCACCCACCCGGCCACGCTGTTCGGCGTGAACAAAAGCGCCTCGATGTGGGGCACTGCTGCCGCCACGGTGCAGTTCGCACGCCGCGTGCAAATGCCCTGGGCCTCATTGCTGCCGGCCGCTGGCCTGGCCTTTGCGGGTTCCATGGCGGGGGCCTGGACGGTCACCGTCATTTCGCCCGATTTCCTTCGCCGCGCCTTGCCACTGGTGCTGCTGGTGGTGCTGCTCTACACCCTGGCCCGCAAAGACCTGGGGCGCCAGCACGCGCCCACCTTCTCGGGCCGGCAAGAGGCGGCCGCGGCCGGTGTGCTGGGCTTGACGATCGGTTTTTACGACGGCTTCTTCGGCCCGGGCACGGGCAGCTTTCTGGTCTTCTTGTTCGTGCGCTGGTTGGGCTACGACTTTCTGCACGCCAGCGCCAGCGCCAAGCTGCTCAACGTGTCGTCCAACGTGGCGGCCGTGCTGCTCTTTGCCTGGAAGGGTCACGTGTGGTGGCCCTTCGCGCTGAGCATGGCCGTGGCCAATGTGGTGGGCAGCCTGCTTGGCACTCGCCTGGCGCTCAAGCACGGCAGCGGCTTCGTGCGCGGGGTGTTCATCGTGGTGGTGAGCGCCCTGATCCTCAAGACCACCTACGACGCCTGGCTCAAGACGTGATCAAGGCGTGAAGCTCTCCGGCGGCCAGGGAATCTCGCTGGCCTTCAGCGGCGTGCCGATGGGCGCCGCCGCCTGCCCCTTCTGCACCGCGGCCATGTCTTGCGGATTGGGGTACTGGTCCATCAGCAGGTAGTCGAACACCCGCCGCGCAATGGGTGCTGCCGCCGCCGCGCCAAAGCCCGCGTTCTCCACCACCACCGCCAGCGCCACCCGGGGGGCTTCCACCGGGGCGAACGCCAGGTAGAGCGAGTGGTCGCGCTGGTGCTCTTCGAGCTTGCGCGCGTCGTAGCGGTCTTTCTGGCCGATGGTCACGGCTTGGGCCGTGCCGGTCTTGCCGCCGCTGGTGTAGCCAGCACCAGCGAATACACGGGTAGATGTGCCCTCGGTGGTCACGGCCTGCATGGCGCGCAGCACCACGGCAATGTTCTCGGGCTTGTAGCCCAGGCGCTCGCCCTCGGGTTTGGGAATCGGGGTGCGCTGGCGCGTGACCACGCTCTCGGTGGCGATGGTCAGGTGCGGGCGGTACTTGATGCCGCCATTCGCCAGCACCGACATCGCATGCGCGATCTGCAGCATGGTGAAGTTGTTGTAGCCCTGCCCGATGCCCAGCGAGATCGTCTCGCCCGCGTACCACTTCTGTTGTTCGGGCCGCTTGTAGGTGGCGCGCTTCCAGGCCTGGCTGGGCAGCACGCCGCGCACCTCGCCCTTGAGGTCGATGCCGGTGATCTGCCCGAAGCCCAGTGGCTTCATGAAGTCGTGCATCAGGTCCACGCCCATCTCGTTGGCCAGCGAGTAGTAATAGACGTTGCTGGATTTCACGATGCTGCGGTGCATGTCCACCGGGCCCAGGCCGCCATCGCCGTGGCTGCGGAAGCGGTGGTTGCCGAACATCCACGAGCCGCTGTCCTGAATCACCGTGCTGGCGCTGCGCGAGCCGGTCTCCAGGGCTGCCAGCGCCATGAAGGGCTTATAGGTGGAGCCGGGCGGGTAGGTGCCACGCAGGGCCCGGTTGAGCAGGGGCTTGTCGAGCGACTCGTTCAGCGCCTTCCAATTCTCCACGTCGATGCCATCGACGAAGAGGTTGGGGTCAAACGTGGGCTTGGAGACAAAGGCCAGCACTTCGCCGTTGCGCGGGTCAATCGCCACCAGGGCACCGCGCCGCTCGCCGAAGAGGTCTTCCACCATCTTCTGAAGCTTCAGGTCAATCGACAGCACCACCGTGTCGCCCGGCGTGGCCGGCGTGGCCGCCAGTGAGCGCACCGCGCGGCCGCCGGCCGAGGTTTCCACCCGCTCAAAGCCGGTGACGCCGTGCAGGGTCTGCTCGTACTGCTGTTCGGTGCCCAGCTTGCCGATGTACTCGGTGCCCCGGTAGTTGGCTTGCTCTTCCTCGGGCCAATCGGCGATCTGCTCTTTCTCGCGTTGGTTGATGCGCCCGATGTAACCCACCACGTGGCTGGCCACCTCGCCCTGCGGGTACTGGCGCAGCAGACGCGCCCGCACGTCCACGCCCGGGAAGCGGAAGCGCTGCGCGGTGAAGCGGGCCACCTCTTCGTCGCTCAGCCGGGTGCGGATGGGCAGCGAGTCGAAGCGGTGTGACTCCTCGGTCAGCTTGCGAAAGCGCCGCACGTCACGCGGCGAAATGTCCATGATTTGACCCAGCGCTTCAATGGTGGCACTCAGGTTCTCCACCTGCGATGGCGTGATCTCCAGCGTGTAGGCAGAGTAGTTGGTGGCCAGTACCCGGCCCTCGCGGTCCACGATCTGCCCGCGGTTCGGCACCACCGGAATGATGGCCGTGCGGTTGCTTTCGGCCTGCGCCAGCAACTCGTCGTGCCGCACGATCTGCAGCCACACCAGCCGCGCCACGATCAACCCAAAGGCCACCGCCACCGCCAGCCCGATCACCAGCACCCGCGTGCGGAACTGAGCGAGGTCGGCCTCGACGTTGCGCAACTCAGTCATGTGGCCCCCACGCTCCACCGCTTCGCGGGTCGCTGCCCCCCGAGGGGGCTGTGTCGCCTTGGGGCGGCCCGGCGGCGACACGTGACCCCCGCACTCCACCGGTTCTCCGCGGGGGAGCAGCAGCCAGCACACACCGCGGAACCGGCTTGGCCGGGCCGCTGGTGTGGCCCCCCTTCAAGGGGGGTGACGCCGAGGGCGGCGCGGGGGATCTTCATAATGGCCGGTTGTCGTCGGGGTTCGGGGCGCGGCGCTGCGGCGCCAGCAACAGCACCGAGGCCAGCGGCCACAACAAGGCCTCGATCACCGGGGCCAGCACCATGTCCCACCCGGGGAAGCTGCCGCCCACGGCCATGCGGGCGATCAGTTGCAGCAGGTGCGCCCCCAGGAACAGGCCAAACACCTGCAGCGCCTGTTGCGGCACCGGAAACCACAGCAGGCGACGGTGCACGGCAATGGCGCCGAAGCCCAGGGCGGTGTAGGCCAGGGCGTGTTGGCCCAGCAGCGTGCCCTGGTGCACGTCCATCACCAGGCCAAATGCAAAGGCCACGCCCACGCCAATGCGCAGGGGCTGGTGCACGCTCCAGAACACCAGGGCAATGGCGAGCAGGTCGGGCATCCACGCGGCGCGGCCCCACAGGCCCATGTTCATGAGCATGTTGCCCATGAGGGCCAGGATCAGGCTGAACCAGATGAAGACCGGGTTGGCGGGCAGCAGCAGTTGCTGGCCGGGGCGCATGATCATGGGTCGCGCTCCTCAGTGGGCGCGGGCACGGCGCCACGGCCACGCTGCGGGCCGGTCAATGGTGACGGGGGCAGTGGTGCACCGGTTTGCGACAGCACCAGCACGTGCAGGGCACCCTGCACGCGGGCCACGGGTTCGCACAAGATGCGCGAAAACGACGATTCGGCCTGCCGCTCCACTTTCGTGACGCGGGCCACCGGCAGGCCGGGCGGGTACACGCCGTCCACGCCACTGGTGGTGAGCAGGTCGCCCTCGGCCACGTCTGCATTGGCCAGGGTGAAGCGAAGCTCCAGGCCGTCGCCACCGGCCGAAGGCTGCCCATAGGCCACGCTGCGCACGCCGGTGCGGGCGTTCAGCACAGGAATGGCCTGGTCGCGGTCGATCAGCAAGCTCACCTCGGCCAGCAGCGGGTACACCCGCGTGACCTGCCCGAGCACACCGGCCTCGTCGATCACCGGCGCGCCGGCCACTACGCCATGGGTTTGGCCGCGGTCGATCACCACCTTGCGCGAGTACGGATCGGCCGCGTCGTACAGCACCTGCGCGCCAATGGCGTCCACCCCGGTGCGCGAGCGCATGGCCAGCAGGTCGCGCAGGCGCTGATTTTCCAGTGCCAGTTGCTCCAGTTGCAAGGTGCGCGCGGCTTGCGTGGCCAGGCGCTGCAGCGCGGCGCTTTCGTTGGCTTGGGCGCTGTGCAGCGAACTGAAGTAGTGGCCGGCCGCGGCGGCCGCCTCGATGGGCTGCATCACCAGCCACTGCACCGGGTACAGCGCCGTGGCCAGTGCGGCCCGAACGGGGGTGGCGACCTTGAAGCGCAGGTCGGCCACCATCAAAAACAGCGCCAAGGCGCTGAAGACCACCAGCTTGGACAGGGCCGACGGGCCCTGCTTGAAGAATGGCGGTGGGGTACGGTCCAGCGTGCCCAGTGGCATGGCGGCTCGCTACCGTGAACGGGCTTATTCGCTGGTGAAGATGGTGCCCAGGCGCTCCATGCGCTCCAGGGCCATGCCACAGCCACGCACCACGCAGGTCAGGGGCTCTTCGGCCACCAGCACGGGCAGGCCGGTCTCTTCGGCCAGCAGGCGGTCCAGGTCGCGCAGCAGCGCGCCACCACCGGTGAGCATCATGCCGCGCTCGGCGATGTCGGCACCGAGCTCTGGCGGGGTGTGCTCCAGGGCCATCTTCACGGCCGACACGATGTTGTTCAGCGGGTCGGTGAGGGCCTCCAGGATTTCGTTGGAGCTGATGGTGAAGCTGCGCGGCACGCCTTCGCTGAGGTTGCGGCCCTTGACTTCCATCTCTTTCACTTCGCTGCCCGGGAAGGCCGAGCCGATCTGCTTCTTGATGGCTTCGGCCGTGGGCTCGCCGATCAGCATGCCGTAGTTGCGGCGGATGTAGGCAATGATGGCATCGTCAAAACGGTCACCGCCCACGCGCACGCTGCCCTTGTAGACCATGCCGCCCAGGCTGATGACGCCCACTTCGGTGGTGCCACCGCCGATGTCCACCACCATCGAACCCGAGGCGTCCGACACGGGCAGACCCGCGCCGATGGCCGCGGCCATGGGTTCCTCGATCAGGTACACCTCGGAGGCGCCGGCGCCCAGGGCCGATTCGCGGATGGCGCGACGCTCGACCTGGGTGGAGCCGCACGGCACGCAGATGATGATGCGCGGGCTCGGCTTGAACATCGAGCGAGGGTGCACCATCTTGATGAACTGCTTGAGCATCTGCTCGGTGACGGTGAAGTCGGCGATCACGCCGTCTTTCATCGGACGGATGGCCTCGATATTGCCGGGCACCTTGCCCAGCATGGCCTTGGCCTCGTGGCCCACGGCCTGAATGGTTTTCTTGCCCTGCGGGCCGCCTTCGTGGCGAATGGACACCACCGAGGGCTCGTCGAGCACGATGCCCTTGTTGCGAACGTAGATGAGGGTGTTGGCGGTGCCGAGATCGATGGCCAGGTCGGTCGAGAATTGCCGACGGAACGCTTCAAACATGGTGCAGGAATCCTGTGTGGCACGGGCACGGCTTCGCGCGCACGTCGCCTGGTGGGGGGCCGAATACGGGGCCGGGCATCGGGTCCAAGTGGTTGATTTGGTAGCGAATTCCGCGCCAAGCCAGGGGAACGCCACCAAACCTTGGATAATACCCGATCCCCTGTGCATAACTGCACCCCGAGCGGGCCTGAACCGCCCCTTTACACCCCGTTTCAGGGGCATGGTTTTGCCGCTTGTCGGCTCGCCAAGCCTTTCCCCTTCTCATCCCAACGTCCAGCCATGTCACTCACCTTGAACGACATCGGGCGCATTGCCAAGTTGGCGCGCCTGGAACTCAGCGGACCGCAGAGCGAGCGCATGCTCGGCCAACTCAACGGCTTTTTCGACATCGTCGAGAAGATGAACGCCGTGGACACCACGGGCGTTGAGCCCCTGGCCCACCCCACCGCCGTCATCGGCGAGGTGGCCCTGCGCCTGCGCCCTGACGTGGTGAGCGAGCCCAACAACCGCGAGGCCAACCAAAAGAGTGCGCCCGCCGTCGAGCGCGGCCTGTTCCTCGTGCCCAAGGTGATTGAATGACCTCTAAACACATTCACGAAATGGGCGTGGCCGAGTTGGCCGCCGCCATTGCCGACAAGCAGACCTCGTCCGTCGAAGCCGCGCAGGCCCTGCTGGCGCGCGCCAAGCAACACGGGAACCTGGGCGCTTACCTGGCCTTCAACGAAGACGCCACCCTGGCGCAGGCGCGCGCCGCCGATGCCCGCGTGGCCGCTGGCGAGCGCGGACCGCTGCTGGGCGTGCCCGTCGCCCACAAAGACATCTTCGTCACCCGCGATTTCCCCACCACCGCCGGCTCCAAGATGTTGGCGGGCTACCAGAGCCCGTTCGACGCCACGGTGGTGGCCAAGCTGGCCGGCGCGGGCGCGGTGACCCTGGGCAAACTCAATTGCGACGAGTTCGCCATGGGCGGCAGCAACGAGAACTCGGCCTTTGCCGTGGCGCACAACCCCTGGGACACCGGCCGCGTGCCGGGTGGTTCATCGGGCGGTTCGGCCGTGGCCGTGGCCGCGCGCCTGGCACCCGCCGTCACCGGCACCGACACCGGCGGCTCCATCCGCCAGCCGGCGAGCTTCTGCAACGTCACCGGCATCAAGCCCACCTACGGCCGCTGCTCGCGCTACGGCATGGTGGCCTTCGCCTCCAGCCTCGATCAAGCCGGCCCCATGGCGCGCAGCGCCGCCGACTGCGCCACCCTGCTCACCGCCATGGCCGGGCCCGACATCGACCGCGACTCCACCAGCCTGGACCGCCCGGCCGAGGACTACACCGCGCTGCTGGGCAAGCCCCGCGAAGGCGCCAGCGCTGCGCAGCCGCTCAAAGGCCTGCGCATCGGTCTGCCGAAAGAGTTCTTTGGTGAGGGCTGCGCGCCCGACGTGGTCGCCGCGGTGCGCGCCGCGCTGGCCGAATACGAAAAGCTCGGCGCCACGCTGGTGGACATCTCGCTGCCGCGCACCGAGCTGTCCATCCCGGTGTACTACATCATTGCCCCGGCCGAGGCCTCGTCGAACCTGAGCCGTTTCGACGGCGTGAAGTTCGGCCACCGCGCCGCCCAGTACGACGACCTGGTGGACATGTACCAGAAGACCCGCAGCGAAGGCTTCGGGCCAGAGGTGCAGCGCCGCATCATGATCGGCACCTATGTGCTCAGCCACGGCTACTACGACGCCTACTACCTCAAGGCCCAGCAGATTCGCCGCCTGATCGCGCAAGACTTCCAGCAGGCCTTCGCCCAGTGCGACGTGATCGCCGGCCCGGTGGCCCCCACCGTGGCCTGGAAGATCGGTGAAAAGGGCGATGACCCGGTGGCCAACTACCTGGCCGACATCTTCACGCTGCCCGGCTCCCTGGCCGGCCTGCCCGGCATGAGCGTGCCGGCCGGGTTCGGCGCGGGCGGCCTGCCCGTGGGCCTGCAGTTGCTGGGCAACTACTTCAAGGAAGGCGAGCTGCTGCAAGCGGCGCACGCCTTCCAGCAAGCCACCGACTGGCACCTGAAGACGCCGGAGGGCTTCTGAATATGAGCAAGCAGAAACAAGCATCCCTGCTGGTGCAGGGTTACGAGGTCGTGATCGGCTTCGAGACCCACGCCCAGCTCGCCACGAACAGCAAGATCTTCAGTCGCGCGGCCACGGCCTTTGGCGCCGAGCCCAACACCCAGGCCTGTGCGGTGGACCTGGCCCTGCCCGGCACGCTGCCGGTGATGAACCGCGCCGCGGTGGAACACGCCATTCGCTTCGGCCTGGCCGTGGGTTCACACGTGGCCGAACAAAGCGTCTTCGCGCGCAAGAACTACTTCTACCCCGACCTGCCCAAGGGTTACCAGATCAGCCAGTTCGAGATTCCGGTGGTGCAGGGCGGCGAGGTGTCGTTCTACCTGGGCGACGAGAAGAAAACCGTGCGCCTGGTGCGCGCCCACCTCGAAGAAGACGCGGGCAAGAGCCTGCACGAAGACTTCATTGGCCAGAGCGGCATTGACCTCAACCGCGCCGGTACCCCGCTGCTGGAGATCGTGACCGAGCCCGACATCCGCTCCAGCGCCGAGGCCGTGGCCTACGCCAAAGAGCTGCACAAGATCGTCACCTGGATCGGCATTTGCGACGGCAACATGCAAGAGGGCTCGTTCCGCTGCGACGCCAACGTCTCGGTGCGCAAGCCTGGCGAGCCGCTGGGCACGCGCCGCGAGATCAAGAACCTGAACTCGTTCAAGTTCATGCAGCAGGCCATCGACTACGAGGTGCGCTGGCAGATCGAGCAACTCGAAGACGGGTACGAGATCCAGCAGGCCACGGTGCTGTTCGACCCCGACACCGGTGAGACGCGCGCCATGCGCACCAAGGAAGACGCGGCCGATTACCGCTACTTCCCCGACCCCGACCTGCCGCCGCTGGTGATTGCGCGCAGTTGGGTGGACGAGGTGAAGGCCGCGATGCCCGAGTTGCCGCGCGCCATGGCCGAGCGCCTCGTGGCCGATTACGGCCTGCCCGAGTACGACGCCACCACCCTCACGCAAAGCCCCGCCATGGCGGCCTACTTCGAGGTGGCGGCCAAGGCCTGCGGCCAGGCCAAGATGGCCAGCAACTGGATCATGGGCGAGGTCTCGCGCCGCCTGAACAACGAAGAGAAAGACATCGCCCAGGTGCCCGTGAGCGCCGACACCCTGGCCGCGCTGCTCAAGCGCATCGCCGACGGCACGGTGTCGAACAACGCCGCCAAGCAGGTGATGGACGCGCTGTGGTCGGGCGAGGGCCAGGACGTGGACGCCGTCATCGAGGCCAAGGGCCTGAAGCAGATGAACGACAGCGGCGCGCTTGAGGCCATCATCGACGAGGTGATGGCCGCCAACGCGCCCATGGTCGAGCAGTTCCGCGCCGGCAAAGACAAGGCCTTCAACGCACTGGTGGGCCTGGTGATGAAGGCCAGCAAGGGCAAGGCCAACCCGCAGCAGGTCAACGACGTGCTGCGCCAGAAGCTGGGTTGAGCGGGGTGAAAACGCCTGGGCCTTTACTGGCCCGGGCGTGAGCCGGATTGCCCTGCCCACAGCGGGCGCAGGCGCGCCAATTCTTCGTCAAAGCGCGCGTTGATGCGCTGCTTCTCTTGCTGCTGCTCGTGCAGGTGGCGTTTCTGGGCCTGCTGTTCGGCCTTGTTGTCTTCCAGCTTGCGCTTGAGCCAGCCAGGGGCCTTGCTCGGGTCGCGCTGGTAGAACTCCATCTCGGTGTCGATTTCCTGGCGCTGGGCCCTTAGCGTATCGCCGCGTTTTTCCACCGCCGCGATCACGTCGTCCACTTGGGACAGGGCCTCCTGCCGTTCTTTGTCGTGCACCGCCTGATTGGGGTAGCGCACCAGCAGCGCGCGTTCGCGGCGCCACTCTTCGGCCACCCGTGCGCGGGCCTCTTCCTCTGCCCGGCGCTTGGCTTCCACCCGCTCTCGCTCTTCGGCGGTGTAGCTGGGGGGAATGACCTTGCGCACCGTGCCGGTGGCGCCGCGCTGTTCCTGCTCGCGGTCTAGGCACTCGACGATGGGGCGGTCAGAGGTGATGCGCCGCCCGTTCTTGTCGACGCAAGAGTAGATCTGCGCCCAGGTTTGTCCAGCGCTGCCAGCCAGCATCAGGGCAATGAACGCGGTTCGCAAATCGGGGCTGGGCATGTGCTGGAGGGTGGGAGGTGTCAGGCGACGCCGTACCGGGTTCGATAGGCTTGCACGCGCTCGCGGTGCTCGTCCCACTGGCCGCCAGTATGGGCCGTCAGATACTGCAGCAAATCCGACAGCCTCGCAATCGCGCAAACTTGCAGGCCCAGCTGTTGCTGCACGTATTGCACCGCGCTGTGATCGACGTCACGCACCTGGCCGTCAGGCCCCACTTCCGTGGCCTTTTCTTGCCGATCCAGCGCAATCGCCACGGCGCTGGCTGTAGCGCCGGCCGCTCGGATCAGGGCGATGGACTCGCGCGCCGCGGTGCCGGCCGACATCACGTCGTCCACGATCAGCACGCGGCCCTTGAGCGGCGCGCCCACCAGGGTGCCGCCTTCGCCGTGGTCCTTGGCTTCCTTGCGGTTGTAGGCAAAGGGCACGTTGCGGCCCAGGCGGGCCAGCTCGATGGCCACGGCCGCACCCAGCGGAATGCCCTTGTAGGCGGGGCCAAAAATCATGTCGAACTCAATGCCGCTGGCGATCAGGGCCTTGGCGTAATATTGCGCGAGCCGGCCCAGCTTGGCCCCGTCGTCGAACAGGCCCGCGTTGAAGAAATACGGGCTCATCCGACCGGCCTTGGTCTTGAATTCCCCGAACTTCAGTGCGCCGGCCTCCACACAGAACTGCACGAATTCCTGCGCCAGCCCATCGCTTGCGCCTGCCTTATCCACCATGGGTGATCCCTTGTTCAAACTCACCAGCCTCAACCTCAACGGCATCCGTTCGGCCTCCACCAAGGGACTGGAACCCTGGCTGGCGACGCACCGCCCGGATTGTATTTGCGTGCAAGAGGTCAAGGCCCAGGCGCCTGACGTGGCGGGCCGCTTCGAGCAACTCGCCGGCCTGCAGGGCCACTTTCACTTCGCCGAGAAAAAGGGCTACTCGGGCACGGGCATCTACACCCGCCACGAGCCCAGCGAGGTGATCACCGGCTTTGGCGTGCCCGAGTTCGACGCCGAAGGCCGCTACACCGAGCTGCGCTTTGACGCCCCGTCGCGCCAGTTTTCGCTCATCAGCGCCTACTTCCCCAGTGGTTCGTCTGGCCCCGAGCGGCAAGAAGCCAAGTTCCGTTTTCTGGACGCCTTCTACCCGCACCTCATGGCCCTGAAGGGTGAGCGCGAGTTCATCCTGTGCGGCGACGTGAACATCGCCCATCAGGAGAAAGACCTGAAGAACTGGAAAGGCAACCTCAAGAACAGCGGCTTCCTGCCCGAAGAGCGCGCCTGGATGACGCGCCTGCTCAACGAAGGTGGGCTGGTGGACGTCTACCGCCACCTGCAGCCCGACACCACCGACGCCTGCTACACGTGGTGGAGCAACCGCGGCCAGGCCTACGCCAAGAACGTGGGCTGGCGGCTGGACTACCACCTGGCCACGCCCGCCACCGCCGAACACGCCCGCACCGAGGCGATCTATAAGGGCGAGAAGTTCAGCGACCACGCGCCCATCACCATTGAGTACGGCTTCGTGTTGTGAACACCCCCCTGCGCCGCTTCGCGGCTTCCCCCCTCTCTGACGCGCCCGTGGCGCTGGGAGGGGTGACGCTCCCAGTGGCCCGGCTTAGCCGGTTCCACGGGAGCCCTGGGCTGGGGTGGTGCGCTCCGGTCGCTCCCGTGTTGTTGGTTGTCTGAATCCCTCTCATGCTCCAGTACCTCACCATCCCCGTCACCGCCTTCGCCCAGAACTGCTCGCTCGTGTGGTGCGACGAAACCCGCGATGCCGCGGTGATCGACCCGGGCGGCGATCTGGACCGCCTGCTCGATGCGGTGGCGCAGCACGGCCTCACGCTCAAGGCCATCTGGCTCACCCACGCCCACATCGACCACGCGGGCGGCACCGGCGAGCTGGCCCAGCGCCTGGGCCTGCCCATCATCGGGCCGCACCCGGGCGACCAGTTCTGGATCGACGGCCTGCCGCAGCAAAGCGCCATGTTCCGCTTTCCGCCCGCGCTGGCCTTCACGCCCACGCAGTGGCTGGCCGATGGCGACACGGTGCGCATCGGCCATTGCGAACTGGCGGTGCGCCACTGCCCTGGGCACACTCCGGGCCACGTGGTGTTTCACTCGGCGCAGGCCAAGCGCGCGTTTGTGGGCGATGTGTTGTTCGTGGGCAGCATTGGCCGCACCGATTTCCCGGGCGGCAACCACGAGGAACTGCTGGCCAGCATTCGCGAGCGCCTGTGGCCCATGGGCGATGACACGGTGTTCATTCCCGGCCACGGTCCCGAGGGCACCTTTGGCCAGGAGCGGCGCAGCAACCCCTTCGTGGGCGAGCGTTAAGCCCTGCCCGCGCTCAGCCTCGGCGGGCGGCTTCGTACAGGCCTTGCACCTTGGGCACGTTGGACTCCAGGTCGCGGATGCGATCGGGCCCGCTGGGGTGGGTGGACAGGAACTCCAGCCCATTGCCGCCACCGTTGGCGGCCGCCATTTTTTGCCACAGCGTCACGCTGGCGCGAGGCTGGTAAGCCGAGCGCGCGGCCAACTCAAGGCCCACCAGATCGGCCTCGGTTTCGTCGTCGCGGCTGAACTTGAGCGACAGCAACTGCGTGCCCAGGTTGGCTGCCACGTCACCCAACTGGCCCAGCCCCATGAGCTGCGCCAGCACCGACAGGCCCATGTTGGTGGCGCTGGTCTTGGCCACGCGCTCGCGGGCGTGTTCGCGCAGGGCGTGGGCCATCTCGTGGCCCATGATCATGGCGGCCTCGTCGTCGCTGAGCTGCAGCTTGTCCAGGATGCCGGTGTAGAAGGCGATCTTGCCGCCGGGCATGCAGAAGGCGTTGATTTGCTCGCTGCGAATCAGGTTGACCTCCCACTTCCAGCGCGTGGCGCGGTCGTTCCAGGGGGCGGCGTGCGGAATCAGGCGCCGCGCCATGGTGCGCAGGCGCTGCACCTGTGGGTCGCTGGCGGGCACCAGGGCGCGTTTGGCGTTGGCCTCGGCCATCATCTGGGCGTATTGCTGGTTGGCGGCCGACTCCAGCTCTTCGGCCGGCACCAGGGTGCGCAGGGCAGACGACTTGCCCACCTCCACCTGGGCCGCGGCCGGCAACGTGGCGCCTGCCGCGGTGGCGGCACCGGCCAACAGAAAGGCCCGGCGGGCCGACCACACGTGGTCAGGCCGAGGGGCGGAGGAGGTCTTCAGGTCGCAGAGCAGGCACATGCGGAAATAATAGACAAAGCCAGCCCACTGCGCGCGACGCGGCACCACCGCCCATCTCATGACCTCACCCACCGCCTTGCCCGAGCGCCCGTCCTGGGCCCAGACCGTTCGCGTTTACCTTGAACCCGCCAGCCTGCGCATGTTCGCGCTGGGCTTTTCGGCCGGCCTTCCCCTGCTGCTGGTGCTGGGCACCCTGAGCTTTCGGCTGCGCGAGGCCGGGCTGGACCGCACCACCATTGGCTACCTGAGCTGGGTGGGCCTGGCCTATGGCTTCAAGTGGTGCTGGGCACCGCTGGTGGACCGCCTGCCCATTCCGCTGCTCACGCGCTGGCTGGGGCGGCGGCGCAGTTGGCTGTTGTTGTCGCAGGCCATGGTGATCGCGGGGCTGCTCGGCATGGCGATGGCCGATCCGCGGCAAGACCTTGAGTTGGTGGTGTGGTGTGCCCTGGCGGTGGCCTTTGCGTCGGCCACGCAAGACATTGCGCTGGACGCGTTTCGCATTGAATCGGCCGACGCCCAGCGCCAGGGCGCGCTGGCCGCCACCTACCAGACGGGCTATCGCCTGGCCATGATCTGGGCCGGTGCCGGCGTGCTGTGGCTGGCCGCGCGCGCCGAGGTGGCCCCGGTGGCTGGCGCCGTGCCGGTGTACCAGCAGGCGGCCTGGGCCACGGCCTACAGCGTCATGGCCGCCAGCATGGCGGTGGGCGTGTTGACGGTGCTGCTGTCGCGCGAGCCTGCGCGCGTGGAGCTGCCGCCCGCGCGCAACCTGGGCGAGTGGCTCAAGGGTGCCCTGGTGGAGCCGTTTGCCGATTTTCTGCGCCGCCATGGGCGCGACGCCATCCTCATCCTGGCGCTGATCGGCGTGTACCGCATCAGCGACGTGGTGATGGGCATCATGGCCAACCCCTTCTATGTGGACATGGGCTACACCAAGGACGAGGTGGCCGCCGTGACCAAGGTGTACGGCGTGATCATGACCCTGGTGGGCGCCTTCATTGGCGGCGCCCTGTCGCTGCGCCTGGGCGTGATGCGCGTGCTCATGTTGGGCGCGGTGCTGTCGGCCGCCAGCAACCTGCTGTTCGCCTGGCTGGCCGGGCACGGCCACGACGTGACCGCGTTGATCGCTGTGATCTCGGCCGACAACCTGGCCGCTGGCGTGGCCTCGGCGGCCTTCATCGCCTACCTCTCCAGCCTCACCAACGTGAGCTACTCGGCCACGCAGTACGCCCTGTTCAGTTCCATGATGTTGCTGGCGCCGAAGTGGCTGGCGGGTTACTCGGGGGCGTTTGTGGATGCCTGGGGCTACCCCACTTTCTTCCTGGGCACCGCCGCGCTGGGCGTGCCGGTGCTGCTGCTGATCTGGTTGACGGCCCGCCTGAGCCCGCGCTGAATGGCGCCGCCGTTTACCGATCTTTACGAATCGCACAAACCCGCTTGACCCGGGGCCGTCACCATCCGGGTCCACCTGACACCCACTTTGCACCTGGCATGAACAACCGCCTCCTGATGATCGAGGACGACGGCCGCCTGGCCCAGATGGTCGCCGACTACCTGGGCCAGTCAGGCTTCGACGTGACCCACGCCGCCGATGGCGAGCAGGGCCTGGAGCAGCTGCCCCTGGTGCAGCCCGAGCTGGTCATTCTTGACCTGATGATGCCCGGCATCGACGGGCTGGAGGTCTGTCGCCGCATCCGCGCGCTGCCCGGTGATCTGTCCCGCGTGCCGGTGCTCATGCTCACCGCCAAGGGCGACCCGATGGACCGCATCATCGGCCTCGAACTGGGCGCCGACGACTACCTGCCCAAGCCCTTCGAGCCGCGCGAGTTGCTGGCGCGCATCCGTGCCGTGCTGCGGCGCCGGGGCGAAGGCGGCCCGGTGGGCACGGCCCGCGCCTCGCAGGTCATGCGCTTCGGTTCACTGGAAATTGACCGAGATGCCCGCACCGTGACGGTGGCCGGCGAGCCGGCCGAGCTCACCTCTTACCAGTTCGATCTGCTCGTGGCCATGGCCGAGCGCGCCGGGCGCGTGCTCACGCGCGACCAGATCATGGAAGCGGTGCGCGGCCGTGAGCTGGAGGCCTTTGACCGCTCGATCGACGTGCACATCGGGCGCATTCGTGGTGCCATCGAGGCCGACAGCAAAGACCCCAAGCGCATCCTCACGGTGCGCGGCGTGGGCTACGTGTTTGCGAAGCAGCAGGAATGATGTCGCCTCTTGGTCAGCGCCTGTATGTGCGCATTTGGCTGGCGGTGGTGGCCGCCATCACCGTGCTCACCGTGGTGGTGGGCTGGTTGTGGCAGCAGGCGCTGGAGCGTGACCGCGCCGAGCGCGAGGCCCGTGTCACCCGCACCGTGATCATCCGCAACGAGGTGGGCGAGGTGCTGGGCGACGCCCCCACGCGCGCCACGCGCATTCCTGGCGAAGGCTGGCAGTTCGAGGTCAAGACCAAAGACGGCCAGACCCTTTACGTGCTCTTGCCACGGCCCAATCGCCAAGGCCAGCCCTCTGACGTTCGCCCGCCGCTGTGGCCCCTGACACCCGCGGGTTACGCCTGGGTGCTGGTGCTGGCGGCCGTGGCCGTGGCCCTGGGCGCGTACCCCATCGTGCGCCGCCTCACCAAACGCCTGGAGCGCCTGCAGCGCGGCGTGGAGCAGTGGGGCGAAGGCGATCTGTCCACCCGGCTGCCGGTGCAAGGGCAGGACGAAGTGGCCTTTCTGGCCACGCGCTTCAACGCGGCGGCCGAGCGGGTGCAATCGCTGCTGCAGTCGCACAAGGCCTTGCTGGCCAATGCCTCGCACGAGCTGCGCTCGCCGCTGGCGCGCATCCGCATGGGGCTGGAGCTCATGGGCAGCGATGGCGCCAACCGGGCGCAGCGGGCCGAAATGGCGCGCAGCATCGAAGAACTGGACCAGCTCATCGACGAGATTTTGTTGGCCAGCCGGCTTGACCTGCGCAACGCCAACGACGCCTCCAGCCTCGGGCCCCAGGAAGAGGTGGACCTGGTGGGCCTGGCCGCCGAAGAGTGCGCGCGGGCGGGCGCCGACCTGGAGCTGGCCCCCGAGGCCAACCCCCTGGTGGTGCATGGCCAGGCCAAGCTGCTGCGCCGGGTGCTGCGCAACCTGCTGGAGAACGCGCGCCGTTACGGCCGCGCGGGCGGTCAAACCAATTCACAGGTGCAAGTGACCCTTCACAAACGCCAGGCGGGGAACAAGGCGCAGGCCGTGATGTGGGTGGACGATCACGGCCCAGGCGTGCCGCCCGATCAGCGCTGGCGCATCTTCGAGCCCTTCTACCGCCTGCCGGGCGCCAGCGAGCGCGAGGGTGGGGTAGGGCTGGGCCTGTCGCTGGTGAAAACCATCACCGAGCGCCATGGCGGCTCGGTGTGCGTGGAAGAGCGCCCGGGCGGCGGCGCCCGTTTTGTGGTGACGTTGCCCATTTGACTGACGTCAAACCCTCGGGATAAACCATAGGTTCCCACGATTAGGGGATATCGCAATTCAATTGGACGCTGCACAATTAAGGCGTTGCTGTCACAACAGAGGCATTAATTGCCCGCCCATGGCCTCTTGCCACGGGCGCACCGATTTCCAACGACGTCCTTCCAAGGACTTGTAAAGCCACCATCAGGTGGCTTTTTTTTGTGCGCTTCGGTGAGCACAGGGCTGGATGGCCCGCCTGGTCCCTCACCCAGCCCCCGCGCTGCGCTGACAGGAGATTGGCGCAGACCGCGCACTTTCAGGCGTTACCTGCCCGACTCGTCCAGCAGTTGCACCAGGTACCGCCCATAGGCGTTCTTCTTCAGCGGCTCGGCCAGTTTGAGCAGTTGCTCACCACCGATCCAGCCATTGCGCCAAGCGATTTCCTCTGGGCAGGAGATCTTCAGTCCCTGGCGCTGCTCCAGCGTGGCGATGAACTGGCCGGCTTCGAGCAGGCTTTCGTGGGTGCCGGTGTCGAGCCAGGCGTAGCCGCGTTGCATGATCTGCACGCTGAGGCTCCCCTGTTCCAGATAGGCCTGGTTCACCGAGGTGATCTCCAGCTCACCCCGCGCGCTGGGCTTGACGGCGCGGGCGATGTCCACCACCTGCTGATCGTAGAAATACAGGCCGGTGACGGCGTAGCGGCTCTTGGGCTGGGCCGGCTTCTCTTCGATGCTCACGGCCCGGCCGCTGGCATCGAACTCGACCACGCCGTAGCGCTCGGGGTCTTGCACGTGGTAGGCGAAGACGGTGGCGCCGTCGGTCTTGGTGTCGGCGGCTTGCAGCAGCGGGGCCAAGTCGTGCCCGTAGAAGATGTTGTCGCCCAGCACCAGGGCGCTGGGGTTCTGTCCCACGAAGTCGGCGCCGATGATGAAGGCCTGCGCCAGGCCGTCGGGGTTGGGTTGCACCGCGTATTGCAGGTTCATGCCCCAGGCGCTGCCGTCGCCCAGCAGTTGCTGGAAGCGCGGTGTGTCTTGCGGGGTGCTGATGATCAGCACGTCGCGGATGCCCGCCAGCATGAGGGTGCTCAGCGGGTAATAGACCATGGGCTTGTCGTACACCGGCAGCAGCTGTTTGCTGATGGCTAGCGTGGCGGGGTGCAGCCGGGTGCCGGAGCCGCCGGCCAGGATGATGCCCTTGCGGGTGGTGGTGCGGGTGGTCATGGTGGTCAGAGGATTTCTTGCAGCAGGCGGCGCACGCCAGTTTGCCAGTGGGGCTGGTGCAGGCCGAAGGCGTCTTGGAGTTTCTTCGTGCTCAGGCGCGAGTTGGGCGGACGACGCGCGGGCGTGGGGAAGGCGCTGGTGGGCACCGGGTCAATGGTGTGCACCTTCAGCGGCGGGTCGGGGCGCAGTGCGCGGGCGGTGTCGATGACGAAGCGCGCGTAGCCGTGCCAGCTGGTCTCGCCAGCGGCCACCGCGTGGTAGGTGCCGGCCTTGGCGGGGTCGGCCAGTGCGCCGCGCAGCGCGTGCGCGCTGAGGTCGGCCAGCAAGTCGGCCCCGGTGGGCGCGCCGATCTGGTCGTCGATCACGGTCAGGCGCTCACGCTCTTGCGCCAGGCGCAGCATGGTCTTGGCGAAGTTGCCGCCGCGCGCCGCGTACACCCAACTGGTGCGCAGGATGAGGTGGCGGCAGCCGCTGGCGCGGATGGCCTCTTCCCCTTCGAGCTTGGTCTGGCCATACACCCCCAGCGGGCCGGTGGCGGCGTCTTCGCTGCGGGGCTGCTGGCCGCTGCCGTCGAACACGTAGTCGGTGGAGTAGTGCAGCAACCAGGCCCCGCGCGCGGCGGCCACGCGGGCCAGCACGCCGGGCGCGGTGGCGTTGATGGCGCGCGCCAGCTCGGGCTCGCTCTCGGCCTTGTCCACGGCGGTGTGGGCCGCGGCGTTCACGATGACGTCGGGCGCCAGGTGCTCGACCAGTGCCGTCAGGCGCTCGGGGTCGGCCAGGTCAGCCGGGTAAGCACCCGTGCCTTCGCGCCCCAGGGCGATGAGTTCACCCAGCGGCGCCAGGCTGCGCTGCAACTCCCAGCCCAGTTGGCCGTTGGCGCCCAGCAGCAGGATCTTCATGCCGAAGCCCCGGCGGATTGGGCGTATTGCGTGCTGACCCAGTCGCGGTAGGCGCCGCTTTGCACATGGGCCACCCAGTCGGGGTGGTCCAGGTACCACTGCACCGTTTTGCGAATGCCGGTCTCGAAGGTCTCGGCGGGCTTCCAGCCCAGCTCGCGCTCGAGCTTGCGCGCGTCGATGGCGTAGCGCCGGTCGTGGCCGGGGCGGTCTTTGACGTGGGTGATCTGGGTGGCGTAAGACTGCCCATCGGCGCGCGGGCGCAACTCATCGAGCAGGGCGCAGACGGTGTGCACGATCTCGATGTTGGGCTTCTCGTTCCAGCCGCCCACGTTGTAGGTCTCGCCCAGGCGGCCAGCGGCCAGCACGCGGCGAATGGCGCTGCAGTGGTCCTTCACGTAAAGCCAGTCGCGCACCTGCATGCCATCGCCATACACCGGCAGCGGCTTGCCGGCCAGGGCGTTGACGATCATCAGCGGGATCAGCTTCTCGGGGAAGTGGTACGGCCCGTAGTTGTTGCTGCAGTTGGTGGTGATCACCGGCAGGCCGTGGGTGTGGTGCCAGGCGCGCACCAGGTGGTCGCTGGCGGCCTTGCTGGCCGAATACGGGCTGTTGGGTTCGAAGGGGTGCTGCTCGGTGAAGGCCGGCGCGTCGGGCGCCAGCGAGCCGTACACCTCGTCGGTGCTCACGTGCAGGAAGCGGAAGGCCGCGCGTTCGGCCTCGGGCAGGGCCGACCAATAGGCGCGCACGGCTTCGAGCAGACGGAAGGTGCCGACGATGTTGGTCTGGATGAAGTCTTCGGCGCCGTGGATGGAGCGGTCCACGTGGCTCTCGGCGGCGAAGTGGACGACCGCGCGCGGTCGGTGCTGGCTCAGCAGGCCAGAGACCAGGCCCGAGTCGCCGATGTCGCCTTGCACAAAGGTGTGGCGCGCATCGCCTTGCAGGCTGGCCAGGTTCTCCAGGTTGCCCGCGTAGGTGAGCTTGTCCAGGTTGACGACCGGCTCATCGCTTTGTGCGAGCCAGTCCAACACGAAATTGGCGCCGATGAAGCCGGCGCCGCCAGTGACCAAAATCATGAAACTCCCCCAAGGTGATGAGCCAAGCCTGCGCTGGCTTGACCGCCCGGATTATCTCCGGGCGCCTGGCGGGGAGGGCCGCCTGTCAGTGGCCGTGTGCCACCACTTCGCCCGCGGCCAGGCGGTACACCGTGCCGCAGTACGGGCACTTGGCCTCACCGGTCTTGGCCACGTCCAGGTAAACCTTGGGGTGGCTGTTCCAGAGCTTCATGTCGGCCAGGGGGCTGGGGCAGAACACGCCGCCGTGGGTGTTGAGGTCTTTGGCCTTGAGTTCGACGGTGCCTTTGCTCATGGCGTTTCCCCTCAGACCTTGGACAGCCAGCCGGCGTACTTCGGGTTGCGGCCGTTGACCACGTCGAAGAAGGCGCTCTGGATCTTTTCGGTGATGGGGCCACGCGAGCCAATGCCGATTTCGATGCGGTCCAGTTCGCGGATGGGCGTCACTTCGGCGGCGGTGCCGGTGAAGAAGGCCTCGTCGGCGATGTAGATCTCGTCGCGCGTGATGCGCTTCTGCACGATCTCCAGGCCCAGGTCCTTGGCGATGTGGAAGATGGTGTTGCGGGTGATGCCGTTGAGGGCACCGGCCGACAGGTCGGGCGTGTAGATCACGCCGTTCTTCACCACGAAGATGTTCTCGCCCGCGCCTTCGGACACGAAGCCGGCCGAGTCCAGCAGCAGGGCTTCGTCGTAGCCGTCGTCGGTGGCTTCCATGTTGGCCAGGATGGAGTTGCTGTAGTTGCTCACCGCCTTGGCCTGCGTCATGGTGATGTTGACGTGGTGGCGGGTGTAGCTGCTCGTCTTCACGCGGATGCCGCGCTTCAGGCCTTCTTCGCCCAGGTAGGCGCCCCAGGCCCAGGCCGCGACCATCAGGTGAATGGTGTTGCCCTTGGGGCTCACGCCCAGTTTCTGGTCACCGATCCACACCAGCGGGCGGATGTAGCAGCTCTCCAGCCCGTTGGCGCGCACCACCTCTTTCTGGGCCTCGTTCACCTGCTCCTGGGTGAAGGGGATCTTCATGCGCAGGATCTTGGCGCTGTTGAACAGGCGCTCGGTGTGCTCCTGCAGGCGGAAGATGGCGGTGCCATTGACCGTGTTGTAGGCCCGCACGCCTTCGAATGCCCCGCAGCCGTAGTGCAGGGTGTGGGTCAGCACGTGGATCTTGGCGTCGCGCCAGTCCACCAACTGGCCGTCCATCCAGATCTTGCCGTCGCGGTCGGACATCGAAGGAACGATGGGGCTCATGGGGGTCCTTTGGAAGGTTGTGTCTAGGGCAAAACCGGGATTTTACGGCGCCGAAGCAGGGGTATCCGTGCCCTCAGGGGCCTCGGCGGCCGGCTGCGGGCGGGTGAGCGCCCACTCTTTGAGCTTGCCGCCCCGGAAGGTGGCCAGCACGTAAGAGCCGCCGTTGTCGGTCCAGCGGTACACCTCGGGCTCCTGGCCCTCGGCGCTTTCGCGCTGCCCCAGCGAGCGGGTGAGCGTCATCACGTGCAGCATGGGCACGCCCGCGCGCAGCTTGGCGTTGAGCATCACCGCGCTGTCCACGTAACCAATGGGCCGGTTGGCCGCGCGCTTGATCACCATCATCACCCGCGTGAAGTGCAGCATGAGCCACATCACCAGGGCGCCCGACACCGCGGCCACGCCAGGCCAGCCGTAGCTGCGCTGTGCCCACACCAGAAGAACGGCCGCGCCGAGCGCGATCAGAATGCGTTGAAAAGTCATGCGCGATATTGTCGTGTGTGAGCGGTTCAGCCCAGGCTGCGGGCCAGTTCCATGGCCTCTTCGATGCGTTCCACGCCGTGCACCGTCAGGCCTTCGAAGGCCTTGTCGCCCTTCTTGGGCAGGTTGGCCTTGGGCACCACCGCCACGCTGAAGCCCAGCTTGGCGGCCTCTTTCAGGCGCTCCTGGCCGCGTGGGGCGGGGCGCACCTCGCCGGCCAGCCCCACCTCGCCAAAGGCAATGAAGCCCTTGGGCAGGGCGCGCCCACGCAGGCTGCTGGTGATGGCCAGCATCACCGCCAGGTCGGCCGCGGGCTCGCTGATGCGCACGCCGCCCACCGCGTTGACGAACACGTCCTGGTCCATGCAGGCCACGCCGGCGTGGCGGTGCAGCACCGCCAGCAGCATGGCCAGGCGGTCGCGGTCCAGGCCCACGGAGAGGCGCCGGGGCGAGGGGCCGCCAGTGTCCACCAGGGCCTGAATCTCCACCAGCATGGGCCGGGTGCCTTCCAGCGTCACCATCACGCAACTGCCGGGCACCGGCTCACTGTGCTGGCTCAAGAAGATGGCGCTGGGGTTGCTCACGCCCTTCAGGCCCTTCTCGGTCATGGCGAACACGCCGATCTCGTTCACCGCGCCAAAGCGGTTCTTGATGGCGCGGATCAGGCGAAAGCTGCTGTGGGTGTCGCCCTCGAAGTACAGCACCGTGTCCACCATGTGCTCCAGCACACGCGGGCCGGCCAGCGCGCCTTCCTTGGTCACGTGGCCCACCAGCACGATGGCGGTGCCGCTGGCCTTGGCCGCGCGGGTGAGGTGGGCGGCGCATTCGCGCACCTGCGCCACCGAGCCCGGCGCGCTGGTGAGCTGGTCGGAATACACGGTCTGGATCGAATCGATCACCGCCACCGAGGGCTTGGTGGCGTCCAGCGTGGCCAGGATCTTCTCCAGCTGAATCTCGGCCAGCACGTTCACCCGCGAGCCGTCCAGCCCCAGGCGGCGCGAACGCAGCGCCACCTGGGCGCCACTTTCTTCGCCGGTGACGTAGAGCGTGGCCTGTCCGGCGCGCTGCAGGCTGTCCAGCGCCTGCAGCAGCAGGGTGGACTTGCCGATGCCCGGATCGCCACCGATCAGCACCACGCCGCCTTCCACCACGCCACCGCCCAGCACGCGGTCCAGTTCGTCGTGGCCGGTGGGCGTGCGCGCCACGTCGCGCGCCTCGATGTCGGCCAGCGGCATCACCTCGGCGGTTTTGGCCAGCGCGGCGAAGCGGTTCTTGGAGGCGCCAGCGGCCGATTCGGCCACCGACTCGATCAGCGTGTTCCAGGCGCCGCAGTGCGGGCATTTGCCCAGCCAGCGCGGGGTGGTGCCGCCGCACTCGTTGCAGGTGAAGAGGGTCTTGTCCTTGGCCATGGGGGTGCTCGGGTAGGAGCGGCAATATAGTCCACCGCCCACCATGACCCGACGCACCACCCCACAAACCACCGACGCCCCGGCAGTCGCCCCCTCGCCCGAGGCGCGGCGCTGGGCGCAGCAGCTGGCCAGCGCGCAGCGCCTGCAGGCGCAGATCGAGGCACTGGACCAATTGGCCCAGGCCCACCGCGCCGAGCGCCACGCGCAGCAGGCCGCCGAGCGCCAGCAACTGCGCCAGGCCCACGAACAGATGGCCCAGGCGCTGGACCAGGCCCTGGTCGCCAAGTGGCTGGCTGGGCCCCTGCGCCGACGCGCCCTGGCGCTGTTGGGCCAACTGGCCGACGCCGGCTGTGCCCCGGCCGAGGCGGTGCACGACCGCCACGCCGAGGTGTCGCTGGCCCAGCGCCGAGCCGAGCGGGCCGACGCCTGGCGCCAGCGCGTGGAGGCCCAGCTCGCCCAGCCGCTGGACGAAACCGGGGGCTTGGCCCAGGCCCGCCTGCAGGCCGCCATGCGCCGTTGGCAAACTGAGCAAGACGAGCGCCGCGCCCAGCGCCGCGCCGCGCGTGAGCGCCGGCGCACCACCGACCAGGAAGCCGCCCAACAGCTGGACGCCCAAGACGCGCTGCGGCGCCTGTTCCGCTCCCTCGCCAGTGCCTTGCACCCCGACCGCGAGCCCGACCCCCAGGTGCGCGAGCGCAAGACCGCCTGGATGGCCGAGGCCAACGCCGCCTACGAGCGGCGCGACTTGCTGGCCCTGATGCAGGTGCAGCAGCGCCTGGCCGAAGCGCCGGCTGCCGGCGTGGCCGAGGCCCAACTGGCGGCCTATGCCGAGCTGCTCAAGCGCCGCGTGGCCGATCTGGAGCGCGAGCGCGCGGCCCGCCAGCAGGCCCTGGCGCAAGAGGCCGGTTTGCCCGAAGGCGTGCCCGCCAACGAACAGACCCTGGCCCTGGCCCGCGAGCAAGAGCTGGCCCAACTCGCCGCCACCCTGGCGCACTGGCAGCGCGCGGTGTCGCAGGCCCGCTCGCCCGAGCGCCTGCAGCGTTGGCTGCAAGACAGCGCCGACTGATGTGCGGCCTCAGAAGCCCTGCGCCAGCGCCAGGGTGATGTCGCGCGCGCTGCCGTCCCGGCAGGCGCTGGCCGCCTGGCCCGCCCACAGGGGCGAGAAGTCGCCGCTGCCCTGTGCCTCGGCGTGCGACCGCAAGGGGGCGATGGCCGCCGTGGCCAGCGGAAACGCGGGCGCTGCGGCGGGCATGAAGCCCAGTTCGCGCATGGCGTGGTTCACGATGCCGCGCGCCGGGCGGCCACTGAACACGGTGGTGAGCGCCGTGTGCGTGGCCTGCGGGCTGGCCAGGGCCGCGCGGTGCACGGCACTGGTGCTGGCCTCGTCGCTGCGCAGGTAGGCGGTGCCCACTTGCACGCCCGCTGCGCCCAGGGCCATGGCGGCGCGCACCCCGGCCGCGTCGGCAATGCCACCGGCCGCCACCACCGGCACGTCCAGCGCCAGCACCAGTTGGCGCACCAGGGCCAGGGTGCCCATCTGGCGCGACAGCTCATGGCTCAGGAAATGCCCGCGGTGCCCGCCGGCCTCCAGCCCTTGGGCAATCACCACGTCGGCCCCGTTGGCCTGCAGCCAGAGCCCTTCGTCCACCGTGGTGGCCGAGGACAGCACCACCGCGCCCCTGGCCTTCACGCGGCGCAGCAGCGCGGGCGAGGGCAGGCCAAAGTGAAAGCTCACCACGCGCGGGCGAAACGCCTCCAGCACCTCGGCCGCGGCGTCGTTGAAGGGCACGCGCCCGGGGCCGCTTGGCGCCTGCGCGATGTCCAGCCCGGCCTTGGCGTAGTGCGGCGCCAGCAGCGCGCGCCAGGCGGCCTCGCGCTGGGCGTCTGGCTCGGGGGACGTGTGGCAGAAAAAGTTGACGTTGAAGCCGGTGCCCGCGCTGGCCTGCAGGGTTTGCAGTTCGCGTTGCAGTGCCTCGGGCGTGAGCATGGCCGCGGGCAGCGAGCCCAGGGCGCCGGCTCGGGCCACGGCGGCGGCCAGTGCCGCCCCTTGCGAGCCGGCCATGGGGGCTTGGATCAGGGGCGTGGCCACGCCCAGCAGGGTGGTGAGGGTCGTCATGCACGCGATTGTGTGGGGTGCTGGCTAAGATGGGGCGGTTTACCCCCTGCGCCTGCTATGCAAACACCTGTCAACCGCTTCAAGCAAGCCCTGGCCACCGGCCAGGCCCAGATCGGCCTGTGGGCTGCCCTGGCCAGCCCGTACAGCACCGAGCTGCTGGCCGGCGCTGGCTTTGATTGGCTGCTCATCGATGGCGAGCACGCCCCCAACGACCTGCGCAGCACCCTGGCGCAGTTGCAGGCCGTGGCCAGCGCCCAGCAGGCGTTTGGCGACCAGCGTTCGCACCCGGTGGTGCGCGTGCCGGTGGCCACTGGCGAGGTGGGCGTGGCGCTCATCAAGCAGGTGCTCGACCTGGGGGCCCAGACCCTGCTGGCGCCCATGATCGACACGCCCGAGCAGGCCGCGCTGGTGGTGGCCGCCACGCGCTACGCGCCACAGGGCATTCGGGGCATGGGCAGTGCGCTGGCCCGGGCCTCGCGCTGGCAGGCCCATGGTCAGTATGTGCACGAAGCCGGTGAGCAGGTCTGTGTGCTGGTGCAGGCCGAAACCGCGCTGGCCATGCAGAACCTGGACGCCATCGCCGCCACGCCGGGCGTGGACGGTGTGTTCATCGGCCCGGCCGATCTCAGCGCCTCCATGGGCCACCCCGGCAACGCCGCGCACCCGGAGGTGCAGGCCGCCATTGCCGATGGCATCGCGCGCATCCGCGCCGCTGGCAAGGCGCCCGGCATCCTGGCCACCACTGAGGTGGCGGCGCGCCAGTGGCTGCAGGCCGGTGCGCTGTTCGTGGCGGTGGGGGCCGACACCATGCTGCTGGACGCTGCGGCACGCCAATTGCTCGCGCGCTTCAAAGGCGGCGGCGAGGCACCGCGCCACGGTTATTGATTCACCCAGACACAGGGACAGGCATGAACCCGACCGACTTTCAGCGTGTGGCCATCGTGGGAGCGGGCGCCATCGGCGGCTGGCTGGGCGTGCGGCTCGCGCAGGCCGGTTGCGAACTGAGCGCCCTGGCCCGGGGCGAGACCCTGGCGGCGTTGCGCCGCGATGGCTGGCGCCTGCACAGCGGCGATCAGGTGGTTCAGGTGCCGGTGGCGGCTTCAGACCGCGCGGTGGACCTGGGCGTGCAAGACCTGGTGATCGTGGCGCTCAAGGCCCCGGCCTTGCCCGGCCTGGCCCCCGCGCTGGCGCCTCTGATCGGGCGCCACACGGTGGTGCTCACCGCCATGAACGGCGTGCCCTGGTGGTTTTGCGAGGGGCTCACGGGTGAGTTGGCCCAGGCGCGCCTGAGCAGCGTTGACCCCCACGGCGCCATTGCCCAGGCCATTCCGGCGCGCCACGTGGTTGGCGGCGTGGTGCACGCCAGTTGCTCGGTGCAGGCGCCGGGCGTGGTGCGCCACCACTTCGGGCAAGGGCTGATCGTGGGCGAGCCGCGCGGCCAGAACAGCGAGCGCGCGCAGGCCCTGGCGGCCTTGCTGTGCCTGGCGGGGTTGGAGGCCACCGTGTCGCCACAAATTCAGCGCGACGTGTGGTTCAAGCTCTGGGGCAACATGAGCGTGAACCCGGTGAGCGCGCTCACCGGCGCCACGGCCGACCGCCTGCTGGCCGATCCGCTGGTGCGCGACTTCATGAGCCGCACCATGCTGGAGGCCAAGGCCATTGGCGAGCGCATCGGTATTCCCATTGACCAGCAACCCGAAGACCGCCACGCCGTCACCGCCAAGCTCGGCGCGTTTCGCACCTCCATGCTGCAAGACGTGCAGGCGCGCCGCCCGGTGGAGCTCGACGCCCTGGTGGGCGCGGTGCGCGAGCTGGGCCAGCGGGTGCACGTGCCCACGCCCTACCTCGATGCGCTGTTTGGCCTGGCCCGCTTGCAAGCCCGCACGCTGGGCCTGTACCCCGATGAAGTGCTGGCCTGAGCCGATCAGCCCAGGGCCGGGAAGAGCTTGATCAGCCCATCGGCCATCACCTCCACCGCCAGCGCCGCCAGGATCAGGCCCATCAGCCGCGTCATCACGTTGATGCCGGTCTGCCCCAGCACCCGCGCGATCGGCTCGGCCAGGGTGAAACAAACCGCAGTGGCCAGGGCGATGACCACGCCGTAGCCCACCAGGGCCGCGTGTTGAAAAAAGGTCTTGGCCTGGTCGGCGTAAATCACCACGGTGGACATGGTGGCCGGCCCGGTGAGCAGGGGAATGGTCAGCGGCACCACCGCGATCGAGGCGCGTGCCGAGGCGTCGTTCACCTCATTGGGCGTGGCCTTGGCCTCGGCCGGTTGCGCGTTGAGCATGGACAGCGCCGAGGTGAGCAGCAACATGCCACCGCCCACCTGAAAACTGGCCAGCGAGATGCCGAAGAAGGCCAGCACCTGCAGGCCCACGATGGCGCAGGTGGCGATCACGGCAAAGGCCGACAGCGACGCGATCATCACCGTGCGCTGGCGCTGCTTGCGCGAGAAGCCCTGCGTGTAGTGAATGAAAAAGGGCACGATGGCCAGCGGGTTGACGATGGCCAGCAGGGTGATCAGGGGCTTGAAGTCCATGCGCGCATTGTGCGGCGAGCCGGCCCCTGGCGGCTCATTCGATCGGCGCCTCGGGGTGGCGCACGCGGAACATGCCCCAGCCTTCCATGTGCAGCACCTTCTCGCCGTTCTGGTTGAACATCTCCCAGGCCGTGCGCACCAGGCCCACGTCCGGGCGTTTGTTCATGCGGCGTTTGTCCAGCACGCTGTGCTGCAGCCGCAGCGTGTCGCCGGGAAACACCGGCTTGAGCCACTTCAGGCTCTCCAGGCCCGGCGAGCCCAGGCTGGCGGCGCGGCTCAGAAAGTTGGTCACCATCAGGCGCATGGCCATTGAGCAGGTGTGCCAGCCGCTGGCGCACAGCGCACCGAACACCGAATCCTTGGCGGCCTCCGGGTCCAGGTGGAAGGGTTGCGGGTCAAACTGCGAGGCGAAGGCCACGATCTCTTCGGCGGTGGGCGTGATGGTGCCCAGGTCGTGCGTGCTGCCCACGGCCAGGTCTTCCCAGTGCAGCTTGTCTTGCGGTGCGGTCATCAGCGTCCTCCAGATACGTCCAGCAGCGCCATGGTGGTGTAGCTCGCCGCGTCCGACAGCAGCCAGACGATGGCCTGGGCCACTTCGTCGGCGCGGCCGCCGCGCCCCATGGGCACTTGGTGTTGCAGGTCACGCACCCGGTTGGGCAGGCCGCCCGAGGCGTGGATGTCGGTCTCGATCAGCCCCGGGCGCACGGCGTTGACGCGAATGCCCTCGCCGCCCACCTCCTTGGCCAGCCCGATGGTGAACGCGTCAATCGCCGCCTTGGCGGCTGCGTAGTCCACATACTGACCCGGTGCGCCCAGGCGCGCTGCCGCGCTGGAGACATTCACGATCGCGCCTCCCTCGCCACCGTGGCGCGTGCTCATGCGCCGCACCGCCTCACGCGCGCACAGAAAAGAGCCCAGCACGTTGATGTCGAACATGCGCCGCCAGCGCGCCACGTCCATTTGGTCGATGCGCGCGCTCACGTCCACCACGCCGGCGTTGTTCACCAGGCCGGTGAGGCGCCCGAACTTGGCGTCAATGCGATCAAACATCGCCATCACCTGTGCCTCGTCGGCCACGTCGGCCCGCACGCTCATGGCCTGCCCGCCCTCGGCGCGAATGGCTCGCACCACCTCATCGGCGGCCAGCGAGTTGGCCGTGTAGTTCACCGCCACGGCCCAGCCCGCCTGGGCAGCCAAGCGCGCCGTGGCCGCGCCAATGCCGCGCCCGCCACCGGTGACCAGCAACACCTTGTCCATTTCCCGTCTCCTGCAGAATGCAATTGAATCGCGTACAACCCCGTGGCGCCTCATGCAAGGCTGCCGCTTCTTTCATTCCAACGTCAACAGGAGTCAACCCGTCATGGGACAAACCATTGAGCTCAAGGCCGCCGACGGCCACACATTCCCCGCGTATGTGGCGCAACCGGCCGGCACGCCCAAGGGCGGCATCGTCGTGCTGCAAGAGATCTTCGGCGTCAACTCGCACATCCGCTCGGTGGCCGACGGTTACGCCGCCGAAGGGTACTTCGTGGTGGCCCCGTCTACCTTCTCGCGCATCGGCAAGGCCTCGGTTGAACTGGGTTACACCGAAGCCGACATGAAGGAAGGCTTTGGCTACAAGATGGCCGTGGACGGCATGGCCGAGCCCGCCGTGATGGCCGACATTCAGGCCGCCATCGACCATGCCGCTCAGGCCGGCAAGGTGGGCATCGTGGGCTACTGCTGGGGTGGCCTGCTCACCTGGCGCGCGGCCTGCACGCTCAATGGCCTGGCCGCCGCCGCACCTTATTACGGTGGTGGCATGACCGCCGACAACGATGCCACCCGCACGCCGCGCGTGCCGGTGCTGGCCCACTTCGGCGACCAGGACCACTGGATTCCCCTCGACACGGTGGAGGCCTTCCGCGAGGCCCAGCCGGGTGTCACGGTGCAGGTCTACGCCGCCAACCACGGCTTCAACTGCGACCAGCGCGGCTCTTACGACGCCGCTGCTGCCAAGCTGGCCCGCGAACGCACGCTGGCCTTCTTCGCCCAGCACGTGGGCTGATCGCCATGGGTCGCGCCGGCCTGGTCGCGTGGGGCTTGTCGCTGCTGGCGGCCAGCGCCAGCGCGGCCGATTACGCGGGCCCCCTGTTTGACGCCCACCTGCACTACAACGACGAGGCCTGTGTGCACGCCACGCCCTCGTCGGCCTGCCCTTATCCGCTGGCCGATGTGCTGCAGCGCATGCAGGCCAGCGGCGTGCGCGCCGTGCTGGCCAATTCCCGGCCCAACGATGGCACGCGTGCACTGGCCCAGGCCCGCGACGCGGCCCAGGCAGCGGGCGTCACCGTGGTGCCGTTTGTGCGCCTGTACCGCGACCGCGCCGACTACCAGAACTGGTTCCGCGATCCGTCCATCTCCGCCCTGGTGGACGAAGAGCTTGCCCGTGGCACCGCCGTCGGCCCCTACCGGGGGCTGGGCGAATTTCACTTGTATGAGAACGGCAACGCCAACGGCCCGGTGGCCCGGCAACTGATGGCCCTGGCCGAGGCCAAGGGGCTCACGGTGCTGGCCCATGTGGACGACCCCGCCATCGACACCCTCATGGCCGCCACGCCCTCGCGCGGGCAGCGCTTGTCGCTCATCTGGGCGCACAGCGGCATCGGTGGCACGCCGGTGCGCCGCGTGGACGAACTGCTGGCCCGTTACCCCGGGCTCATGGGGGAGCTGTCTTACCGGCCTGGGCTGACCTGCGAAGGTGGCCAGCTTTGCCCCGAGTGGCGGGCCCTGCTGCTGAAGTACCCCGACCGTTTCCTGATCGGCTCGGACACCTGGGTCAACTCGCGCTGGGCGTCCTACGGCGAGTTGATGCGCGGCTACCGCGTCTGGCTCGGTGGCTTGCCTGCCGACGTGGCGCACCGCATCGCCTGGGGCAATGGTGCGCGCCTGTTCGGCTTGCCAGAGCCCGCTCAGCGCCCCGAGGTTCGCGCCAGGTAACGCTTGCGCCAGAACACCACGGCCAGGGCCACGGCGATCAACGCCATCGAGCCCATGGCCCACCAGAAGCCCGATTGCTGGTGAATCAGGGGCACAAACTCGAAGTTCATGCCGAAGATGCCCGCGATCAGGTTCAGGGGCAGAAAAATGGCCGTCAGCGCCGTGAGCGTGCGCATGATGTCGTTCGTGCGGTGGCTCTGGGCCGAGAAGTGCATCTGCACCGCGGTCTCGGCGTTTTGTTCCAGGCGGCGCACGTGGTGCACCACGCGCTCAATGTGCTCCAGCACATCGCGGCTGCGCACCCGCAACAGCTCCAGTCCGCGCTGTCCGCCCGTCTCGTCGTCGGGTTCCCACAGCGCCAGCGCATCGATCCAGTCCACGATGGCGGTGCGTTGGTCTTCGCAGATCTCGTCGAGCTGGTGCAGCGACAGCCGCGCCTCCAGCAAGGCGTTCCAGTTGCTGAAGCGCGAACGCGGCAGCAGCAGCTCGGTTTGCCAGTGGTCCAGTTGGCGCGTCAGTTCGCGCCGCAGCTCCAGGTAGCCGTCCACCACCTGGTTCACGACGCGCAGCATCAGATCGGCCGGCTGCGTGGGCAGGTGCACCCCGGCCGCACGCGATGAGGCGCTGGCACCGGACAGCAGGCGCTCGGCGTACTGGTTGAGCACGGCGCAGTCCCCTGGGTGCACGCTCAGCAACACCCGGTCAAACACCGCGAACCCCACCGGACTGGTGTCAATGCTGCGCAGCACCGGTGGCCCGCCGCGCTTGGCCACCGGCTTGGCGGGCGCCTCGCCGCGCTCGCTGGTGAGGCGGCGAAACACCAGCAGGTCGTACTGCGAGGTGTAGTCGTAGTGCGAGGGCAGCTGGGTGTTCAGCAGGTCGCTCACGTGCAGCTCCAGCAGGCTGGCGCCGCACAGCGCTTGCAACATCGCCTGAATGTCGGTCAGGCGCTGCTCGAACTCGGCTCGGGTGCAGGCCACCCAAACATAGCCCTTGTCACCCAGTCGGTCGGGCAGCGTGTTGCTCTCGCTGAGCGCCGGCTGGCCGAAACGAAAGACCCGCATCGCCCTCAGGCGCGCAACAGGCGCGCCGCGTCGCGCGCGAAGTAGGTCAGGATGCCGTCGGCGCCCGCGCGCTTGAAGGCCAGCAGGCTTTCCATCATCACCGCGTCGTGGTCCAGCCAGCCGTTCTGGGCCGCGGCCTTGAGCATGGCGTACTCGCCGCTGACCTGGTAAGCAAAGGTGGGCACCGCGAACTCGTCTTTCACGCGCCGAACGATGTCTAGGTACGGCATGCCTGGTTTGACCATCACCATGTCCGCGCCCTCGGTCAGGTCAAGCGCCACCTCGCGCAGCGCCTCATTGCTGTTGCCCGGGTCCATCTGATAAACCTTCTTGTCGGCTTTGCCCAGGTTGGCGGCCGAGCCCACGGCGTCGCGGAAGGGGCCGTAGAAGGCGCTGGCGTACTTCGCGCTGTAGGCCATGATCCGCGTGTGAATGTGGCCGCCGGCCTCCAGCGCCTGACGGATCGCGCCCACGCGGCCGTCCATCATGTCGCTGGGCGCGACCATGTCCACGCCAGCGGCGGCCTGGGTCAGGGCTTGCTGCACCAGGATCGCCACGGTGGGGTCGTTCAGGATGTAGTTGTTCTCATCCAGTACCCCGTCCTGGCCATGGCTGGTGTACGGGTCCAGTGCCACGTCGGTCATCACCCCCAGTTCGGGAAAACGCTCTTTCAGGCCGCGCACCACGCGCGGAATCAGGCCGTCCGGGTTGCTGGCTTCCCGGCCGTCTGGTGTTTTCAGCGATTGGTCGATCACCGGGAACAGGGCCATCACCGGAATGCCAAGCTTCACGCAGTCTTCGGCCACCGGCAGCAGCAAGTCCAGGCTCAGGCGTTCCACGCCGGGCATGGACACTACCGCCTCGCGCCGGTTTTGTCCGTCCAGCACGAACACCGGGTAGATCAGGTCTGACGGGTGCAGGCGATGCTCGCGAACCAGGTCGCGGGTGAAGCTGTCGCGGCGCAGGCGACGGGGACGATTGGAGGGGAAGGGGGCAGGGGTGTGCATCTCCGCATTGTGGCAAAAGTACCGGTTCTGGTCACAAACCCGCAGGGAGTGTGCCTAACTCCACGCCCTGAGGTGTTTCCGCTTATGCCCAAGTCTTCCGCTTGACGTCTAAGGTGTTAATTTCACGTTCCGGCGGTTTTGTCTGCTTTCATCCGGTCCGCATCATGTCCACCCTCAAGAAGTCTCACGGCGCACGCGCCCCCGTCAAAGCCCAGATTCAGCCGCGGGAGGGGCAGGAGTGGTCGCTGGACGGGCGTTGGGGTCATCTCGTGCTTGCGGTGGCCGATGAGATGGCGCATGCCGTCACCACCTTGCAAAACCAGGTGGATCAACTGCTGGCACGCGATCGGTTGGGCCCCATCGAACATCGTGCCATTTCGGTACCGCTTGAGCGCCTTCGACAGACCAGCCTGACTGCCCAACGCATTCAGCGCTTCCACGAAGGGCGTATTCGCCAGTCGCACGAAAAGGTGCCCATGGCCGATCTGGTCGAGGCGCTGCTCGATGAGCGTCGGCGCGACTTCGCTGCCCTGGCCATCGAATTGCGTCGCAAGTGCAAGCCAGTCGAGGTGTTGATCGACCCTACGGTGGCGTACGCTTTTGTCAACGCGGCGCTCGATTGGGTCATGCCGTTCGGGCAGCGTGTGGACGTTCGCCTAGACTTGAACACTTGGCCCCAACACGCTCGGTTGCAAGTACGTGCCTTCAACGAAGGCATGCCGCCCTCCAGCGGCGCACAGCCCGACAGCCTCAGCTGGATGTTGCTGCGCGAAATTGCGAAGGCATCGGGTGGCATCGAAATCGAGCGTGATGTGAACGACGAAGGGGTGGCCTTGACGGTGTTCTTCACGCGAACCGTCCAGTCCATCGACGGACTGTGCACCTACGACATGGGAGACGATCCCACCACTGTTTTCAAGTCGATGCAAGGGGTTTACGTCCTGACGGTGTCGCCTTCCCTGCAATTGCGCGCGGAGGTTCGCGACGCCTTGCGTGAGCTGGGCATCTCCTCCGACAGCGTGACCGACTTCCTCCAGGCCCGTGCGGCGCTGCTGCACCGCACCCCCAATCTCATCATCCTGGATGCCGAGTTGCGGGGCGATGACTTCGACGATTTCCAGCGCGCGGTGCTTCGCGATTTCCTCGAAATGCCGTTCGTCGAGATCTCACCCGACAGCCGTTCCTTCGACATGTCGGGCTTCGACGAGATGTCCATGGCCAAGGTGGGGCGCACCAATATCCGCGAATCGCTGGGCACGGCGGTGATGTTCGAGCTGGCCAAGGTGATGTGAAGAGCCGCCACCGCCCGCGCGCCCAATTGGGCGGCCAATCGGTGATTTTTCGCATGGACATTTCGCCATCATGCGGTAATATTCGCGCCGGGTTCCGCGAGGATCCCCCCGCTTTTCCTCCCTGAGCGGGTGCCTTAGTGTGTGACAGCAAAAAGGCTTCCCAACCCGGCCCATGGCCGGGTTTTTTTTGGCCAATCCGTTCGCGGTAAGGGCCTGTGCCCCGAGTCTTTCGCGCACTACACTGCCGAGATGCTTTGGGTCAAATCTTTCCACATCGTGTTCGTCGCCAGCTGGTTCGCTGGTCTCTTCTACCTGCCGCGCATCTTTGTCAACCTGGCCATGGTGCCGCCCGAGAGCGTGGCCGAGCGCGAGAGGTTGCTGCAGATGGCTCGCAAGCTCATGCGCTTCACCACCATTCTGATGGTGCCTGCCGTTGTGCTGGGACTTTGGCTGTGGCTGGGCTATGGCATCGGCAAGGGGCCTGGCAATGGCTGGATGCACGCCAAGCTGCTCATCGTGGCACTGGTGCTGGGGTACCACCATGGCTGCGGCGTGTTGCTCAAGCGATTCACCGCCGGTGCCAACCGACGGGGGCATGTGTGGTTTCGTTGGTTCAACGAAATCCCGGTCGTTTTGTTGCTGATCGCCGTTGTGCTGGTGGTGGTCAAACCCTTCTGACGGAATTGACCAAGACCCGATCTTCTGCCTGGCCGTTGGCACTGCTTCTGGGCGCGGTCGTCCTCTACGCCAGCTTGTATCCCTTCGTGGGTTGGCGGGACCAGGGCGTCGAGCCTTGGGCCTTCTTGCTGGCACCTCTGCCTCAGTACTGGACGGGGTTTGACGTTGCCTCCAATCTGCTGGGCTACGTCCCCCTGGGATTTCTGCTCGCGGTAGCCCTGGTGCGATCGGGCCATTCGCTTCGGGTCGGCTGGCTGGGCGGGGCATTGATGGGTGTTGGCCTGTCGCTGAGCGTGGAGACGCTGCAGAACTACCTGCCCATGCGGGTGCCCTCGAACGTCGATTTCCTGCTCAACAGCGCGGGGGCCTTGATCGGCGCCTCCTGCATGGTGCTGGCGTGGCGGCTGGGCTTGCTGCGGCGATGGGCGGCGTTCAGGGCGCGGTGGCTTGAGCCCTCCGCCCACGGTGGGCTGGTGTTGCTGGCGCTCTGGCCCTTGGCGCTTCTGTACCCTGCGCCGGTGCCCTTTGGCCTGGGCCACATTTGGGAGCGCCTGGAAGGCGGGCTGGTCGAATTCCTGATGGACACACCTTTCGTGGAGTGGTTGCCCCTGAGGCTGGAGGCCCCTTCGCCCCTCAGTCCGCTGGCGGAGGCCTTCTGCATCTCGCTGAGTCTCTTGTCGCCGGTGTTGCTTGCCTTCTCGGACATGCGTTTTCTTTTGCGCAGGGCTGTGTTTTTGCCGCTGTTCTTTCTGGGGGCGTTCGGCGTGGCGGGCTTGTCGGCATCGCTCACCTACGGCCCGGCTCACGCCTGGGCCTGGATGAGTCCGCAGGTGGTGTTGGGCATGGGGATCGGTCTGCTGGCTGGCCTGGTGGCGCTGCCCATGCCAAGGCGGCTCTGCCTGGTGCTGATGCTCATGTCGCTGGCGACATCGCTCAGCCTGCTGAATGGGTCCCCGGACAGTCCTTATTTCGAGCAATCGCTGGAGGTCTGGGAGCAGGGGCGTTTTATTCGCTTTCACGGGGTGTCGCAGTGGCTTGGCTGGCTCTGGCCCTTTGCGGCCATGGCCTACGGTTTGCGAGCCGTCGTGCGGCAGTGGCCGGCGGCATCGGCCCACTAGAATCGCGACATGTCCGAATCCTCTTACTACCAGCGGCACATCTTTTTCTGCTTGAACCGACGCGACAACGGCGAGGCGTGCTGCGCCGACCACAAGGCGCAAGAAGCCTTCGACCGGTGCAAGTCACAGGCAAAAGCCCTGGGGCTTTTGGGGCCCGGAAAGGTGCGCGTGAACAAGGCCGGATGTCTGGATCGGTGCGCCGGCGGACCGATCGCCGTGGTTTACCCGGAGGCGGTCTGGTACACCTATGTGGATCAGAACGACATCGACGAGATCGTGCAGTCGCACTTGCGGGACGGCGTGGTGGTCGAGCGCCTGGTGACGCCGCCTGAGGTGGGTCGTTGAGCAGTCGATCGTGAACGCGCAGACCGAGTGGAAGACCCAGTCGGGCCCAGCCGGCTTGCTGGAAGTGGCCATTGACCGCCCGGCAGGGCTGTCGGTCGGCACGGCCGTCATTGCCCACCCCCATCCGTTGCACGGCGGCACGCTCACCAACAAGGTGGTTCAGACGCTGGCCCGCGCTGCTGTTCTGGCGGGTTACACCGCAGTGCGGTTCAACTTCCGCGGTGTGGGGCAGAGTAAAGGCATTCACGACAACGGTCGAGGCGAGCTGGACGACCTGTTGTCGGTGGTCGAGGCGCAGGCGCCCAGTGGGCCCTTGTGTCTGGCGGGCTTCTCCTTCGGCGCTTTTGTGACCAGCCATGCGGTGGATCGCCTGCAGGGCAGTCGCGACATTCGCCACGTGGTGCTTGTGGGGACAGCGGCGAGTCGGTTTCAAGTCGCAACGATTCCGCCGGAACTTCACGTGCGCACGCTGGTCGTGCATGGTGAGCAGGACGACACCGTGCCCCTGTCCAGCGTGATGGACTGGGCTCGGCCGCAGGTCCTGCCGGTGTTGGTGGTGCCCTCAGGTGGCCATTTCTTTCATGGCCAGTTGCCCATGCTCCGCGATCGGGTGCTGCACCACCTTCAGGCCTGAGGCGCCGCTGGCGCTTTTTCTTTCTTCTCTCACAAGGATTCCCGTGTTGTTGTTCCGACGTTTCCGTGCGTGGATCGGCGCTCTTGCCGTTGTCAGTCTGGCCCATGGCGCTGCGCTGGCCCAGATGCCTCAGCCCCCAGAGGTGGCCGCCAAGGCTTACCTCTTGCTGGATGTCACCACCGGTCAAGTGCTGGCATCGAAGAACCCCGATCAGCCGGTCGAACCCGCATCGCTCACCAAGCTCATGACCGCGTACCTGGTGTTCGATGCGCTCAAGGCGGGCAAGATCTCGCTCACCCAAACCTTTGGCGTGAGTGAGCGCGCCTGGAAGATGCCGGGCTCGCGCATGTTCATCGACCCGAAGATGCAGGTGCCGGTGGAAGACCTCATCAAGGGCATGATCGTGCAATCCGGCAACGACGCCACCGTGGCCCTCGCCGAGGGCGTGGGCGGGTCGTTGGAGCGCTTTGTGCAGCTCATGAACCAGCAGGCCAAGGCCCTGGGCATGGCCAACACCTCTTACAAGAACCCCGAAGGCCTGACCGAAGCGGGGCACACCACGACCGCACGCGACCTCGCCACCTTGGCCACGCGCCTGATGAACGACTTCCCGCAGTACGTTCCTTACTACTCCATCCAGCGCTACCGCTACCCCGGCACCCCGGCGGCGAATGACACCAACCGCAACCTGCTGCTGTTTCGCGATCCCACGGTGGACGGCTTGAAAACCGGCCACACCGATGCCGCCGGCTACTGCCTGGTGGCCACTGCCAAGCGGCCGGTTCAAGGCCTGGGTGATGGCCCGGCTGGTCAGCGTCGTCTGCTCAGCGTGCTCCTGGGTGCCACGAGCGAAAACGCTCGCGCCGCTGAGAGCCAAAAGCTGCTGAACTGGGGTTACACCGCGTTCGACACGGTGCGCCTGCTGGCGCCAGGACAGGCGGCCGCTGAACCGCGCATCTGGAAAGGCAAGTCCAACACCGTGAAACTGGGTCGTCCTGAAGGTGTGGTGGTGTCGGTTCCCGCAGGCGAGGGCGCGCGCCTGAAGTCTGAGGTGGTCCGCCCCGATCCTCTGGTGGCTCCTCTGCAGCGAGGCCAGTCCGTTGGTACTTTGCGCGTGACGATGGGCGCTGGCGGTGTGGTGGCCGAAGTGCCCCTGGCGGTGCTCGAGACGGTCGAAGAAAGTGGTGTCTTTGGTCGAGCCTGGGACGCTATTCGCCTCTGGATTCAGTAAGCCCGTGACCTCCGCTTGGAGGTTTGGGTGCCCCCATGCTACAGTAGAGGGCTTTTCGGAAATTTCCGAGGAGCACTCTTTTCCGATTTCTTAAACGTTTAGGGACGTTTCATGCCAACCATTAACCAACTCGTGCGCCACGGCCGGGAGGTCGAGAAGACCAAATCCAAGAGCCCGGCCATGGAAAACTCGCCGCAGCGCCGCGGTGTGTGCACCCGTGTGTACACCACGACGCCCAAGAAGCCGAACTCCGCTCTGCGTAAGGTCGCCAAGGTGCGCCTGACCAACGGCTTTGAAGTCATTTCGTACATCGGCGGTGAAGGCCACAACCTCCAGGAACACAGCGTTGTGCTGGTTCGCGGTGGTCGTGTGAAGGACCTTCCCGGTGTGCGTTACCACATCGTTCGCGGTTCGCTGGACCTGCAAGGCGTGAAAGACCGCAAGCAGGCGCGCTCCAAGTACGGTGCCAAGCGCCCCAAGAAGGCCTAATTGCAGGTTTTCTGATTCGGTGCCGCCCGGTTTTGACGAGCCGGCCCGGCGTAGTGACCCAACTGTTGGGTCGAGTAAGTGCAGGTTCATGATGAGTCTGCGCGGTGTCTGGAAAACAGGACGTCCAGGCATCAACTGAAGCAAGAGGTGATCAAATGCCCCGTCGTCGCGAAGTCCCTAAACGTGAAATCCTGCCGGATCCCAAGTTCGGCAATGTCGAGCTTTCCAAGTTCATGAACGTGATCATGGAAGGCGGCAAGAAGGCTGTGGCCGAGCGCATCATTTATGGTGCCCTTGAGCAGATCGAGAAGAAGACCGGCAAGGACCCGCTGGAAATCTTCTCCACCGCCATCAACAACGTGAAGCCCATGGTGGAAGTCAAGTCCCGCCGCGTGGGTGGTGCGAACTACCAGGTGCCCGTGGAAGTGCGCCCTGTTCGCCGTCTGGCGCTGTCGATGCGCTGGATCAAGGAAGCCGCGCGCAAGCGCAGCGAAAAGTCCATGGCCCTGCGCCTGGCCAACGAGCTGGTGGAAGCCACCGAAGGTCGTGGCGGTGCCATGAAGCGTCGCGATGAAGTGCATCGCATGGCCGAAGCCAACAAGGCCTTCAGCCACTTCCGCTTCTAAGCCGCTCCCGTACCCGGCTCAAGCCCATCCGCAAGGCCCGCAACACTCTCAAAAAGGGTGGCGGGCTTTGCCCGTATCTCTGGAGAATTTTTCATGGCACGTACCACGCCCCTGGAGCGTTACCGCAACATCGGTATCTCCGCTCACATCGACGCCGGCAAGACCACCACCACCGAGCGCATTCTGTTTTACACCGGTGTGAACCACAAGATTGGTGAAGTGCACGACGGTGCCGCCACCATGGACTGGATGGAGCAAGAGCAAGAGCGCGGCATCACCATCACGTCTGCCGCCACCACCTGCTTCTGGAAGGGCATGGACCTGTCCTACCCCGAGCACCGCTTCAACATCATTGACACCCCTGGGCACGTGGACTTCACCATTGAAGTGGAGCGTTCCATGCGCGTGCTGGACGGTGCCTGCATGGTGTACTGCGCCGTGGGTGGCGTGCAGCCCCAGTCGGAAACCGTCTGGCGCCAAGCCAACAAGTACAAGGTGCCCCGCCTGGCCTTCGTGAACAAGATGGACCGTACCGGCGCCAACTTCTTCAAGGTCTACGACCAGATGCGTCTGCGTCTGAAGGCCAACCCGGTGCCCGTCGTGATCCCCATTGGCGCCGAAGACAACTTCAAGGGCGTGGTGGACCTGATCAAGATGAAGGCCATCATCTGGGACGAGGCTTCCCAGGGCATGAAGTTTGAATACCACGACATCCCGGCCGAACTGAAGGCCGCTGCCGAAGAGTGGCGCAGCAAGATGGTGGAAGCCGCCGCTGAAGCCAACGAAGAGCTGATGAACAAGTACCTCGAAGAGGGCGACCTCTCCGAGGCAGAGATCAAGGCTGGCATTCGCGCCCGCACCCTGGCCACCGAAATCCAGCCCATGCTGTGCGGTACCGCCTTCAAGAACAAGGGCGTGCAGCGCATGCTGGACGCCGTGATCGACTTCCTGCCCTCGCCTGTGGACATCCCGCCTGTGGCAGGGACTGATGAGGCCGAGCAAGAAACCAGCCGCAAGGCCGACGATGAAGAGAAGCTGTCGGCCCTGGCCTTCAAGCTGATGACCGACCCGTTCGTGGGCCAGCTCACCTTCGTTCGCGTGTACTCGGGCGTGCTCAAGAAGGGCGACACCGTCTTCAACCCGGTCAAGGGCAAGAAAGAGCGCATCGGTCGTATCGTGCAGATGCACGCCAACAACCGCCAGGAAGTGGAAGAAATCCGCGCTGGTGACATCGCTGCTTGCGTGGGCCTGAAGGACGTGACCACGGGTGAGACCCTGTGCGATCCGTCCGCCGTGATCACCCTGGAAAAGATGGTGTTCCCTGAGCCCGTGATTGCGCAGGCTGTCGAACCGAAGTCCAAGGCTGACCAGGAAAAGATGGGCATCGCCCTGTCGCGCCTGGCCGCTGAAGACCCGTCCTTCCGCGTCAAGACCGACGAAGAATCTGGCCAGACCATCATCGCCGGTATGGGCGAGCTGCACCTGGAAATCATCGTTGACCGCATGAAGCGCGAGTTCAACGTGGAAGCCAACGTTGGCAAGCCTCAGGTGGCCTACCGCGAAACCATTCGCGGTACCGTCGACGAAGCCGAAGGCAAGTTCGTGCGTCAGTCCGGTGGTAAGGGCCAGTACGGCCACGTTGTGTTCAAGATCGAACCCAACGAAGCCGGCAAGGGCTTCGAGTTCATTGACGCCATCAAGGGCGGTGTGGTGCCTCGCGAATACATCCCGGCGGTGGAGAAGGGCGTGATCGAAGCCCTGAACACTGGCGTGCTGGCCGGTTACCCGGTGGTCGACGTCAAGGTCACCCTGCACTTCGGTTCGTACCACGATGTGGACTCGTCCGAACAGGCCTTCAAGATGGCTGCCATCTTCGGCTTCAAGGAAGGTTGCCGCAAGGCCCAGCCCGTCATCCTGGAGCCCATGATGGCCGTGGAAGTCGAGACCCCTGAAGACTACGCCGGCACCGTGATGGGTGACCTGTCCAGCCGCCGCGGCATGGTGCAGGGCATGGACGACATGGTGGGTGGCGGCAAGGCCATCAAGGCCGAGGTGCCGCTGTCCGAAATGTTCGGCTACGCCACCACGCTGCGCTCGATGACCCAAGGTCGTGCCACCTACACCATGGAATTCAAGCACTACAGCGAAGCGCCGCGCAACGTGTCCGAGGCCATCATCTCGGCTCGCGCCAAGTAATTTCAGTCGGTCTGCGACGTCACGCCGCCCTGTGCCCGTGCGGGGCGATTCAGCAGTGGCGTGCAGACCTTAAACCCGACACGGGCCTTGTTCTTTTTAGGATGTGAAAAATGGCAAAAGAGAAATTTGAGCGGACCAAGCCGCACGTGAACGTGGGCACCATTGGTCACGTTGACCACGGCAAGACCACGCTGACGGCTGCGATCACGACCGTGCTGGCTGCCAAGTTTG
>Ga0255127_1000074_pt1 | contig 52987 bp, 78 predicted proteins | sample Law_Miss_RepB_8d_FD_188555 | JGI IMG/M metagenome (GOLD analysis project Ga0255127, IMG submission 188555) | Freshwater microbial communities from St. Lawrence River, New York, United States - Law_Miss_RepB_8d | ecosystem: Environmental > Aquatic > Freshwater > River | place: USA: New York...
AGGGATCCCAGGGTCTGGCGGACCAAAGAGCTCAACGAGTATTTGGCTCCTCTCAAAAGGTTTCTCCAATCTCGAGAGGGTTTCCTTTGGGATGATACTTATTCTGAGATCAAGGCTAACTGCTCTTCTCAGAGTGCTGTTGGCGCCCACATCTACCAGCATCTTTGGCACTACGTAATTAAGCCTGAAAAGATTTACGCTGAGAACGGTGAGCTCTTTAGTTCTGAAGACGAGCCTCTTAACAACACTTCTTACTATTATGCAAACTGGTATGTGGATCCTCGTGACGGGATTCTGTATCCTTTCAAAGTAATTTCTCGTAAGCGGCCCGTAGAGGCTAAACTATGGTGGTACGTTCTTGACAAGAAGAGGCACATCTATCTTCTTCAGCACAACGTTAACAAGATGTGGTACCGCGCCACCTTCTCTCCCACGGGCCTCATGACTCAAGACGTCCCTTATGTTCTTTCTTACGCGAAAGACTTCATTAAGTCTCTCGCTCTCCCCCACAGAGAGCGGGCGCTCAATACTAATGCTTTTTATAATTTCTCCAACATCGGTGTTCTTTCTAAGACCATCGGTTTGAAGTATTGCATTCTCTTACAGCAGGCTTCGAAGAAAGACCTGCAGAGGGCCCATGCCCATCGAACCTGAGGAGTACGAGAGTGATACTCTCTCGTACGAGATCGTAGACCTCGAACAGTCTGCAACTACCAAGAAATCTGCTAAGCTTTATTTTCATAACCACCAGGATGCTAAGGTCGTTTTTGACCTTATGAAAAGATATTCTGGAAAGCGAGTTTTTGATATTCCCAAAGACACTCCAGGAGAAGCCGCGCTGTTTAATGCGCTTGGCCACTTTGGAGTCATTCCAAAGCAAATCATCTTGCTTAAGGTACACACCGTAGTAGAGGCTCTCGATATCTCTTAGCAAACACATGCCGTCCATTTTTGGGCGGCATTTTTCTTTTCCTTTTAAGGACAATCCTGTGAGAATCTGGCACATCAGTGACACCCATGGATTTCATCGTCAACTTCCCGAACAAGAAGTTGATGTCGTTATCCATAGCGGAGACGCGACTACGTCTCGTAAGCCCGCTAAGAATTTGGCTGAGCACAATTCTTTTATGGAATGGTTTGATTCCCTTAAGGCTACTTACAAGATTTATGTTCCAGGAAACCATGATCTAACCCTTGCCGAGTCTTCCAAGGCGCGGGAAGATCTACCTTCAAGCGTCACTCTTTTGGCCGATAAGTCTATGGAGATTGATGGCCTTAATATTGTGGGCATTCCGTGGACTCGTGAATGGGGGAAGTGGTCTTGGCAAGTGCCAAACGAACACATTCTTTCCAACATTTTCGGAAACTTCTCAGACATGAATATCGATGTTCTTGTTACCCACGGGCCACCTTCTGGGTTTCTTGACGAAACGAGACATGGCATTAACGTGGGTTCCACTGCGTTGCGTGAGTTCATGTTCAAAGAGAAAGTCAGAAGCATTCTCTGCGGACACATTCACAACGAAGAAGACGTGATTAACACTGGAGTGATTCCAGTATCTGGTCCAAATCGAATTGTATCGAATGCCGCTGCTGTTTCGAACACTTCTGATCAGCTATTTTCTGGCAACATTATTGAAATCACTGAAACTGAAATCCTCTACACTCCAGGTAAATTTATCCAGACTGTCTACTAGTTGCTACTATAGACAGCTTTACCCTTCCACTCTCCAACTTTGGAGTTTTGACTCGAGTGACTTACCCGACTTTCCTCGTTTGCAGCTACCTTTTTATGACTGTTTTCACAATTATTGCCTTTGTCGCTGAGACAATCCATAATCTGTCTGAGCGAAAGAAGATTTACAACACGCTCTATGAAGAATGGGTCTCTCCAAAGAATGCACATATTACTATTGGCAATGACTTCACTAAATCATGGGCGTATGAACGCTATCAACAAAGATCTAAAAAGTTTGATTGGTCCACTAGTGCGATTTTTGCTGCCTGCACTTTGATGTCACCTCTGATTTTTCCCGTCTTCCTAGCTGGTGGGATTATCATTGGTATCTGTGCAGCTGGATCGTTCGTTCTTCATACTGTTGAGAAGTATTGGTTTGACGAAATCTCCAAGGCAAAGAAGTGACCCTCTTCGCTCTTTACCTTGCTTGCTGTTTTATCACTACTGTGCTTATCTTTTACCACAACATGGTCACTATTCCTGAAAGACGTAGAGCCGGGGAATACGAGTCGGAGTACACGTCCCGTGGTACGATCCTGCTAGCCGTCGCTCTCTCTCCTATCTTCCTATTTCTTGTCGCAGCTCTTATTGTTGTTGGTTTGATTGCGAGGTACCGTTAGAATACTAAGGCCCTTTGGGCTTTTATTCTTTAGGTTTTCTCTGGAGGTCACTTTGGAAGTAGAGAAGAAGTTTGTTGTTGCGATTCCTAATTTGAGCTTAGACGAATTTGACCTTCTTCCTTATATCGGCCCCCCTTCTGTTTTTACAGACCTCTACGTAGGGTCTCTTAGGCTTCGTTTTTCTGAAGACACTATCATTTTTACTTCTAAGACTGGCTCTGGAGTTGCCAGAGAAGAGAACGAATTCTGGTCTTACGCTGATGTGGATATCCAGGAGCTACAGGAATTCATTAAGAATATCCCACGTCCCAAGATCACTGGTACCAAAACTCGTTTTGATTTTTATCCCGAGTACCCTCTACCCAGAAATTCTGTAAAGAACGTTAATGTCACTTTTGATGACTACGGCGTTCATGGAGATAGGCTGGTTTTCATTATGGAAATCGAAGCGGAAAAGCTCAATCCTCCCATTACCACAGAGGAGGCTATCGCTAACATCGACAAAGCTTTTGCTGAGATCAAAACTATCCTTCCTGAAGGCACCCAATTTATGGAAGTGACTGGCCTTGAACAGTACAGTAATCGAGCTCTCATTGCGAACCCCAACATTTTGAAGCCTTGGGGTTTTCCTATCAAGGCTCTAACTACTTCTTCAGATGCATAGGGCTGTGTGCTTTGTTTTAATGCTTATTACAATCTTGTTTTCCAATTTTGCTTTTGCTAGCGATCATTTAAAGGATGTGGTTAGAAAAGAGGACTTTGAACCTGTTCCTAGCCATAGCCAGATTTTCACTCCGGGCCATTTGCTTTTCAAAACCAACAAGGGCCATTATGACATTTTTTATCCGAACTGCATTGATGCCCAAACTCAAAGTTATCCTCTTGCCAACTCTCAGATTATTGAGCAGCTCTCTCTTCAAATTCAGGGTCGAGTTTCTATAGTCCAAGCAACTGCTCAAACCAATTTGGAGAAGCGTACGATATACGCCAATCCTCATCATAACACAATACCTGAGGCTTATTTTGATGTTTCTTCTATTTGTGAACACGAAGCTCTTAAAGCGCAACATGAATTGTATTTAGTCAAATCTACTCTAACTGCCCAAATACAAAGCATCAAATGCATTAAGATTTTAGGCAATGCAAAAGCAGGGCCTTTAGATGTAGATGTCTCTAAGTATAAAGAATGTATACAAGAAACCGAGTTTCAAATTCCTGTAGGAATGCGATTGGAACCTTACGTCCCAACAATTTATGTTTCTGATTCTTTATCACATCCTGCTGTTAAGACTCTTTATGAAGATTTTGAAGAGAGCACTAAGTCTAACAAACGCGCAACAGGCTTTTATGGATCTTCTTACAATAAGACAGGTGAAAAGAGTCTTACTTTTCAACGTCTTTCAATTGCTAGTGCAGTTGCTTCAATGCTTATTGGCTTTGGCACTTCAAAAGCAGATGTTAACGCTGCTGTACCTTATGTTTTGTTTAGTTATGGAACTCTAGCTTTTGGTACTGGCGTAATTCTGAAAGCCAGGGGAGTCCCCAATGAGTGAATCCGACATCTCTTTATTCTCTACGGGCCAAACCGTTAGGGATTCAGATATTTGGGTTTCTATTCCTGGACTTACTTATCTAGAACGTAAAGGTGATGAGTTTACTCGATTTAAGCTTACGTCATTGGATATTTTGGCCGGTAGGGACATGGCTGAACATTGTGCTCCTGATTTGAGCGCCCCAGATACAAAGAACCATTTCAATTCTATTGTCAATTACCTTGTAGGAGCAACCGATGGGACAAACCTCAGAGACGACGCGCCTGACTTATTCTGATCTACGTAAGCTGCATACGGAGCTCTGTCGTCAAGAGAGCGCGGCGGCTGCTTCCATTGCAGCAAGAAGACTTGGAGTACAAAAACGGCTTACTGATTACAAGTTCAAGCTTGAGGCAATAGCTACAACAGTTCATTCAGTTATCTATGCAGAATTGAAAACAAGGAATATCAATCTTAAGACGACGTACGATTCTTCTTTGGAACCAAGAGAAAGCATTGCCTTTCGTTTCTATTTAGATAAAGTGCCTCTCACATCTAAGATCAGCGCCCACTGTTCTTTTACTTCTTCCTTTGAAGTTCCTTTCGAATGGATGGACCTGGACTATGCTGAGTTTTCCAATCACATCAATATCCAAAACCATGCTATTTACGAACTAGTCAATGGAATTGAAAGAGTAATTTTACGTTTTGGCCCTTCCCTAAAGGAGACACCATGAGTTTCAACCCTCAAGATCACTCTGTTCGCACACTACATACAAGTGTTATGTGGGTCCCTGCTTCTTTGCTCAGTCCAAAGAAGGCTTTTGAGCCTTTCGGTACTGAGAAGCTTAAGAAGCTTCCTAAGATCGAAGAGTCTGAAGTCGCTTTCGGCTATGTCGGACCTGTTCCTCGTGATCAGCGGCTACTTACCAATAACTACGAGGCTGCCCTCATTCTTCAAGCCATTGGATGCGAAGTGTTTACTTTTGTTTCCTTGGATGAAGAGGAAGAATGCACATCACCTCTTGATACCTATGCTATCCATGTACCTAAGCACATTGCAGAGAAAGTGCTTCTTCTCTTGGATGGTTTTGAGTACATTGTTACTTGGGAGAGTATCATTTGCTCTGAGCCTAAGAAACGGCTAGCCTATACTACTCTTTATGTACGCAAGGTTGAAGAACAAGAGATTACTTATGAGAGTTTGGGGCCCTTGAGCATTAACAAGATCGATTTGGCTTTGGGAGAGGCGCAGTCTGTATGAAGTTTTGCCACCTCCTCTTTCTAGCGGCCACTCTCGTTGGTTGCCACAATACCAAGTATGAAGTTATTTGCCATGACTCGACCGGAGTCACTTTCCATTCTGCAAACGTGATTTCTTATCAACGCAGTTCATATACCGGAATCTTGTATGTCGAAGATTCAGCTGGGACGACTCATGAGATCTTTGGAGCCTGTTCCTATAAGAAGGCTCCTAATTGATGGGTTCGCCACTTACTTTTGAGACCTATGAAAGACTAAATACAAAACTGGATAATCTTAAAGAAGAATCTAGAGGTCTTGAAAGAAAGACTTTGGAAGCGAGAGTTGATAAAGACAACTTTCTTGGCGAACTTAAAGACAGACTCACTCCTATTGTAAATTTCATCAAGGAGTGCGCTAAGAAGTATTACGACCACACTACTGTTTATTCATGTAACAAGTTCTATACTGTCGAGCCCGAACCATTCTATAGCTTGGAATTCTCATTAGACTCCTTGCTTCTTCTCAAAGACAAGATATGCATAAGTGGCGATCTCTGGAATCCAAAAGATTCTATTGTTCACTTTACAATCTATGTACCTTACGCTTGGCTTACACTTTCAAAAGGAGAGCAAAAGGTTCTTGTATCCTCGGATCCCGAACTGCTGAAGAATCTCTATGAGCCACTTGCTCAGTTTACAGCTCAAGATAAGTGGAAATGATTCCTGCCATTGATTTTGATAGACTGCACCAAATTAAGAAACAAAGAGATGAGATTGCAACGCAGATTGTGACTCTTCAGAGGAGCTCATTTGATTTAGAACGGGAAGCTAGAGATATAGGCAAGTCTGTTTGTTCTCATTTGGCACTGATTGCAAACGTCATTTTGCGGCATGCCCAAACTCATTGTGACATGGCTCACTACGACCTAAGAGTCGATTATCATAATCCTTGTTGGTTTTATGAAACAAAGAGTTTATCTATGACGTACTATGTTTACAATAAGCATGAAAGACATCTGCAAGATTTTCGGCCTATCTCTTATTTTAATAGTGTTAATATCCCTTTTGCTTGGTTTGAACTAGACGAAGGAATGCTCGCCATTACTATTGAATTGGCTGCTCTGGGTAAACATCGAGACTTCTACGATTGGCTTAAGAAGTATTCAAACAACAAGAGCGGTTCCACTTTAGTTGAACCTGATAAGGGCTAAGTACATGTTCCAGATCTTCCTTGTTTGCTTTTTGATTGCTCATCCAACTAGTTGGCCTATCATTTTGCTTGCCACTACATTGAATTGGATTCTTGGTTCTTCCAAGTCAGAGCTCAACTTGCTTGCTATCTTTACTGTTGCCCTTCTGTTCGGATTGTGGCCGAACCCCCTTACTTTTTTGTTCTTGCTAATGCTTATCTTCCTATAGGCCCTTAAGAGATGCATAATGAGTTATCTTTCTACATTCCCATTTTGTTGATTTTGTTGTGCCTTTCACCACAGCCTTATATCTTGCTATTTCTTATTCTATTGAGTCTCTTCATCGTGTGGCACTCATGAAAACCTTCTCCTCTCTGTTTCTAACGGCAACTCTTCTTATTGGCTGCGGTTCATCTGGACATACTGGCCAGATGCCTAACACATATGAAGTAGAGTGTTGGCGTGGTAAAGAGTATACCTTCCATTCAGTCGATATCCTTGATTGGTGGCCCAGTGGAGATGGGATGATTAGAATGGTAGACATTCACGATACTGCGTACGTTGTCTTTGATAGCTGCTCCTTCAAGAGGGCCCGTAAAGAGAAATGAGACTCTTTGAAGAACTGGCTCTTGTCTTTGCGCTTTTGTTACTTATGCTTGGCCTATTCCTCACATGTTAGGTGAAGAATGACCCTTGAAGATAAAGTAAGAACTGAGAAACGTAAGAGATATGTTAATGCTTCACTTCATTCCAAAACATTCCGAGAAGAATATGATGCATTGATCGAGTATCGCTTGGGTGAAGATTTCCCTAAAGAAAGGCGTGACCAACTTTGGAAAGCTCGTCGGAGTTTAACTTGGGCTCCGCTATGGCTGTGTGTAGGTTATATTATTCACCCATTTTCAGAACGCTTGCAACGCTATATTCTCAAATACAAGCATGATCAGGTTATGCGACAATTTAGAAAGGTGTTGAATCCTGAAGAGATGAAAGCTCTATTTCAGGGTGACCAAGATCTTTTTGCGGAGGTGTCTTCATGACTTTTCAAGAGAAATTTGAGTACTTCATTATGTTGCTGATGTGTCTTTTTGTAGCCTTTGGTATGTATTGGATGGCCCTTGAACTGAGAAAATGGGGCAAGCCCACTGCTGAAACTCGCTATATTGACACTGGCTATACTTGTACAGAGAAGTACTAATGTCTCTGAAGGAAGCTATTGGCGTCATTTTAATGCTTCCCTTTGCCATTGTGTTTTGGGCAGCAATTCAGTTTGTTGACACTTTCCTTCCGCACGGATAAACATGTCGGCGTCGTTGACGACCCTCGCCTTAGCGGCCGGAGCAGCTTTCGGCTCTGTTGTTTTCATTCCACCTTGGCTTCTTTACGTTAAAGTGGTTAATGATTCAGTAAGAAAAGCAGAAGCCCTTCTGACGAAAAGGCACTCTGCTTTGCTTGCTGAGCACGAAGAGATTCGCCAGGAACTCATTGCTATTAGACCAGAAGACATTTCCACTACTTTAGCTTATGAGGAGCGTATGACTCGTGCCTTTAAGGAAGCGGAGCAGTGCAAAGCACACGCAGATAAGCTCTCCAAAGAAGAAAGTATCGCCGACTGGGAGAGAGACTGGGTCATCATAGCTTTGTTAAGTTCCATCAGCGCCATTCCTTACTTCGGTTATCGGTTTTGTAGATGGAGTAGTGAGTTCTTCACAGCAGGTCTCTCTACTTTCATGGCCAACCGGATGGTTAGACAACTGGAGACCAAGGATGCTGCATGAACTATTTTTCTATCGATACACTTACTTAGTTTTCTCATTAGTTCTGGTCCTTGCGATTTCTGCTTTTCGCTTTGGTTTTCTAGAGCCTTTGATACGTCGTCGCAAAGCAAAGGACCCGGGCAATATTCATCTTACCAATCTTTTGCTTCGAGTTGATGACGAATATTCTCACTCACGATCTATGATTATTTTGTGCCTTCCAGATCTGGCAATTCTTACTTGGCTTGTCACAAAAGCCAGTAACCTATTTATTGATCGCTATATCAGCTATGCCGAACAGAAGTCATTGACGGACAAAGAAATCAATTAGATCTTGTTACTTTTCTTCACTGACTCTTAGTCAGACTGGATACGACCATGCCTGATTCTTTTGGAGATCCTTTGATCAAGTATCCCAGAACTTTTCATTTCCCTTGGTCCCCAGGGGCAACTAATGATGATCGAATTAGACAAGACGACCTTAGCATTTATGCTGGAGAACGTGTAATTGTTACTGAAAAGATGGATGGAGAGAACACCACCCTATATCCTGACGGCTACTTTCATGCCCGTAGCCTAGATAGTGGCTACCATCCGTCTAGACGTTATATGAAAACTGCTGCCAAGTGTTTTGAGTCAGACATTTTTCAAGGCCTTAGGTGCTGCGGCGAGAATCTTTATGCTCAACACAGCATTCCTTACACTTCACTCGAAGATTACTTCTTGGCTTTTTCCGTATGGAAGGGACACACATGTCTTAGCTGGGATAATACTTCCGATATCCTAGAAATGGCTGGCCTCTGCCGTGTTCCAGTTCTTTATGACGGTCTTTGGGATCCTGATAAGGTCAAGACCTGGATGACTGGAGAGAGCGCTTGCGGAGGCCTGCAAGAAGGCTACGTAGTTAGGTTAGCAAGATCATTTCATTTGAGTGAATTCCACTTGGCAGTTGGTAAATATGTGCGTATCAATCATGTCACTACTTCTAGACATTGGATGAACAAGCCTTTGCTTGCAAACGGGTTAAGACATGCTTCCTTTCGTTCCCTGGCCTTCGATTGAAGGCCTCCCCCACCTCCTGAAAAAAGTTCCATTTACCGGCCCTGGCGAAGTCACCTTTAGGTGCAAGCCCAAGATGCATGGAACCTACGCTGGTATCCATATGTTTAATGGAGAGTTCCAAGCGCAAAGTAGAACCAAGAACATTTCTATTGGAGATGACAACTTCGGATTTGCTGCTTGGGTTGCTGAGAATATTAATCTTGACGAGCTTGAGCTTTATGGAACGGGGCACTGCATCATTCATGGCGAGTGGGCTGGCCCAGGAATCATTGCTGGCACTTCGCTTACTAAGCTTAACGAGAAGCACTTCTTCCCCTTCTGCTTTGAATTTATCTCTGCTGAATTGAAAGAAGACGGCACTCCTAGGTACCATGAGTACTTTTTGGAAGTCGATGACATTATCAGGAACCTTCCAGAGAAGATGCAGCCAGAGGTGAATCCTCGTGTGAGGGTTCTGCCATTCTATCCTTTGGAAGTTACAATGGACTTTGATAAGATGACTGGGATTACTGAAGCTGCTGAACTCATCGCTGCTGAGCTTGTAAAATTTGATGTTAATGACCCTTACGTGTCTCAAGAGTTTGGAGTCGAAGGTAATGGCGAAGGACTAGTCTTCTATCCTATCGTTAATGGGAATCTGGCTCATTCCAATAAGAACATTCCAGTTGCCGATAACGAAAACACGCCAGCCTCCATGCAGCTTATGTTTAAGTGCAAGACTGAGAAGCACAAGGTTGCTGGCACTAAAGAGCTTGTCCCTACTTCTATTGAGAAGGTCGCGTCTGCTAAAGCTTTTGCGGTGATGTTTGTCACTCAGGCTCGTATTGATCAAGCTCTTACTGCTAACGGCATTACTGTTATGGAGAGACCTAAGATTGGGCCCGTAATGGGATGGCTCGTTAAGGACATCCAAAAGGAATCTGTGGCAGAACTAGAAGCTTCTGAATTGCTCTGGAAAGATGTGTCAACCGCTGTTGCTGAAGAAGCACGCAAACAGCTTATTGCCCTCTGCCCGTCTTAGCCCCTTCGGGGTTCTGTTCTTGGGGAGACTTCACTCCCCAAGAACACTCCAGGCTTCATGCAGTCTTCTCTTTTCTTGCTTTGCTTTGCTGGCTTGGCGGCTACATTTGATGCTGCTTGGACAGTCATGACTTATTGGCTCTCTGAATTCACTATCGAGCACGCTTCTGAACATTTGAATGCTGACAGCAGTAAGATTCTTCTGGACTTCATGAAGCGGAATAGCTATGGAGCAATCTTCCTAAGAGGAGTCTGGAAAACATTTGTTCTGTATTCTTTCTTGGAGGTTTTTGTATGGTACACAAACTGAGAGTTCTTCTTATCATGGTGACAGCTTCTTCCTTTGGAGGATGTGCATTACCAGGTAATGAAGAAAAGGCTCTTGAAAAAGCCAGAGAGTATGCTAAGCACATGCATCCAAATGTGCCCGTAATGAGAATTGATTGCCGCACCAACATTGAAGATCTGCTTGGCGTCTGTACTATCACTTATAATGTTTTGCCATTCCCTTTGACTCAAAAGGTCACATGCCCAGCTTCTTTCTGGTCTCAGGAAGAAAGCATTTGCGCTCCTGATGATCCTTAAAGTTCTGTCTTATCTCTGGGTAACCGTAATTTATCACATCCCAAAAGATATGCTGGCCTAGCTCAATTGGCAGAGCACCGGTTTTGTAAACCGGCGGTTAAGGGTTCGACTCCCTTGGTTAGCTCTCTCTATTGAACGCTTCATGGGTTTTCCATGCTGCGTTCCCCCACTCGCCCATAAAGGGAACCACATGTCTGTCGCTGCTGTTCAGAACTTCCGTACTAACGGTCGTCTTTTCTACGTTCTTATTGGGGACCAGATTCTACCTGGTGGCAAGGCTCACATCGGCTTTGCCATTCGGCACGACTCGGCTTCTTCGCCGGACTTTGACTACCACGCTCTTGCGCTTCAGCGCTTGGAGAGTGGCAAGTATAAGCACCCACTGACTTGCGTCATGGGCAAGTTCGTGCTATACAACCCGGAAGATCTCGCTCGCAAGTTGATCGCTTGGCTCGAGTCGGAAGGTGTCATCGCTCGGCCGGGTTCCGTTAAGGATGTCCTTCGGCGCGGCGAGGTTCTTTCGACCTACGCTCCTTCCCCTGAGAGCGCGAGCTTTGAAGCCACGATGGGGGGCAGCAAGTACGTCGCTTGGCGTACGCAGGCCGCCGCTCTTGTTCAGCGTCTACCTGAAGGGGATGAGCGCCGGCTTCGTATCGAAGAGCTCCTTGCTCGTATGCCTGCCCCTTCGGTGGCTCAGGCAGAACAGCCCACTGTATGAACGAGAAGACGTTCTCCTCAAAGGACAAAGTCAATTTTGGGGAGCACAAGGGAAAGCGCTGGGAAGATCTATCCGAGGGCTACCTTTGGTGGCTCAAGGGCAACATGAAGCATGAGTCCATCAAGTCTCAAGCCGAGCACGAACTCAACCTCAGGCTGATCACTAAGGCTTCTAAGTAATCGCCCCTTAATTGGGGCTCTTATTTTAGATGAAAGGAGTAGCCTTTGGCACTACAATCGAATGGAAGTCTTCTTTACCTGTGGAGTCGGAGCAACCCTCCGCAGGTAAAACTCGATCCAGGCAGCACCTGGAGCATTTTTCTACACCCGATGTTTGGGTATTGTCTCAAGCCGGAGCCGGCTATTGAGCTTCCAAAGAAGCTTTATGGTGAGACTGCGGCTGACACTGAGCTTTATTTGGATCGGTGGAAGGTGTGGAACAAGAAGAAGCAACTCGCTATCTTCCTTTCTGGAAGGGCCGGTAGCGGTAAGACACTGCAGGCTAAGCATCTTGCGGTTTCTTCTGGGCTTCCAATCATTTTTGTTAACCAAGACCACGCTAATCGTGGCTTTGTTGACTTTATCACTAAGGCGATTGATGCGCCTGTCTGTTTGATTTTTGATGAATTCGAGAAGGTCTACGCTCGGAAAGAAAGCCAAGAATTTCTTTTGACAGTGCTCGACGGAACATTGGCTCTTCCTAACGTTCTTATGGTCATGACTTCGAACACAACGAATATCAACGAGTACATGAAGAATCGTCCTGGTCGTATCTACTACACTCGCGATTACTCGGGAGTTTCTCCTGAGTTTATCCGAGAGTATTGTGTCGATCACAATCTCAGCGACAAGCGAATCAAGGATATTTTGAAGCTTGCCTCTCGTCATGACGAAGGTTTCAACTTTGACTCTTTGCAAGCGATTGTCTCTGAATGCTTGTTCGATGACCTACGTACTAGCAAGTATGGCAGAAAGGAGCGTAGCTTCCAGCATATCGTTTCTTACATGAACGTTGCTGGTAGTTCTCGTGGCGCTGGTGGTCACAGCGGAACGGTCGTTGGACCGCTTGCTCATTTCTTTGAGAATGCTAAGATCAATATTCGCAACCGCGCTCCTATGAATGTCCTTAATTGCGGCGAAGCCCTTAACATGGAAATCAATAAGGAGAACGGCGCCAAGTTCTTCCCGAGTGTGGAATCCTGGACTCAAATTAAGCTCACGCCAAACGATCTAGTATCGTTTGAAAAGGCAGACGATACTTTTGTTATGTCTGTTGACCTTGGACAGAAACTTAATCTCGGACGCAATTTTAAGGAACTAAACTATAGTGGCGGTTTCAATGTGATTTTGAGTTCCATTAGAACTCGTATGAAGAGTCTTCCCAACTTGGAGCTTCATGATCTCCATGATGATGAGGAAGAAGATTTTGTTCTCTTTAATGAAGATAGCCTTAGTGAGGAGGAGCGGAAAACACACCTTCTTACTTCCGACTTTGAAAAGCCTGGGGTGGCTTCTCCATGGGTTCTTGCTTATTACATGAAGCCTTCTGGAGAGAAGAAACTTAGCGCCTTGGGGCATACAGAGCTTCTCAGCATTCGAACTTTCATCGATGCTGTATCGGAAGTTGTACCTGGCTTTATCGAAGAGCTAGAGCTTGCAGCTCGCAGCGGTGGTGATTACAGTCTTCCAAGTCTGAAGATCACTATCAATTTCGCTCCTGCTGATGGGGCCATTGTTGACAAGAACTCTTACAGCTTGTTCGAGCGAGCTTTCTAAGCTATTCAGCCCTTCGGGGCATTTATTTTCCAAAGGAGATGTGCATGTCAAACCCAACCTTTCTGTTCTTAGGGGCCTCTTGGTGTGGCCCTTGTAATCGTATTAAGCCTATCTGGGAAGAGATGAAAGCCACCTATTCAAATGCTGTCTTCAATTTTTATGATATCGATACAGATGAAGGCAGAGCCCTTGCCATGAAGCATGGGGTTAAGGGTGTTCCCTTTGTCGCTTCGTTGTCTGCCAGTGGAGGAGTTCAAGCTACTTTGAAATCTCCAAGTCTCTTGCGAGATTTCATTACTGGCATCTGTCACCAAGTTGGCCCTTAATATGAAGCATGTTTTGTTGGATTGTGACGGCGTTGTGACAGATCTTGTTCGCTCTACTCATTTCAGAATGAACAGAGTGTATCGTAGTCTTGAGCTACCTACCCCTTCTGTATCGCTCCTCAGCGATTACGAAATGAAGTCAATTTATCCTCCTCCATTTCATTCCCTAGTCCCAGTCATTTGGGGAACCTCTGGATTTGTTTCTACTATGTATCTAACGAACTTTGGAAGAACTTTGCTTTATGCTACGAGCCCCACGCCTTGGTACGATAAGGTTCCTCCGCCTAGATTCACTTTTGAATTTGTGACAGCGCCTTATCGCTCTGCCACTTGGGAATTGGAAAGAGAGAACTATCTTACTTCAAGGTACCCTCATTGCAAAGTGAACTTTGCTCACGACAAAAGCAACTTCGAAGGTGATGTTTTTGTTGAAGATCACCCTAAGAACTTGGTGGCTTGGAAACTTAAGCATCCCCAAGGCGAAGGTATTCTAGTTAAAAGTCGATACATGGATTCTTTGATTGATGACGAGTTTAAGGCTTTGTTTGGTGAAGGAAAGTCTATTCTTTCAAAACTAGGAATTAAGATTGTCTCCATTCCTAAACTATATGCGGTACTAAATAGTTAGGCCCCCTTCGGGGGTTTTGTTCTTTGGCACCATTCAGGTGTCATTCCCTGAGGAAATCATGGCCGCTCCCAAGACCACCACCACTTCGAACTCCCAGAGCACCGAGACGTCGGCGCCCCAAGTCACGACCCAGCCTGCTGGGCCGCTGAGTATGATGAATTTCGACCTCCCGAACTGGATGCAGGTCCCGAACTCTTTTGCCGGGGCCGTCATGGATGGCTCTACCGACGCGCTGGCCGAGGGTCTCATCGCCAAGTTTGGCGACAAGTTCGTTGATCCGCTTCTCAGCAAGATTCCCCTTGCTGGGCCGGTTCTTCTCGAGCTTCCGGGCTACCAGTCCATTCGGACCGGCATCTCCTGTGGCGCTCTCTACCTCGCCATCTTGGCGGATCAGAAGAACATCCAGTCCCAGATCGAGGGCGGCAACCTCACGCCCCGGCAGTACGTGCCGGACATCGTTGCGGCGTTTGTTCTGAAGGCTGTGCGGCGTTGGAGCGGCAACGTCGCTTCGAAGATTTTGCCGAGCCTCACTGGCTTCTTCCGAGAGGCCGAGACCGATCTGAAGAACGCTCTCGGTGATGTCACCGGCGTTCCGAACAGCTAGTCACTTGGGCCCTCCAGCAATGGAGGGCCCATATTCACCTTTCTAAAGGTGATAACTTGGAGAACCAATGAATGACAGAATCACTCAGAAACTTCGCAGCAAGTATCCAGAACTTAATTCTTTTGAACTTACCAATCGGGTGCTGGTCTCTATTGCAAAGAGAAGAGCTCGTGTTGCTGGCTTGGATTTATTTTCGTATTTGAAACGACACCCCTTCACAGCGGAAGAAGTCCGCGAAGTCGAGACTGACGTCCTTGCCGAAGAACACCGTCTTCAAGAATGCGCCGCTCACGCCAAGCAACTTGGCGAGGTTCTTTATCAAAAGTCTCCTTTTGAAGCCGACGCCGCGGAGCTTGGGCCCGCAGGCGAAGGGCTCGGTGACGGTGACTCTTGATCGTCAAGGGCGCCCTGTTCTCCGCCTACGTGGCCTTATCGGGTACATTCTGGGCCGACTCTAAACCTGCAATTTATAAGCCAGGCGTTTGCGTCTTGGCGGCACCCAAACATATTCCTTTAGGAACCAAAGTAGAAGTTTCTTTTCCTAAGGGCAAAGTAATTTGTACTGTTCGAGATCGAATTGGTAAGCCTAAAGAACGTTACCATTTTGATCTGATGGTGGCCGATAGGAAGACAGCGATTAAGTTTGGTCTCCGTCGCTATACCGTTCGTATTCTCTGATTTCTCGGGCCTTCGGTGTTTCCGTTCTTTGGGAGTGAGTGGTTGCCTTTTGCCCCACAAACAACCTTTCTCGTACACGGAATTCCGATGTCCAACGCCCTTCTAGACAAGGCTGTCGCCCAAGCAAGCCTTGTTCCTTTCAACCCCGACGATTTCCTCACCGCCATGTCTTGCGGTTTGATTGATGGTTGCGCTTTGGGTCTTCCATTCGCGCAGCCTCATCCGTTCTGGCAAAGCAACCCAGCGTACATGGCAGGGTTTCGCGCGGGCAACACGGAAGCTCCTCGAGTCAATGCTCCCCTTAACGACCGCGAGCGTTGGGCACAGCAATTCTGTGAGCCTACGGGGCTTGCCATCGACATTCGTTATGTCGATGGCGCTGAGGTTACTATCTATGCTCCCAACGATTTTAGGATCGAGACCCTAGTGGCTGATCCGACCATTGAGAGTTTCAAGACTCTTTAGGCTTCTGGCCTTCGGGTCTTTCGTTCTGTGGCGGTCGAACCGTCACTCCTTATTGCTAGCAAAAATAGGAGGACACATGTCCACCTCTCCCGTTGTCACTTTCATCTCCCGTCCTGTCGACATTACTCTTGGCCAGCTAGGCGGTGGTGTTCTGGGCGATGCTCTGAACGCCGGCCGTGCCAAGGCCGTTGCCGATCGTACCGAGGCCATGAGCGCTGTTGCGCCCATGATCCAGCGTGCTATTTCCGACACCCAGCTCCAAGTCGGTGCCGCCACTACGGCGCTTAAGGAGCAGCTCGCCGCTGCTCAGGAGCCTCTCGAGACCATGACTCGTGCGCTCGCCTTCGCGCGCGCTGACGAGAACAACCCGCTGGCATGGCTGCCCCTGCTTGTCGCTTGCCGTCTAGTCACGGCTGGTGACGCTGCGGCTGCTGGCTACAGCGCTGTCGAGTTCGCTAAGCACTCGGTGGTTCCGAAGGACTGGAAGGCTGCGGTTACCGCCAGCTGATTCCTAGGGGGTCACTCTCTTCATTGAGAGTGACCCCCTATTTTTTCTCTTTCAGGAGACAGCATGGCGACCATCGCCGAAATGGAAAAACAAGAGCAAGCTGAGCACGCAAGGCATATTTTGAAAGATCTTCCTTCTTTGATTCATACTTGGATTCTTCCTGGTTCAAGTGGCTGTCTTAAAGCCGTGAACAGCCAGAAGGAAACTATTTCTTACGACTTCGCTCAGTCTACTCCTCCAGGGGCCACTTACGGAGACATCATTTATACGGGTGTTCAACTAGTAAAGAATCCTACTTATCGGAACATCCCTTACTATTACTTGTCTCGCGAAGCCTGGGAGAACCACGTCGCGGCCACTACTAAGGCGCTTGGGCCTGTGCCGGCGGCGCCGGCGGTGCCGACTATTCCAATTTCTCCAGTCATTAAGGTGCCCATGGAAGAATATTCAGCTAGGCATCTTTCTGGATTCATTACAGATGCGATTCGACCTGCAATTCCTACTAAGGCTAATGTCGCTATTACAAATGATCCTGTTAACGATATCCTAAAAGCAAAGAACGAAAAGATTGATATGCTTGAAGAAGGCGTGCGATCTTTGAAGAAGAAGCTGGAGAATACTACTCAGCCTACAGCCTCTTCGCCCACCTTTCTTGCTGGGCGGGCCACCGCTACGACTCAGCCACTGATCGGCAATGTTCAAGAAAAGATTATCAATATTATGGTTAGCGAGTATAACAACTTCCTTCGATTGTATGATCTTAGCTATCAGGCCCCTGAGCTGGTGCAGAGGGTTTCATTCCGTTCTGATGAATGCAAACCTGCAATTTGGAAACACTTTGTGAATTCCTGCAGAGCTGCCGGCCTTCCTATTAAAGACTCAGGCCTAGTGATTAAAATCCGCGGGACTTGGTATCCTGCTGAGATCCTTATCAACCCTACGGCCTATGATGCCCTTTGTCAGGTACGTCACGATTACGATCCGCACACTGTTGCTCTGATCAAAGCTCTGTGCAATAAATGATTGGGTACCTTGAAGGTGTTGAAGATTGCTACTTGCGAGTAGTTCTAAACACTGATTTCAAGGTAATCCTATCTAAGATTCAAAATCGGTATGGTCGTATTGATCTTACAAAAGGTATGTATGTTCCATTGGGTAAGTTGCCGTTAGTAAAGGGAAAAAAGGTGCGCTTTAACATTAGCTTGTCTAAGTGCATCTACAAGATTTTGCCTCCTACTCCTAACGGCGATACCCGGATTCAGATTTGTTTGCCCGTTATTCCTAGTAGGAAGAACTCTTTGTTCTTCAGCCCTGACAAACAGCACTATATGGTTCTTGGAGAAATTAATGGAAAAAAACACACACAGGCGTTTATGTCTGATCTCCGCTCTGTGGCTGAAAAAGCAAAAAACTATTGACCATGTGGCTTGGGAGATGGCTTGGAACAATGGTTTCGTAGATGCCATTGGATTCACTTCTCCTAATGCCAAACATCCTAGAGTTGTTTGTATTGAAGTAAAGAAGTCTCGCTCAGACTTATTGGCTGATGTGAACGCATCTAAGTACAGGAAATATGAGTTTGGCTCTTCTCACTGTTACTTGGCAGGCACACTGACAGCTTTCGGAGTACGTGCAATCAAAGATATGCCTCGGGCAATACAGGATTTACGTTCTAGAGGATTCCCCGACAATTGGGGAATCTTATTACTTCCTAGATCCGGTAACGGCAAACCAAAGTTGGTTCGTGCAGCAAGGCAAATGCGCGTACCGTTGCCCAATGAGCTACTGTCCCTTTCACTAAGGGCCCTTAATGCTTTAGCCAACAAGGGGTTGAGAAAGGTAGATCTTGATTAGTTCTTTGTTCATTGCTTTCATGACTTTCATTGGTATGGTCATGAGCTTTTTTAAGCTCCCATACGTAGTACAGTACTTCCTGAAGAAGTACCATTTAGCAACTGACTTCCTAGTCTTTGTATTTACGTACATTACTATTACAGCTATTTCTCAGACAATCGTTGGATTGTTTTCTGCTACTCTTGTAGCCTTTATGGCCGACCTAGCTATTAGGTTCTTCAAACTTATGGATGAAGAACCCGATATCGCTAACGGTTTTGATAAGAGAACAGACCAATTGAAACGATTTACCATCTGGAGTTTGAAGAAAATCCTGTGAGCAGCTTTGACATGAAAGCAATGAAAGCTGAAACCAATGAAGCTATTATTTCTTATCTAGAGAAAACTATTGAACAGATCCGAGCCAAGAGCTCTCTTGAAGAAGAACAGATCCAGCTACTAGCGTTTGTTCATACCTGGACTTGCCAGATTACCATGTACTTTGATTTTCTTTTCTATTCAGAGATTTATCTTTTTGATTTGAGCGAAGACGACGTGCAACAGTATCTGAGTGTTTCTAATAGAAAGTTGGAGCATGCTCTTACTCTTGCAGAGCCTCTCAATAGGCTTTACTCTGCTCAGATTGATATGCGCAACGCTTTCAAGCGTTGTGTTACGTATCTTGTCAAGCATTGTAAGTATGACCACTCTTTGCTTTTGCAGAAGCTTGATATTGAGATTACGGTGTTCATTCATAAGACGTTTGATCAATATCTTAAGTCTTTCTTTTTGATCTCCCATTCTAAGGAGTTCATTGCTCGTTATGCTGAGCGCGACGACCGTCCAAGCATCAAGGATTTGAACTTCAAAGTAATGAGTGATGATGGCCAATCTATGAGGATTATCGCCACTCTTCCTGTTCCTCTTGACAATAAATTGGACGATGACAAGATCGAAGTTGTTTCTTCCAGTAACGCCGTAAGTGCTAACAATAGCGACGATTCTGACGACGACGAAACGGATTGGGATTAGCATTTATGTATGATGAACAGAAGAACACTAAAGGGACAAAGCGTACCTTTGTCCCGAAAGACAATTTATTTGATGAAGGCTTCGCTAGGCGTCCTAAGCATGCCGGCAAGCTAAAGCATTTTATTGACGAAGAGCTTGAGCTCTTAGAAGAAGAGGAAAACGATTATGACGACGTCTCATCTCCTGTATCAGGGAAATCAACACCACAAGTCTGAACGTGCCTACAATGGCACAAGCGCTGCATACGATCTTTACGCTGACTATACAAAGCCAACACTATTGGAAAGAACTGTCAATGTTTACTTAGATCAGGATCTTGAGAACTATGTTCACACAGTAAAGTCTAAGTGTCATCTTATCCCTACAGGCATTCGTATTGCCCTTAAGGATAAGAAATACGTAGCGGTAATTAAAGAGCGCGGCTCTGTTGTGAAGGGCACCCCTCTGCTTCTTCGTGCAGGCGTTGTTGACTATGGCTACGACGGAGAGATCTTCGTGGCTGTAGATTGTTTTGACGACGTTGAAATCCAGCCTGGAGAGAAGCTTCCTTTTCAGCTTATGATTCAGTATCTGGGTGACGCCCCAACGGAAGAAACAACTTCTCTTGAGGAGTATATGGCAAGAGCCGCTCAGATCGATTCTGATCGTAATAGCGGCTGTATCGGCAGCTCAGACAAGAAGTAGTTTTTCAAGTCTCTCCTATTATGTTTACTATTGAGACTTCTTAACCAAGTCTTCTATTCTTGGAAACCTTTATCCAAGAGGGGAATATGAAAGAAACACTTTACGGCATTGAAATCGATTACGAAAGAGACAAGCTCTTTACTCCGTTTGCTATGACACTTTTGTCCAATTTTTATTTTGCTGAAGGTGAAACATCTCCTCAGCAGAGCTTTGCTAGAGCTGCCGCTGCATACTCTTATGGAGATATGGAGTTGGCTCAAAAGCTTTACGACTACGCCTCTTTGCACTATTTTACGTTTGCTTCTCCTGTACTTTCTAATGCCCCTAAGCCTGGGGAGCCTTGGAAAGCGATGCCAATCTCCTGCTTCTTGTTAGATGTTCCAGACACTGTCAAGGGTCTGATTGATCATACTTCCGAGTTGCGTTGGCTTTCTGTTAAAGGCGGAGGTATTGGCGCCAACTGGTCTAAGGTACGTCCTTCTTCTAAGAAGGCACCAGGACCAATTCCATTTCTTAAGACTGTAGACTCTGATATGGTTGCCTACAAGCAAGGCAAGACTCGCAAAGGCTCCTGCTCTGTCTACCTTCACATCAGTCATCCAGATATTGTAGAGTTCATTCAGATGAAAATTCCCACTGGCGGTGACATCAACCGCAAGTGTCAGGAGCTTTTTCCTGCAGTGAAGATTCCCGACTCCTTCATGCAAGCAGCTCTTGAAGATAAGCCTTGGGATCTTATTGATCCTTCTACGGGCTCGGTTCGAGAGACAATCTCGGCGCGCAAGCTTCTTGAGATCATTCTTGAGACGCGGGCACGTACTGGTGGTCCCTTCATTATGTTTGAAGATACTGTTGATGCTGGCGTTCCAGTCTTTCAAAAGGCCCTTGGCGCAAAAGTAAACAACAGCAATCTTTGTACGGAGATTGTTCAAGTAAATGGACAGATTGAAGGAGAGCCTCATCAGAGGACAGCGGTTTGCTGCTTGGCTTCGCTTAACGCTGCTAAGATGTCTAAGTGGATTGGAACAGATATTGTTCGCGTATTACTCAGAACACTTGATAACGTTATCCAGCGTTTTATTGAGAACGCCCCAGACGAACTTGCTAACGCTCGTTGGTCTGCTTCTCAAGAGCGTAGCGTTGGTATCGGTTTGCTGGGCTTTCACGACATGCTACAGCAGAATCATATTCCTTTTGAATCAGCCATGGCAGTCGGACTGAACAAGTCTCTGTTCAAGTTTATTCACGACGAGGCTCTTGCTGAGACAATTAAGCTTGCTGAGGAACGTGGGCCCTGCCCTGATGCTGCCAAGAGTGGTGCTATGATTCGCAATGCTCTTCGTATTGCAATTGCGCCAAATGCCAACTCTTCTATTTTTGTTGATGCTTCTCCGTCTATCGAGACCCGTAGCTCTAATGCTTATGTCCATAGGACTAGGGCCGGCACTCATCTAGTTAAGAACGTCAATCTCGAGAACTATATGATCTCTAACGGCTTTGAAGAGGCCCGTAGGGAGCGTATTTGGAATTCTATCCTTGAGTATGATGGTTCCGTTCAACACTTGACTCAAGACTTTGATGAGTGGACTCGAGAGGTTTACAAGACTGCTTTTGAGATTGACCAAGCTTGGGTCGTTCAGCATGCAGCAGATCGTCAAGAATATATTGACCAAGCTCAGAGCGTGAATCTTTTCATGCCTCCGAAGTCTCAGAGAGACTACCTTCTCAGGGTATTCTTCTCCGCTTGGAAGAAGGGTCTCAAAACCCTCTATTACCAGAGGACTGCTACTCCTTCTAAGGCTCACAAGGTCTCAAAGAAGATGGAGCGCGTTCCATTGTCTTCTATTCTTGTTGAAGAGGATTGTATCGCATGTCAGGGCTAACCACACGTTCTACCGCTTATAAACCCTTCCACTATCCATGGGCCTTCGAGCTTACTCTTAAGCACGAGGAACTCCACTGGCTAGAACAGGAGGCCAATCTAATTGATGATGTTTCTGAATGGAAAGATGGCACGCTATCTCTCCAAGAGAAGAATCACATCACTCAGATCTTGCGCCTATTCACTCAAACTGACGTAGAGGTTGCTAACAACTATGCTCAAATGTTCTTGGCGACTTTCGTTAACAACGAGATTCAGTCCATGCTTCTGAGTTTCGGTTCTCGCGAAGCTACACATCAGAGAGCCTATGCTCTTCTGAATGACACTCTAGGGTTCCCAGATACAGAGTATGAGGTGTTCCGAACTTACCAGCAGATGCTTGAGAAGATTGAGTTTATGCAGGCAGGTTCTTATAGCAAGAAGACCACTCCCACTACCATCGGAGTATTGCTAGCACAAGCTGTTTGCAATGAGGGCGTCTCCCTCTTCTCCGCTTTTGCTATGCTTCTTAACTACCAACGCTTTGGCAAGATGAAGGGCATGTGCAGTATCGTTGAATGGTCTGCTCGTGACGAGTCTTTGCACGCCGATGGCATGGCTGAACTCTTTAGAGAGTACTGCAAGGAACATCCTGGCATTGTCAATGACAGCTTTAAGCGAGACATCTATGTTACCTACACTAATGCCATCGCCCTTGAAGACGCAGTCATTGACTTGTCATTTGAAATGGGTCCTATCGAAGGTCTAACGGCTGAGGAAGTAAAGCAGTTTGTACGCTATATGGCAGACAGGCGCCTTGTTCAAATTGGTATGAAGCCCATTTATCATATTGAAACCAACCCTCTTCCTTGGATTGATTGGATTCTTAGCGGCGACTCTTTTAAGAACTTCTTTGAAGGACGAGTCACTGACTATTCTGTAAACAATCTCATTGGAGATTGGGGATGGGACGCCTGACCTCTGCAACTAAGAGCCTCTCAGATACGACTGAGAGCGCTCTTTTGGCTTTAACTAAAACAGAATCTGCTTCAGATTTTACAGTACATCATATTGCTCACCTTATCCGTTCAGCAGACCGAATTGCCGTTGGGTCAGAGCGGGTGGTCTTTCTTAGCACTCTAAGCGATTACGTTGTTAAATACTCTCCGGATTGTACCCGACAAAACTTTTCTGAAGTGCGTTGCTGGGCCATGCGTGACAAGATCAAAGATCTTCGGCTTGCTCCTGTCTGCGCTCACACCAAAGACTATAGGTTTGTAGTAATGCAGAAGTGTCGAGTTGGTGCAGTGCCCCCTTTCCCCTATACTCTTCTAGATATGGGACAAGCAGGCCAAGACAAGGACGGAAACTATTTAGGCTACGACTACGGAACTCTTCTTTCTATGCTCGATAGTTCCATCTACCGTTCTGTTTTTGGCTTTTCTGGTTAGTCTCTGGCCTTCGGATTTTTCTTCTTTGGCGGTGGCCTTGAATGGCTCCACTTTGCATTACAGCAAAAGTTAATTCGCTGGCTAAGTCATTCCGTAGGAGATTTCCATTCCAATGGATTTCTTTTACCGTTTGTTAGACCACGTAAGCACCCACACTGTAATAAGATTTGGATGTCGCCTGGTAAGCTTACACCATAAGCGAGCGATCGACAGTGGTAGGAATCAGCACTGAAGGACGGAAGGACTACGTCTCCTGATGAAGTCTGGAGCTGCTGGCATAATTCCTACCACTGTCGATCTATTTTACTTCTTAAACCTGTGAAAGTGGTATGAGCCACTTCCTGGTTTTAAAATTCGTTTCATATCATCAGCAGAGTAAACAACGTATTCCCCAGGCAACTTCTTTTGATAACCGGCTGCCCAGTTACCATAAGGATCATGGACGATAATATCTCCACTCGTAGTCTCTCCAATGAAGCAGACTACATGGCCGTTGCCTGTAAAGTGACCCGACACTACAATCGGTCCTTCGCGCAGCACCGCAATCAGCTGCTCCCAAGTCTTACCAGACTCAAAACTGTCTGTTACTGGAGCAAAGTGCTTGTTACAAATCCACTGCAGCATCCCATGGATGTTGTGTGGGTTATATTTTCCAACGGCCCATGGATAAGAACGCTTAAACTCTGCTTGCGCTTCTGGCGCTTGTAGCAACTCAAAGATTTCGTCTTCGAGTTGTCCTGCTTGTGTGGCCTTGGCTCCATAAAAGCTCATTGCCATACTCATAGAGGTTGGTCCGCAAGTTCCACCTGGGTTGTATTTGTTGTCTCTTTGGGTCTGGTACTTCACGTCGTGGAGTACTTTGATTCCATTTTTATTTGTAAGCATTGCCGGTAGCGAGAAGGTATTTTGGATGGCGCGCTGGGTATTAGGCCCTACAATACCATCTACTTTAATCTTACTTGCTTTCTGCAAGATCCTTACAGCAGCATCCATTTCTAGATCGAATAGATTGGTTAGCTGCAACGTGAACCCTAAACGGTTCATAGCAGTTTTGATTTTCAGGACTTCTGGGGAGCTGTCTCCTCGCCGATAAACACTCATATTGACCTCCGTTGGGGTTATCATGTTGACTACTATAGAGCGCTATTTCGTTAATTGCTATCGTGAATATGCTCGAGAGAAGGCAAGACCATACAAGCCGCCCGATGTCTTAAATGACGACGAGGCCTGCTGGAAATACATTCTAGTGCAAGCGAGCTACTTGCCAAGCTGGAATAGTGTTGCTGAGCAGTTTGGTTTTGACTTGCTTGACGAGAAAGACTTTTATTTTGCCACGTCCCTGTATTGGGAGGATATGAACTATGTCTATTGATGTATACCGCCGCTATGTTTCTGAAGCCCTGGACAAGGCCGTTCAAGAGTCTGGAGGAAAGTACTCTTTGAGAACTCTCTCTGATGGTACTGGGGTGCTCTACATGGTCTTTAGTCCTGATATCACTGAGGATCTTGAAGAGCAAGAGATCATTGTGAATTTTCAAAGAGACGCTCCTCGTCCTAGATTCATTCAGCTTGAGCTACCATTTGTAGAAGGAGATGATGATGACTCGGATTCTGAATAAGCTCGAAGGGATTTTTCTTAGCCGGAAGTTCTTTACTCTAATTCTTTCGGCCATCTTATTGGTATATGGGTATCTGCCAGCGACTGCTTTTATGGTGATTGCTGGTGCGTATATCGGTATTCTTGGCCTTCTCGATTGGAGGAGCATTGCACAAGCCGGACCCTTTACATCTAGAAGCTCTAGCGAAGACGAACCTACGTCTAGCTAGATGCGTATCTTGCTCTCTCTACACGACGCCTGGATGCCCTGTGCCTGCGATTGCAGGTTCCAAGACACCCAAGGTCTTCTTTGTAGGAGAGGCCCCTGGAGCGACCGAAGCTGAGCCTACAGGGTATACATTGGATGCTGCGCCAGCTGTTATTCCTACGGGCCGACCCTTTGTTGGTTTCTCAGGAAAGAAACTAAAAGAGGCTATTGCCCAAGCTGGCTTCGAACTAGAAGATATTGTAGTGACTAATGCTGTTAAGCACAGGCCTCCAGATAACAGAACTCCTACTGCTGAAGAGTACAAGACGTGCTCTCAGTATCTAAAAGAGGAGATCGAGATCCTAAAGCCTAAGCATATCATTGCTCTTGGCGCCATTCCTTCTAGAGCCCTCGCTCATTTGGCGGGGATTAACTTGCCAGCCTCTGGACTAAGAGGTAAGACTTTTGATTGTCTTGGCGCTAAGGTATATTGTACTTGGCATCCTGCTTATGCATTTGGTTATAACAAAAAGGCGGCTGTTGATCTTGAACAAGACTTGACTGCAGTCGCTCAGCTTTTGGAGAAGAAATGACTCTGCCAGAACTTCGTACGTTCTACCCTCAGACTAGATTCGGCTATCTAATGAAAGATGCCCGTAATGAAGAGACTGGGAAGGGGTACTTTGTTATCAATTCCCTACTAGTTCATGAACTGCCTGTGGGTTCTTATGAGTATGTTTCTTCTTCTAAATATTGGATTGTTGATGCTAACGGCAGAGACGTCCCTGCAAGTGCAGGCGTTGTGGCGCGCAACATTGCGACAAACGACCTGTACTGTTTGATTGATATCACAACTAACTAACTAGGAGTTAATATGAAGGCTACTCAATTTGGTAACTTGATTCAGGGTTTGCAGAAACTTATTGGAAGCTCAACTCGCAGAGTAGAGGAACTGGCCTCTTCTGTAGCTACTATTACTTCCCAGATTTCTGAGATCTTAGAGTCTATCCAGACTATCCGAGGCGAGATCAAAGACATCAAGGAAGAAATCTCTAAGAATCGCGTTAAGCGTGATAAAGGGGCCTCTGAGCCCACAGTGTGAGTAATGGAAATTGCTTTGTTCATCCTCGGAATCTTGGTAGTCATTTCTTGTTTAGCTACTTTGATCTTTTCTTCTGTGCTCTTGAAAACATTCAAAGCTCATTGTTTAGATTTTGCTGCTTTGGCTAGCTACATCAAAGACCTTATGGCTTTCCAAGAAACCCATTCAGCAAGAATCCTGGAGCTTGCTACGGAGAACGCTACTCTTAAAAGCGAACTTGTTGCTGCTAGGTCTTCAAATGAAGATCTTACTAAGAGTATTGATATCCTGAGCCGACAGTATCTGTCGTGACCAGTTCTATTGACTGGGGCCTCTTGCCAGTTCATTTGGAAGTCTTTGACGAAAGTCGTCCTCCTTGTCCTGGCAAGAGGTTTACTCCCAGTGCTATGTCTTTGGATCAGTTTGCTAATGTCCCTTCTTGCCATTCTTCATTTAATCAGAGTTCTCTTTATGTTCTAGAGTTTGATTATGGTGGTTTTAGAAAGCCTTTCCTTGCTCAGATGCTTCACAAGCTGGACGTGAACCTTCCTTCAAGTGATGTGTTTGTTGATCCTGACCTGACCTTTTATGGTCCTTCAATGATTATCGCGCCTTTGGACGGCTTTAATCATACTCACGTTTATCTTCCTGATTCTTTACAAGGAGCCTTTCAAGGCCATCCAATGCTACAGGCTGTTAGTGAGGAGTATCCTTCTAACTCTTTGCTTGAGATGGATATTCTTTTAAGGGCCAATCAAATCATCAAGCAAGAGGATTTGTATTTCTTAGTTAAAGCTATCATGAGTACTTACACCAAAGTAGAAGATGCTAACTTTTACAAGAAGCTTCTTGCCTTTGACAGCGTTGTAGATCCAGTACTTCAGGAAAAGATTCTTGGTCCATACTATCTAATGTACAATTTGGCTTCTTTGGTTCTGGGTACAAACTTTGAACTTTGGAAGTTCTTTTGGTCGCTAGATATTGTTGGCCGTTGGGATATGATTACTGAGCAACTTGCTATGGCTTACAATGCAGTACCAAAGCTTATTGAAGACTTCAAGAAGCAGAGCAGGGCAGAAAGCGCTAAGCCTCCCAAAGAGTCTCGTTCAAAACAAAACAAGTCTAAGGAAGATGTAAAGTCAGAAGTCGAAAAGACTCCTGCTGAGATCATTAGGACTATGCCTGTTAGCGAACTTGATAGAAAGAAGATTCTGTACGAGCTAAAGAAGTTTGAGTCTGCTCAAGGCCAAGATAAGAACAATCTTGGTGATTGGATTAATCAAGTCTGCTCTTTCCCTTGGGGCAAGACCACTGCTCACCCAATTGACTTTACTCTATTGCGTGCCGAGATGGACGTTACTCATTACGGGCTTCCTGAGATTAAGGATTCTCTACTTGAACATATGGTTATTGAAAAGATTGCCGGTAAGAAAGTAGGGGGCGTCCTATGCTTTACTGGCCCAGCAGGTACAGGCAAAACCTCTATCGCTAAGACTCTGGCTCGAGTCAGCGGTAGGAAATGCTTCTCTCTCCCTCTGGGTGGAGTGACCGATGAGGCTGAGATTCGGGGTTAACACAATGGCTCCCTTTGTTGGCAACAACATTGAAAAACTTCGTTAATTGCTGGGACATCCTTTTGGGACAATCAGCAGCTAGGCACATGTGCCGAGTTCAGAGACCATCCCGCAAGGGAGTACACTCAAGTGAGTGGAAACACGAAGCCCCTTAATGGGTGAAGATATGGTCCGATCTGCATGGTAACATGCAGCAGTCTTTCTAGACGGGTATGGCTTAACGTTCCATACTGAACATAATGCATCGGAGGACGTACGTGTCCTCTAAAGCTGGTCGAATCGTCAACATCCTTCAGCAGGCAGACTGTGTCGATCCGGTAATCATCTTAGATGAAATTGATAAGTCTCCTTTCAAAGGTGGTTACTCTCCAGTGACCTCGGCTTTGCTTGAAGTTCTCGACCCACAACAGAACAATGCTTTTCTTGACAAGTATCTTGAGATTCCTATTGATCTAAGCAATGTTCTATTCATTTGTACTGCGAATGATATTGATGGCGTCCCACCGGCCCTTAGGGATAGAATGGAGATCATCGAATTCCGTGAGTATACAGTTGAAGAACGCCGCACTATTGTTAAGGACTACATGGTTCCTTCTGTAATCAAAGACTATTGTCTTACAGAGTTCCCTATCTCATTTGAAGATAGCGCAATCGAATACTTCTCTAGTGAGGTTCAACTACGGCAAATTGAACTTAAGCTAAGGAAGCTTCTGAAGCGTGTCGCCACACAAATTTATCTCAAACAACGTGAGAGTTTTGTAGCTACTGCTACCTCTATTGGAGAAGTCTTTGGAGAAAAAGTTCAAAGAACAAACCTCAAACGAATTGGATTCTGAAGAGTCTTCTCTGGGGTTCCCTGTTTCGTTCGTTAGGAGTTGGCGCTTGGCTTGTTTAAGCCATAATTGCGCTTACGACGATATTTTAGAAGAAGAGGATCTTTTAGACTACTGCCCGATTTGTGTCGGGCCCGTAATGGTCTTTCCGATTTTCTTCTAAGGGAGGCAGATGCAAGAATCATTTCTTGTAGGGCGCCCTAGTCGAAGGTGTGGTCCGTATACTCTGGTTCATGACCAGTATTACGGACCACACCTTTCTCTTGACGAAAGGACCTATGCTTTGTCTAACCAAAAGATTTTTCGGTCAGACGGGCTCTTGTCCCTACAAACACCCATCTACGGTATAGTGGACCCACACCATTTTACTTCTTGCATCTTGGAAGAGTACCTTAGACGACCAGGGTACTTTGAAAAGATGTTCTCAGTTTCGAATCAGCATCTTTGGACCTACTTCCTTCCACTTTGGAAGTGGTATTTTCCTTCTAACTACTTGGATTTGAAGGAGAATTGCTTTTTGAAGGTCTCTTTTGAGACCTTCTGCGAGGACTTGTGGCTCGATGCCAGCAATCATCATTGACCTAGCGCAAGAAAACAGTCTCTGCGCTAATCTCCTTTCTTTGCGTAGAGCAAGAGTCGGGGGATACGATCTGCTCTTCATTGATTCAGACAAGAAGCTGTATTCCTTTTATTTAGCGGGCACATTTAATGCTTTGACGTCGTCTACTCACTTTGGTACTACTTCAGAGATTGCTCCTAGGAAACCTAACCATTTTTCTCAGTTGCGAGACTTTAATCTCCTTACTGATAGCTATGACGACTCGGTTATTCAGTTTGCTTCTATCCTTAGAGGAGACTTCGTCCCTCACATCGGTACTCGTTCTTCTCTCTACCCTATTTCTTGCAACTTCACAAATCTTCGCATTAGCTGGCCTTTCCTTGCTACCTACAAGGAGGTGCCTTACGAAACCTTAAGAGCCGTTATTGAGGAAAGGTACAATAAAGAGGAAGCTCTCGCAAAGTACTTCTACAGCTTCTTCCCTTCTAATCAGAATATTTTTGCAAAAAAGTTGCCCGAATTGGGACCTTATGTCTCTATGTCCTTTATTTCTTTGAAGAAAAGTCCTCGCTATACAGCCCATGCGATTGCGAATTCTAATATTTCCATTCTTAGAAACTTGATTTCTTCAGAAGAAATGGTTCGTCTCTTTGTTACCAACATGGACGACGATGATTTCTCTAACGATGGACCCTCTTTCGCTTACTCTCTTCTCGTCAAAGTTTCGGCGCTTCCCAATGGGCGAACGAATACTTCGGGACCTTATCATCCGCGTTTGAAGCGTTTTAAGAAGCCATCTACAAATCCTCGTGAGAATATCGACATTGCTTTTTATCGTTTTGGTTTTGCTACTGTTATCTTAGCAGCTACAGAACAAGATCACAAGGATCTTGGCCCGGCGCTTTCTCTTCATGTTGTTAACGAATTCACTGGAGACTTTTCTTTTCTTGAGGAAAGGCCCTTGGGATCTCCTCTTCAAATTAATGAGGTTACCCCAGCTCCTCCTGAAATCCTAGAGAAGACGACTGCTTCTGCTGTCGATCTTTTCGGAGGCCCTGTGGGCCTTCTGTCTTTGCAACGTTTTCAATCTACTTCAGGGCATAGGGCTCAACCAATTTTCGACAGCAAGTCTTTCCGTCGATTGAATTCTGAGCTTTGCGAAGTCATTCCCAAGCTGGGTAATGAGGCTGAGGCCTTGTATTCTATTCGCCATAGCAATGAAGCAATTCGTCAGCTTGTACAATCTATACTTACCTTGCAAAATCAACTTGAGGGTTATCAAGCACAGAAAGCTGATTATCATTTTAAGGTAGATCAGAATCAGCTAGTTTTGAATGCTATGTCTATCGACTTTTCTTCTGTCAATAATTCTTTGCAAGAAGTTGCTACTCTCGCCGCTGAAAAGAATATCGATCTAAGCCTTTCTTTCAAGAATGTTCTAGAAGCTCTTAAAATGTTTGATGCTTATCTTTCTGCCATCTTCTTTCCTAACGGGGCTTCTGCTAGATATGACGTTGAGAAGAACACTTATGCACTTTACAATGGCGTAGACTTTGTTAGGCCGCTAACGGCTGCTGAGTTCTTTGCTAAGACTTCTGGCTCTGTTCCTTTTACCGGTGCTGAGATTGTCTTTACTAAACCTTTTCTCAACACTTGTATTGCCCCTAACGGCACGATTGACAAGAAGCACAGCTACCTTCTTTATCCTTTTGTTTTCAGATATAACGAAGACGGGCCTTCTGTTCTCGCTTCAAGAAATAATCATGCTATGACAAAAAATGCTTACGCAAAGATTCACCCCCATCTTCGATCTATCACAATGCTTCCTCCAAGGGACCAAAACACTCATTATGGTTTTGGTTGGAATAAGTCGTCGACCCCTGATCTAAAAGTCGTTGAGCAGGGCGCAAGTCCATGTGTAGGGTCTTTGTCCTCTCACATCTCTACAGCATTCCAAAACAAAGATTTGCCTTTTCTAATTCGTGGCATGCTGAGCTGGGCGACTTCGAACTCTGGGCCTCACGATACTTGGTCCAGGGAGTGCCAAGGCTTTGCTCATATTTCTTTGGAGAACATTCTCAATTTCTCTGCTGTTCCTTATGAAAGCTTGAAGCTTAATGGCGTTTACTTTGATAGGAAGAAGGTCAAGACTTACGCTCTTTTCTCCGATCCCATTGCTTCTCTGCGCTCTAAGTTGCTTCAGCAAATTCCCGAGCAGCAGGATGCTATCGAAATTGCTCAATACTATCTCTATGAAGTTCCATGTAAATTTGATCCAGAAAAGCTAACCGTAAGCTTTGATATTTGTGACGCTGGTCCCAAGACTCTTCTCTCGAAGACTTCTACTAATCGTCTTCGCAGGCTTAGCTCCGCAGTACTTCTTCCACCTTCTAACTTTACCAACTTGGAAAGTTTTGTGGAAGTTGCTATTCCTTCAGTGGAGCAAAGTGCTCCTGAGAGAGAGAGTTCCAATGTTCCTTGACTTTAAGGCTGGTGGCGAAACCAGGCTAGGTCTTGTCCCTCGCCTTTATATTTACCAAGACACTCTTGATCGTCTTGAAGCTCTTATGCGCTACGCTGGGTCTTTCACTCCTCCCTGCGAAGTTCAGTTCTATCTCACTTGCACTCGTAATCAGAACGGCAATTCCATTGAGTTTGTTCTTGATGAGCTGACTTTCCCTCCTCAGGAAGTGCAACCTGCTTATGTTGAGGCCTCTGCTGAGCAGCAGGCTGCCTATTCTCAGGACATGCAGATTAGGTATGGCTGCTTCCGCGTTCGCGCTGGAGCTGAGCCCGGCACTATGCGTGTCAAGAGATATGGTAACCCTGGGGCCCCTAGGGGTGAAGAGATTATTGAGGAAGAGATTCCTACTACTGAGTTCGCTCAACGCTACGAGGCATTCGAAGCGTTTAAGAACCGCTCTACTGTTTGGTGTCACTCCCATGTGAATATGGCGCCGAACCCTTCTTCTACGGACGAGGGCCAGTGGAAAGAGTGGCTCAAGTCTTTCTTGAGCTATGACAATAATTCAGCACATGCTGCAGATCGTCCTCCGGCTGTCGGTATGATCATCTTTAATCTCAAGGGTCACTACTTCAATCGTATCAAGGATAACATCCTTGGTGTCATTCATGAAAATGTGCCTTTGCAGATTATCACCCGCAACTATTATACCGAGTCTTTTCTTAAGAGTTACGTAACTAAGAAGGTTGCCGCCGTAACTCAAGTTCTAGGCAACTCTAACAAGTCTTCCAATTCCGGTTACTCCGGCTACTCCGGTTATTCTGATTACTCTAGCCATGGTTCTTCGACAAGCACTAGTACCACACACCCGTCTGCGCTATCTCCCGGTCTTACCGGTGTACTCTTTTCTTATACTTCTAATGGGTCCACTCTTTCTCTTACTCCTGCTATTAGGGATCTCATGAAGAGGCGCGCAGAGGCCTTTTACGAGAAGACCGCTCAAGTTTACGAAGCGTTGGATAATGTTTGCGCTGACGACGTATCTTCTTTCTGGTCTCACCGAAAAGATTATATCTCTCTTCCGCTATCGGCCGAAGTTCAAGAAACAATTCAGCCTGCTTGGGCAGCGTTTAATGAGGGCGTCGAACTTGGTTACGACATTCATGGAAGCAGAACTAAGAACGAAAACCTCATTCGTTTGATTGTTGCAATTGCAGACGCTATCGGTATCGAACGTGTTGACGATATCGAGATTCTTATCAAGAATCAGACAGATCTTGGCTTGGAAGCTTCTGTGGCCAAAGTATATTCTGCCATGACTTCTTCTTACGCTTATTGCTTGATGGCTATTAAGTTGGCGCAGTACCTGACAGGTCTGCAGTACAACGGCAACTCGATTGATTACACGTTCCAAAAGAAGTTCTTGGATTACCTATTTAACGAAGACAACCAAATGACTTCGCACTTCTCTCAAGATGCTCAGCAGCAACTTGTAATCGCTACAGGCGTTTCTCCTGTCGAGATTGAGAAGGCCCGCTTCAACATTTATCAGAAGCCTATGTCTTTTGAGTCTTTGATTTGGTCTCTTGGAGTGTTCGAGCGTTGGATCTATGGAGATAACTCTTTCAGTAGTCTTCGTGCAGGCCTTTTGGCTTCTTTCGCGCATTTCAATAAGAAGAACTTTCCTCCTCCTATGCTTCGTAAGGATCTTCTACAGGAGACCAGCGTTCCGCCTTCTGGCCCTCGGTTGTTGTCTTCCGAGGAGGCAGAATCGAAGAAGCCTCTGCAGATTACCTACGTGCCAGATGCTGTCTCTGACGAAGCTGACGGGTATGCTTCTTGGCTGAAAAACGAGTACTAGAATGACTGACGCTCCAAAGGTTTCCAAGCGAGACCCTACAAATCCTTCTTTTATTCGCCATCAAGGCTGGCTGCCATACAACGTGAATCGTCCTCCGATTATCATTGTTGGTTGCGGCGCCATTGGTTCTCACGCTGCTATGCTGTTTGCTCAGCTTGGTTTTGAGAACTTCATTCTATTTGATGGAGACGTCGTAGAGTCTCTGAACCTCGCTAATCAGCGTTACGTCAGAGACTCTGTGGGTCTTCTCAAGACAGATGCCCTTGAAGAAGAGCTGAAGAGATTCTCTACCTGTATCCAGGTGGAAAAGCGTGGGCTGTTCACTGCAGAGACTGAGATTCCCTCTGGTTTCGTCGTCTGCGGTGTGGATTCGTTTAGTGCGCGGCGCTTGGTACTTGACCGTTGCGTTGAACTTGAAGCGGCGTTCTGTTTTACAGACTTCCGACTGGGTTTCAACTTTGGTCGAGCGTACGTTGTCGATATGGCTCACCCGCTGGCTTCTGACCTCATCGCTGAATACAAGGAAACCATTGGCAATGATGCCGATGTCACAGAACTTCCATGTACTCAGAAGATCTGTCCTGCTCCTGTGCAGGGCCTTGTGGCTGCTGGCGTGCAAGCTACTGTTGAAACAATTCGGTATAACGAAGGCGGACGAAACGACGCTGACTTTGCTTTTCCGTTCTTTATCATGTTTGACTGGTCTTATGGCAACATTAATTTTAGGACCTTCTGTAAGAAGGTTTGAGGTTAGCATGATCACCATCATGTTCGAGATCACCCCTGGTAATCTCAACAAGAAGCTCCAGTTCTCTACTCACTCGCTTACGTTGGGCGAGTTTTTGGCCTCCGACGCTGTACGTGCCGAGGTCGACGCCCGTCTCAAGGGAGACACTTATGACATCCTTGTTGACGGTACAAAGAAGACCGCTGCAAACGATAGCGGGATGCGTTTGACTGATTGGACGCAGGTCATCTTCTCGAAGAGCGTTAAGGGCGCTATCAAGCGCTCTACTAAGCGTTCTTTGAGAGCTCGGTCTTTCCAGCTTCGTCTTAAGTAATATTGTATTGAGCCCGTAAGGGCTCTAAATTTAGGAGCACAATGGATTACTTTGTAACTGAGACTATTACTAATGATTCCCATATTGAAGAGGTTTACGCTAAGGGGGTTGCTCAGATTCTTTTGAGTAAAGAGCCTTTGCCTGTTAATACCTACATCAATTTGCGTGGAACAGCAAACAACAAACTGACTGCACTGCTAAGACACGTAGGAGACAATAACTACGTTCTTAGGCAGAACTCTACGAGCGTTGGCTCGGGCATCTCTCCTAAGGGCCTTAACCAGGGTGCCTTTTGTGACGTGCTAACCAATCCCACTATTCCTTTGAACGTTTGTTTTGGTGCCGCAGGTACAGGAAAGACTACTCTTGCTATGGCTTACGCTTTAGATAGGATTATTGCCGTTAAGGGGCAGCAAGCTTCTCAGCGGTTGATCCTATCTAAGCCTGCAGTGACTGTTGGTAAGGGGAAGGCATTCGGTCCTGTTCCTGGTGACATCAATGAAAAGTACGCTCCCTATCTTGAGAGCTTCATTATCTCTATGAAGAAGATCCTCGGCCCTCGAGGAGAACACTACGTAGAGATGGCTCGGAAGAACGGGGCCATTGAGTTCATGCCCACTGAGCTCATGAGGGGTTGTACTTTTGATAACGCTATTGTTGTTGTTGATGAGTTCCAGAACTTGTCTTGGCACGAGCTCAATACTCTGATCTCCCGTATCGGTGAGAACAGTAAGTTGATTCTGCTAGGAGATCCCTCTCAGGTAGACGTTCAGTTTGCCAAGGGTGAGCATTCTGGTCTTGAGGTAATGTTGTCGGCGCCTCCTTTCAAGAACTCTGCTCTCACTTCTGTGTCTCAGCTAAAGACCGTTTACCGGTCTCCTATCTGTGCACTTGCTACGGACATCAATGACTACTACAGAACATCTATCCTCAAAGTCCCGACTACTATTCTCACTCCTTGAAAAGCTCAGTTTAACTGAGCAACTAGAAGTGCTCGCTAATACTATTGTACTATGTGCCGTCCAGCGTATGAACACTGATTTGGAGGAAATTACTCCAGAGAACGTGTTTACACTGTTGATTCGAGATAGGGCTAAGAATGGAGAGACTCTCTCCAATGCTCTGCTGTATCAAGGGCTTGTTATGTTGGATTGGCTAAATAAGAAAAACGAGAGGTAAATATGGCACGCGGTATGTTGAAATTCTATAAGTCGATTGGAGCCCTTCAAGTCGAGTTGATTCCTGCACGGTTCAATGACAAGGAATATCTTGAGAAGGAAGGCGCTATTCTCTTTACTATTGCTCCAGGCAATAAGGACAAGAACAACCCCGAATGGGATTGGTCTCGTAAGATTGTCTTTGCTTTAGGAGTTCCAGACATTGCTACTTTGCTATCTCCTGACGGTGGGAAGTGTTTCCACCAAACTGAAAAGGGTACGAAAAAGCTTGAGATCGCACCCGGTCAGTCCAGCGGATGGTCAATCTCTCTTTCTTCCAACGGTGCTGATGGGAAGAAGGACAACGCAATGGTATATCTGACAGATGACGAGCTAACCATTCTACGTAAGGTAGTTGCAGACCTTCTAACAAGGGTTTGTGGCTTCGTAGTTTGAAGGAGTTTCTCTGGAAGGTCGATACACAGGAAGGCGTCGTTACCTTTACGGGTCCTTCCTTGTCCAACCTCCTAAGCGGCACCCTAAGCAAGCTTGAACAGCCTGCTATGTCACACTTGATTGGCGTGACTATCTCAAGCATGAGCAAGGAGATTCTTGCTTCTTCAAGTATTCGCTCTTTGTTCGCTGCCGGCTTTATGATGGGCTATGCGTACAAGGTATTTCTCACAAAAAATAAAGTAATTGTCGAGGAGACGCCAGATGTTCCAGCTACTTAGCCGCTTTGTTATCAATCAAGAGGGTGCCAATCTATTCCGAGTTGCGCTTAACGAACTCACTAATTTGAATGTCAAGTCGGTCTCCGACTTGTATAAGAACTCCGACGCTTATCGTCGTGGGTATGAACTGGGCTACAAAGCTGAAATGGCCCGTAGAAAAAACGAGGTATGAAAATGGACTTCTCTACTGAGATTCGTGTTGTTGATAGTGGAAATCTAAAGGCCTATGTAACTCTCATCATTGATAATGAGATTGCTATTTCTGGATTCCGTGTACTTGAGAGTAAGAGTGGGGACTTGTTTGTTGCCGCTCCCTCTCATAAGGGCACTGACAAGGAAGGCAAAGAGACCTATTTTGACGACGTCCGCTTTATTGGCGACCGTGAAGAGGGCGCTAAAGACTCTGTTCTAGGTCGTGAGTGCAAGGATTTCATTCTTGCACAATACCGTAAAGAGGGACGTGGCAAGGCTGCTAAGGGTCGTGACGATAAGAATGCTGGGGCTGCTAGGGCTTCTAGCCGGGCTCAGCCTGCTTCCAACGTCAAGCCAGAGGTGCCGACTACTACTGACGCACCAGCCAAGCGTGAGCGCAAGCCTCTGCCTTGGTAATGTGAACTGAGGGTGGGAAGGTGGCAACACCTTCCCACCCTTTTTTAGGAGGCTATATGGACGAAGACGAGAAAGATAAGAAAACAAACGCGGCTGACACTATTGCTTCAGAAATCACTACTGTTAGCTCTGCAGAACTTATTGAACAGCTAGCTAGCAAGGCTTTAGAGAATAATCTTCTAGCGGCCAACTTTATGGATGCTTACACTTTCTGTGGCAAGTCTCTTGCTGAATGGAATGAGCTTTTCTATATTGAGTTGCCTAAAGACCACAAGGTTATCACTCCTCAAGAGATGGTCAATCTTCATCTAAGGATTGCCACTTATCTTCAAAGATGCAACTTTCTGTATGCTGCTGCTTCTTCGACTAACTCGTCTTTGGACGCTGCTTCTAGCATTAAGAAGTCTGAGATTGTTAATGCTTTGGTTAGTTTGTACGAAGCCCGTGGAGCGAAAAGGCCTGGCGCACCAGTACTCAACCACATGGCAGAGCATTTGATCGATTCAGCATATAGTCGTGCAGGCTCCCAGATCGTCAAGAACTTTTTCAGAGATCAGAAAGAGACTTTGCTCGAGCTTCGTAAGAGTCTCGAGCAGATCTCTATCATGATGCATTTGGAGCACAAGCTTTCATGATGCTGCCTCCTGAGAAGCACGAAGAAGACCTTGTTGTTTTGCTACGAAAGGTAATCGTTCAAGCTATGGAAGATTACTCTGGGCTACTACCTATTCGCTATCGGCCCAAGCGTGCTCTTGGGAGGGCTTTATATGAAGCTCATCTTGTATTTAGTAGTTCTGATTTCGTTTTCAAGTACTTCTTGGATGATGAAGAACGTCCCATGAATATTGAGGAGGCACTCAAACGCACCTCTTCATCTGCCAAAGCCAATCTTGGTGTCCTAAGAAAACACCTAAAGTCTCAGGCTAAGGCTCTGATCGCTCAGGAGGTACAAGACATGTTAAAGGTGCCAGACATTGTAGTGATTGCTGGCTCGCCCTATAAGGTCGTTGTGTCAACCACAGAGCCATATAACATTGACTTTGAGAGACACATCATTACTCTTAATGATAACGACAAGGGTATTGATACAGCCATGCTGGCTTTTGTTTCTGTAATGCTCGAAGAGTCAGAGATTAAAGCCAAAGTAAATTCAATCAAGACCTTTGCCAGGCTCATGTCTGAGTTTCTTGCCCTTAACGGCAACATCTTCTTCAGTAGGGATGTTACTAGATGTCGCCCTATCCCACCACAGAGTTCTAACCAAGAGGAGTAGCTATGCGTCTTACTCTTGAAGACTTTCCTTCTCCTCTAAAGGAAGAGCTCAAGTCTTCTATTCTTATGCTCTCTCCTATTCTTGCTGGCCTTTCATGGTCTTTTGTTTTTCCTTTTAAAGATCGTTTCGGCCAACTCAACAACAAGTACTGGTTTGGTTTGCGTCGTGACACTCTCTCTGGTCCTGTTCCGTTAATTAGAAGCACCTTTTGGTGCTTCGGTTTTGATCAGCGAACTCCTCTCTCTTTGCGTACTCGTAAAGTGGATAATACCACAATCATTGTACGTAATGGCTTTGAGCATACTGTGAGATTTGTCAGTAGCAGCAGATTTGGTTTCTGCTGCGATGATCTTACTATTACAATTAGAGAAGAGGTTCTTTATGACTGGTCTTGAGATCGTGTTGGCTCTCCTTCTGTTGGTTGCTGTTTTATTTGCTGTTGGCTATTACTTAGAGTCTAATGCACTCAATCAGCTGAGACATGACGAACGGCTTGCTGCAACTTCTGCTTCTTCTGAGACTATTCCTCGTGAGCAAGTGGCCAAGGATTACATCCTTAAGCACGAGCACAAACAGATGCTTGCAGCAGCTCGAGAAGACGCCATTACTAACTCAAGGGCCGTTAATAAAGGCTTTGTGTATGAAGAGATGGCGCCTCATTGGCAAAAGGGATTTGACCCCAAAGACTTCCATCACATGGGAGCTCCTATCGATTACTTGATTATTGATGGAGCTAATGACTTTTTAGAAGGAAGAGCTGACAATATTCGTGGTGTAGTTCTATTTGAAGTTAAGACTGGCAATGCTCGTATGAGCAAGATTCAACGCTTGGTTCGTGATGCCGTTAAAGAAGGACGCGTTCGCTTTATCGTGAGTCACATTGACTCTGGTAAGGAAGTAGTGACTCAAGCTAAGCCTCCAGAGAGAGTGGATGAACTTGTGGACTCTCCTTCTGTTATTGGAACCGATACCGTTACTCCGTCTCTTCTTTTGTCAGGAGCTTCATATGCTACCGAACTTTCCAACTGTACCGACCACTACACCGACCACTCCAGTTCTTGCGGAGACTACAGCAGCTCTTGTGACGCAGGATCCTCCAGTAGCGGCAGCTGCGACTAAGACATTTGTAAAGCATGATAGCGGCAAGCTTCTCTGGAATCTCTTGCCTTGGAAAGCTACTGAAGAGACTGTCGAAGTCCTTACCTTCGGTGCTAAGAAGTACGCGCCTAACAATTGGCGCAATGCTGAAGACACCCAGAGGTTTTTAGCTGCTGCTATGAGGCACATCGCTGCCTTTGCTATGGGCCAAAAACGTGATCCTGAAACAGGAATCCATCACTTGGCTCACGCTATCTGTAATATGATGTTCATTATTGAATGGGAGAATGATCATAATGTCTGAAAATGCACAACAGCTGATTGCACTACTCAACAGAATCAATTTTTTGATTCCTCCCCAGGCTAAGACTGGAGAGTATGTTCGACTTTACACTCGTCTGAATCTTTACATTCAGCGTTCTACTGAAGAGCTCGAGACGTTGATTGCTAGGTGCGCTGCTCTTGAGATTGAGAACTTGAGACTAGCTGAACTTGTTGAATCTTCTAACAAGTATTTTGTTTCTTTGCCAGATACTCAGATTGATGCTAATTCTGATTTCGGTCCCTCTATCCCAGCATCTGTAGAGGATCTATTGTCTCCTAAGAGGCCTATCAAGAAGGCCGTTAAGAAGGAATAGTATGGACGACGCACGTACTAAGAATAAAGCTATCGCTGCCATCCTTAACAAGATTTCCAAAGACTTTGGCTCTACTGATAAGGATCCCACTTTGGCGGGTGTTACTACAACAGGCTGTATTCGTTTAGATGCCGCTATGCAGACTACTGGTTTGCCTTTGGGCGGTTTGCCTCTGGGCCGTATTATCGAGATTATTGGTGATCCTGGCAGTGGTAAGACTTCTCTTGCTTTGTCTTGGATCTCGCTCTATAAGCAGACACATCCTCAGGACGACCGTCCTGTTTTGATTGTCGATGTCGAGCGCACTATCACTCCTCAGTTCGTGGAGGGTTTTGGTTTGCGCTGGGCTGAAGACATTATCTTCAGGCGCCCTGACACTATCGAGGAAGCTTTTGAGCTTATCCTCGAGCTTGGCAAGTCTGGTCTTATTTCCTTCTGCTTGTTTGATTCGGTGGGCGCTGCACAGAACCAGCGTCAGATCTCTCGAGATGTCGGCGATGTAGACGTCGGCGGCATCTCTAAACTGATGCACGAAGTAATGCGTCAGCTATGCAAGATCTGTGAAGAGCACACTACTACTGCTGTATTCATTAACCACATTACAATGAAGCCAGGTGTCTCTTTCGGCAATCCAGAGACAACTCCTGGTGGTCGTGCGCTTGCTTACTATGCTTCTTCCAGGCTCCGTGTGCTCCCTATGAAACCCAACCCAAAGAATAAGGGCTCCGGCCTCGCTCGTGTGAAGATCATGAAGCACAAGACTGGGCTGCCCTATCTTCTTAAGGGCCCTATTGAATTTGACTTTGCTTATGGCAAGGGACCTGATCCTATTAGAGATCTTGCTGATACTGCTAAGTCTCTTGGCTTGCTAAGACACTCGGCTGGTCAAAGTAAAATGCGTAAGTCTTTAGATACAGAGGAATGGTATGTACCAGATCCCTCTATCGATAAGTTGCAAGCTGGCTACATGGAATGGCTACTAGGCGACAAAGCTGCTCAAAAGGAACTACAAGATTTGGTTCTTGCACAAGATCTTTCTATTCTAGCTACCGGTGAAGACGGAGACTGAACTAAGAATGGAACTGACACCAACAAGTGGCAAGGCGTTTACTAATGCTGGCCAAACTATGGAATACCGTATCTCTAATGAGAACGCGGGATTCATCATGGATATCCTAGCAACAAAACTTTACTCTGATCCCCTAATGGCTCCAATTAGAGAGATTGTCACGAACGCCTTTGACGCTCATTTGATGTCAGGTAAAAGAGACGTCCCTGTTAATATCAAGGCACCTACGGTTGGCTCTCCTACTTTTGTTGTTCGAGACTTCGGACCTGGCATTGCCCCTGAAAAGATGGCGTCTTTCTTTTCATTTGGTGACTCAGACAAACGTCATTCAAACGAAGCAACTGGCGGCTTTGGCATTGGGAGCAAGTCTCCCTTTGCCATTGCCGACAGCTTTACTACAGTAATCTTTGTTAACGGCATGAAGTATATCTGGCAATCCTTCAAGAAAGAGGGCAAGCCAAACTCTGCGTTGCTCCATTCAGAGGCCACGACAGAGCCAAGCGGTGTGGAAGTACAGATTCCTGTACATGGGAAAGACCTCGAGAGTTTCAATGTAAAGCTTTTGAGCTTCCTTACGTATGTACAATCGCCTTACAAGATTGATTCATTGCTTAAGAAACTTCCCGTTCCTTTCAGATCGGTAAAGGATGACAACGGCCTATTGTTGCATCTTTACCGTGATACTGGTTCTCGAACTGGTTGGCTGGTTCGAATGGGTGATATTGCTTACAAGATTCCGCCTAGCATGCTTCTTCAAGTCCCTACCTGGAATCACTGCTTCCTCCACTACAAGACTTCACTTTCTCAAGATGTTTCGAGGTGGGTCAACAATTATTTCCCCTTTAGAGTTCAGCAAGACACAGTTATTGTTGACCTGCCTATCGGCTCTCTTACTATCTCTCCTAACAGAGAAGAGATCATCGACACGGCAAAGAACGCACACGTTCTTGCCGAGTTCTTTCTTAAGCGTTTAGATTCTCGGCTTGCTCAAATGCACCAAGAGTTTTGTGCACAATACTCCAGCGATCTGGGTACTTTTATGTCGAGCTTCTTTAGTGCGTCTTATTTTACTACGCATTATGAAGAGAAGCTCGTTATCTCGAACTATATTAAGTCCGTGCTCTTGTCTCCTACCGACCCCACTTATGTTCGTTTAGGACTAGAGAAATACTTTGGTCGTCTTAGTACAAAGACTGTTGAGTCTTTTTTCAATAGCACTTACAGCAAGAGCTTCCACACAGCTTTTATGTCTGATCCTCGTTTCATCAATGATACGGGTTTGGTTTTTAGAGCTCCCAACTCTTCTGATTTTGTAGTCCCAAAATCAATTGAACATTCGCATTTCTTTGAGAGCAATCGTCTTAAGAACAAGCACACTTCCGTTCAGTTAGGCGACAATCTAAACAATGCTTCTAAAGTCTACGCAAGTTGCTTTGATGCTCAAGCTAAGGGCTTTATTGCGCCTACTGAAATTTTTGCAGGCAGGTATGTCGGTGGCAATCCTGGCTACAAGTCTTTGACAGGCCGTTATTTTGTAACCAAGACACTCTCTGAAATTACTGATCCTGTTTACAGGTGGTTTGTTGCCTATTTCTTTTTGAACACTACTTTCGCTGAAGTCGAACCAACTGTTGCTGTTCCAAAGAAGAGAAAATTGGTGCTTGCCACAGAAGAAGAAATTCCTCCTCTTTATCGATTCATTAAGGGTTGGGAGCCATACACGACATACGACAAGAACAAGCCTCATTTAATTTTGCGCTATTCAACTGGGGCGAGTAACACTTTCTCTCAAGATCCTGGGATGACTGCTCTTACGGCTTTCAGCGAAGCTACATATCCTACTAGTCGTCTGCGAAGTGCTATGGCGAGTATTGCCGATAGGCAATCCTTTATTGTTGTGGCCCTTAGACACGATATGGAAGTCCCAGCTGACATCAAGGACCAAGCTTATACTATTTCAGATTTGTCTTTCGGCGTTCAAGCGCTTCGTATTCGTGACCAAAGCAACTCTACAGGCGCTTACGAATACTTCAAAGAACATGTTTTGGGAAAGAGCTTCTATAAAGCAATTCTCTCTTGGTCAGCTCTTGGAAGTCTTGGCGAGTATTTTGCACCTAGAGACGAGCTCTATACTAAAAGAACATTTGGTTATCTTCCTTTGATCAACAAAGATTATGCTCTGAGTTCTCCTCCGCCACGAATGGAGCTAAACGCTCCTCTTCATACCGGCCAAAATCCTTCCAATCTTTATGATTATGTTCTTGTGCATACTCCTATTGACCCTACTAATGTGAAGCTCACTAATCATCTTAAGACTTACTACTCAAACTTTTTGAGAGATGGCCGCGCCCCTCTTTACATGGATGCTTTCACTAAGCTTCTCAAAGATCCCACATACTTTTCTAATCTTACTCTTTTTAGATTCTTGCCTTTGCTTGTTGCAAGCTATTTTGAAAAAGATCTTGATGCTGCTGATACCTTGTTTAAGGATCTTTGGCCATGCTATATTCAAGAAGTGTTGGCGCCATTGATGGCGGCTTACATTCCTAAGCTAGAAAAAAGATAAGAAAAAGGAGCTTCAAATGTCTTTGTCACTTCCTGTTTTGATCACACCCACTTGCATTACTGTAGTTTCTGAAGGCCGTGCGCTCATGGTCCAGTACACAGATAAGGGCAAGTTTCTTAGAGTTCGCAAAGCTCTTCAAGATAAGAACTACGAACTTGCTGTTGATCTGCTCAGCAATCCCGAGAAGATCAGCGATGTCTGGTCTTCGGGAGCTTTCAGTATCGAAGATGGTGTCGTTTACTTTAAGGATCCCATGTACCCTCAGTTAGACAGAGTGGCTTTGCCGACTGTTCTTTCTGATCGTATTTATGAAATGCACGCTGAGGGTTGCAGTGTGCAACCCTTCTTTGCTTTCTATCGCTTGCTGAATCAGAACCCTTCTAGTCGTTCTGTTCAAGAGTTCTACAAGTTCTTGGAGCACAAGAACTTTCCTATCGATGAAGAGGGCTACGTATACGCTTACAAGGCCGTTAGGGAAGATTTCTATGACATCTACTCTGGCAAGTTTCTAAACGCTATCGGCTCTGTGCATGCGATGCCTAGAAATGCTGTAGATGATGATAAGACTCGTCATTGTAGCAAGGGCTTCCATGTTGGTTCACTTCAGTATGTAAAGTGGTATGGTAATACCAGTAGCAAGTATCTTATCTGTAGGTTCTCTCCTGCAGATGTGGTTAGCGTTCCGGAAGATCATTCTTGCCAGAAGGTTCGTGTTTGCCGCTATGAAGTAGTCTCTGAGTATAATGGGCCGCTCCCTTCCACTACGATTGGCAACAATTCTAGTGAGGAGGAGGAGTTTGGTTCCCTCAATCCAGAGGACGATTCTTGGGTTGGCGACTTCTTCGATCCAGAGGAAGACTTCGACGAGGACGATATCGAAGATGATATTGAGGACGAAGATGAAAACGAAGTCGATACTGGTAACGATCCAGAGCTCGAAGCAAGACTTCAGAGCTTGCTCAGCGGTTACTCTGCTGATGAGATCTATTCAGTACTGAGAACCCTCCGCGTATAGTGGCATTCACGCATCTGCACGTACATACTCCTTATTCACTTTTGGATGGCATGAATCGTGTAGAGCGTGTTCCTCAACTCGTAAAGGAGATGGGGCAAAGCGCCCTCGCCATTACCGATCACGGTAGTGTTGCGGGGGCCTTTGCTCATGTTCATTCATGTCGAGCCGCTGGGATAAAACCTATTGTTGGCATGGAGGCTTACTATGCCTCTAACGGCCGCACCACTAAAGAAAAGGACGAGGACGAACGTAACTACTATCACTTGATTCTGTTAGCTCAGAACAATGTTGGTTGGAAGAACCTCTCGATCTTGTCTTCTAAGGCATATTCAGAAGGCATGTATCACAAGCCCAGAGTTGATCTAGAACTACTCGCAGATCACTCAGAAGGGCTTATGGCCACAACGGCTTGCCTAGGTAGTGCCTTCTCTCGTTTGATTCTATCGAACCAACGTAGTCAAGCTGAGCGCCTTATAGACGAACACTTAGATGTGTTCAAAGATAGGTTGTTTGTGGAGTTGCAGCCTCATAGGGGAGAGGAACAAACAAGCTACAATGCTGCTTTGATTGATCTTGCCCGTAAGAGAGGGCTCCCCTTAGTCATTACCAATGACTCTCACTATACGCATACTGATCACAAATATTTGCATGAACAATATCTCTGTATTCAAAGCAATAGCACTATGACAAATCCTAAACGATTTTCATTTGGTGACATTGACGTACATCTTTGTTCTGAAGAGTGGATGACTGCCCAAGCTAATACTTTGGGTATTCCATATGAAGCTATCGCCAATACTGCTTACGTGGCAGATATGGTTACAGACGATTACTTTGCAGATATCGTCAATGTGTTTCCTAAGTTTCCATTCCTTGAAGATGGTGAGAATGCTTGGGATAGACTTGAGTACGATGCTAAAGTTGGTTTGATAAACAGATTCAAAGGAAAGGAAGTGCCCTTAGAATATAGGGAGCGCCTCAACTATGAGCTTAAGGTAATCAAACGCCTTGGTTTTTCAGACTACATTCTTTTGGTTGCTTGGTTTATTCAGACCGCCAAAGACAAACTCGACGTTTATTGTGGTCCCGGTCGCGGCTCGGCCGCTGGTTCGTTAGTTTGTTACGCTCTTCAGATTACTCAGATGGATCCCATCTTCTACGGGCTTCTGTTTGAGCGTTTCTTGAATGCCGGTCGAATGGCGTCTCCAGTCCATTTCACTAAGGAACAAGAACTATTCATTGCGTCACAGCAATAGAAAAGCCCCCGGAGGCTCACACCTCCGGGGGCAACTATCTATCTAACTATTGATCAGAGAGAAGTTCTGCGGTAACGGACAGCACAGCGAACGTCAACAGCAAGAGCGCTGGTGAAAACGATCTGGTCAACGCCACCGGTACCGGAGTTGCTAGAGAACGTAAAGTCCTCCGTGATCTCCAGAACAACACCGTCAGCTACAACCAGAACAGACTCCTCATCGAAGTCCACGTCAGCGTGGCCGAGGTCAAAGGTGGTGGTCGTGCCATCGCCAACGAACTTGGTGATAGCGTCCCAGCCGCCGCCAATACGCGCCTTAACAGCGCTGCTCAGAGAGCTAGAGCTGATGAGGCCGCTAGCAAGCTTCTCGCCGGTAACGGCACCGTCGGCAATCTTGTCAGTGGTGACAGCGTCGCTGGCAAGCAGAGAAGCGTCAACCTGACCAGGAGCCAGAACAGCAGCGCCCTTGTCCACAAAGACAGACTCATCACCCCAAGTAGGCATATCGTCGAGGTCAAAAATCTCCCTGTAAGAGAACAAGAAGCCTTCGGCCATCGTGTAGGGAGTGCAGACGTCACCCCAAGTTCCGCTGTAGAAACGCAGACGGTAGGTACCGCCAGTCGTACGAGCGGAACAGGTGATAGCTCCCCAAACTTCGTTGCCACTTGCGTCAACGATTTCGCTGCCATCGAGAGAGGCAATCTTTACCCGACCAAAAACCTGTGTGCTACCATCAGTCATCTGGTGGGTAGCTAGGTTAATGTCAGTGCCCTCGAGCAGAGCGACTTTGCCTTTAACGGCACCAGCGCCATCGACACCTGCGGCAACATCAAAACCCAAAGCAGTCTTGACGTTAACAGAGGTGTTACCAGGAGCTGTTTCGATCATGGACATTACACTCTTACCGATCAGCTTGCTAGCGAGAACGCCAGCGAGCACGTCTCCACTCAGCTTCTCAGCAGTAACCGAACCGTCAGCCAGCTCGGTAGTGCCAACAGCTGCCGTATCGATCTTACCGGCAGTTACAGAGCCCGCAGCGATCTTGTCGGAGGTTACAGCGTCAGTGCCCAGAGCAGCGGTGTCAACGGCACCAGTGTCGAGCTTTGCAGAAGTAATCGCACCGTCAATGATCTTAGCAGTAGTAACAGCATCGGCCGCGATAGCGGTCTCTTCAACGGCGCCTGCGCCCAGCTTGGTCGCAGTAACAGCGCCCGTACCAATAGCAGACTCCCCTACAGCTCCAGAGCCAATCTTAGCTGCGACAACAGAACCGTCGGCAAGCTTGGCTTCCGTTACGGCAGCGTCAGCAATCTTGGCTGTCTCAACAGCATCAGCAGCCAGGTGAATAGCACTAATAGCGCCGTTCCCAATAAAGCTGCTTGAAACCTTAGTAGCCATGGTTTATCTCCTTTTAGCAGTAGTATGCTAACACATTTGCTCCCACAATGGGAGCGGTATGGAAAGTAACGTACCTTGTTGCCAAGGTATAGTCACCCCCAGCTGCTTCGCTACCCGGGGTCAAAGCAATGCCTCCTACAAAGAGGAGGAGACTGTTTGTTCTCGGGATAGCACCAATATCAAAAAGTAAGTTTGTACCGTCTGCTTGTGATGATAGGTTACGCAGGGTTGGAAATACAACCTCCACTGCGGTTGTATCTGGGTCGGCAGTTTTGACCCAACCTCCTGTGTTCCATTGATAAATGGCTGGTTTACCATCGCCATCATCTGCGATCTGGACTAGTTCGCCAACAAACCTTCCAGTAGCTGGAAGGTCCGCGGGAGTATTAAATTTTCGTAGTGTGCCAGTTGAACTGGTTGTTGTGCCTAAGCCAGCCATATTACCACGCTACAATTTCAATAGTAGTGCCCGTAGAAAGAGAGAGAGCATCGATCTCAATACTAGCAATTGTAATACCGCTTACTGTGATGACATCACCTTCGTCTTCATAGACCTGGTAAGATGCGGCTTTGCTCCAGTACTCGACCTCTTCCGTATTGAAGACACCCAAAGCCTCGCTTACGAATGAGTGAGGAACTAATGTGGGGTCTGTCTTTACTTTATGCTTCTTGAGGTTGTTGATTCGATAGCTTACAGTGTCTGCTGCATCTGTCATATGGAAAACAAGATTAGTGGCCGCCTTACCAAGGGCAGCTACGATATCAATCCTATCACCAGCAGCTACATCAGTGAAACGAATTGTTCTCCCATCAAGTGGGATTGAGGATGAGATTCTAGTGTACGAAGCCATATTTACTCCTTGGAGTTTAGATGAAGGAAAAAGTACGCGCTCTTTTTAGCTTAGAACGACTTGCTCAGGTTGATCCTGATTTCGTTGAGTACGAACTTGATTTCACGGCTCAGCCGGACTTGGAGAGACTACTCTTTTGCAAGGAGCGTAATCTACGTTTCGATATAAACGAAAGAAATAGTTTGCTTCTTTACTTGCTGGATCTTACTGATAGGTTCGATTTTATTCAAGGACGCAGTGACACCAAAGGTGGTGCGGCTCCAGATATCGACATGGATTTCTCTAAAGCCGGTAGAGACAGGCTGATTGAGCATATCAGACATTTGTGGGGCACTGACAACGTGGCCAATATTGGCACGCGCGGCACCTTCAAGCCTAAGTCACTTACTCACAGATTCTTCTCTATTACTGCTCCTGACGACGATATCAAGAAGGCTGCTCATTTTGCTTTGCGTGATGAGATCCTTAAGAAGTTCCCTCCTCCACTCTTTGGTCGAGAGCCAACGCTCAAAGAGATTGTTCTCGGTGATCCTTCTAAGAGTTACCCGCCTAACCTTGACCTGATGAATGATGACAAGTACGCCGACTGGTTTGATTTCATTGGTGCTTTGGATGGTATGCCCGCCAGCCAAAGCGTCCATGCTTCTGGTATGATCATTACTGAATTTCCTGTACATATGGAAGCGCCTACTTATACTACTAAAGACTACAAACGAATTACTCAGTTCGATATGAAAGAGTGCGAGTCTCTTGGTCTAATCAAGTACGACTTCCTAGTTATTAAAACTTTAGATCAGTTAGCTGTGCAACTAATTAAGAGTCGCCATAAAATCTCATATGACATTTACGATATCCCCGATCATGATCCTAAAGCATACAGGCTCTTCGCTAGGGGCCTAGTAACAGGTGTGTTCCAGTTTGAGACTTCTAAGCTTATTCAAGAGGCTGCGGTTACAGGAAGACCAGAAAGCATTTCAGATCTTTCCGACATCTCGTCATTGGTTCGTCCTGGCCCTATGAGCGCTGGATTCTTGACTCGTTACCTCGAACGCACTCAAGACCCTAACATTCCTAAGGTGATTTCGGACAAGTGGTCTGACACTCGCAATGTATTGGTTTACCAAGAGCAATTGATTAAGCTGTTTACTGAAGTAGCAGGCTTGTCTTTACAAGAAGCTGACTCTGCAAGAAGGGCCGTTGGTAAGAAAGACAAGAAGTATTTGGAAAAGCTTCTCCCGGCTTTCAAGGCTGGCTGCTATAACTACGGTCTGGGAGAAACGGCAGTCGAACGTTTGTGGGATGTTATCATGGGGTGCTCGGATTGAAAATCGTCATATCACAATTCAATATGCCTTTAGGAGGTATATCGTGGCTTACACATTCAAGGTAACTTGAATGTAAGCGTAACAAGTTCGACGAAATACAGTCCCTTCAGCGAGGAATCGCTGTTGCAAAACTCTGAATATGCTGGAAAGTCCTTAGAGCCCTGCTTAGTAGACATCCCTAGAAATAGAGATGTCATCTGAGAATAGCAGGGATTGGGCAATCAGCAGGGATAGCTCTAAGTCCATTAGGATATGAGAAGCCCCCAACGACTACCAAGGAGCACCCTGAACGGGTGATGGTATAGTCTACTCCCTTAGAAATATGGCGAAAGCCAGGGTATAAAGGTATCTTTTTAATAAGAGTCACTCTGTGGCTTACAGTTATCTCTCATACGTCTGCGCCTTTCTAAAGGCCAATTATCCAGCAGAATACTTCTGTGCTTTGCTAACTATTGGCTCGAAGATGATGCAACCTAAGATCTGGAAAGTGAAAGTAACCGAGTATCTCATTGAAGCCAGAGAGTTCGGTTTGAATATCACCCATCCTGATATCAATAATTCAGGTCGAGATTTCACTATCTCCGCCGATGGTACTGCTATTCACTTTGGTTTTAACGGTATCAAGAACATGGGTTCTGTTATCGAACAGATTCTTTCTGCTCGCAACAAAGGGTCTTTTACCTCTATTGAAGACTTTATGAATCGTATTAACCAATCCAAGGTAAACACTAAGGTATTTACTGCTCTAGTAGACAGTGGGTGTTTTGATTCTATCTATAGTGATAGGCAAGTATTGCGCGAAGGGGTTGATGCTTTGTACGCTTACAAACCAGCTCTCCTTGATTACCATACTCGTCTTAAGGACATGGCCGATAGAGAGAAAGAGAATACTGAAAACGAAGCTCTTATCACTCGTCGAGATGAGCTGAAGCATATCGCTAAGCTAAAGAAGGGCCGCCCCCTTACTGATGAAGAACTTGAGTTTGTAGAGTCAACTAAACTTCTCAAACGTAAGCCAGCGTTAGCACCTAAGGAGAAGCCGGAATTCCCATCTCTACCGGCAACCTCTACATCTAAGAAGAGAAAGAAGTCTCTGAAAGATATTCTGGCAGAGGGACTTTCTATTGGTTGTTATCTCGATAGACATCCAGCTCGTATTCTTTGTCCTGAAGCAACTACTTTCAATGAAGTAGTTGAGGGTCAAAGATTCGTTTTTGCTGCTTCAATTATTTCAGTCAAAACAAGAACTACCAAGAGTGGTTCTAAGATGGTTTCCCTTGTGCTCGAAGACGGTGCCGCAAGCGCTGATGGCGTAATGTTCTCTGACGCTTGCAATCGCTTTGTCAAAAGGTACGGCCACTTGAACATTCTAGCCGGTATGATTGTGCGTTTCTCAGGTGTCGTGAAACTGAACGACCGCCAAGAAGCTAGTGACGACGAAGAAGAAGATAGCTCTGCTATCGAGATATTGATTAAAGATCTAGAGATCTTGTCAGGAGAATAAAATGAGCCGTGTCATCAATGGTATCCCTTGGACTAACGAAGAAGTTCTTCTTATGAGCAACTTGATTAACTTTATTTTTGCTTGCATGACAGCAAAGGGTGGAGGCAAGATCGTTACACCGTCTTCTCTTTCTCCGCAGCAGCTTGGTCAGGTCTTTGGCAAGGCCTACGATTTATTCTCGACTGTGCATGAGCGTAGCTGGAAAGCATTTCGTAGATCTATTGATCGTCACTACTTGTACAAGACAGGTTGGGATCCCAAGCCGATCCTTACTGTACCTGTCCATGCTCTTTCTGCAGAGTTTAATTCGGTAGAGATGCTTCTGCTAACTGGCAAGGAGACTACTAAGAGTACTCCTATTGTTGCTCCTGTTCCTGCGAAGCCTACCAGGATTACGGACGTCGCAAGAAAGATTCAAGTCAGTGCTCCTGTTAAGAACGTTTGGGAAAAGATTGCTGACATCCAGGAGCCTTACAAGGTTCCGTTCAAGACAGTAAATGACACTACTAACTTGATGCCAGTCAAGAAGATTCTGACTCTTTCTGATATTCATATGCCGTTTGCTAGACTTGATCTACTAAAGCAGGCCGTTGAAGATAATTTGGATGCCAACGTGGTGGTACTTAACGGCGATATCATCGAAGCTTATGCTTTTTCTTCTTACTCTAAGAGCAAGAGTGTTCAAGCTATTGATGAGTATAAGATTGCTTTTGAGTTTGTTAAGTATTTGTCTGAGACTTTTGAGCAGGTGTACCTTGTCGATGGCAACCACGAAGGTAGAGTGGGCCGCGCCTTGCGTCGCACTGACCTTCCTAAGGAGACTCACAAGTTCTATGGCACTTCTCTCATGGCTCGTATCGCTAACGGCGAGATGCTAAAGAGCGACGGTACCTTGGATTACCAGGTGAGATTCAAGAACGTGTTCTATGATCCTTCTTCTTCTTGGTATGTTAAGATTGGCAAGACTATCTTTGCTCACCCCCACGCTCGTTCTACTGGCCAGGTTGGTAGCACTGTCAAGCGTACTGGAGATTACTTCTCTAGTATGTATGGAGTTGATGACCTAGACTGTGTAGTTATTGGCCACACTCACAAGCAGTCCAAGATGTCTCTTGCGCATCTGCTCTTGATTGAGCAAGGCGCCTTCTCTGCTCCTGCTAATTATGCTCACGGGCCTGATCTAACTTATTTTGGTGGCACTCAGAATGGCTACGCCATTGTCTGGCAAGATGCCAATGGTAACTGTATTCGTAACATGACTGATTTCTATACGTTTGGGACCGCTATCCCAGACAAGAAGTAATTGCCCTTAGGAGAGAAAAATGGAAACCACACTAGAAGAGAAGCTTATTCAGGTACTCCAAACATTCGATACTCGACAGACAGCAACTCTTAAAGAGCTGATGCAGCTGGGTATCATGGTTGAGTTCCTTACTATGAAGATGTTCGAACGTTTTACTGACGAAGAGAGGGCCGCGCTTGAGAACGAGTTCCAAGAGTTTACCAAAGAACGTTACTCTGAGATTCGAACTGAGTGGCAAACTTTGAAAGAACAAGCTGTAAAGATTACAGATTGATTTACCTGAGGTACCTATGACTAAGGCTTTTTCACTACTAGAACATATTCTTATTGCTTTGAGAAGGCCACGCGTAGGTGACCCCAAGGAGCCAACGCAATGGCCCTCTGAAGGTTCTTGCACTTACGAAGATGAGCATGGCCTTCAAGTGGCCGGCTCATGCCGCAGGCGCTCTTTCTTCCGCTTGTTGGTTGAAGAGCACACATTCGACCCCTCTGGAGTCCCAGAGAACTTGCATGAAGTTGTTGAGATCTTGGAGAACAACAAGAAGCCAACAGAAGACTACATGCGGTTCATCTGGGCCCAGGGGGAGTTGTATGAGCAATACATCATCGACATGGCTAAGCAGACCGGCGTATTCCTTTACAC
>Ga0255127_1000075_pt1 | contig 52822 bp, 54 predicted proteins | sample Law_Miss_RepB_8d_FD_188555 | JGI IMG/M metagenome (GOLD analysis project Ga0255127, IMG submission 188555) | Freshwater microbial communities from St. Lawrence River, New York, United States - Law_Miss_RepB_8d | ecosystem: Environmental > Aquatic > Freshwater > River | place: USA: New York...
ACAGAGGGGTGCTGGCGGCCACGGACGTGGCGGCACAGCGCAGGAATCGGCGCCGATCGGGGGTCATTCAAAGAACTCCGGAGTGGGAACAAGGCCGAGCCACACACACCGGGTGCAGCGCAAAGCCAGGGGAACCGGCCGCGAGCGGCCGGAGAGCCCCCGATTATCTCCGCCCGGTCAGCGCTGCCCGAGCACCCGCTCGACCCAGGCCAGGGCCGGGGCGCTGAGCCAGTCCACCTCGCCCTGCACCACCTGACGGGCCTGGCCGCCCCGGTCGATCAGCACCGTGGTGGGAAAGGCGCGCACGCCCCAGGCCTTGGCGATGTCGCCGCTGGGGTCAAGCGCCACGGGCACCTGGATGCCAGACGAACTGAGAAAGCGGCGCGCGGTGCGGCCCGATTCGCGAAAGTTCAGGGCCAGCACAGCCACCTTGTCTTCGCCAAACCACTCGGGCAGGGCCTGCAGAGAGGGCAACTCGGCCCGGCAAGGCGGGCACCAGGTGGCCCAGAAATTGAGCAGGAGCACGCGGCCCTTGAAGTCGTCCAGGCGCACCGGCTGGCCCTCAAGGCCCACGGCCTGCAACGGCGGCGTGGCACGCTGGGCAGGCCAATCGCTCAGCCGATAGCCGGGCGAGGCGGCGCCAGCGGCCTGGGCGTGGGCAGCGCCCGCGCAGGCGGCCAGGGCCGCCGCGAGGCACTGCCGCCGCGAGAGGCCCGGACGCACCATCACGCTCACAGGCGCTCGGCCACCCAAGCCTGCACCGAGGCCAGGGCCTTGGGCAGGGCCGAGGCGTCGGTGCCGCCGGCCATGGCCATGTCGGGCTTGCCGCCGCCCTTGCCGCCCACCTGCTGGGCCACGAAGTTCACCAGCTCACCGGCCTTCACCTTACCGGTGCTGTCGGCGGTGACGCCCGCGGCCAGCTGCACCTTGCCGCCGTCCACGGCGGCCAGCACGATGGCGGCGGTCTTGAGCTTGTCCTTGAGCTTGTCCAGGGTGTCGCGCAGGGTCTTGGCGTCGGCGCCTTCGAGCGTGGCGGCCAGCACCTTGATGCCCTTGACGTCCACGGCCTGGGCCATGAGCTCGTCGCCCTGGCTGGAGGCCAGCTTGCCCTTGAGGGCGGCGATTTCTTTTTCCAGGGCCTTCACCTGCTCCAGGGTCTGGCCGATGCGGGCGGTCAGCTCGGCGGCCGGGGCCTTGAGGGCACCGGCGGCTTGCGACACGGTGTCTTCGAGCGACTGCAGGTAGGCCAGCGCGTTGGCGCCGGTGACGGCCTCGATGCGGCGCACGCCAGCGGCCACGCCGCTTTCGGCCACCACCTTGAACAGGCCGATGTCGCCGGTGGCCTTCACGTGGGTGCCGCCGCACAGTTCCTTGCTGGAGCCGATGCTGAGCACGCGCACGGTCTCGCCGTACTTCTCGCCGAACAGCATCATCGCGCCGCTGTTCTTGGCCGACTCAATGTCCATCACCTGCGCGTTCGCGGCGGCGTTGGCCAGGATTTCGGCGTTCACGATGGCCTCGATCTGGCGGATCTCGGCGTCGGTGACGGGGGCGTTGTGGGCAAAGTCGAAGCGGGTGCGCTCGGCATTCACCAGCGAGCCCTTCTGCTGCACATGGGCGCCCAGCACCTCGCGCAGGGCCTTGTGCATCAGGTGGGTGGCGCTGTGGTTGCGCACGGTGGCGGCGCGCAGGGTGGTGTTGACGCGGGCGGTCACGCTGTCGCCCACGGCCAGGGTGCCTTGCGCCACGCTGCCGTGGTGGCCGAACACGTCGGCCTTGATCTTCTGGGTGTCGGCCACGTCAAACCGGGCCGAGCCGGCCACGATCTCGCCCTCGTCACCCACCTGGCCGCCGCTCTCGGCGTAGAAGGGGGTGGTGTCGAGCACCACCACACCGCTCTGGCCGGCCTTGAGGTCGGCCACGGGGGTGCCGTCCAGGTAGAGGGCCACCACCTTGGCGGGGGCTTCCAGGTGCTCGTAGCCCACGAAGGTGTTGCCGGCGCCGGTGTACTCCAGCGCCTTGTCCATCTTGAACTTGCCGGCCGCACGGGCCTGGGCCTTCTGCTTTTCCATGGCGGCATGGAAGCCGGCCTCGTCCACCGACAGGCCACGCTCGCGGCAGACGTCGGCCGACAGGTCGAGCGGGAAGCCGTAGGTGTCGTGCAGCTTGAAGGCCACGTCACCGGGCAGCACCTTGGCGCCATCGGCCAGCGCTGCGTCCAGGATTTCCATGCCGTTGGCCAGGGTCTCGTAGAAGCGCTCTTCTTCGGCCTTGAGCACCTCGGTGATGCGCTGGGCCTGGCTGGCCATGTTGGGGTAGGCATCGCCCATCATCTTCACCAGGTCGGGCACCAGCTTGTGGAAGAACGGGGTCTTCTGACCGAGCTTGTAGCCGTGGCGGATGGCGCGGCGCACGATGCGGCGCTGCACGTAGCCGCGGCCTTCGTTCGACGGAATCACGCCATCGCTGATCAGGAAGGACGTGGCGCGGATGTGGTCGGCAATCACCTTGAGCGAAGGGTTCGTCAAGTCGGTGGTGCCGGTCTCGCGGGCGGCGGCCTTGATCAGCGCGTCAAAGATGTCGATCTCGTAGTTGCTGTGCACGTGCTGCAGGATGGCGGCCAGGCGCTCCAGGCCCATGCCGGTGTCCACGCAGGGCGCGGGCAGCGGCGTGACCGAGCCGTCTTCCTTCATGTCGAACTGCATGAACACGTTGTTCCAGATCTCGATGAAGCGGTCGCCGTCTTCGTCGGGGCTGCCCGGGGGGCCGCCGGGGATCTCGGGGCCGTGGTCGTAGAAGATCTCGGAGCAGGGGCCGCAGGGGCCGGTGTCGGCCATCATCCAGAAGTTGTCGCTCTTGTAGCGGCCGCCCTTGTTGTCGCCAATGCGAATCACGCGCTCGGGCGGCAGGCCGATTTCCTTGGTCCAGATGTCATAGGCCTCGTCGTCCTCGGCGTACACGGTGGCCAGCAGGCGCTCGGGCGGCAGCTTGTAGACCTCGGTCAGCAGTTCCCAGGCCCACTTCAGCGATTCGCGCTTGAAGTAATCGCCAAACGACCAGTTACCCAGCATCTCGAAGAAGGTGTGGTGGCGGGCGGTGTAGCCCACGTTTTCCAGGTCGTTGTGCTTGCCACCGGCGCGCAGGCAGGCTTGCACCGAGGCGGCGCGCACGTAGGGGCGCTTGTCGGTGCCCAGGAACACGTCCTTGAACTGCACCATGCCCGAGTTGGTGAACATGAGCGTGGGGTCGTTGCCCGGCACCAGCGGGCTGGACGCCACCACGGTGTGGCCCTTGGAGGCGAAGAAGTCCAGGAAGGTCTTGCGGATGTCGGCGACGGAGGCGGGGCGGGTCATGGTGGCCTTGGGTTTCGCTTCGGTTATGGGGTGGCGCGCGGACGCCAAAACCCGCTATTTTCCAACACTGTGGCCCGGTTGGGGCGTGGCCGACCGAATCGGCGGCAATGGCTCGCCCGGCAGGGTCGCCAGCGGCACCGCAGGGGCAAGGGCAAAGGGCTATCCTGCGAGGTTGAACCACGCTGGCCCAACAGCATCCGCACGCCCCTGGAGACACCCAATGGACATGAAGACCTCGCCCCTGGCCCTGCTCAAAGACCCCTCCTTGCTCAAAACCGACGGCCTCATCAACGGCCGGTGGGTGGCCGGCAGGAGCCGATTCGACGTGCACGACCCCGCCACCGGCCAGAAACTGGCCGACGTGGCCAACCTGGGGCCGGCCGAGGCCGAGCAGGCCATCGCCGCGGCCAACGCCGCCTGGGGGGCGTGGAAGAACAAAACCGCCAAAGAGCGCAGCAACCTCTTGCGCAAGTGGTACGACCTGATCATGGCCAACCAGGAAGACCTGGGCCGCATCCTCACCGCCGAGCAAGGCAAGCCCTATGCCGAGGGCAAGGGCGAGATCGCCTATGGCGCCAGCTTCGTGGAGTGGTTTGCCGAAGAGGCCAAGCGCGTCAACGGCGAGACCCTGCCCACCTTCGACAACAACCGCCGCCTGCTGGTGCTCAAGCAGCCCATTGGCGTGTGCGCGGCCATCACACCATGGAACTTCCCCCTGGCCATGATCACCCGCAAGGTGGCCCCGGCCCTGGCAGCGGGTTGCCCGGTGATCATCAAGCCGGCCGAGCTCACGCCCCTCACCGCCCTGGCGGCGGCCGAGCTGGCGCTGCGCGCCGGCATCCCAGCCGGTGTGCTCAACGTGCTGAGCGCCGACAGCGCCAACAGCATCGCCATTGGCAAGGTGCTGTGCGAAAGCGACGTGGTGCGCCACCTGAGCTTCACCGGCTCCACCGAGGTGGGCCGCATCCTGATGGCGCAAAGCGCGCCCACGGTGAAGAAGCTCAGCCTGGAGCTGGGCGGCAACGCCCCCTTCATCGTGTTCGACGACGCCGACATCGACTCTGCCGTGGAAGGCGCCATCGCCAGCAAGTACCGCAACGCCGGCCAGACCTGCGTGTGCGCCAACCGCCTGTACGTGCAAGAGGGCGTGTACGACCAGTTCGTGGAAAAGTTTGCCGCCAAGGTCAAGGCCTTCAAGGTGGGCAACGGCTTTGAGGACGGCGTGGTGCAAGGCCCGCTGATCGAAGACGCCGCCGTGGAAAAGGTGCAGCGCCACGTGGCCGACGCCGTGGCCAAGGGCGGCCGTGTGGTCACCGGCGGGCAGAAGCTGCAAGGCCAGTTCTTTGAGCCCACCGTGGTGGCCAACGCCACGGCCGACATGCTCTGCGCGCGCGAAGAAACGTTTGGCCCGCTGGCGCCGGTGTTCAAGTTCAAGACCGAACAAGAGGCCATCGACGCCGCCAACAACACCGAGTTCGGCCTGGCCAGCTACTTCTACAGCCGCGACGTGGGCCGCATCTTCCGCGTGAGCGAGGCGCTGGAGTACGGCATGGTGGGCATCAACGTGGGCATCCTGGCCACCGAGCACGTGCCCTTTGGCGGCGTGAAGCAGTCTGGCCTGGGCCGCGAAGGCTCGCACCACGGCATGGACGACTACGTAGAGGTCAAGTACCTCTGCGTGGGCGATGTGCTGAAGTAAACCGACCACAAACCCACCGGGGCCGCGCCGGCCCCGCCACCCGAGGGGCACCCCATGAAATACGACTGGTCCAACCCCTACCCCACCGTGCGTTCGCCCGTGATGGCGCGCCACGTGGTGGCCACCTCGCACCCGCTGGCCTCGCAGGCGGGCCTGCGCATGATGCTCAAGGGCGGCAACGCCATTGACGCCGCCATCGCCGCGGCGGCGGCCCTCACCATCGTGGAGCCGGTGTCCAACGGCCTGGGCAGCGACGCCTTCGCCATCCTGTGGGACGGCAGCCAGTTGCACGGCCTGAATTCCTCAGGCGTGGCGCCATCGGGCTGGACGCCGGATTACTTCGAGCGCCAACACGGCGGCCAGATTCCGCTGCGCGGCTGGGACAGCGTCACCGTGCCGGGCGCGGTGGCCTCTTGGGTGGCGATGTCCGAACGCTTTGGCGCCCTGCCCTTCGCCGACCTGATGGAGCCTGCCATCGAACTGGCCGAAGGCGGCCACGCGGTGGGCCTGATCGTGGCCGACAAATGGGCGCGTGCCGTGCCGCAACTGCACCACCAGCCCGGCTTTGACCGCGCCTTCATGCCGCGGGGGCGAGCGCCCTTGCCTGGCGAGTGGTTCACCTTTGCCGAGGCGGGCCGCACCCTGCGCCGCATTGCCGAGACGCGCGGTGAGGCGTTTTACCGGGGCGAGGTGGCCGACGCGATCGCGGCCTTTGCCCGCGACCACGGGGCGCAACTCACGGCCGCTGACCTGGCCGCCCACCAGGCCGAGTGGGTCACGCCCATCCAGAAAGACTTTGCCGGCCACACGGTGCACGAGATCCCGCCCAACGGCCAGGGCATTGCCGCGCTCATGGCCCTGGGCATGCTGGAGCACCTGGACATTGCCCGCCTGCCGGTGGACAGCATTGAAAGCCAGCACCTGCAGATCGAGGCCATGAAACTGGCCTTCGCCGACACCTACCGCTGGGTGGCCGACGAGCGCCACATGACCCAGGTGAGCGCCGCCGACCTGTTGAACGACGGCTACCTGCGCGAGCGCGCCCGCCTGATCGACCCGCAGCGCGCCCAGGTGTTTGGCGCCGGCCAGCCACCCAAGGGCGGCACGGTGTACCTCACCACCGCCGACGCGCAAGGCCGCATGGTGAGCTTCATCCAGTCCAACTACCTGGGCTTTGGCAGTGGCGTGGTGGTGCCCGGCGTGGGCGTGAGCCTGCAGAACCGTGGCCACGGCTTCACCACCAAGCCCGGCCACCCCAACCAGGTGGCCCCGGGCAAACGGCCCTTCCACACCATCATCCCCGGCTTTGTGACGCGCCACGGGCAACCGGTGATGGGCTTTGGCGTGATGGGCGGCAACATGCAGCCCCAAGGCCATGTGCAGACCCTGGTGCGCCTACTGGCCCATGGGCAGCAGCCGCAGGCCGCCTGCGACGCGCCGCGCTGGAAGTTCTCGCAAGGCCTGGACGTGGACTTCGAGCCCACCATGGCGCCCGCCCTGCGCGAAGGCCTCAACGCCCTGGGCCACCGCTTCGAGCCATCGGCCGACACCTACCTCGACTTTGGCAGCGGCCAATTCATCGCCCGGCTCGACGAACACGGCCACCACGGCTACGTGGCCGCCAGCGATTCGCGCCGCGACGGCCAGGCCGTGGGCTTCTGAGCCTGCGCCTCGCCGCCCGGCGAGGCCAACGCACGGCTGCGCTCGGTTATCATTCGGGGCTGCACGCGGGTGTAGTTCAATGGTAGAACGGCAGCTTCCCAAGCTTCATACGAGGGTTCGATTCCCTTCACCCGCTCCAAACAAAAAAGGGCTCCTCACGGAGCCCTTTGCTTTTGGTCTTGAGCGCTGCGCCCTCAGGCACCCACGCCCAGCAGGGCCAGCACACCCAGCACGGCAAAGATGACTGCCGCGATGAGGTGCACCACCCGGATCGGCACGCGCTTGGTGATGGCGTCACCGAAAAACACCACCGGCGCGTTGGCCAACATCATGCCCAGCGTGGTGCCAGCCACCACCGCCACCAGCGGCTGGTACTGAGCGCCCAGCGCCACGGTGGCGATCTGCGTCTTGTCGCCCATTTCGGCCAAGAAGAAGGCCCAGGTGGTGGTCATGAACACACCCCAGTGGTGGCTGGGCTTGGCGTCGTCATCGTCGAGTTTGTCGGGGATGAGCATCCACAGCCCCATGGCGATGAACGACACGCCCAACACCCAGCGCATGACGTCCGGGCCGATCATGGCCATGACCCAGGCGCCAGCGGCGCCGGCCAAGGCGTGGTTAAGCAAGGTGGCCACCAGAATGCCCCAGACAATGGGCCAGGGGCGCTTGAAGCGCGCGGCCAGCACAAGGGAGAGCAATTGCGTCTTGTCGCCCATCTCGGCGAGGGCGACGATGCCGGTGGACAGAAGGAAGGCTTCCAAGAAAAAACTCCAATGGCCGGCAAAAAACCACATGACCACGCGGCCTCGCCGGCACATGCGGAGGCCACGCGGTCAAAGGTCTTGCCAGGCTGGAAGCTGTTCGCGCCATGGCCTGCGGGCCAAGTGTGTTGACGCGAACCTCTGCGGGGCGCAGAGCAGCTACTCCCCAATGACGATGCGGGCGGGAGTATACCCGCCCGCGACCACTGCCCGTGTCAGAGCAGCGGCACGCCCGTCTTGGACTGGATCTCCTCGCGCGTCACGCCAGGGGCCAGCTCCACCAGCTTCAGGCCATCGGGCGTCACGTCCATCACACCCAGGTCGGTGATGATGCGGTCCACCACGCCCTTGCCGGTGAGCGGCAGGGTGCACTCGGGCAGGATCTTCAGGTCGGTGGTGCCATCTTTCTTGCGGGCCACGTGCTCCATGAGCACGATCACGCGCTTGACGCCGGCCACCAGGTCCATGGCGCCGCCCATGCCCTTGACCATCTTGCCCGGGATCATCCAGTTGGCCAGGTCGCCCTGGTGCGTGACCTGCATGGCGCCCAGGATGGACAGGTTGATCTTGCCGGCACGGATCATGGCGAAGCTTTCGTGGCTGCCGAAGATCGACGAGCCCGGCAGGGTGGTGACGGTCTGCTTGCCAGCGTTGATCAGGTCAGCGTCCACCTCTTCTTCCGTGGGGAAGGGGCCAATGCCGAGCATGCCGTTCTCGCTCTGCAGCCACACCTCTTTGTCGGCGGGCACGAAGTTGGCCACCAGCGTGGGAATGCCGATGCCCAGGTTGACGTAGAAGCCGTCTTCAAGTTCTTGTGCCGCGCGCGCGGCCATCTGGTCTTGCGTCCAAGGCATGGTCAGACTCCTGCTTTCGGGGTGATGGTGCGCTTCTCAATGCGCTTCTCGGGGTGGGGGTTGTGCACGATGCGGTGCACGTAAATGCCGGGCAGGTGGATCTGATCGGGGTCCAGCGCGCCGGTCTCGACGATCTCTTCCACCTCGACCACGCACACGCGGCCGGCCATGGCCGCGGCGGGGTTGAAGTTGCGGGCGGTCAGGCGGAACTGCAGGTTGCCCGACTTGTCGGCGCGGTGCGCCTTCACCAGGGCCACATCGGGCACCAGGGCGCGCTCCATCACATAGGTCTCGCCGTCGAACTCGCGCAGCTCTTTGCCCTCGGCCACCAAGGTGCCCACACCGGTCTTGGTGAAGAAGGCCGGGATGCCGGCGCCGCCCGCGCGCAGCTTCTCGGCCAGCGTGCCTTGGGGGGTGAACTCCAGCTCCAGCTCGCCGGCCAGGTATTGGCGCTCGAACTCTTTGTTCTCGCCCACGTAAGACGAGATCATTTTCTTGATCTGCCGAGTCTCCAGCAGCTTGCCCAGGCCAAAGCCGTCAACGCCGGCGTTGTTGGAGATGACGGCGAGGTTCTTCACGCCCGAATCGCGCAGGGCGTCGATCAGGGCCTCGGGAATGCCGCAAAGGCCAAAGCCGCCAACCGCCAGCAACTGGCCGTCGGCCACGATGCCTTGGAGCGCGGCGGCCGCGCTCGGGTAGATCTTGTTCACGTACTTGCCTCCAGGGAGATCAGGGAAAACCCAACGATACTACGTAACCCCATACGTAGGATTCCGTAAAGACCAACCCGGTTGCCGCCGCCTGCACACCATGCAAATCGACTACCGCCTCGCCTTCGACCTCGCTCCCGTGGGCTTGGCCTTGTCGCGCGAGCGCACCATGGTGGATTGCAACCAGGCCCTGTGCGAGATGTTTGGCGCCACACGCGAACAGCTCGTGGGCCAGAGCTTCCAGATCCTCTACCCCAGCGCCGACGAATACGAGCGCCTGGGCGCGCGCATGGCACCACTGCTGGGGCGCAGCGGCATGTACGCCGATGACCGCATCATGAAGCGCGTGGGCGGCGCTCAGGCCGGCGAGACCTTCTGGTGCCACGTGACTGGCCGCGCGGTGGACCGCATCGCACCACACGCCGCCGGCATCTGGACCTTTGAAGACCTCAGCTCACGCCGCCCGGTGAAGGCCGAGCTCACCGCCCGCGAACGTGAGGTGGCGGCCCTGGTGATGAAGGGCATGACGAGCAAGCAGATCGGCAAGGCCCTGGCCATCAGCCATCGCACGGTCGAGATCTACCGCGCGCGCCTGATGCGCAAATACAAGGCCGACAGCGCGATGGACCTGGTGCACCGACTGGTCACCGGCTGACCCACCCCACAGGAGACTGGCATGGCGACCCCAATTGACGAACTGCTGGAGCGCCTGCACAGCCTCGAAGCCCAACTCGATCAGGAATACACCGCCCTGCGCGAAGAGATGGCGCAGCGCAAGCGCGAGCTGGCCGAGCGCTTCGTGGAGCTTCAGCGGCAACAGCGCGTGGGTCTGTGGCGCTACCTGCGCGGCAGCCGCTGGTCGGTGATCCTCACGGCGCCCATCATCTACGCGGGCTGGCCAGTGTTCGCGCTGCTGGATGGCTTCATCACGCTGTACCAGGCCCTGTGCTTTCCCATCTATGGCATCGCCCAGGTGAAACGCCGCGAGTACCTGGTGTTTGACCGGGTCGATCTGCCCTACCTCAATGCCATCGAGGCCTTCAATTGCTTCTATTGCTCCTATGGCAATGGCGTGCTGGCCTACGCGCGCGAGGTGGCAGCGCGCACCGAACAGTACTGGTGCCCCATCAAGCACGCCCGGCGGGTGCGCGATGCCCACGCCCACTACCCCGCGTTTTTCGAACACGGCGATGCCGAGACCTTTCGGGCCGGCCTGCAACGCTTGCGCGACCAGCTTCGCGAAGAAGCGCCGACCCAGAAAGACGCGCCGCCCGGGCCCTGAGGCGCGTGGCGGCGCAGTGCGGCGGCAATGGCCCTTACTGGGGCTGGAAGCCGCTCTCGCGGATGATGCGCGACCACACCTGGCCATACGCGCGCTCGCGGGCGCCCAGTTGCTCACCCGTCATGAAGCCCACCGTCAGGCCCATGGCCGTGAGCTTGTCGCGCACATCGGGCTGGGCGATGGCCTTTTGCACGGCCTGTGCCAGGCGGTCGAGCGCGGCCTTGGGCGTGCCGGCAGGGGCGAACAGGCCGTAGTACGGCACGTCTTCAAAACCGGTCAGGCCCAGTTCGGCAAAGGTCGGCACCTCGGGCATGGCGGCCTGGCGCTGCGAGCCCATCACGGCCACCACGCGCAGCTTGCCGGCCTTGTGGTTCTCGATGAAATCGGGCACCGACGCCACGCCCGCCTGAATCTGGTTACCCAGCATGTCGCCCATCATGGGCGCGCTGCCACGGTAGGGGGCGGCCACCAGATCAAGCCCGTTCTTCTTCGCAATGACCTGCACCAGGAACTGCGGCACCGAGGCAGGCGCCGGAATGCCCACGTTGCCCTTGCCGCCAGCGCCCTTCACTAGGTCCACATAGCCCTTGAAGGTGGTGGCCGGCGTGCCACCCGACACGGCGAACGCATTCACGAAGGTGGCGAAACCGGCCACGGGCACGAAGTCTTTGGCCGGCTCGTAGCCCGGCGCCTTGGTCACCAGCGGCAGGATGGTGATGCTGTGGTCATGGCTGAGGAACACGGTGTTGCCATCGGGCGCGGCCGCCTTCAGGGCCTGCGCGGCCAGTTGACCGCCTGCGCCAGGCTTGTTGTCCACCACCACCGGGTGCCCCAACTCGTCCTTCAGGCGCTCGGCCAGCACACGGGCAATCGCATCGGTGCCGCCGCCGGGCGGGAAGCCCACCAGGATGCGGGTGGTGGGCTGCGACTGGGCCTGGGCCAGGCCGAATGCGCCAGACAGGCCAAGCGCCACGGCAGCCACGGCGGTGCGGCGGGAAAACGAATGGATCATGGACAGTTTCTCCTCGGGTTGTGGATGGGTTCTCACGCTTTTTCGCCCTCGACCACCGACGCGGCGGTGCGAAAGGCTTCCACGGCGGTGGGCACGCCGCAATAAACGGCGGCGTGCAGCAGCACCTCCTGAATCTCCTCGGGCGAGGCGCCATTGTTGAGCGCACCGCGCACATGGCCCTTCAGTTCGTTCTGCTTGCCCAGGGCGGTGAGCATGGCCACCGTGATCAGGCTGCGGGTCTTGCGGTCAAGCCCCTCGCGGCACCAGACATCGCCCCAGGCCTTGCGGGTGATGTGGTGCTGAATGGGCTCGGTGAAGGGCGTCATGCCGGCAAAAGCCGCATCGACGAAGGCATCGCCCATGACAGCGCGCCGGGCTGCCAGCCCTTGTTGAAACGCGTCGTCATCGGGCAGCGAAACGGGAGTGGACACAGCAGGCTCCAGAAAATGAAAAAGCGGGGCGGCGGCAACGATACCGCACACCCCGCCCTTCGCCAGCCATCAAGGCGTCAGCCCAGCCAACTGGCGGCATGCCCCTGCCCCAGACCGGCCAAGTGCAAAAGGGCCAGGGCACCCACGCCTTGAATGGCTGCGCCGATGGGTTGACGGATCTTGCTCATGAAAACTCCTTCGTGTGACGTTGGCCGCCTTGGCTGGCCAGAGGTAACGTTAGAGTGATGCTAGGTTCACGTCAGCGATCTGTAAATTTGATCGCACTAAATTCGTCAATAGCCAATTCCAATTTACAGGAGACATTGCATGAGCCGCTATCCCTTGCCCGACCTCAACGAACTGCCCGACGACCTGAAGGCCAAGATCCTGGAGGTGCAGGAAAAAGCCGGCTTCGTGCCGAATGTGTTTCTGGGCTTGGCCCGCCGCCCCGCCGAGTGGCGTGCCTTTTTCGCCTACCACGACGCCCTCATGACGCCGGAGACGGTGGGCCGCACATCGGGGCTCACCAAGGGCGACCGCGAAATGATCGTCACCGCCACCAGTGCCGCCAACCACTGCCTGTATTGCGTGGTGGCGCACGGCGCCATCTTGCGCATTTACGAGAAGAAGCCGCTGGTGGCCGACCAAGTGGCCATCAACCACCGCAAGGCGGACATCACGCCACGCCAGCGCGCCATGCTGGACTTCGCCATGAAGGTTTGCACCGCTTCGCATGAGATCGAAGACGCCGACTTCAACGCGCTGCACGCGCATGGCTTCACCGACGAAGACGCGTGGGACATCGCCGCCATCACCGCCTTCTTCGGCCTGTCCAACCGCGTGGCCAACGTCACGGGGATGATGCCCAACCCCGAGTTCTACTTGATGGGCCGCGCACCGCGCCAAAAATGAGGCGCGTCCGAAGGCCCGCCTGCGCAGTCTTGAAGAAGTCTTGACGGGCCTTTGAACAAACCATCACCGAGGCAAGGTCCCAACCCTAGTCGGGGCCGGAACGCTCACGCTTTTCCATCGAAATCGTCACGCGACTCTGATGGAAAACACCCGCCTCAGCCTTCGATCACCTGTCGCATGGCCGGTGGCATGGGGGCCGACTTCTGCAGGGGAAAGTTGACCCACACGGTGGTAGCACCACCTGATGCATACACCGTGCCAGGATCATCGGTTCGCGCCAGGGTGCACCAGCTCTCAAAGCTGCTGCGTCCGGCATCGCTGACGTACAGCGTGGCCAGCACCTCGCCCGGGAACTCGAGCTGCTTGTGGAAGTTGCAGAAGGCATTGATGATCACTGGCCCCTCGCCCTTGGGGTCGGGGTCACAGCCAATCGAGCGCATCCACTCGATGCGCACAATCTCCAGGTAACGGAAATAGACCGTGTTGTTCACGTGCCCCATGGCGTCCATGTCGCCCCAGCGGATGGGCATGGTCATGCGGAACACTTCTTTCTTGTGATCGGGCAGTTCAAGTTTCATCGATGGGCCTTGATGGACGCCAGGATGCCCAGCACAAAAAGGGCACAGGCCAGCCACTGCACCACACCGGGCCACTGGCCATTCCAGGCAAAGGAATAGATCAATCCGAACACCGTCTCGCTGACGATAAGCTGGCCAGCCAGACTGCCGCTCAGGCGACGGCTGGCCATGTTCCACAGCACAGCGGCCACCCACGCCGAGCCCACGCCAGTCATGGCGCAAACCAGCACAAACAGACCGAAGCCCGGGCGCCCGCTCAAGCCCCCCCAGGACACGCCCGCCATGACTGCCAGGCCCAGCGCGCCCACGCCAGCGGCCACGCCCAGCCAGTTGGCCCAGACGGTGGACGGCACCTCGGGGTGCTTGCGCAGCCAACGCGCGTTCCACAAGCCAAAAGCCGTCCACGACGCCATGGCCAAGGCGGCGAACAGCATGCCTCGCCACACACGCCCGCCGCCCTCGGTGGCGTGCGCGGCCAGGGTGTCCACCACCATGAAGAGCAGACCGCCAGCGGTCAGCAACAAACCCGGCGCCAGGCCGCGCCAACGCAAATGCCCCGGCTTGCCCAGCAGCATGATGGCCAGGGGAATGGTGCCGATCACCAACACAGGCAAGGCGGCGCCGGCGTCCTGAATGGCCCAGACAAGCAGCAGGTAGTAGCCCGTGTAGCCCAGCACACTGAGCCACAAAGCAGCACCGGCCTGGCGCCAGGTGGGCCAGGGCGCAGTGCCACGCGAGACCTGCCAAGCCACCAGCAGGCAAGACAACAAGCCGCAGGCCAGGTACCGGCCAATCGTGAACTCGACAGACCCAAAGCCCGGCGCCACCAGCGGCGCCACGAACGTCATGCCCCAGAGCGCGCCTGCCCCCAGCCCCGCCAGCACGCCCACTGCTGCACCGCTTCTCCAGGCGCGGCCTTGCACACGACCCAACGACACACCGACCAAACGCTCAAACAGCAAAGCCGTCGTCGGCGGCGATCACCGCGCCGTTGATGAAATGGCTCTCGGGCGCGCACAGCATCACCAACAGGGCGTCCAGGTCAGCGGGTGTGCCCACGCGCTTGCGGGGCAGCATGCCGATGAGCTTCTGGCCTTGTTCGGTCTGCCAGTGCGCGTGGTTCATCTCGGTGTCGATATAGCCCGGGCAGATGGCGTTCACGTTGATGCCATGGCGCCCCCACTCCACCGCCATGGCCTTGGTCATCTGCACCACGGCGGCCTTGCTCATGCAATACACACCGATCTGGGGCAAGACCTTGAGCCCGGCCATCGAGGCGATGTTGACGATGCGCCCGCCCACCCAACTGCCCGGTGCGGCCCCCTGGGCCCGGGCGATCATGCGCTTGGCCACCTCTTGCGCCATGAAGAAAGCACCGCGCGTGTTGGTGTTGAAGATGTGGTCGAAGTCTTCTTCACGCACATCTTGAAGGCGCTGCGTGGTGCTCACACCAGAATTGTTGATAAGGATGTCGATCGGCCCCACCTCCGTTTCGGCATGGGCCACGGCCGCCTTGATAGAGGCCAGGTCGGTCACGTCGAGGGCCACCGCATGGGCCGCGCCGCCTTCGGCCTCGATGTGGGCCCGCAAGGACATGAGGCGCTCGGTGCGACGGCTGGCCAGCACCACCGCCGCGCCCGCCTTGGCCAGGGTTTTGGCGAACTGCTCGCCAAGGCCGCCGGAGGCGCCGGTGACAAGGGCCACGCGGCCGGAGAGGTCCAAACTGTAGGCCATGAGTGCTCCTGAAATTTGCGTTTTCTGGTCGAAAAATAGAACGACCGTTCGATTTTTTGCAGGTGCCGCATAGAATGCGGTCCGTCTGGCGTCAGGCCTGCCTGCCCGCCCTGCAAAACCATTCCAACCATTATGAGCGAGACCCCCCATGACACACGATGAGATCCTGGCGCAATACGGCCCCCGGGAAGCCATGGAATACGACGTGGTGGTGGTGGGTGGTGGCCCGGCCGGGCTGTCCACCGCCATCCGCCTGAAGCAACTGGCCGCCGAGCGCGGTAGCGAGATCAACGTGTGCGTGCTGGAGAAGGGCTCGGAGCCCGGGGCGCACATCCTCTCGGGCGCGGTGATGGACCCCAAGGCCATTACCGAGCTGTTCCCCAACTGGAAGGAACTGGGCGCGCCGCTGAACCAGCCCGTCACCGGTGACGACCTGCTGGTGCTCAGCGAGACCGGCTCGCAGCGCACGCCCGACTGGCTCATGCCGCGCAACTTCCACAACGACGGCTGCTACGTCATCAGCCTGGGCGCGGTCACCAAGTGGCTGGGCGAGCAGGCCGAGGCCCTGGGCGTGGAGATCTTTCCCGGCTTCACCGCCGCCGAGGTGCTCTACCACGAGGACGGCTCGGTCAAGGGCGTGGCCACCGGCAACCTGGGCCTGGGCAAGGACGGTGAGCCCACCGAGAACTTCCAGATCGGCATGGAACTGCACGCCAAGTACACCGTGTTCGCCGAAGGCGCGCGCGGCCACCTGGGCAAGCAGCTCATCGCCAAGTACAAGCTGGACGAAGGCAAGGACGCGCAGACCTTCGCCATCGGCATCAAAGAGCTGTGGGAGATTCCGGCCGAGAAGGCCAAGCCCGGCCTGGTGGTGCACACCGCCGGCTGGCCGCTGGGCGACGACACCTTTGGTGGCGGCTTCCTGTACCACCTGGAGGGCAACAAGGTCACCCTGGGCTACGTGATCGGCCTGGACTACCAGAACCCCTGGCTGAGCCCGTTCGAGGAAATGCAGCGCTGGAAGACCCACCCGGCCATCAAGGCGCACATCGAAGGCGGCAAGCGCCTGGGCTACGGCGCGCGCGCACTGAACAACGGCACGCCACAGGCCCTGCCCAAGACCGTGTTCCCGGGTGGTGCGCTGGTGGGTTGCGACGCCGGCTTCCTGAACGCCGCGCGCATCAAGGGCAGCCACGCGGCCATCAAGAGCGGCATGCTGTGCGCCGAGGCGGCCTTCGAGGCCGTGCAGGCCGGGCGCCAGGGCGACGAACTCAGCGCCTTCGAGGCCGGCTTCAAGGCCAGCTGGCTGCATGAAGAGCTGTGGACCTACCGCAACTTCAAGAACTGGTTCAAGAAGAGCCCGCTGGTGGGCAAGCTCATGACCGGTGTGGAGCACTGGTTCCTTCCCAAGGTGGGCGTGAGCGTGCCGCCCTGGACGATCCACAACACGGTGAAAGACCACACCAAGCTGCGCCCGGCGGCCGAGATGCCGCAGATCAGCTATCCCAAGCCCGATGGCAAGCTCACCTTCGACCGGCTCTCCAGCGTGTTCATGTCGAACACCAACCACGAGGAGAACCAGCCAGCACACCTGACGCTGAAGAACGCGGCGGTGCCGGTGCAGATCAACCTGGCCAAGTACGCCGGGCCCGAGAGCCGCTACTGCCCGGCCGGCGTGTACGAGTTCGTCAACAAAGACGGCGCGGACCAGCTGGTGATCAACGCGCAGAACTGCGTGCACTGCAAGACCTGCGACATCAAAGACCCCACGCAGAACATCGTGTGGGTCACGCCCGAGGGCGGCGGTGGCCCCAACTACGCCGGCATGTGACACCCGTCACGCCCACGCCACACAGCCGCCTTCGGGCGGCTTTTTTGTGCCTCTGGGTCACCCGTTCGTCACATGGCATTGAGACAGTGCGGCCTTCTTCGCACTTCGCCCCACGCCATGCTGAACAAGACCGACAAGGGCCGCGCCGAACTCCAGCCCGGCCAACGCACCCTGGGCCAGCGCGAGCGCGCCGTGTTGCTGGTGGCCGATGGCCGCCGGGCCACGGCCAGCCTGCAGGCCCTGTTCGATGGACAAGGCAAGGCCATCGTGGACCGCCTGCTGGCCGAGGGCTACCTCGTTGACGACGCTCCGCCGGCCCCGGCGCCGCCGCCACGTAAGCCCGCCGCCGACACCTTCTCCGGCCCGCCCTCACTGGCCAGCGCACGCATGTTTCTCTTTGACCTGAGCGAGCGCATGTTCGCCCCGCGCGACAAGGCACTGGCCGAGCGCTACCGCCACGCCTTGCGCGAGGCCCGGGACGTCGAGCCGATGCTGGCCGTGGGACGCGACATGCTGGCCGATGTGGAGAACCTGGCCGGCGGCGAGCGCGCGCAAGCCATCCGCGAACGGCTGGCCAAGCTCCTGCCCGAATCGGTGCTGTCGGGCGGCTGAAAGGCCGGTGTTGGGCGGGTGCAGTGCGGTTACACTTCGCGGGTCAGGAGAGAGCCCCCGGCTTGGGGGCCGCCGAAGGCGCAGGAGGCCCGAACCGAATGGTCGGCGCCCTGAACGCTCAGGCAAAAGGACTGGCAAACACCGGCCAAATGGCGGGTGTCCCCCACTGGAGAGAGGCAGCCCACGGCTGCCCACCGAAGGAGCAAGCGCGGCATCGCCCGGGCGAATCTCTCAGGTAAAGCGGACAGCGGGGCAGCACACGGATGAACCGTGTTTCGCCCGAAAGGGCCTGCCCCCATTGAGCCGCTGCCATGTCCGATACCGATCTTCTGCAAACCCCGCTGCACACCCTGCACCTGGAACTGGGCGCCCGCATGGTGCCCTTTGCCGGCTACAGCATGCCGGTGCAATACCCCGCCGGTCTGATGGCCGAGCACCACCACACCCGCAATGCCGCCGGCCTGTTTGACGTGTCGCACATGGGCCAGTTGCGCCTGGTCGGCCCCGACGCCGCGGCCGCCTTCGAATCGCTGATGCCGGTGGACGTGATCGGCCTGGCGGTGGGCAAGCAGCGCTACGGCCTGCTGCTCAACGACGAGGGCGGCATCATCGACGACCTGATGTTCGTGAACCGTGGCGATGACCTCTTCGTCATCGTCAACGGCGCCTGCAAGCATGGCGACCTGGCGCACATTCAGGCCCGCATCGGCTCGCGCTGCACCATCGAGCCCCAGTTCGACCGCGGCCTGCTGGCGCTGCAGGGCCCGCAAGCCGTCACCGCGCTGCAGCGCCTGGTGCCTGGCGTTGACAAGCTGGTGTTCATGACCGGTGCAGCCTTCACCTGGAACGGCGCCTCGCTGTTCATCACGCGCAGCGGCTACACCGGCGAAGACGGCTTCGAGATTTCCCTGGCCGCGGCCGACACCGAGGCCTTTGCCCGCGCCCTGCTGGCACAGCCCGAGGTGAAGCCCGTGGGCCTGGGCGCGCGCAATTCGCTGCGCCTGGAAGCGGGCTTGTGCCTCTACGGCAATGACATCGACACCACCACCACCCCGGTGGAAGCCGCGTTGAACTGGGCCATGCAGAAGGTGCGGCGCACCGGCGGCGCCCGCGCCGGCGGCTTCCCCGGTGCGGCCCGTGTGCTGGCCGAACTGGACGGCACCGAACCCCTGCTGCGCGTGCGCGTGGGCCTGGTGGCCCAGGAGCGCGTGCCCGTGCGCGAGCACACCGAACTGCAAAGCGAAGCGGGCGACACCATCAGCGAGGTCACCAGCGGCCTGCTGGGCCCCACCGCCAACGTGCCGGTGGCCCTGGGCTATGTGCCACCGGCCTTGGCCGCCGTGGGCACGCGGGTGAACGCCATCGTGCGCGGCAAGGCCGTGCCCATGGTGGTGAGCGCCCTGCCCTTTGTGCCCAACCGCTATTACCGCGGCTGACACCGCTTTCACGACAGAATGCGCCGTTGACCAGGGCATCGCATCAGGCCCCGGGCAAACGGCCCCACCTCAACCCAAAGGAAACCCCATGACCACCAAGTACACCGAAGACCACGAATGGCTCACCGTTGAAGGCGACACCGCCATCGTGGGCATCACCCACCACGCACAAGACGCCCTCGGCGATGTGGTGTTTGTTGACCTGCCCGAAGTGGGCAAGGCCTTTGCCCAGAAAGACGTGGCCGGCGTGGTCGAGTCCGTCAAGGCCGCCGCCGATGTGTACATGCCCGTCAGCGGCACCGTGACCGAAGTGAACGAAGCCCTGCGCGCCGACCCTTCCCTGGCCAACAGCGACCCGCTGGGCGCTGGCTGGTTCTTCAAGGTCAAGCTCAGCGAGCCGGCCCAGCTGGACGCCCTGCTGGACGCCACCGCCTACGACGCCCTCACCAAGAACGCCTGATCGCCTGCCCTGGAGCCTGTTGCCATGCTGATGCCGTCTGTCAAACCCCTGGGTGAACTCGAAAACGCCAGCGAGTTCATTGCCCGCCACATCGGCATCAGCGAAGCCGATGAAGCCCACATGTTGAGCGTGATCGGCGAGTCGTCGCGCCGCGCGCTGATCGACGGCATCGTGCCGCGCAGCATCGCCCGCAGCGCCGGCATGGACCTGCCGCCCGCCATCACCGAAGCCGCCGCGCTGGCCGAACTCAAGGCCATCGCGTCGAAGAACCGCCTGCTCAAGAGCTTCATCGGCCAGGGCTACCACGGCACCCACACGCCGGGCGTGATCCTGCGCAACATCCTGGAGAACCCCGCCTGGTACACGGCCTACACGCCCTACCAGGCCGAAATTTCGCAGGGCCGCATGGAAGCGCTGGTGAACTTCCAGACCATGGTCACCGACCTCACTGGCATGGCCATTGCCAACGCGTCCATGCTGGACGAGGCGACCGCCGCCGCCGAGGCCATGACCCTGGCCAAGCGCTCGGTCAAGAGCAAGGGCAACACCCTGGTGGTGTCGGCCGACTGCCACCCGCAAACCATCGAAGTGGTGCAGACCCGCGCGCAGCCGCTGGGCATCACCGTGGTGGTGGCCCAGGCCGGTGCCGAGTGGGCGGCCGCGCTGGACAACGCCGATGTGTTCGCCGCGCTGGCGCAATACCCCGCCTCCAGCGGCCGCGTGAACGACCTGCGCGCCGACGTGGAGAAGGTACACGCCCGCCAGGGTGCCTTCATCGTCGCCGCCGACCTGCTGGCCCTGACCCTGCTCACCCCGCCGGGCGAATGGGGCGCTGACATCGTGGTGGGCACCACGCAGCGCTTTGGCATGCCCATGGGCAACGGCGGCCCGCACGCCGCCTTCATGGCCTGCCGCGACGAGTTCAAGCGCTCCATGCCCGGCCGCCTGGTGGGCGTGAGCGTGGACAGCCACGGCAACCCCGCCTACCGCCTGGCGCTGCAGACGCGCGAACAGCACATCCGCCGCGAGAAGGCCACCTCCAACATCTGCACGGCGCAGGTGCTGCCGGCGGTGATCGCCAGCATGTACGCCGTGTACCACGGCCCGGCTGGCCTCAAGCGCATCGCCAGCCGCGTGGCGGCTTACACCGCCGTGCTGGCGCGTGGCCTGCAAGACCTGGGCTGGGCCCTGGGCGCCGACACCGCGTTTGACACCATCGCCGTGCGGGCTGGCGACCAGGCCAGCGCGCTGCTGCAGCGCGCCCGCGACGCCGGCATGAACCTGCGCGACCTGGGCCACGGCCGCCTGGGCATCAGCCTGGACGAAACCACCACCCGCGACGACATCACGGCCTTGTGGGGTGTGTTCGCCACCAAGGGCCAGGCCCTGCCGGGCTTCGAGCAGGTGGAAAAGGGCATTGAGCCGCTGATCCCCACCGAGCTGCGCCGCACCAGCGCCTACCTGGGCCACCCGGTGTTCAACAGCCACCACTCCGAAACCGGCATGCTGCGCTACATCCGCGGCCTGTCCGACAAAGACCTGGCGCTGGACCGCAGCATGATTCCGCTGGGCTCGTGCACCATGAAGCTCAACGCCACCAGCGAGATGATCCCCATCACCTGGCCGGAGTTTGCCAACGTGCACCCCTTCGCCCCGGCCGATCAGCTCGAAGGCTATCGCCTGCTCGACGAGCAGCTTCGCGCCTGGCTGTGCCAGGCCACGGGTTATGCCGGCATCAGCCTGCAGCCCAACGCCGGCTCGCAGGGCGAGTACGCCGGCCTGCTGGTGATCCAGGCCTACCACCGCGCGCGCGGCGAAGGCCACCGCAACATCTGCCTGATTCCCAGCAGCGCGCACGGCACCAACCCCGCCAGCGCCCAGATGGTGGGCATGCAGGTGGTGGTGACCAAGTGCGACGACAACGGCAACGTGGACATGGCCGACCTGCAGGCCAAGTGCGAGCAGCACAGCGCCAACCTGGCCGCGGTGATGATCACCTACCCCAGCACGCATGGCGTGTTCGAGACCACCGTCAAGGAACTCTGCGCCCTGGTGCACCAGCACGGCGGGCGCGTGTACGTGGACGGCGCCAACATGAACGCCCTGGTGGGCGTGGCCGCCCCGGGCGAGTTCGGCGGTGACGTGAGCCACCTGAACCTGCACAAGACTTTCTGCATCCCGCACGGCGGTGGCGGCCCCGGCGTCGGCCCGGTGTGCGTGGTGCAAGACCTGGTGCCCTACCTGCCCGGCCACGCCACGGCCGGCCTGCCGGTGAACGGTGTGGGCGCAGTCTCGGCCGCGCCCCTGGGCAACGCCGCCGTGCTGCCCATCAGCTGGATGTACATCCGCATGATGGGCGCCGACGGCCTGAAACACGCCACCGAGGCGGCCATCCTGGCGGCCAACTACATCAGCAAGCGCCTGGCGCCCCACTACCCCACGCTGTACGCCAGCGCCAACGGCCACGTGGCGCACGAGTGCATCCTCGATTTGCGCCACTTCAAGGACACCTGCGGCGTGATGGCCGAAGACGTGGCCAAGCGCCTGATGGACTACGGCTTCCACGCCCCCACCTTGTCGTTCCCCGTGGCCAACACCCTGATGGTGGAGCCCACCGAGAGCGAGACGCTGGAGGAGCTTGACCGCTTCATCGACGCCATGATCGCCATCCGGGAAGAGATCCAACGGGTGGAGAACGGCGCCTGGCCGCAGGACGACAACCCGCTGAAGAACGCGCCGCACACGGCCGCCAGCCTGCTCAAGGGCGAGTGGGCCCATGCCTACTCGCGCGAGACCGGCGCGGCCGTGCTGGACAGCCAGCGCCACGCCAAGTACTGGCCGCCCGTGGGCCGCGTGGACAACGTCTACGGCGACCGCAACCTGTTCTGCAGCTGCGTGCCGCTGAGCGACCTGGCCTGACGCCGTCGGCAATCCCCGGCCATCAAGCCCCTGCGCCCCGATCGGCGCCGGGGCTTTGTGCTTCCTGGCGCAGGCCAAGCCGTAAGATCGCCCCCTCTTCCCGCCTGCCCGCCCCATGACCGACCGCGCCCTGCGCGTGCTGAGCCTCATCCCGCCGATGACGCAGCTCAACACGCCCTACCCCTCCACCGCCTACCTCACCGGCTTTCTGCGCTCGCGCGGCATCGACGCGCGCCAGGCCGACCTGGCGCTGGCCCTGGTGCTGCGCCTGTTCACCCCGGCCGGGCTGGACGCCCTGCGTGAGCGCGCCCTGGCCGTGCCCGAGGCCCGGCGCAGCGGCAGCCTGCACGCCTTTCTGGACCAGTTCGCGCGCTACCGCCGCACCATCGGGCCCACCATCGCCTATCTGCAAGGGCGCGACAGCACACTGGCCCACCGCATCGCCGCGCGGGAATTGCTGCCCGAAGGCCCACGCTTCAACGCGCTGGCGCAGTACGAAGACGACGGCAGCGGTGACCCGCTGGGCTGGGCCTTTGGCGCCCTGGGCGTGCAAGACAAGGCCCGCCACATCGCCACGCTCTACCTGGACGACCTGGCCGACGTGATCCGTGACGCGGTGGACGAGCGCTTCGCCTTTGTGCGCTACGCCGAGTCGCTGGCCAGCAGCCAGCCCAGCTTCGAGCCGCTGGCGCAGGCCCTGGTCGCCCCGCCCACGCTGATCGACGACGTGCTGCGCGAACTCACGCTGGAGGTGATGGAGCGCGAGCAGCCCGACCTGGTGCTGCTCTCGGTGCCCTTCCCCGGCGCGGTGTACGCCGCCTTGCGCATCGGCCAGACCATCAAGGCCCGCTGGCCCCAGGTGCGCGTTGCCCTGGGCGGCGGCTACGCCAACACCGAACTGCGCGAGTTGAAAGAACCCCGCGTGTTCGACTTCGTGGACTTCGTGACGCTGGACGCTGGCGAGCGCCCGCTGCTGGCCCTGATCGAGCACCTGCAAGGCCAGCGCGGGCCGCAACGCCTGGTGCGCACCTTTGTGCGCGACGAGGCCGGCGCGGTGAAGTACGTCAACCTCGCCGAACCCGACGTGCCCTTTGAAGACGTGGGCACCCCCACCTGGGACGGCCTGCCGCTGCAGAGCTACCTGAGCCTGGTGGACATGCTCAACCCCATGCACCGCCTCTGGAGCGACGGTCGCTGGAACAAGCTCACCGTGGCCCACGGCTGCTACTGGAAGAAGTGCAGCTTCTGCGACGTGGGGCTCGACTACATCGGCCGGTACGAGACCGCCACCGCCAGCACCCTGGCCGACCGCATCGAGCGCATCGTGGAAGAAACCGGCCAGACAGGCTTCCATTTCGTGGACGAAGCCGCACCGCCCAAGGCCCTGAAGGCCCTGGCCGAAGAACTGCTGCGCCGCGAGCTGCCCATCACCTGGTGGGGCAACATCCGCTTCGAGAAAACCTTCACCCCCGAGCTGAGCCAGTTGCTGGCCGACAGCGGCTGCATCGCCATGAGCGGCGGCCTGGAAGTGGCCAGCGACCGCCTGCTGGCGCTCATGAAAAAAGGCGTCACCGTGGACCAAGTGGCCCGCGTCACCAAGGGCTTCAGCGACGCCGGCATTCTGGTGCACGCCTACCTGATGTACGGCTTCCCCACCCAAACCGTGCAAGACACGGTGGACGCGCTGGAATACGTGCGCCAACTCTTTGAGAACGGCTGCATCCAGAGCGGCTTCTTCCACCGCTTCAGTTGCACCGTGCACTCACCCGTGGGCCTGAACCCGGCGGACTACGGCATCCAGCTCGTGCCCCTGCCACCAGTGAGCTTCGCCAAGAACGACATCGGCTTCATCGACCCCACCGGCGTTGACCACGACGCCCTCGGCGTGGGCCTGCGCAAGGCGCTCTACAACTACATGCACGGCATCGGCCTGGACGAAGACGTGCGCGCCTGGTTCAGCCACCTGCCCCACTCGGTGCCCCGGCCCACGGTGAAGAAGCACCGGATTGCGCGGGCGTTGGCGGGCTGAACCCGTCCACTGCAGCAATACCCCCTCGGTTCCTCGCCTCTCGCCCGGGCCACAGTGAGTGCCTCTGTGTCACCCCGGCGAGGTCTTCATGTTCACCGCCCTCTGGATGCTGCTGGCCACCAGCGCGTTCACGTTGATGGCCTTCATCATCAAACTGCAATCGGCGCGGATGCCGGTGGCCGATCTCCTGTTCGTGCGCTGTGCCTCGTCGGCGCTGGTGGTGATGGCGTGCCAGCCGCTGCTGGGCTTTGCGCTGCGCTCACGCGCGATCGGCCTGCACGTTCGGCGCGGTGTGTGCGGGCTGGTGGCCATGGCCATCTGGTACCACACGCTGGGCGTGCTACCGATGGCGGTGTCGGTCACGCTGAACTACATGTCGCCGCTGTTCCTGGGCCTGGTGCTGCTGGCCACCGATCGCGGTGCGCAACAGCCCAGCGCGGCCGAGCTAGCCTGTCTGGCACTGGGCTTCGTGGGCGTGGTGGTGTTGCTAAACCCCATGGGAACGGGCGCGGGCCCACGGGGCGCCATCGCGCTGGGCGTGCTGGGGGCGGCCATGGCGGCGCTGGCCTTCAAGGACGTGCGCGCGCTGAAGACCGCCGGCGAGAACGAGTGGCAGATGGTGTTCTTCTTCTCTCTGGTGGCGGCGCTGGGTGCGCTGCCCTTCACCGCGCTGGTGCGGCTGGACACCTCGGCCGGTCTGACCAGCCACGCGTGGGTGGTGCTGGCCGGCCTGCTGGGCGCGTTGGGCCAGTGGAGCGTGTCCAAGGCCTTTGGCTCGGGCGACGCGGTGGTGGCGGCGTCGATGCAGTACCTCAGCGTGGTGATGTCGCTGGGCTTGTCCTGGCTGGCACTGGGTGAGGCGGTCAGCGCACAGGCCCTGGCCGGGGTGGCGCTGATCGTGGCGGCCGCGGTGCTGACGGTGTGGCAGCGCGGCCGCTGAGGTGGCTCACACCTCGCCAGCCGCAATCCGCCGCAGGGCCTGCTCGAACACGTCAACCGGCTGGCCGCCTGAAATCAGGTGCCGGTCGTTGACGATGACGGCTGGCACCGAGTGGATGCCGTTGGACGTGTAGAAGCGCTCGTGCTCGCGCACCTCGTCGGCAAAGGCGTCGCTGGCCAACACCTCGCGGGCGCGGGCTTCGTCCAGACCGGCTTCGCGCACGCAGCCCAGCAGCACGTCGTGGTGGCCCATGGCTTCGCTGCGGCCGTGGCAGGCGGCGAACAGGGCCTTCTTCAGGGCGAGTTGCTGGCCGGGCGCGCCTTCTTCGGCGGCCCAGTGCAGCAGGCGGTGGGCGTCGAAGGTGTTCCAGATGCGACCGCGCCCGGCGGGGTTGAAGGTGAAGCCCACCTCGGTCCCACGGGCGGCAATGCTGGCGCGAATCTGCGCCTGCTGCTCGGGCGTGCTGCCGTACTTTTCGGTGAGGTGCTCGCCGATGTCCTGGCCCTCGGGGCCCATCTGCGGGTTCAACTCGAAGGGCTGGAAGCGGATGCTGGCGCTCACGCTGCCTTGCAGCCGCTCCAGGGCCTGTTCCAGCGCGCCCAGACCCACCACGCACCAGGGGCAGGACACATCGGAGACGAAGTCGATTTTGAGAGGGGTGTTCATGGCGGGCATGGTAGCGGCCTGGTGCTGCGAGACAATGCCGGCTCCCGCAAGACCCTTCACGCATTGCTCGCATGACCGACCGCTACGCCGTCGTGGGCCACCCCATCGCCCACAGCAAATCGCCCCTGATCCACGCCGCCTTCGCTCAGGCCACGGGGCAGGACATCGCCTACACCGCCATCGAGGCGCCGCTGGACGGGTTCGAGGCCACGGTGCGGGCGTTCTTTGAGGGCGGCGGGCGCGGCCTGAACGTGACCCTGCCCTTCAAGCTGCAGGCCTGCGAAATGGCCACCGACCCGAGCGAAGCCGCGCGCCTGGCCGGGGCGGCCAATGCACTGAAGATCGACGGTGACCGGCTCTGGGCCGAGAACTTCGACGGCGTGGGCCTAGTGAACGACATCCAGCGCAACCTGGGCCACGCCATCGCGGGCAAGCGGGTGCTGCTGCTGGGCGCGGGCGGCGCCACGCGCGGCGCGATCCTGCCCATCGCCGCGCAAGGCCCGGCCGTGCTGGCGGTGGCCAACCGCACCGCTGCCAAAGCGCACGAGCTGCGCCACGATTTCGCGGCCCAACTGGCGCTGCAGACCGGCGGCTACGACGAGCTGGCCGGCGAGGCCTTCGACGTGATCGTCAACGCCACCTCGGCCGGCCTGAGCGGCGAGGCGCTGCCCCTGCCGGCCGGGCTGTTTGCCCCGGGCGCGTTGGCCTATGACATGGTGTACGGCAAGGGCCTCACGCCCTTTCTGCGCCAGGCGCAGGCGGCCGGCGTGGCGGCGCTGGCCGATGGCGTGGGCATGCTGGTGGAGCAGGCGGCCGAGGCCTTTGTGTGGTGGCGCGGCGTGCGGCCCGACACCCGCCCCGTGATCGCACAACTGAGCGTGCCGCTCGTTTAAGCTCAACCGACTCGGAGACCCACCCATGCCCGCCATCCTCTTGCTCAACGGCCCCAACCTGAACCTGCTTGGCACGCGCGAGCCCGGCGTGTACGGCGCCACCACCCTGGCCGATGTCGAGGCCCAGTGCCGCGAGGTGGCGCAGCGCCTGGGCTTCACGCTGGAGGCCTTTCAAAGCAACCACGAGGGCGCGCTGATCGACCGCCTTCACGAGGCGGGCCAGCGCTTCAAGACGGGCGAGCTGGCCGGTGTGGTGTTCAACCCGGGGGCCTACACCCACACCTCGATCGCGTTGTTCGACGCCATCAGCGGCGTGAAGCCCTTGCCCGTGATCGAGGTGCACATTTCCAACGTGCACGCGCGTGAGGCCTTCCGCCACCACTCCTATATCTCGCCCGCCGCCGCCGGCGTGGTGGTGGGCTTTGGCACCGACGGTTATCGCCTGGCCATCGAAGGGCTGGCGGCCAAGGCCCGCGCGGCCTGAGTCTTGCGCGCGACAAGGCCGCCACGCGCGGCCGACCTGTGGCACCGCACAATGCCCAGGTGAGAACCCGCCATTTCGCCCAGCTGCTGGGCTTGTCCGCCCTGTGGGGCGCCTCGTTCCTGTTCATCCGCATCGCCAGCCCGGCCCTGGGGCCGCAGGTGCTGGCGGGCACGCGGGTGGTGCTGGCGGCGCTGACGCTGGCGATCATCATGCGAGCGCTTCGCCACGACTGGCCGCACGGCCACTGGCGCCAGATGTGGTGGCTGGGCGCCCTCACGGTGGCGGCGCCCTTTTTGCTGTTTGCTTGGGCGGCGCTGCACCTGCCTTCGGGCTACAGCGCCCTGCTCAACACCACGGCGGTGCTGTTCGGCACGCTGGCCTCGGCCTGGTTCAAGGAAGACACGCTTACCCTGCGCAAGCTGCTGGGCTGCGTGTGCGGCTTTGCCGGCGTGGGCCTGATCGTGCGCCTGGGCCCGGTGCAGGCCACGCCCGAGACGGTGGCCGCGGCCCTGGCCTGCGTGCTGGCCGCCGCCAGCTATGGGGTGTCGGCCCCGCTGATGAAGCGCGCCACCCAGCGTGTGCAACCCCTGGCCATTGCCGCAGGCATTCACCTCACGGCCATGGTCATGCTGCTGCCCGGTGCCGCGTGGACCTGGCCGCAGGCGCAGTTCACGCCGGGTTCGTTGCTGGCGGTGCTGGTGATGGGCATCGTCACCTCGGGCTTGGCCTATTGGTTGCACCTGCGCATCCTGCGCGACGTGAGCCCGGTGGCGGCCATGAGCCCCACCTTCATGATCCCGGTCTTCGGCGTGACCTGGGGCCACCTCGTGCTGGGCGAGGCCCTGTCGCCCGGCATCTTCGCCGGTGGCGCCCTGGTGCTGCTGGCCACCGCACTGGTGACCGGCTTCAACCCCTTGCGGCGCTGGCTTGCTGAAGCGCCCAAACCCTGAGCGCAAACAACGCAGCCAGCGCGCCGCAGGCGGCCGACAACCAGAACACGCTGCCCAGCCCGAAGCGAGAACTCAGCAATCCGCCCACCAAGCCACCCAGCACGCCAGGCAAGCCGTAGCCCAGCACAGAGTACAAGGCCTGACCACGCCCGCGCAGGCGCCCTGGAAAGTGCTGGGTGATCCAGGCAATGCACACCGAGTGATGGGCGGCGAAGGTGATGGCATGCAGCGCCTGCGCCAGCAGCAACAGCGGCCACACCGTGGGCAGTCCAGCCGTGAGGACCATGCGAAACGCCATGACCGCCCCGGCCAGCACCAACCAGCCAGGCAATGACAGGCGCGGCAACCACCGCCCCTGGGTGAAGAACCACAGCACCTCGATGGCCACTGACAGGGCCCAGAGCAGCCCGATCACGGTCTTGCTGTATCCCAGGGAGTCGAGGTAAAGCGAGAAAAAGATGTAGATGAAGATGTGCGCCAGCACGTGAAAGAAGGCCGACGCAAAGAACCAGGCCACTTGCGGCTGGCGCAGCACGGGCCACACCCGGCCATGGGACTCGCTGTGGTGCACGCCCTCTCGGGCGTCAGGCAGGGCCCAGGCACTGAGGGTGACCGCCGCCAGGGTGAGCGCCGTCCAGGCGGGGAAATGCCCCATGCCCCAAACCTCGAACCAGGCACCGGCCACCACCACGGTCACCAGAAAGCCAAGCGAGCCCCACACGCGCACACGGCCATAGCGGCGGGCATCGAAGTGTCCGCCATGGCTGACCAGGTGGGCGAGCGCGGCCTCGCTCATGGGCATCATGCCGCTGGTGTGGGCAAACATCAGCAAGAGCACGGTCAGCAGGGGCCAGAAGCTCAGCTCAAACCACAGGCCAGCAGAAATCAGCAGGGCCGCGCTGGCGCCGTAGCGCAGCAGCTTCACGCGCTCGCCGGTGTGGTCGCTCAACCAGCCCCAACCGTAAGGCGCGAACAGGCGGGTGGCCGACTGCACCGACGTGAGCACGCTGATCGCCATCAGCCCCAGCCCCATGTCCTTGAGCCACAGCGGCAGGTAAGGGTTGAAGAAGCCGATGTGCGCGAAGTAGCTGGCCGACAGCGCGGAAAAGGCGAACAGGTGTTTGTTCTGGCTCACGGCAATGTCCGTCGGCGCCAGGCGCAAGGCTGCGCCGCAGCGTTGGCGGCGCCCCTTGCGGCCCCGGTATCAGGCACGCGATTGCGCGGCGATATCGGGCGTGTCCACGCGCACATCGCCGCATTGCGCGCGGTGGCGCAGGGCATGGTCCATCACCACCAGGGCCAACAAGGCCTCGGCGATGGGGGTGGCGCGAATGCCCACGCACGGGTCGTGGCGGCCTTTGGTGATGACCTCGGTGGGTTGGCCAGCGGTGTCGATGGTCTGGCGCGGCACCAGGATGGAGCTGGTCGGCTTGATGGCGATCGACACCTCCAGGTCTTGCCCGGTGCTAATGCCGCCCAGCACGCCACCGGCCTTGTTGCCCTGGAAGCCCTCGGGCGTGAGGCTGTCTCCGTGGGTGCTGCCCAGGTCGCTCACGCTGGCGAAGCCGGCGCCGATCTCCACGCCCTTGACGGCGTTCAGCCCCATCATGGCGTAGGCGATGTCGGCGTCGAGCTTGTCGTACAGCGGCTGGCCCAGGCCCACCGGCATGTTCTGGGCCGTCACGCGCAGGCGCGCGCCGCAGGAATCGCCACTCTTGCGCAGGGCGTTCATGTAGTCCTCAAGCGCTGACACATCGGCCACCGGGGCAAAGAACGGGTTGTTCGGCACGTGCTCCCAGCTCTCGAACGGAATCTGTACCGAGCCGATTTGCGTCATGCAGCCCCGGAACGTGGTGCCGAACTGCTGCTGGAGCCACTTCTTGGCCACGGCGCCGGCGGCCACAGTGGGGGCGGTCAGGCGGGCGGAACTGCGGCCACCCCCGCGCGGGTCGCGGATGCCGTACTTCTGCCAGTAGGCGTAGTCGGCGTGGCCGGGGCGGAATGTCTGAAGGATGTTGCCGTAGTCCTTGCTGCGCTGGTCGGTGTTGCGAATGAGCAAGGCAATTGGGGTGCCCGTCGTTTTGCCTTCGTAAACACCGCTGAGGATTTCCACCGCGTCGGGCTCGTTGCGCTGGGTGACGAACTTGCTGGTACCGGGGCGTCGGCGGTCCAGATCGGCCTGAATGTCGGCTTCGCACAGGTCGAGACCAGGCGGGCAGCCGTCGATCACGCAGCCAATGGCCGGGCCATGGGATTCGCCGAAGTTGGTGACGCAAAACAGGGTGCCGAAGGTATTGCCGCTCATGCGCAGGATTATCCCCCAGGCCTGCAATGGGCTCGAGTGAAGCGAACAGGCTGCCCTCAGGCCATTGCCACACGTTCAACTGCTGCCGGAGGCGGCATCGGTTTCTCCCATTGGGGTCACGCCCATGCAGCGCGTCGGTGGTCACGGTCACACAGCATTGCCTTGCGCAGTTGGGCACGAGGCATACAAAAGGAGACAAAAGGCATGAACGACGCCCCCGCTGAACGGGCAGTCCCAAGTCCATCGAACGGAGACCTGCAAGGACTGCAAGCCTTCATCAAGCAAGCCCTTATCAACACAAGCAAGGCGTTTGTGGCCCCTACCGTGGTGGGCGCCCTGTTGCCAGCCCCATACCGATCGCTGGCCTTCGTGCCGGCGGGCGCCGCGCTGGCGCACCAGCGGCTGCACCCAGGCCCGCAACGATTTGATCCTGCGTTGTCGCGAGATGAGAACCTCGTGGCCGCTGGCATCGGATTCTCGCCTTTCCTTCTGCTCTTGCCGCTTCACGCGAAGTTCGCCCACCTAGACAACGCAATGGGACAAAAGATCCGCAGCGTCTGGGTACGCGCCACCGGAATCCTGCGCGGTCCGTTGGGACGGTGGCTTCAACAATACCCCGTGAACTTCGTGTTTGTGCGCGCAACGGCCCAGCTCGGCGCATCTGCACTGGGCGCATCCATGGCCTTTAGCCATGTCACGGCAACGAGTGGTTCGCGCTACTGCGTGACCAACCACGCGCCCAATCACCAGCCCACCAATCAAAAAACCGCGCAGGCAATGGCCGCAGGTGCTGCCTTTTTCACCGTACCGGCGGCCCTGGGCATGCCTCAAATCCGATCCCGCGTGCCCGGCCTGCGTCACATGGGCCCAATCGGCACCACCGCCTTTGTCACCGCCAGCCTGATCGCCGCGGCCTTGGGCACGATCGTCCGCGTTCACCCATCCCCCAACGAGTCGGTCACCAGCGACTGATCAACCCACCACAGAAGGAGTCACCCATGGACAACACGAACAACCCCACACCGCTAAGCGTCGATCTCTCCACGCTGATCGACGGGCTGATGACCGTTGCTCAAGAAAAGCAGATCCGGGCCGAGAAAGAGGGCCAAGACAGCCTGAGGCTTGAGTTCGACGCAGCCAGTGTCACGGTGAATGCTCCCATCGGGAGTGAGTTGCTGGTCTTCGATTGCGCCAGCAAGACAGGCGATTCCACGGAGGTGGTCTCGACCTGCATGCCTCTGGCCGCGGCGGCTGGCGAGAGGGGCGCCGCCAATGCCTTTGACTTTGCGGAGATGCTCACCATGCTTTTGGGCTTCACGCCAGCCCCGGAAATAGCAGAACTGCAGGAGAAATAAGGAGCCCGTCAGGTGGCCGGCTTATCGCCACCCTCGGCTGGCTCGGTTTCTTCGGGCCAGTCACGGATGTAGGCCTTGAGCATCTTGTTCTCGAAGTTCTGCGCGTCCACCACGGCCTTGGCCACGTCGTAGAAACTGATCACGCCCATGAGCATGCGGTTGTCGATGACCGGCATGTAGCGGGCGTGGCGGTCGAGCATCATGCGCCGCACCTCGTCCATTTCGGTGGCCATGGTGCAGGTCAGGGGCCCAGGGTCCATGGCGCGGTAAACGGTGGTGGTGCCGAAGTTGCCGCCGTTCTTGACCACCGCCTGGATCACCTCGCGAAACGTCAGCATGCCCACCACCAGACCGTGGGACATCACCACCAGTGAGCCGATGTCGTTGTCGGCCATGAGCTTGGCCGCGTCGGCCAGGCTGTGTTCGGGGGTGATGGTGTAGAGCGCGCCGCCTTTGACGCGCAGGATGTCGCTGACTTTCATGGGCCTTCTCCTCGGGAATTCTCTGTGGCGCGGTGGCCGTTGGTGCGGCCAATATAGCCCACAATAAATCGCATCACCAACGGCCTGGGCCCTTGCTGCCCACGCTTCCCCAGGAGACCTCTTCATGTCCGGTTACTCAGACCCCGGCTTCGACACGCTTGCGCTGCACGCCGGCGCCAGCCCTGACCCTGCCACCGGGGCCCGTGCGGTGCCCATTCACCTCACCACCTCTTTCGTCTTCGAGTCCAGCGACCACGCCGCCGCCCTGTTCAACCTGGAGCGCGCGGGCCACGTTTATAGCCGCATCAGCAACCCCACCAACGCGGTGTTCGAGCAGCGCATGGCCGCGCTGGAAGGCGGCATCGGCGCCATTGCAACGGCCAGTGGCCAGGCCGCCCTGCACCTGGCGGTGGCCACCCTCATGGGGGCGGGTTCGCACATCGTGGCCAGCACCGCGCTGTACGGTGGCAGCCAGAACCTGCTGCACTACACCATGCGCCGCTTTGGCATTGAGACCACCTTCGTCAAGCCTGGCGACATCGACGGCTGGCGGGCCGCCGTGCGCCCGAACACCAAGCTGTTCTTTGGCGAGACGGTGGGCAACCCGGGCCTGGACGTGCTTGACATCCCCACCATCGCCCAAATTGCCCACGAGGCGGGCGCCCCGCTGCTGGTGGACAGCACCCTGACCACGCCATACCTCATCAAGCCGCTGGAGCTGGGCGCCGACCTGGTCTACCACTCGGCCACCAAGTTCCTCAGCGGCCACGGCACCGTGATCGGGGGCGTGCTGGTGGACGGCGGTTCGTTTGACTGGGAGGCCAGCGGTCGCTTCCCCGAGCTCACCGAGGCCTACGAGGGCTTTCACCACATGGTCTTCAGCGAGGAAAGCACGGTGGGCGCCTTCTTGCTGCGCGCGCGCCGCGAAGGCCTGCGCGACTTCGGGGCCTGCATGAGCCCGCACAGCGCCTGGCTGATCCTGCAGGGCATCGAGACCCTGTCGCTGCGCATGGACCGCCACATGGCCAACACCGAAAAGGTGGTGCAGTTCCTGGCCAGCCACCCGCTGGTCAGCCGCGTGGGCCACCCCCTGCTGGAAAGCCACCCCAGCCACGCGCTGGCGCAAAGACTGCTGCGCTTTGGCGCGCGTGGCGCAGGCTCGGTGTTCAGCTTTGACATCAAGGGCAGCCGCGAACAGGGCAAGGCCTTCATCGAGGCGCTCAAGATCTTCAGCCACCTGGCCAACGTGGGCGACTGCCGCTCGCTGGTGATCCACCCGGCCAGCACCACGCACTTCCGCATGAGCGACGAGGCACTGGCCGGCGCGGGCATTGGCCCCGGCACCATTCGCCTGTCGATCGGCCTGGAAGACGCCGACGACCTGATCGACGACCTCAAGCGCGCGCTCAAGGCCGCCGAGAAAGCAGGAGCCTGACATGGACATCACCGTCAACGGCGCCAAGACCTATGCCTACACCGGTGGCCGGCCCTTCGATGCCACCAAGCCCACCGTCGTGTTCATCCACGGCGTGCTCAACGACCACAGCGTCTGGATTCTGCAAAGTCGCTACCTCGCCCACCACGGCTTCAACGTGCTGGCCATCGACCTGCCCGGCCACTGCCGCAGCGAGGGCGAAGCCCCCGAAACGGTGGAACAGGCGGCCGATTTCATCGCCGCCCTGCTGGACGCCGCGGGCGTGCAGCGCGCCGCCCTGGTGGGCCACAGCTGGGGCTCGCTTATCGCGCTGGAAGCTGCTGCGCGCTTGCAAGACCGCGTGACGCACCTGGTGCTGGTGGGCACGGCCTCGCCCATGAAGGTGTCGCCCGCGCTGATCGAGAGCTCGCTCAACGAACCCGAGAAGGCGCTCAAGCTGGTGAACGTGTTCTCGCGCAGCACGCTGGCGGCGCCGCCCTCGGCGCTGGGGCCGGGCACCTGGGTGTATGGCGCGGGCATGGCGCTGGGGCGGCGCGTGCTGCGCAGCAACCCCAAGGTGAACGTGTTCCACCGCGGCTTCGTGGCCTGCGACCGCTACGCCAATGGCGAAGCGGCCGTGGCGGCCATTGCCTGCCCGGTGCTGTTTCTGCTGGGCGAGCAAGACCAGATGACGCACCCCAAGGCGGCGCAAAGCCTGATCCACGCGGCCAAAGCCGCCGGCAAAGCCGTGAGCGTGGTGAAGCTGCCGGTGGGCCACCACCAGATGACCGAAACACCCGACGCCACGCTGTTCGCCCTGCGCGACTTCCTGCGCGGCTGAGCTTGCTCAGTCGGCCGGTGGCCGCGACGACAGCGCCTGGGCGACCGTCATCTCAGACAAGGCACTGTTCGCCCAGAACGCCTCGGTGCCGGGCGAGCGGGCCAGCAGCAGCCGCTCCACCAGCGGGGTGACGCGAATGAGCGCCGGGTCGATCAGCAGCACGTAGCGCTCGCCGTCTTCGTCCAGGCGGGCCACCCAGTCGAGCGCCACCAAGGCGGCCACCGGCTCTTCCAGTTGCAGCACGTCCACCCGCAGGCGCTGGGCCAGGGCCTCCAGGGCCAGGCCGTGCCCAGGCTCGTGCCGCACCGTCTGCAGGGCGTCCATCAACTCCAGCGCGAGCTGAAAACCCCAACCCGGCGAGTCACCGCGGCGCGCCACGCCGGTGAGCAGGCTGGGCAGGTAGGCAGCGACCACCGCGCCCAGCAGCACGATCACCCAGGCCACGTAAAACCACACCAGCAGAATCGGCACGGCGGCAAAGGTGCCGTAGAGCGTGGAGTAGGTGGGCACCTCGGCCAGGTACCAGGCCAGCAGGGTCTTGGCCAGCTCCAGCCCGGCGGCGGCGAACACACCGCCGGTGATGGCATGGGCCCAGCGCACATGGGTGTTGGGCACATAGCGGTACAGCGCGGCCAGGCCGGCCAGGCCAATCACGAATTGAAGCGAGTCCAGCAGCAGGCGCACCGTGCCGGTGAAGCTGCCCGAGACGCTGCGCGACAAGGTAAGGGCATACGACGTGGCCGCCACGCTGCCCGCCAACAGCAGCGGCCCCAGCGTGAGCACCGCCCAGTACACAAGCACCCGCTGGGTCAGCGGGCGCACCTGGCGCACGCGCCAGATGTCATTGAGCTTGCGGTCGATGGTGAGGATCAAGGCCAGCGAGGTGAACAGCAGAAACAGCGCGCCGGCCCAACCCATTTGCTGGGCCTTGTTCACGAACTGGTTCAGGTACATCAGCACCTGGCGCGCGATGTTGTCGGGCACCAGGCTTTGCACCAACCAGCGCTGCAAGGTCACTTGCAGGCGGTCGAACATGGGAAAGGCGCTGAACACCGCCAGGCCCACGGTGAACAGGGGCACCAGGGAGATGGTGGTGGTGAAGGTGAGGCTGCTGGCGGTCACGCCCAGGCGGTCTTCGCGGAAGCGCTCGCGCAGGGTGATGGCGGTGTTGCGCCAGGGGAAATGCAGGGCCACCTGCCAGAGGGTGGACCACCAGGTGCGCAAGAGGGAATCGGCGGTCTTCAGGCGTTCTGCGATGCTCATGCCGGTATCATGCCAGCCCCACTTTCCCGCCCGAACATGAGCCCAATGCCCGCCGATCTGAACCGTGCCATCCAAACCACCCGATGGCTAGCCGTGGGCAGCCTGCTGGGGCTGATCGTGCTGGGCCTGGCCTGGGAGCTGTGGATCGCACCGCTGCGCCCGGGTGGTTCGTGGTGGGCCATCAAGGTGCTGCCCTTGGTGCTGCCGCTGGCCGGCCTGTTAAAGAACCGCATGTACACCTACCGCTGGGTGAGCTTGCTGGTGTGGCTGTATTTCACCGAAGGCGTGGTGCGCGCCGCGGGCGAACCCGGCGTTTACCGTGCCATGGCGCTGATCGAAGTGGCGCTTTGCATCGCCCTGTTCGTGGCCTGCGCCTTGCACGTGCGCATCCGCCTGCGCGCGGCTGGCCCGCAAGCCGTGGCCGCCGATGTGGCGGCCGCCAACGCCGCCGCCCAGGACGCGGTGGCCCGCCAGCCATGAACGCCCTGCTTGACGCCCTGCGTGCCGCGGTCGGCGAGGCAAATGTGCTCACGCCCGACCAGCAAGACCTGATCGCCTTTGAGCAAGACTGGCGCCAGCGCGCCCGGGGCCGCGCCCTGGCCGTGGTGCGCCCGGGCAGCACCAACGAGGTGGCCGCCGTGGTGCGCGCCTGCGCCGAGGCCGGTGTGTCGGTGGTGCCCCAGGGCGGTAACACCGGCCTGGTGGTGGGCTCGGTGCCCGACGAATCGGGCCGCCAGGTGGTGATCAGCCTGCGGCGGATGCAAGCCGTGCGCTCGCTGGACGCCGCCAACCTCACCCTCACGGTGGAAGCCGGCTGCGTGCTGCAGGCGGTGCAGCAGGCCGCCGAGGAAGCCGGCCTGCTATTCCCCCTGAGCCTGGCCGCCGAGGGCAGCTGCACCATCGGCGGCAACCTGGCCACCAACGCCGGCGGCACGCAGGTGGTGCGATACGGCAACGCGCGCGACCTGTGCCTGGGCCTGGAGGTGGTGACGCCGCAAGGCGAGGTCTGGAACGGCCTGACCGGCCTGCGCAAGGACAACACCGGCTATGACCTGCGCAACCTGTTCGTGGGCAGCGAGGGCACGCTGGGCATCATCACCGCGGCCACGCTCAAGCTCTACCCGCAACCGGCCGCGCGCCTCACCGCCTGGGCCGCCGTGCCCTCGCTGGAGGCCGCCGTGGGCCTGCTTGGGCTGGCCCACCAGCAACTGGGGCCCGGCCTCACCGGCTTTGAGGTGATGGGGCAGTTCGCCCTGTCGCTGGTGGACAAGCACTTTCCGCAGTTGCGCGTGCCACTGTGGAAGGACACCCCGTACTGCGTATTGCTGGAAAACAGCGACAGCGAAGACGAAGACCACGCCCGACACCAGTTCGAGCGCCTGCTGGAGGCCGCGCTGGAGTCGGGCCTGGTGACCGACGCGGTGGTGGCTGAGAGCCTGGCGCAGGCGCAGGCGCTGTGGCACATCCGCGAGAGCATTTCGCTGGCGCAGTCGCAAGAGGGCCTGAACATCAAGCACGACATCAGCCTGCCGGTGTCGCGCATTCCGGCCTTCTGCGCCGAGACCGATGCTTTGCTGCAGCGCGAGATTCCCGGCGTGCGGCTGGTGAACTTCGGCCACCTGGGCGACGGCAACCTGCACTACAACGTGCAGGCCCCCGAGGGCGGCGACGCCGCGGCCTTTTTGCGCGAGCAGGAGGGCCGGGTGAACGAACTGGTGTTCGACGCGGTGCGGCGCTACCATGGCTCGATCAGCGCGGAGCACGGTGTGGGCAGCCTCAAGGTGGGGCACCTGGTCCACCACAAAGACCCCGTGGCCCTGTCGCTGATGCGCTCGATCAAGCGGGCGCTGGATCCCCAACACCTCATGAACCCTGGCCGCGTCATCGAACCATGAAGCGTCTGCTGTCTGCCCTGCTTTGGCTGGGCGCCCTGATGGGCGCTCCGGCACAGGCCGCCGACCCCGCCCAGCGCGTGGCGTGGCGCGAGCAGGCGCAGGCCTTCGAGCATGGCGAGGGCGTGCCACGCGATGCCCAGCGCGCCGCTCAGCTCTACTGCCAGGCCGCCCTGGCCGGTGACGCGGTGGCCGCCTACAACCTGGGCTGGATGTACGCCAACGGCCGTGGCCTGCCCCGCCACGACGGCTACGCCGCGCACTTTTTCGCCCGCGCGGCCCTGCTGGGCGATGACTCGGCCCAGCGCATGTTTGATCGCCTGGGCGTTCCAGCCGACAAGCCCGAGTGCGTTGTTCAGGCCGAGCGGGTCAGCCTGCTCAAGGCCCAGGCCCAGCAAGAAGCCGCTGAAGCCGAAGCCCGCGCCCAGCGCTACCGCCTGCTGGCCGACACGCCCGAGAAGCAGCGCATCCTGAAACTGGTGGACAAGCTCGCGCCGCAGTACGGCATCCACCCCGGCCTGGCCTTCGCGGTGATCCGCGCCGAGTCCAACTTTGATGCGCACGCCGTGTCCGAGAAAAACGCCCAGGGCCTGATGCAGCTCATTCCGGAAACGGCCGAGCGCTTCGCGGTGCGCAAGCCCTTCGACCCCGAACAGAACATCCGTGGCGGCCTGGCCTACCTGCGCTGGCTGCTGGCCTACTTCAAGGGCCAGGTGCCGCTGGCCCTGGCGGCTTACAACGCCGGCGAAGGCACGGTGGACCGCTACCGCGGCGTGCCGCCCTTCCCCGAGACCCGTGGCTACATCCGCCGCATCCAGGACGTGTTCGGCCTGGAGCAACACCCTTATGACGAGCGCGTGGCCCCGACCTCGCCCCTCTTCGCCCTGAAATAACCCGCTTGCCCTGGCGCTGCTTCAACGCGGCGACCGCGCCTGCCCACGCCATGACCACCACGCCCAGCCGCCCCATCCGCTCCCAGTACGAAGACTTCATGCGCCACGTGTTCACCACGGGCGTGCCCAAGACCGACCGCACCGGCACCGGCACCACCAGCGTGTTCGGCCACCAGATGCGCTTTGATCTGCGCGAGGGCTTTCCGCTGGTGACCACGAAGAAGGTGCACCTGAAAAGCATCATCCTGGAGCTGCTGTGGTTCCTGCGTGGCGACAGCAACGTGAAGTGGCTGCAAGAGCGTGGCTGCACCATCTGGGACGAGTGGGCCGGCGCCGATGGCGAGCTGGGCCCGGTGTACGGCGTGCAATGGCGCAGTTGGCCCACGCCGGACGGCGGCCACATCGACCAGATCGCCGAGGTGGTGAAGCAACTCAAGACCAACCCCGACTCGCGCCGCATCATCGTGAGCGCCTGGAACGTGGCCGATCTCTCGAAGATGGCCCTCATGCCCTGCCACGCCTTCTTCCAGTTCTACGTGGCCGAGGGCCGCCTGAGCTGCCAGCTCTACCAGCGCAGTGCCGACATCTTCCTGGGAGTGCCCTTCAACATCGCCAGCTACGCCCTGCTCACCCACATGCTGGCCCAGCAGTGCGACCTGGAGGTGGGCGACTTCATCTGGACGGGTGGCGACTGCCACATCTACAGCAACCACCACGAGCAGGTGGCGCTGCAACTCTCACGCCAACCCCTGCCCTACCCCACGCTGCACATCAAGCGCAAGCCGGCCTCGATCTTCGACTACGAATTCGACGACTTCGAGGTGCTTGACTACCAACACCACCCCGCCATCAAGGCGCCGGTGGCGGTCTGAATCGGCCAGCGGCTCGGCCACGGCGTCACTCGACCGTGGCACGTGTCTTCATCTCCCGACACCATGAATCCCCCTCGCCTGCACCTCATCTTTGCCCGCGCCAGCAACGGCGTGATCGGGCGCGACAACACCCTGCCCTGGCACCTGCCAGAAGACCTGGCCCACTTCAAGCGCACCACACTGGGCTGCCCGGTGATCATGGGTCGCAAGACCTGGGATTCGCTGCCCCCGCGCTTTCGCCCCTTGCCAGGGCGCCTGAACATCGTGCTCACGCGCGACGCGGGATGGCAGGCCGAGGGCGCCGCACGGGCCGCCTCGCTGGACGACGCGCTGGCCCTGTGCCCCAGTGATGCCGATGTGTGGGTGATTGGTGGCGCCCAGGTCTATGCCCAGGCCCTGCCGCGTGCCCGAACCGCCGTGGTCACCGAGATCGGCCAGGCATTCGACGGCGACGCCTTCGCGCCGAGCTTTGGGCCCGAGTGGCGCGAAACCCGGCGCGAGGCGCACGTGGCCGCCAGCGGCCTGCCCTACGCGTTCGTCACCCTGGAGCGCCAGCCGTGAGCTACGCCGCCAAGGAAATCTTCTATACGCTGCAAGGCGAGGGCCTGCGCGCGGGCCGCCCGGCCGTGTTCTGCCGCTTCGCCGGCTGCAACCTCTGGAGCGGCCGCGAGGAAGACCGCGAGCGCGCCACCTGCCGGTTTTGCGACACCGACTTCGTGGGCACCGACGGTGCCCTGGGCGGGCGCTATGAAGCGCAGGCGCTGGCCGAGCAGATTGCAGCCCTGTGGCCGGCCGGGCAGGCACACCGCTATGTGGTGCTCACCGGCGGCGAGCCGCTGCTGCAGGTGGACGAGCCCCTTCTGCAGGCGCTGCACGCACAGGGCTTCGAGATCGCGCTGGAGACCAATGGCAGCCTGCCCGTGCCAGCGGGCGTGGACTGGATCTGCGTGAGCCCCAAGGCCGGCGCCGACTGGGTGCAGCGCCAGGGACACGAGCTCAAGCTGGTGTTTCCGCAGCCTGGCCTGATGCCCGGCGACATTGGCGAGGTCGATTTCCAGCACCTGCTGCTGCAACCCATGGACAGCCCCCTGCGAGCGCAGCACACGCGCGCCGCGATCGACTGGTGCATGGCCCACCCGCGCTGGCGCCTGTCGCTGCAGACCCACAAAATCCTGAACATCCCATGAGCGACGTGTACGAGCTGTCCCAGCGCTTTTTCTTTGAATCCGCCCACACCCTGCGCCGCGACATCGAGGCCGAGGGCAGCCGGCGCGTGCACGGCCACACCTACGAGGCCGAGGTCACCGTGCGCGGCACGCCCAACGCCATGGGCATGGTGATGGACCTGGGCCACCTGCGCGCGGCCATCGCCGGTGTGCGCGAAAGGCTTGACCACCACTTTCTGGACGAGGTGCCCGGCCTGGGCGTGCCCACGCTGGAAAACCTCTGCCGCTACATCCGCGAGCAACTCGCCCCCACCATTCCCGGCCTGTGCGCCGTCTCCATCCAACGCCAAGCCAGCGGCGACCGCTGCGTGCTTCGCTGGTAAGCCCCATGCCCAAACAACTCGCCACCTGGAACATCAACTCCCTGTCCGTGCGCCTGCCCCAGGTGCTGGACTGGCTGGCCGCCCACCCCGTGGACGTGCTGGCCCTGCAAGAGCTCAAGCTCACCGACGACAAGTTCCCTGCCCAGGCCTTCGCTGACGCGGGCTACCAGGCCCAGTGGTTCGGGCAGAAGACCTACAACGGCGTGGCGCTCATCAGCAAAGCGCCCGCGCAGGACGTGATTCGCAACATCCCCGGCTTTGCCGACGAGCAGTCGCGCGTGCTGTGCGCCACCATCGACGGCGTGCGCGTGATCGGGGCCTACTTCCCCAACGGGCAGGCGCCGGGCAGCGACAAGTTCGCCTACAAGATGGCCTGGCTCACGGCACTGCGCGAGTGGGTGCGCGACGAAATGTCGCGCCACCCCGAGCTGGTGCTGATGGGCGACTTCAACATCACCTTCGACGACCTGGACGTGTGGGACCCGGACGGCCTGCGCGAGACCATTCACTGCACCACCGAAGAGCGCACCCACCTGCAGGCGCTCATTGGCCTGGGCCTGCACGACTCGCACCGCCTGTTCGAGCAGCCACCCAAGAGCTACAGCTGGTGGGACTACCGCATGCTGGGCTTCCAGAAGAACCGCGGCCTGCGCATTGACCACATCCTGATCACCGACGCGCTGAAGGCCCGCGCCACGGCTTGCACCATTGACCGCGCGCCGCGCAAAAACCAACAGCCCAGCGATCACGCACCGGTGGTGCTCACCCTGGGTTGAAGCGGCGCCCCCGCCTGGGGGTCGTCACTCCATGCCCAGTTCCTGAATCTTGCGGGTAATCGTGTTGCGCCCGATGCCCAGCTTGTGCGCGGCCTCGATGCGGCGGCCGCGCGTGGAGGCCAGCGCCGTCTGAATCAGCCGGGTCTCGAAGCGGCGGGTGAGCACGTCCCACACATCGGTGCGGCCCGCTTCCAGCAAGGCCATGGCCTCGGCTTGCAAGGCGTGCTCCCAGTCGTGCGCGGCATCGGCTGGCGCCACCATTGGCGTTGGCGGCGGCGCGTGCATGCCACCGTTGACCAAGGGTGGGTGGTCGTCTGCGCCCGCCGTGGGCACCGCGGCCATGGGCGAGAGCAGGGAAACCGGGGCGGCTTCCATGCCCACCAAGGCGTCGGCCGTGGCCGCCGGCCCGCCCAACACCTCGGGCGGCAGGTCTTTCACCTCAATCACCTGGGCCGGCGCCATCACGGTGAGCCAGTGGCACAGGTTTTCCAGCTGGCGCACGTTGCCCGGGAAATCGAAGTTGCTCAGCAGCTTGAGGGCCGGTTCGGAAATGCGCTTGGGCTCCACGCCGAGCTGCTTGGCGCTTTGCTGCAAGAAAAAGCGCGTGAGCATGGGCACGTCTTCGCGGCGCTCGCGCAGCGCGGGCAGGCGCAGGCGAATGACGTTGAGGCGGTGGAACAAGTCTTCGCGGAACACGCCTTCCTTGACGCGCTGCTCCAGGTTCTGGTGGGTGGCCGCGATCACGCGCACATTGGCCTTCACCGCGCTGTGTCCGCCCACTCGGTAGAAGTGCCCATCGGACAGCACCCGCAGCAGACGGGTCTGCAGGTCAAAGGGCATGTCGCCGATTTCGTCGAGGAACAGCGTGCCGCCTTCGGCCTGCTCGAAGCGGCCGCGGCGCATGGTCTGCGCGCCGGTGAAGGCGCCGCGCTCGTGGCCAAACAGCTCGCTCTCCAGCAGGTCTTTGGGAATGGCCGCGGTGTTGATGGCCACGAAAGGGCCACCCGCGCGCGGCGAGTGCTTGTGCAGCGCTCGGGCCACCAGTTCTTTGCCCGAGCCCGACTCGCCCGTGATGAGCACGGTGACGTTGCTCTGGCTCAGGCGGCCGATGGCGCGGAACACGTCTTGCATGGCCGGCGCCTGACCCAGCATCTCGGGCGCGGCGCTCATGCGCTCTTCGGCCACCTCTTCGCGCTGGCTTTCCTCCACCGCGCGGCGGATGAGCTCCACCGCCTTGGGCAGGTCAAAAGGCTTGGGCAGGTACTCGAAGGCACCGCCCTGGAAGGCCGAGACGGCGCTGTCCAGGTCGGAGAAAGCGGTCATGATGATGACCGGCAGGCCAGGGTAGCGTTCCTTGACCTTCTCCAGCAGGTCAAGGCCGGAAGCACCCGGCATGCGGATATCGCTCACCAGGATCTGCGGCCCTTCGGCCTCCGTGGCGTCGGCCAGGGCCTTCAGCACGTCCTGGGCGTTGGTGAAGCTGCGGGTGGGCAGGTTCTCGCGCAACAGCGCTTTTTCCAGCACGAAGCGGATCGATTGGTCGTCATCCACTATCCAGATCGGCTTCATGTGTGGGGGGTCCCTTCTTGTGGCGCTTGGTCGTTGTCGATGAGGTCTAGGGCAACGGAATCAAGATTTTGAAATCCGTTCGTCCCGGTTCGCTCTCGCACTCGATCAGGCCATGGTGCTGCTGCACAAAGGTCTGGGCCAGGGTCAGCCCCAGGCCGGATCCACCGTCACGCCCCGACACCAGCGGGAAGAAGATGCGATCCTTGATCGAGTCCGGAACACCGGGCCCGTTGTCGATCACATGCAATTCCAATGCCAGCCGGTAGCGCTGCTTGCCGAAAGTCACCTGCCGCCCCACCCGGGTGCGGAAGGTGATGCAGGCGTCGCCTGCCGCGATGCGCTCGGCCAGGGCCTGGGCCGCGTTGTGCGCGATGTTGAGCACGGCCTGGATGAGCTGCTCGCGGTCGCCACGAAACTCGGGGATGGAGGTGTCGTAGTCGCGGATGACGCGCAAGCCCCTGGGAAACTCGGCCAGGATGAGCGAGCGCACCCGCTCGCACACCTCGTGAATGTTCACGTCGCCCACCACGTGCGGGCGGCGGTGCGGCGCCAGCAGGCGGTCCACCAGCGCCTGCAGGCGGTCGGCCTCGTGGATGATGACTTGCGTGTATTCAATGAGCTCTTTCGAGTCAAGCTCCATTTGCAGCAGTTGCGCCGCGCCGCGAATGCCGCCCAGCGGGTTCTTGATTTCGTGGGCCAGGTTGCGGATGAGTTCCTTGTTGGCCTGGGCCTGGTCGATCAGGCGCTCCTCCCGCTCTTGCCGGGTCTGCTGCTCCAGCGGCAGAAGTTCGACGATCACCTCGTCGGGCTGGTCCGTCTGGGCCACCACCACGTGCACCGGCAAAGGCTCGTGGCCAACGCGGCGCAGATGGGCGTCGTAGCGCAGGGCCGCGAACTCGTTGCCGCGTGCGCCCATCAAGGCGGTGTCTAGCAAGGCCGGGTCGGTAAAGCAGTCTTGCATGCGCACGCCGGTGATGCTGCGGCGTGACATGCCCAGGGCATCTTCCAGCGCGGCGTTGGCAAAGAGCACGTGGCCCTGGGTGTCGACCACGGCCACCAGGGTGGCCAAGAGGTCCAGCGAATGAAATCGCGCCGGACTGGCCGGCGCGCTGGGGTCGGGTGAGGTGGGTGGCGTCACGGTGTGAGCAGATGGGGTTCAGCGTGGGCCCAGGCGATCGAGCTCGCGCTTGATGCCGGCCACGTCGTTTTCTGCGCGGGTCACGGCGGCCTTGAGTTCGGCCACGCGGTCCAGGTAGCGCTGGTAGTTGCGCGATTCGATGCCCTGCTTCTCAGGCTCGCCGTTGGCGTAGGCCTTCTTGGCCTCGGCCAGGCGTTCCTCGGCCTTGCGAAGCTCGGCTTCCAGAATGGCACGGGCGTCGCTGTCGCGCGAGCGTTGGGCGGCGTTGTCCACCCGCTCGCCACCGTTGCGGGGCGCGGCGGCCGGGGCACCGGCGGTGGGAGCGGCGGCGGGCTTGGCCGCGGGCTTGGTGCCTTCGATGATGGTGATGTTGCCGCCGTCCATGAGCGTGCAACCCTTTTGCTTGGCCACCTGGGGGTTGTTGGTGTACTCATTGCCGCAGCGGTAGATGCGGTCTTGCGCGTGGGCCGATGCGATCAGCAGGGGCAAGGCGACGATCAAGGAGGCAGACGGAAAGAAGCGGTGCACGGGGACTCCAGGGATATCGGGCAAGCGGGTGGGAGTATGACCCAAACGCATGACGAGAGTGCCCGCACGCAAGCCCGACGGCCAGCCCTGCGGCCTGTGCGGCCAACAAAAAAGGACGGCCGGGGCCGTCCTTTGCTGTGGTGGAACCCGGCCAGGGCCGGGCGCCCGATCACAGGCTGAAGTACATGTCGTACTCGACCGGCGACACTTCCACGCGGCTGCGGTTCACTTCGCCTTGCTTGAGTTCGATGTAGGCATCGATCATGGCGTCGGTGAACACGCCGCCCTTGGTCAGGAAGGCGCGGTCCTGGTCCAGGTGCTCCAGGGCCTGGTCCAGGCTGTGGCACACGGTGGGCACCAGCTTGTCCTCTTCGGGCGGCAGGTGGTACAGGTCCTTGGTGGCGGCTTCGCCCGGGTGGATCTTGTTTTCCACGCCGTCCAGACCCGCCATCAGCAAGGCGGCAAAGCCCAGGTAGGGGTTCATCAGGGGATCGGGGAAGCGGGCTTCCACGCGGCGGGCCTTGGGGTTGGCCACGTAAGGAATGCGGATCGAAGCCGAGCGGTTCTTGGCCGAGTAGGCCAGCTTCACCGGGGCTTCGAAGTGCGGCACCAGGCGCTTGTACGAGTTGGTGCCGGGGTTGGTGATGGCGTTCAGGGCACGGGCGTGCTTGATGATGCCGCCGATGTAATACAGGGCGAAATCGCTCAGGCCAGCGTAGCCGTCACCGGCGAACAGGTTCTTGCCGTCTTTCCAGACCGACTGGTGCACGTGCATGCCAGAGCCGTTGTCGCCAGCGTAGGGCTTGGGCATGAAGGTGGCGGTCTTGCCGTAGGCGTTGGCCACGTTCTGGATGACGTACTTCTGCAGGATGGTCCAGTCAGCGCGCTCGACCAGCGTGCTGAAACGGGTGCCAATTTCGTTCTGGCCGGCGCCCGCCACTTCGTGGTGGAACACCTCAACCGGGATGCCCAGCGATTCGAGGATCAGGGACATTTCGGCGCGCATGTCTTGCGTGCTGTCCACCGGGGGCACGGGGAAGTAGCCACCCTTGACGGTGGGACGGTGGCCGCGGTTGCCGCCTTCGAGCTTGGCGCCGGTGTTCCAGGGGGCCTCGTACTCTTCGATTTCGTAGAAGCTGTGGCCCGGCTGGGTGCTCCAGCGCACGCCGTCGAAGATGAAGAACTCAGGCTCCGGACCGAAGAAGGCGGTGTCGCCCAGGCCGGAGGACTTCAGGTAGGCCTCGGCGCGCTTGGCGATGGAGCGCGGGTCACGCTCGTAGGCCTTGCCGTCGGCCGGCTCGATCACGTCGCAGGTGAGGATCAGCGTGGTCTCTTCGAAGAAGGGATCGATGTTGGCGGTGTTCGGATCAGGGATGAGCTGCATGTCCGACGCCTCGATGCCCTTCCAGCCGGCGATCGACGAGCCGTCGAACGCGTGGCCGGAGGAGAACTTTTCCTCGTCGAAGTGCGACACGGGCACCGTGGTGTGGTGCTGCTTGCCACGGGTGTCGGTGAAACGGAAGTCAACGAACTTGACGTCGTTGTCCTTCACCATTTGCATCACGTCTGCGACGGTCTTGGCCATCAAATGCTCCTGTTCGGGATGGGTGGGTTGAATGGTTTAGCGATGGACCTGAAGCAGCTTCCGTGCCACCGCAAGCGAGTGCCCAAGCTTGGGGTCCGTCGGCCAGCAAAACCGCGCGATTATGGCGCAGCGCCTGCGCCAAAACAGGTCGCGCTCACCGGTCGCGCCGTGGAATGGGGCCTAGCCGGACCGAAGGTTGGGCGGGCACTCTCGATATGCACTTATATGGTGCAAATTGAGCAGGAAGCCCCATTTTGGTGCTCAGTGAGATCGCACCATTTCGGGGCCCAATTGGGCGCCATGGCCGCGCAGGCCTTCCAGCAAATCGGCATAGGCTGGCGCCACCGCACCCGGCTCGCCCTTGACCCCCAGCTCAATGTGGCGTCCGTGCACCGGGTGGTCCACGCTGGGCAGGCTGAACACCTTCACCGGGTGGCGGGCCTCCAGCGCTTCCATCAGGGGGGTGAGCGCCGCCTCCATCGCGCCGAACACGATGACCGAGCGCTCTTGCCAACTGTCGGCCCGGTGCAGGTGGGCGTAGCGGTGGTCGAGCACCCACTCGATCATGGGCCAGGCCATCACCGGAAAGCCGGGCACAAAGTGCACCGCGCCACCGCCAGCGCCCTGGCAACTGAAGCCCGGGATCTTGTTGTAGGGGTTGGGGATGATGTCGGCCCCTGCCGGGAACACGCCCATGTTGTAGCGGTGCAGGTTGTCGGGGCGGTTGGGCTCGAAGGGCACGCCCTGCTCGGCCGCCACGTCGCGCATGCGCTCTTCGATCAGGGCCTTGGCCTCGGGGTGCAGGGCCAGCTCCACGCCCAGGGCAGCGGCGGCGCACTGGCGGGTGTGGTCGTCGGGCGTGGCACCAATGCCGCCGCAAGAGAACACCACGTCGGCGCTGGCGAAGGCATCGCGCAGGGCGCCGGTGATGCGGGTGCGGTCGTCGCCCACGATGCGGCACCAGCTCAGGCTCAGGCCGCGCCGCTTGAGCAGGTCAATCACCTGGCTCAGGTGCTTGTCTTGGCGTTTGCCGGAGAGGATTTCGTCGCCGACGATGATGAGTCCGAAATCTGGCGTCATGGGGTGTTGGGGCCGGCGGGGCCGGCGCTGGAATCGGCGCCCGGCAGGGCCTGGGGCGCGGGTGAAGGAACCGGCGTGGCGTTCACGTCCACCACCTCGCCGCTGGCCGCAGGGGCCTGGCTGGCGCGCATGGCCTGCAGGGCGGCCAGGCAGAAGTGGGCGAACCACAACGAGGCAAAGGCGAACACCAGGGTATAGACCCAGATGGCAATGGGCACCAGCAACGGGGCCAGCGCGATGAACATGGCGCCCGAGGCCCACAGCAGGCTGGGCGCCGCGCCCAGGTAGCCGCTGAGCACACCCATCACCAGCAAGGTGCCGCGATGGCGGCGAACCAGCTCGTGGCGCTCGTCGGCGCTGGCGTGATCGGCCAGGGAATCGAAGGCGAATACGCGGTAGGTGAGCCAGCCCCAGATCAGGGGCGGCAACACCAGCACCAGGGGGGGCACCAGCCACAAGGGCATGGAAATCACCAAGGCCACAAAGGCCAGCAGCGTGGAGGCCAGCGACCAGGCCAGGCTGCCCCACCACGAGCCCCCATGCAGGCGCTTGAGCAGCGGGAAACGGCGCTGGCCCACCAGCTCGACCATGGCCGGCGTCATGAACACCGACACCAGCAGCAGGCACAGCAGCACGATGGCGGGCGTGGCCAGGGCCAGCACCACCAGGGGGGCGAACACGGTGCGCAGACTGCCCAGACCAATGCGCTCCAGCCAGGAGAGAAAGGCCTGCAGCAGCTCGACACTCTCGAACCAGATCGCCACGCCGTTGACGGCCGGCTCCCAGAAGAAATACCCCAGGGCAAACGAGAGCAGCACCATGAGGATCAGGGGCAGCAACGACAAGCCCACCACCCGCGGGTGCACGCAGTAAATCACCGCGCGCCAGAACGCATCGAACATCAATCGCATGGCCGGGAGAATACATCGGCCCCATGGCAAAGGCCGGGCGCAGATACCATGCCCCCCATGGATGCCATCACGATTCGCGGGGTGCGGCTGGAGTTGCAGCACATCCCGGGCCCTGCCCATCTGGCGCCCCTGGTGTTTCTGCACGAGGGGCTGGGCAGCGTCTCGGCCTGGGGCCGGGGCGCCCATGCCTGGCCGCGCCAGTTGTGCGCGGCCACCGGGCGGGCGGGTTGGCTGTATTCGCGCCGGGGCTTTGGCCAATCTGACCCGACGCCCGACTTCCGTGGCCCTTCGCGAGACGAAGGTGGCTGGCCAGTGGGCCGCCGCCGCGCCGACTACCTGCACCATGACGCCTGGGTGGTGCTGCCCGAGTTGCTGCGCCAGCTCGGCGTGCGCGCGCCCGTGCTCATCGGCCATTCGGATGGCGCCAGCATCGCCCTGCTGCACGCGGCCCGCCACGAGGTGACGGCCTGTGTGGCCATGGCCCCCCATGTGTTCATCGAAGACATGACGGTGCGCGCCATCGAGCAGGCACGGGCCGCCTACGCCGATACCCTGCGCCCCAAGCTCGCCCGCCACCACCGAGACCCGGACAACGCCTTCTGGCCCTGGGCCGATATCTGGCTGGACCCCACCTTCCGCGACTTTGACATTCAGCCCGAGTGCCGCGACATTCGCTGCCCGCTGCTGCTGGTTCAAGGCGAAGACGACGAGTACGCCTCGATGGCGCAACTGCACGCCATTGCGCGAGCCGCGCCCCAGGCCCGGGAGTGGGCACTGGCGCACTGTGGCCACAGCCCGCACCGCGACCAGCCCGGGCTGCTCACCGCAGGCATTGCGCAATGGCTGGCGACGCTGCTGCCCGAGCCCACAGAGCGAACCTGACGGCGCCTCAACCGTCCAAAGGGCCCCTCGGGCAGCGTGACATTGGCCTCAATTTGGGTCTTGCGGTGTGGCAATTTCGCCCACTTCTTCATACCAAATACCAACAAGATCACGCAAAACCCAACCCATTGCATTCAAGTTGTTGAAAGCCCAATTGCGATCAATACACTTTGAAACAACCCGACGCCTCCACCGAACCCTTTCGATGAACGCCCTCACTTCCCCCTGGCTCCTTGCCGCCCTTGCACCCGCGCTGCTGGTGTTGGGCGCCATGGGCTATCGCGCCTGGGAAGTGCGCCGCGCCCGCCAGCGCCGCCGCCTGCCCAAGCACTGGCCGCTGAGCCAGCGACCGCTGGCCAACAGCGAAGAGGCACGGGTGTGGCACTGGCTGGCGCGGGCTTTCTATGACCACCACGTGATGATCAAGCTGCCGGTGACGCGCTTCACCCTGCCGCGCGACCGCGAGCAAGGCATGGAGTGGTACAAGCTGCTGGGCAGCGTGTACTGCACCTTCACCGTGTGCAAGTCCGACGGCCGGGTGGTCGGTTGCGTGGACGTGCCGGGCAAGGTGGGCATTCCGCGCAGCACGCGCTCGCTCAAGCATTCGCTGCTGAGCCAGTGTGGCCTGCCCTACTGGGTGGTGCGCTCCAACAGCCTGCCCACGGTGGCCGAAATTCGCGCCGAGTTCCTGGGCGAGTCGCCGATTGCGCAGTCGATGCGCGAGCGCGAGATGGAAGAGCGGGCCATGATGTCGGCCCAGGCCAACTTGCGCGGCGCCATCAACCGCCAGCGCAGCCACCGCGGCCACAGCGACTTCGGCGCGCTTTCCACCTGGCCCAGCAGCACCGCTGGCGACCCGCGCAGCGAGTACCAGTCGCAGTGGCCGGACAACAACTCTTTCCTCTCGCCGCTGGACAGCCGGCGCGGCGACCTGCTCTGAGCGCGACCAGTGCTCTCCGTGACTTGACGATCAGCGCCGGCCCGTGAGGCCGGCGCGCTCGTTTTCGGTGAGCCAACGCCACTGCCCCGGCGGCAGGTCGTCCGTCAGGACAATGTCGCCAAAGCTGCTGCGGTGCAAGCCCTCCACCCGGTTGCCCACCGCCGCCACCATGCGCTTGACCTGGTGGTACTTGCCCTGGGTGAGGGTGAGGCGCAGGTGCAGCTCGTCCACCAGCTCACAGGCCTCGGCCCGCACGGGTTTGGGGTCGTCGTCCAGCACCACGCCGTCCAGCAGGCGCTGCACCTGGGCCGGCTTCATGGGGTGCTTGAGCGTGATCTCATACACCTTGGGCACGTGGTGGCGCGGCGAGGTGAGGCGGTGGATGAACTGGCCGTCGTCGGACATGAGCAGCAGGCCGGTGGTGTCCTGGTCAAGCCGCCCCACGGCCTGCACACCGGCCGCCGCGCCGCCGCCGCGCTGGCGCAAGGGGGCCGGCAAAAGGGTGTAGACGCTGGGGTAGGCGCTGGGTTTTTGCGAACACTCGAAACCTGCGGGCTTGTTCAGCATCAGATAGGCACGTTCGTGATACGCCCACCGCTGCCCTTGCACATGGAACACCAGCCCTTCTTCTTCCACCTCGGCCAGGGGGTCGGTGCAGGCCTGCGGCGGCTCACCCACCGTGACCCAGCCCTGCTGAATAAGGCCGGCGCACACCCGGCGGGTGCCGAAGCCTTGGGAAAACAACACGTCTTGCAATGCCATCATGATGGGGGCGATTGTCGCCTCCCCCTGGTCGTCTGCCGCCACTCCGCCCATGCTTGATTCCCTGAAACGGCGCCTGCGCGCCCTGCTGCCCGACCCCGAACGCCTGCAACAGAACCGCTGGCTGCGCTGGCTGGGCCCGGCCCTGCAGCGGCGCCACCTGTGGCATTTCAGCCGCAAGGGCGTGGCCCTGGGCGTGGCGCTGGGGGTGTTTTTCGGCTTGCTGATCCCGGTGGCGCAGATTCCGGCGGCGGCCACTGGCGCGGTGGTGCTGCGCGCCAACCTGCCCATGGCCGTGGCCAGCACCCTGGTCACCAACCCGGTGACGTTCGCCCCGGTGTACCTGGCGGCCTATCAGATCGGGCGGCTGGTGCTGGGCGAGGACGCGGCACCCGCCGCGCAGGACGACGCCGCCCGCGCCCCCGCCGTGCTGGCCACCGAGCCCGCGCAGGATGCCAGCTGGCTGGCCCGCCTGGGTTCGGTGGGCAAGCCGCTGGTGGTGGGCCTGGGCATCCTGGCGGTGGGCTGCGGCGCGCTGGTGTATGTGCTGATCAGCGCCGGCTGGGCCTTGCGGGTGCGCTGGAAGCGCCGGCGGCAGTTGCGGCAACGCCAGGCGCGCTGAGGCTCAGCGCCCGGCAGAGCCGGTGAGCAGCTCGCGAAACAGGCTGGCCGGTGGCGACAGCGGCCGCCCCGGCTGGCGCAGCAACACCAGGGTGCGCGACACGCCGGGCCGTCCCACCGGACGGGCCACGAGGTGCAACCAGTCCACCAGCGGGCGCAAGGCGGTGGTGATGACGGCCACGCCCAGGTGCTCGCGCACCAGGCCGAGCATGGTCCAAGGCAGTGAAACTTCGTGTGCATACGAGAGGCGAATGCCCTCGCGACCCAAGCGTTCGTCCAGGTGGCGGCGCACCGGGTTGTCGGCCAGCGGGCCCACGACGGGCACACCCTTGAGCTGTGCCCAGGTAAGCGCGGTGCGCTTGGCCAGCGGGTGATCGGGCGGCAAGGCCACGATGTACTGGTCGGTGTAGAAGGGCGCGGCCACCAGCTCGGTGCGGGTATCGGTGGCGGTGGCGATGCCCAGGTCGGCCACGCCGTCGCGTACCAGGCCCTGCACCTGCTGCTCGCCCACGTCGTGCAACACCAGTTGCACCTGGGGCAGGCGCTGGGCAAAGGCGCGCATCACGGGTGGCAGCATCAGGGCGCACTGGGCCGTGGGGGCGGCCACACACAGGCGCCCGCGGCCCAGGGTGGCCAGGTCGCGGGCGTTGGTGACCATGTGCTGCCAGTCTTGCACCAGGCGGCTGAACGAGGGCACCAGCGCGGCGCCGGCCTCGCTCAGGCGACAACCCCGGGTGTGGCGGTCGAGCAGGCGCACGCCCAGCTGGGCTTCCAGCCGGGCGATGGCGTGGCTGAGCGTGGACTGCGACAGGCCAAGGCGCTGTGCGGCGCGGGTGAAGTTGCCGGCCTCGGCCACGGCCAGAAAGGCTTGCATCTGGTCAATGGACGCTGTCATGGAAATCTTCGATGGATTTATCGGTGAATTCGGCTTCATCGATGACAAAGCGTTTTTACCA
>Ga0255127_1000076_pt1 | contig 52710 bp, 69 predicted proteins | sample Law_Miss_RepB_8d_FD_188555 | JGI IMG/M metagenome (GOLD analysis project Ga0255127, IMG submission 188555) | Freshwater microbial communities from St. Lawrence River, New York, United States - Law_Miss_RepB_8d | ecosystem: Environmental > Aquatic > Freshwater > River | place: USA: New York...
TCTAGGACCATGCGCACCACACTTTTCTGGTTCCGAAACGACTTGCGCCTGCACGACCAACGCGCCTTGCGCCAAGCCGCTGCTCATGCCAGCGCACAGGGCCAGCGCCTGTTGCTGGTGTACGTGCACGACCCCGCACAGGACGCCAACACCGTGTGGGGCTTTCGCCGCATGGGCGCGCACCGCAGACGCTTTCTGGCCGACACTTTGCACGAACTGCAAAGCGCATTGGCTGCGCTGGGCCAGCGGCTGGTGTTGTTGCACGGTGCAGTGGCCGAGGTCCTGCCCGCATGCGCCCGCGTCGTTGACGCCGACACCGTGTTTGGCGAAGCCATCCCTGCCCCGGAAGAAGAGGCGCAGGTGCAGGCCTTGCGCAGCGCGGGCCTGACGGTGCATGCCGTCTGGCAGTCCAGCCTGCTCGAGCCCGAGCATTTGCCTTTTGAGCGGGCCGAAATGCCGCAGGTGTTCACCGCCTTTCGCCAGCGCATCGAAGCGGCGGGCGTTCAGCCTTTGCCCCCCTTGCCTGCGCCCACACAGCTGCCCGCGCCCCCCGATGGCGACATGCACACCCTGCCCGGCTGGGTCGACAGCGCCGCCCTTTTGCTGCAAGCGCCGATGCACGCCGAGGGACACGAAGCGGCAGGCTTTGCCTACACGCAAGCGCATGGACGGGGCGGCGAAAGCAGCGGCCTGGCGCACCTGCGCCGCTACCTCACGCCCCCATGGCCCGACCGTTACAAGCAAACCCGCAACGCTTTGCAAGGTCGGCACACCAGCAGCCACTGGTCCCCCTGGCTGGCCACCGGCGCGCTGTCGGTACGCACGATTTGGGCGGCGCTCCGGGCTTATCAAGACACGCACGGTGCGAATGACGGCACCTATTGGCTGTGGTTTGAACTGCTGTGGCGCGACAACTTCCGTTTTTTGCACCTGCAACACGGCCGCCAGCTGTATGCCGCGCGGGGCTTGTCGCAGCTGCCCCGGCCCCGGCACTTCCCCAAAGACTTTCAGCGCTGGTGCGACGGGCAGACCGGTGAGCGCATCGTGGACGCAGGCATGCGCGAACTGGCCGCCACCGGCTTCACCTCCAACCGCATGCGCCAGATCGTGGCCAGTTATCTGGTGCATGACCTGGCCTGCGACTGGCGTGCCGGCGCGGCATGGTTTGAATCACAGCTGGTGGACTTCGATGTCTGCAGCAACCAGGGCAACTGGCTGTATGTGAGTGGACGCGGCACCGACCCGCGTGTCGGTCGGCGTTTCAACCCGAGCAAACAAACACAGGACCACGACCCGCAAGGGCGATTTCAGAAGACCTGGCTTGCCCTGTGAATCAGGCCTGTGAAACTGCCCAGGCCTTCATAATGCGCGCCATGACCGAGCGCGCCACACGCCTTCACGCCTGCACACCGCTTGCCAGAGCACGCGCATGCTGAGCGGTGTGTTGTTCGCTTTGGCCGCAGGCCTGATGTGGGGCCTGGTTTTTGTGGGCCCCCTTTTGCTGCCCGACTACCCCGCAGCCTTGCAGACCTTTGGGCGGTACCTGGCCTTTGGCCTGATTGCCTTGCCCCTGGCCTTCATCGATCGCCAAGAAATTCGGCGCCTGACGCGTGCCGACTGGCTGACCGCGCTGCGCCTGGCCGCCATTGGCAATGTGCTTTATTACCTGTTTTTGTCGAGTGCCATCTTGCGGGCAGGCGGTGCGCTGCCCACCATGATCATTGGCACGCTGCCGGTGGTCATCGCCATCGCGGCCAACTTGTTGAGCCACCAGCGCGATGGCCACTTCCCCTGGCGCCAACTGGCCGTCCCGCTGGCGCTCATCCTGTTGGGGATCGCCTGCGTTCACCATGTCGAATGGTCGAACCTGCAGCAAGACCCCGCGGCCGACGCTGCACGCTACCTCGGCGGGGCGGCGCTGGCGGTGTGCGCCGTGGCCTGCTGGACCTGGTACCCGCTGCAGAATGCCAACTGGTTGCGCGGTCACCCAGACCGCCTGCCACGCGTGTGGGCCACGGCGCAGGGCTTGGCCACCTTGCCACTGGCTTTGCTGGGTTACGTCACCTTCTGGCTGTGGACCTGGGCCACGGATCAGCCCCTGCCCATGCCCCTGGGCCCGCGCCCCTTGGAGTTTTTGGGCCTCATGTTGGCGATCGCCGTGTTCGCCTCCTGGCTGGGCACCCTGTGCTGGAATGCCGCCAGCCAACGCCTGCCCACCGCTTTGGCCGGTCAACTGATTGTGTTTGAAACCCTGGCCGCCCTGGCCTACGCCTTTGTGCTGCGTGGCCAATGGCCCGAGTCCTTGACGCTGGCAGGCATCGCCTTGCTGGTGATCGGGGTGATCGGCGGGCTCAGGGTCAAGGCCGTGTGAAGAAACAGGGTTTTCCCCTACCCCGCCCGACCCCAAAGTGTATACAGTGAAGAACACAAAAAGTGCCGAAAGCCCTGAAGAACCTTTTTGGTGCCCTGTGTGCCCCTGCAGGGCACCACAAACGGACATCCATTGGGGAACAAGCTGACAAATCGCGTCAGGCAAGTGCTGGATAATGGCACCGATATTGCTAAACGTGAATCACTGTTTCAATGAACCTGGAGCTTCCCATGAACAAGCGTTTCCTCCTCAAGGCCACCGCCGCACTGGCCGCCGTGGCCGCATTTGGCAGCGCGCAAGCGCAAACCACCCCCATCAAGTTCCAGCTCGACTGGCGCTTTGAAGGCCCCTCCGCTTTCTTCCTGTTGCCTGCCGCCAAAGGCCAGTTCAGGGATGCCAAGCTGGATGTGACGGTGGACTCCGGCAACGGCTCCGGTGGTGCCGTGACCCGCGTGGCCTCTGGCACCTACGATCTGGGCTTCGCCGATCTGGCCGCCTTGATGGAGTTTCACGCCAACAACCCCGACGCCCCCAACAAACCCGTGGCCATCATGATGGTCTACAACAACACCCCCGCTTCGGTGATGGCCCTGAAAAAGTCGGGCATCAAGACGCCCGCCGACCTGGCCGGCAAAAAGATGGGTGCACCCGTGTTCGATGCCGGTCGCCGCGCATTCCCCATCTTCCAGAAGTCCAACAACATCGGCAACGTGACCTGGACCGCCATGGATCCGCCACTGCGCGAAACCATGCTGGTGCGCGGTGACGTGGACGCCATCACCGGCTTCACCTTCACCTCCTTGCTCAACATCGAAGCACGCGGCGTGAAAACCGAAGACATCGTGGTCATGCAGTACCCCGACTTTGGCGTCAAGCTGTACGGCAACGCCATCATCGCTTCGCCCAAGATCCTGAAAGAGAACCCTGCTGCCGTGAAAGCCTTCCTGAGCGCCTTCACCAAGGGTGCCAAGGAAGTCATCGACAACCCTGCTGCGGCCATCGAAACTGTCAAGGCCCGCGACGGCATCATCAACACCGCGCTGGAAACACGCCGCTTGCAACTGGCCATCGACACGGTGATCAACAGCCCATCGGCCCGGGCCGAAGGCTTCGGTCAGGTCAATGGCCCTCGCCTGTCGCTGATGGCCTCGCAAGTGTCCGATGCCTTCAACACCAAGACCCGCGTCAAGGCAGAAGACATCTGGAATGGCTCTTTCCTGCCCACCGCCAAGGAACTGGACATCCTGCCCAAGCCCAAAAAATAAGCGGGCAGGCGTCCTGTCTTGAGCCCACTCCCACTCGCAAGAGTCAGTGGGCTTTTCAAGGGGATGAGTTGTATACACTTTCGAACACCATTTCTGATTGCACACCATGACCCAAGCATCATTCGTTGATTTTCAGGATGTCTGGCTGGCCTACAACGACGAGTTGCTGGCGCAAAACCACTTTGCGGTGGAAGACATCAACCTGCAGGTCAAGCAAGGCGAGTTCATCGCCATCGTCGGGCCATCGGGCTGCGGCAAGTCCACCTTCATGAAGCTGACCACCGGTCTGAAGATGCCCAGCAAAGGCCGCATCCTGGTCGATGGCCAGCCTGTGACCGGCCCGCTCAAGATCAGTGGCATGGCTTTCCAGGCTTCGTCGCTGCTGCCTTGGCGCACCACCCTGGACAACGTGCTGCTGCCGCTGGAGATCGTGGAGCCCTACCGCTCGAACTTCAAGCAAAAGAAGGCCGAGTACGTCGAGCGTGCCCGCAAACTGCTCAACACCGTGGGTCTGGGTGGCTACGAAGACAAATTCCCCTGGCAACTGTCGGGCGGCATGCAGCAACGCGCCAGCATCTGCCGCGCCCTGATCCACGAGCCCAAGATGCTGCTGCTCGACGAGCCCTTTGGTGCGCTCGACGCCTTCACGCGTGAAGAGCTCTGGTGCATCCTGCGCGACCTGTGGACCGAGCAAAAATTCAACGTGATTTTGGTCACGCACGACCTGCGCGAGTCGGTGTTTTTGGCCGACACGGTGTATGTGATGAGCAAGAGCCCCGGCCGCTTTGTGGTCAAACGCGAGATCGACCTGCCACGCCCGCGCGATCTGGAAATCACCTACACCCCCGAATTCACCAACATCGTGCACGAGCTGCGCGGCCACATCGGTGCCATGCGCAAAACCGGTGCGGCGATCCAACAATAAGCGGGAGCCCCTCATGAACAAGAAATCCCTCGAAAGCTGGTCCCCCTGGATCTTGCTGGTGCTGAGCATTCTGGCCTGGGAGGGCCTGTGCCGCGCCTTCAACGTGTCGGAATTCGTTTTCCCCAGCCCCTCGCGCATTGCGCAGCAAACCATCGAATACCGCGACGTGATCGCTGGCCACGCCTGGCGCACCTACTGGGTGACCATGGTGGGCTTTGGCATCGCCATCGTGGTGGGGGTTTTGCTGGGCTTCATCATCGGCAGCTCGCGCCTGGCTTATGCCGCGGTGTACCCGCTCATGACCGCCTTCAACGCCCTGCCCAAAGCCGCCTTCGTCCCGATTTTGGTGGTGTGGTTCGGCATCGGCATCGGCCCCGCCATCCTCACGGCTTTTCTCATCAGCTTCTTCCCGATCATGGTGAACATCGCCACGGGCCTGGCCACGCTCGAGCCCGAGCTGGAAGACGTGCTGCGCGTGCTGGGTGCCAAACGCTGGGATGTGCTGGTCAAAGTGGGCCTGCCCCGCTCCATGCCTTACTTTTACGGCTCGCTCAAAGTCGCCATCACGCTGGCCTTTGTGGGCACCACGGTGTCCGAGATGACCGCGTCCAACGAAGGCATTGGCTACCTGCTGATCTCGGCCGGCTCGGCGATGCAGATGGGCCTGGCCTTCTCCGGTCTGGTGGTGGTGGGTGCCATGGCCATGGCCATGTACGAGCTGTTCAGCGCCATCGAAAAACACACCACCGCCTGGGCCCACCGCGGCTCGCAAAACGAATGATGCGCACGCGGTGAGCCAGGCCCATGTGGTGAGTGCAGCAACAGCCATGCACGGCAAGACCTGGCACGCCAGCTTGCAGCTGGACTACACCCAGGAGGCCGGGCGCAGCGTGGCCCGCTTCCTGCACCAAGGCCCGCTGCGCATCTTGCAAAGCCTCTACCCCGAAGGCGATGCGGTCTGCCACAACGTGCTGGTGCACCCCCCCAGCGGCCTGGTGGGCGGCGACACGCTCGACATGCAAGTCACGGTGGGGCCCGGCGCGCATGGGCTGGTCACCACACCCGGTGCCACACGCTTTTACCGGTCCGAAGCCGGGCTGGCCACGCAACAGGTGCACGCCCGGCTGGCAGCCGGTGCGCGGCTGGAATGGCTGCCACTCGAGGCGATCGCCTACAACGGCTGCGATGGCCTGAACCGCGCGGTGTTCGAGCTGGCCCCCGGGGCCGAGCTGATCAGCTGGGACATCACGGCTTTGGGTTTGCCCGCCGCCGATTTGCCGTATGTGCAAGGCACTTTTCGCCAGCACCTGGAGATCCCTGGCGTCTGGCTGGAGCGGGGCACGATCCAGGCTGCCGACAGCCGGTTGATGAACAGCCCACTGGGCCTGGCCGGACAACGCTGCATGGCCACGCTGGTGTTTGCGGCGGGCAGCGCCATCGCGGCCGAACGCAGCGAGCGGGCCCTGGCCTGTGCGCGCGAGCTGCTCGACGCGTCTGAGCTGCGCCTGAGCGCAGGCGCCACATCGCCGCACCCACAGGTCATCGTGCTGCGGGTGCTGTCACCCGTGACCGAACCGGCCATGCAGCTGCTCAGGCAGGTGTGGGCGGCTTGGCGCCATGCCCTGTGGGGCTTGCCGGGGACGCTGCCGCGGCTGTGGCATCTCTAAAGTTTGAGCGGCCGACCTGGCCCAACCGATGGGCATCAACAATTGGCCCTTCGGTGGTCTGCCACCCGGCGGTCGTCAAATTTCATGTCTGGGCTTCTCAGCGCCCGGTGTTTGGTCGCTCGCCCTTTCATGCGCTGGCGCCACAGCCGAAATGTGTTGGGACGCAGTTCGTGTCGCATGAGACGAATCACCTCAGCTTCAGACCAGCCCATGCGCTCCTGAATGGTCTCAAAGGCCGTCCTGTCCTCCCAGGCCATCTGGACGATGGCCGAGATATCCCCCTCTGACAGACTTGAAAGACGATCTGAAAACTTGACCATCGCGGCACGCTTCCTTCAAAACACCTATTACCGGCAATCCTTTGACCATGGATTTGAATGCAAATTGCCGGGAACAGGCTATTCCCTGGCGGCCATTGGGGACAAAGCATTCTTGACGTGTCTGCCACCGGACCGCTTGAAATATCCTGAAGGTTGATCAACCGGAGTATTTCAATGAAACATCTCGTTTTGGGTTCCATGTTTGTGATGTTTGCAGCCACCGCTTCGGCGCATGGCTGCCCTGGCGAAATGCGGGCCATCGATGCCAAGATGCCCACTGCAAAACTGCCAGCCGCGGACATGTCCAAAGTCAAAGCTTTGCGCGAAGAAGGCGAAAAATTACACAAAGAAGGCAAGCACACCGAGTCCATGAAGGCACTTGCCGAAGCCAAGAAACTGTTGGGTGTCTGAAACACCGCTGCAGATGACGAAAGGCCTGTCCCACCACCTTGTGCAAGAACTTCGGTCTGACCATGCGGGTGAGACGGGTGCAGTCTCTATTTACAAAGGCATTCAAGCGGTCGCCCAGTGGCGCGGCGACCTCGAACTCATGGCATTTGCCAAGGCCCATGGCGCGACCGAAGCCGATCATTTGGCCGCCGTGGAAAATTGGTTGCCTGTCGCACAGCGCAGTCGTCTTCTGGGGCCATGGCGTTTGGCCGGATGGCTGACGGGCGCATTGCCGGCCCTGGCCGGTCGTCGCGCTGTTTACGCCACGATTGCCGCGGTCGAGACGTTTGTCGATCACCATTACCAACAGCAAATTGATCACCTGCAGGCGCAAGGCGGTCCTGAAGGCTTGTTGCCGCTGTTGATCCGCTGTCAGGCCGATGAACAGCATCACCGGGATGAATCCGCGGCCTTGGCCGGAAGCCATCCGGGTTTGTGGTTGCGCATTTGGTGCTGGACTGTCGGCCGAGGCTCTGCTGCGGCTGTCGTTGTGGCCCGACGCCTCTGATTCAGGCAGAGCAGCTTGACGCCCCCCGATGCACCCACAACCAAGGCCCTCTCCTGCTGGCCAAGTCCTTGCCATGAACGGCATGAAATGGGCTCATGACGGCAGCGACCCCACCAAGCGTGAAATGACCCCCGCTGAATTCAAAATTCTGTTTGTTTGCATGGGCAACATCTGTCGAAGTCCTACGGCAGAGGCGGTCTTTCGCAAAAGGCTGACCGAGCGCCATCTCTTGCATGCGGTCAAAATTGACTCTGCAGGCACGCACAACTTCCACCCCGACGCGCCACCCGACGAACGCAGCCAGGCGCACGCACGCCAACGGGGTTATGACCTGTCGCATCTGAGGGCCCGACCCGTTGTCGAGGCTGACTTTGAGGCCTTCGATTTGCTGCTGACCATGGATTGGGACAACCGCGCCCTGCTCGAAGAAAGATGCCCTGCACAACATCTTCACAAGATCCGGGGATTGGCTGAATTTTTGCAAACCACGCAGGCGTCGGTCATACCCGACCCCTACTACGGAGGCAGCCAAGGTTTTGAACACGTATTGGACTTGATCGAAGAAGCCAGCGAAGGCCTGGTGAAATTCGTCAGTCAAAAGACACAGGCACGAACACCATGAATTCAGCGGTCATCGAATTGCGAGATTTACAACTGAAGACGGACATCGGAACCTACGGTCCTGACGACACCCCGCCCGAAATGCACCTCCTGGATGTGACCTTGGGGATTGCGGTGGATCAAGTCGTCATCTCACGCGATGGCATGGCGCACGTATTTGACTACGACCCACTGATCCGGGAAATTGACCGGCTCGCAGCCGACGGTCACTATGAGACACAGGAAAGGCTGATGACGCGTATTGCGGGTGCATGCGCAGCACACCCGGCCATCTTGCACATGCAAATCAGCCTCAAGAAATCACCCGTGCGCTTGGGCAGTGGGTCCCTGGGTGTCCGCCTCTCGCTTGATGAGGTATCCACCGCTGCACTTCGGGCTGACCCACACCAGTCGGTGGTGTAGATGCCCAGGCCGGCCATCCACCGCACTGCGGACATGGGCTGGCCCATGCGTTGTGAGTGCTCAGATGGGCTTTCTGTGGCTCTGACTTTGGCTGTCACGGGGGTCTCGGGGGTGCACCTGGCGCGCTGACCCGCTGGCGTTCACCAGGTCCATGCAATGGCTCAAGGTCGGATCAAACGTCTACAGTCTGCGGCGCGCTCACCACCGCCTTCAGACAACGCGACAGAGCTGGCGGTCTGCGCGCTCTGTGATCGCCCCATCCCCCCAGCTTTGCGAGACGCACATCACCTGGTTCCCAAATCCCGGGGTGGTGAGGTCACCGTTTTCATGCACCGGGCATGTCACAAGCAAGTCCATGCCTTGTTCACGGAGACCGAATTGGCTCGGCATTACCCGAGCACACAAGCGCTGCGTGCACATCCAGAGATGGCAAGGTTCATCGATTGGATTGCGGACAAACCCAGCAACTTCAATCCGCCGACCAGGCGCAGTCGCAGCAAGGGCAAATTCTGATGGCCTCCACCAAAGCCACCGATCCAGATCAAATCGCCACCAGCTGCTGGATTTTCTTGGCCTGCATCTCGCTGCCCGGCCCGCTGGCGATCACTTCACCGCGCTCCATCACCAGGTACTGGTCGGCCAGTTCTTCGGCAAAGTCGTAGTACTGCTCGCACAGCAGCACCGCCATGCGCTGGCCTTGCAGGCCCACGTCGGCCAGTTGGCGGATCACGCGGCCGATGTCTTTGATGATGCTCGGCTGGATGCCCTCGGTGGGCTCGTCCAACACCAGCAAACGCGGTTTGGCCGCCAGCGCGCGGGCAATCGCCAGTTGCTGCTGCTGCCCACCCGACAAATCGCCTCCACGGCGGTGCAGCATCTGCTTGAGCACCGGAAACAGCTCGAACAACTCCGGCGGGATGGGCGTGCCACCGGGCTGTGTGGCCAGGCCCATGCGCAGGTTGTCTTCCACGGTGAGGCGGGCGAAGATTTCGCGGCCTTGCGGCACATAGCCCACACCGGCCGCGGCGCGCTCATAGGGCTTGGCGCTGGTCAGGTCTTTTTGGTCCAACGTGACGTTCCCGCTCTTGATGGGCACCAGGCCCATCAGGCTTTTGAGCAGCGTGGTCTTGCCCACGCCGTTGCGCCCCAGCAGCACGGTGACCTGGCCCAGCGGTGCGCTCAGGCTCACATCGCGCAAGATGTGGGAGCCGCCATAGTATTGGTGGATGTTCTTGACGTTCAGCATGTGGTCTCTCTTCAGCGGCCCAGATAGACCTCGATGACGCGCTCGTTGGCTTGCACCTGGTCGAGCGTGCCCTGGGCCAGCACCGCGCCGTCGCACAGCACGGTGACGATGTCCGAGATGGTGCGGATGAAGCCCATGTCGTGCTCGACCACCATCAGCGAATGCTGGCCCTTGAGCGTGAGGAACAGCTCGGCGGTGCGCTCAGTCTCGTGGTCGGTCATGCCGGCCACCGGCTCGTCCAGCAGCAGCAGTTTGGGGTCTTGCATCAGCAGCATGCCAATCTCCAGCCACTGCTTTTGGCCGTGGCTGAGCAATCCGGCGGTTTTGCGCACGCTGTCCGCCAGGTGGATGGTGTGCAGCACTTCGGCCAGGCGGTCGCTTTGGCGCGAATCGAGCTTGAAGAACATCGAGGCTTTCACGCCTTTGGGCGTCTTCAAGGCGAGCTCGAGGTTTTCAAACACCGTGAGGTGCTCGAACACGGTGGGCTTTTGGAACTTGCGGCCAATGCCCAGCTGCGCGATCTCGGGCTCGTTGTGGCGCAACAGGTCGATGGTGCTGCCAAAGAACACGGTGCCCTCATCCGGGCGGGTCTTGCCAGTGATGATGTCCATCAGGGTGGTCTTGCCCGCCCCGTTGGGGCCGATGATGCAGCGCAGCTCGCCGGGTGCGATGTCGAGCGACAACCGGTTGATGGCCTTGAAGCCGTCAAAGCTCACGCTCACGTCTTCCAGGTACAGGATGCGGCCATGGGTCACATCCACCTGCTGGGCGTCTTGCACCACGCGGCCATAGCCTGCACTGCGGCCGCCGGATGCGGTCGACTCGCTCAGGTGCTGAGCGTGTTGTGCCACGCGCTGGGCACCCCGCTGCAACAGGTCGGGCGTCATGCGGCACCGCCTTTCCTGTGGCGCAGTTTGGCCCACAAACCCACCACGCCGTTGGGCAAATACAGCGTCACCACAATGAACAAGGCGCCCAGAAAGTACAGCCAGAACTCGGGGGCGGTCACCGTGAGCCAACTCTTGGCCCCGTTCACCAAAAACGCACCGGCAATGGGGCCGATCAAGGTGCCGCGCCCTCCCACGGCGGCCCACACCGCCATCTCGATCGAATTGGCCGCGCTCATCTCACCCGGGTTGATGATGCCCACCTGCGGCACATACAAAGCCCCCGCAATGGCGCACATCACGGCCGAAATGACCCAGATGCTGAGCTTGTAGGGCAATGGCGAGTAGCCCGAGAACATGACGCGCGTTTCGGCATCGCGGATGGCCATCAACACCCGGCCGTATTTGCTGCCCACCAGCCAACGCGAAAACAGGAAAAAGCCCAGCAGCGTCACGCCCGTCAGAACAAAGAGCGTCATGCGCATGCCGGGTGTGGCCAAGGGCAAGTCCAGGATGCGCTTGAAATCGGTGAAGCCGTTGTTGCCGCCCAGGCCGGTTTCATTGCGGTAGAACAAAAGCATGGCTGCGTAGGTCATGGCCTGGGTGATGATGGAGAAATACACCCCTTTGATGCGCGAGCGAAATGCGAAGTAACCGAAGACAAAGGCGATCAAGCCCGGCACCAGCACCACCAGCAGCAAGGTCGCCACAAAACTGTCCGACAGCATCCAGTGCCAGGGCAATTCTTTCCAGTCGAGGAACACCATGAAGTCGGGCAGCTCGCTTTTGTAGTTGCCGTCCTGCCCGATCTGGCGCATCAGGTACATGCCCATCACATAACCGCCCAAAGCGAAAAACAGACCGTGACCCAGCGACAGTATGCCGGTGTAGCCCCAGATCAGGTCCATGGCCAGGGCGCAAATGGCATAGCACATGATTTTGCCAATCAAGGACACCGCAAAGTCGCTCAGGTGCAAGGGACTGTCTGCGGGCACCAGCAGGTTGAGCACCGGGGCCAAAATGCCCACCGCGATCAAGGCCAGCAAAAAGGCCGTCCAGGCGGTGCGCCCCAACAAGGGCGGGTGCGCAGGGAGTTCAATTTTCTTCATGGTCATGGTCATGTTCACGCTTCAGCGCTGCGCCCCTTCATCGCGAAGATGCCTTGCGGCCGCTTCTGGATGAAGACGATGATGAACACCAGCACGGCGATCTTGGCCAGCACCGCGCCGGTCCAGCCTTCGAGCAGCTTGTTGGCCAGGCCCAGCCCCAGGGCGGCATACACCGTGCCTGCCAGCTGCCCCACACCCCCGAGCACCACCACCATGAACGCGTCCACGATGTAGCTCTGACCCAGGTCCGGGCCCACATTGCCCACCTGGCTGAGCGCACAGCCGGCCAGGCCGGCGATGCCCGAGCCCAGCGCAAACGCATAGGTGTCGATGCGGGCGGTGTTCACGCCCATGCACGAAGCCATGGGCCGGTTTTGCGTCACGCCACGCACGAACAAGCCCAGGCGTGTCTTGCCGATCAACAGCGCCACGCCGATCAGCACCGCCACCGCGAACACGATGATGAGCATCCGGTTCCAGGGCAGTTGCAAATTGGGCAGCAAGGGCAGCGCACCGCTCATCCACGACGGGTTTTCCACCCCCACGTTTTGCGCCCCAAACAGGCTGCGCACGCCCTGCATCAACACCAGGCTGATGCCCCAGGTGGCCAGCAAAGTTTCCAGCGGCCGGCCATACAGGTGCTTGATCACGGTGCGCTCCATCACCGCACCGACCAGCGCCGAGGCCAGGAAGGCCACTGGCAGGGCCACCAGCAAATAGGCGTCAAAAGCCTGCGGCCAATGCTCACGAAACAGGGTTTGCACCACATAGGTGGCATAGGCCCCGATCATCATCAGCTCGCCATGCGCCATGTTGATCACGCCCATCAGGCCGTAGGTGATGGCCAGGCCCAGAGCCACCAGCAACAGGATCGAGGCCAGGCTGGCGCCTGTGAACAAGGCGCCCAGGCGCTCGCCCCAGCGCAAGCTGTCCTGCACCGCGAGCAAGGACAATTGGATTTGTTTTTTCACCGCAGGCTCGGCCTCCTGGGCCAGCTGCTGGTTCAGCAAGAGCAAGGTTTCAGGCTGTCGGCTGCCTGCCAAGTCGCGGGCGGCCTGCAAGCGGTCGTTGGGCACATCGCTGCCCAGCAGGGCAGCAGCCAGCGCCTGGCGCACCAGGGCCTGCACCGTGGCGTCTTTTTCGGTGGCCAGGGCTTTTTCCAGCACAGGCCTTCGACTGACATCGGGTTCCTTGAGCAAAGACAAGGCGGCCGCACGGCGCACCTTCACCTCTGCGCTGAACAACTTCAGGGCCGCCAGGGCCGTGTCGATCTCACCGCGCAGGCGGTTGTTCAGCATCACGTCTTCCGCATCGGGTGGCACCGGCACGGATTGCCCTGTCACGGGGTCTGTGCCTTGGCCATCGCGCACCACCAACACCTGTCCGTTGGCGACCTTGACCACATCGTCGGCCAGCGCCTGCAGATAGGCGGCCGTCTTGTCATCGCCTTGCGCCACCGCGCGGGTCAGGGCCTCGATGCGTGCATCGCTTTCGCCCAAGGCAATTCCACGGGCCTCGTCCACCGTCAAGGCCTGCGCAGCGATCCCGCTGCACAGTGCAACGACGGTCCAGGCGCATTTCATCATCCATCGCTTCATCATGCTCATCTCTGGGCCTCAAAAAGCCTTGTCAGCAGGTCGGCGCTTCGGCTCGGGCACACCTTCGTGTCGGGGCCGAAGACACCTGCCTGCAGTTTTTGACATCCCCGCCCATGCGAGGATGTCCCGCAGACCCCTTACTTCTTGGCAGGCTCGTCAGGCTTCTTGTCGTTGCCGGGGATGAAGGGGCTCCAGGGCTTGGCTTTCACGGGACCGGGGGTCTTCCAGACCACGTTGAACTGGCCGTCGGCCTTGATCTCGCCAATGAACACCGACTTGTGCAGGTGGTGGTTCTTCTCGTCCATCTTGCTGGTGATGCCAGAAGGCGCTTTGAAGGTCTGGCCGGCCATGGCGGCGATCACTTTGTCGGTGTCGGTCGACTTGGCTTTTTCCACCGCTTGCTTCCACATGTTGATGCCGATGTAAGTGGCTTCCATCGGGTCGTTGGTCAAAGGCTTGTCTTTGTGACCGGCGATGTTCTTGGCCTTGGCATAGGCGGCCCACTTCTTGGTGAACTCGTCGTTGGCCGGGTTCTTGATGCTCATGAAGTAGTTCCAGGCGGCCAAGTGACCCACCAGCGGCTTGGTGTCCACGCCACGCAGCTCTTCTTCACCCACCGAGAAGGCGACCACCGGCACGTCTTTGGCCTTCAGGCCGGCGTTGCCCAGTTCCTTGTAAAAGGGCACGTTGGAGTCGCCGTTGATGGTGGACACCACCGCCGTCTTGCCCCCGGTCGAAAACTTCTTGATGTCGGCCACGATGGTCTGGTAATCGGAGTGGCCAAACGGGGTGTACTTCTCGTCGATATCGCTGTCTTTCACGCCTTTGCTCTTGAGGTAGGCGCGCAGGATCTTGTTGGTGGTGCGGGGGTACACGTAGTCGGTGCCCAGCAGCACCCAGCGCTTGGCACCGCCGCCTTCTTTGCTCATCAAATAGTCCACCGCAGGGATGGCTTGCTGGTTGGGGGCGGCGCCGGTGTAGAACACGTTTTTGGACAGCTCTTCACCCTCGTACTGCACCGGGTAGAACAACAGGCCGTTGAGTTCCTCCACCACGGGCAGCACCGACTTGCGCGAGACAGAGGTCCAGCAACCGAAAATCACGGACACCTTGTCCTGCGTCAGCAGCTGCTTGGTTTTTTCGGCGAACAAAGGCCAGTTGGAGGCGGGGTCAACGATCACGGGCTCCAGCTTTTTGCCCAGCACACCGCCCTTGGCGTTGATTTCGTCGATGGCCATGAGCACGGTGTCTTTGAGCACCGTCTCGGAAATGGCCATGGTGCCCGACAGGCTGTGCAGCACACCCACCTTGATGGTGTTGCCCGCTTGCGCCTGGACATGTTGTGCAAAAGTCAAACTGCCTGCCGCGATGGCGGCAGCGGTTGCAAGGGCTTTGAGGTTGCCACGACGGTTCATCATGAGATCGCTCCAATCAGGAAGGTAGGTTGTTGAAACACGCACCGAAAAACAGCGCTGATCAACGTCTTGCAATCGGCGTGCCAACCTTGGGGAGAACCCTGAAAACCATGGTTTTGCTAGGGAGATTTTTCAGCCCCTATAAAGGGCATGTTTTTTGCTCTACCTGATGCATTCAACGCACCAAAACGCTCACGGCGCACCAAAATGGAACTGACACCCCGCGAAAAAGACAAGCTCCTGATCTTCACCGCCGCCTTGTTGGCCGAGCGGCGCAAGGCTCGGGGCCTGAAACTCAATTACCCCGAAGCCATCGCGCTGATCTGCGCCGCCGTGATGGAGGGCGCACGAGACGGCAAGACCGTGGCCCAACTCATGAGCGAGGGCCGCAGCGTGTTGACCCGCGCCGATGTGATGGACGGCATCGCCGAGATGATCCCCGACATCCAGATCGAAGCCACTTTCCCCGACGGCACCAAATTGGTGACCGTGCACCAACCCATCGTTTGACCCCACCCGGGACACCCCATGAAAAAAATCACTTTTGCACTGCCATGGACCATGGCCCTCCTGGCCCACAACGCCTTCGCTCACGAAGGCCATGGCCTGGGCGCCACCCACTGGCACGCCACCGATGTGCTGGGATTTGTGGTGGCCGCCGCCCTGGTGGCTTTGGCGGTTTACTTTGGCAACAAGTGAGCCCCGCATGACCCCCGGTGAATTCCTGATCGACCCCGGCCAGCACCCGCTCAACGTGGGTCGTCGCACCTGCACCCTGGTGGTGCAAAACGCCAGCGACCGACCGATCCAGGTCGGCTCGCACTACCACTTTGCCGAGACCAACGCGGGCTTGCGATTTGACCGCGCAGCCGCCCAGGGCATGCGTCTGAACATCCCTTCGGGCAACGCGGTGCGCTTTGAGCCCGGCCAACAACGCACGGTGGAACTGGTGGACTATGCGGGCGACCGTGTCGTTCACGGTTTTCAGGGGCTGACCTCCGGCGCCTTGGCCGATCCCATCAAGAAAGCAGATTGACATGGCCCAGATCGACAAACGCGCATACGCCGAAACCTATGGCCCCACGGTGGGCGACCGGGTTCGCTTGGCCGACACTTGCCTGATGGTGGAGGTGGAAAAGGACTTCACCTTGCTGGCCGGAGGCTATGGCGAAGAGGTGAAATTTGGCGGCGGCAAAACCATCCGGGACGGCATGGCGCAATCGCAGCGCAGCAACGATGCACCGGGCACAGGCGCGCAAGCCCCCGGGGCCATGGACTGCGTGCTGACCAATGCGCTCATCATTGACCATTGGGGCATCGTCAAAGCCGACATCGGTCTCAAGGGCCAGCGCATCGCGGCCATTGGCAAGGCCGGCAATCCGGACACGCAACCCGGCGTGAACATCGTCATCGGCCCCGGCACCGAGATCGTCAGCTGCGAAGGCCTGATCGTCACCGCGGGCGGCATCGACTCGCACATCCATTTCATCGCACCCCAGCAGATCGACGAAGCCCTGGCCAGCGGGGTGACCACCATGCTGGGTGGCGGCACCGGCCCGGCCACCGGCACATTCGCCACCACCTGCACGCCCGGACCTTTCAACATCGAGCGCATGCTGCAGGCGGCCGACGCCTTCCCCATGAACCTGGGCTTTCTGGGCAAAGGCAATGCCAGCCTGCCCAACGCCTTGCACGAGCAAATCAACGCGGGTGCGATCGGCATGAAACTGCACGAGGACTGGGGCTCGACCCCGGCCGCGATCAGCAACTGCCTGGACGTGGCCGAAGCCACCGACACCCAGGTGGCGATCCACACCGACACGCTCAACGAGTCGGGCTTTGTGGAGGACACCATCGCCGCCTTCAAGGGCCGCTGCATCCATTCCTTCCACACCGAAGGCGCGGGCGGTGGGCACGCGCCCGACATTTTGAAAGTGGTGGGCGAAGCCCATGTGCTGCCGTCTTCTACCAACCCGACCCGGCCCTACACCATCAACACCCTGGACGAGCATGTGGACATGCTGATGGTCTGCCACCACCTGGACGCCGCCATTGCCGAAGACCTGGCCTTTGCCGAAAGCCGCATCCGCAAAGAGACCATCGCGGCCGAGGACATCCTGCACGATCTGGGCGCCATCAGCATGATGAGCAGCGACAGCCAGGCCATGGGCCGCGTGGGCGAGGTCATCATCCGCACCTGGCAAACCGCACACAAGATGAAACAACAACGCGGCAGCCTGCCCGGTGACACCGACCGGCACGACAATTTCCGGGTCAAACGCTACATCGCCAAATACACCATCAACCCCGCCATTGCCCAAGGTGTCAGCCACGAAGTGGGCAGCATCGAGGTGGGCAAATGGGCCGATCTGGTGATCTGGAAGCCCGCTTTTTTTGGCATCAAGCCGGCCATCGTCATGAAGGGCGGCTTCATCGCGCTGGCCGCCATGGGCGACCCGAATGCCTCCATCCCCACACCACAGCCGGTGCATTACCGGCCCATGTTTGGCAGCTATGGCGGCGCCCTGACCCGCGGTTCGCTGACCTTTGTCTCGCAAGCGGGCTTGCGCGCCGGCATTGGGGGCCGCTTTGGCTTGCAAAAGCCCCTGTCGGCCGTGAAAAACATCCGCGATAAGCGCAAGAGCGACATGGTCCACAATGCCTACCTGCCCCGCATGGAGGTGGACCCCCAAACCTACGCGGTGCGTGCCGACGGGCAACTGCTGGTGTGTGAACCGGCCAGCAGCCTGCCCATGACCCAACGCTACTTTTTGTTCTGATGCTCACCTGCTCCAAACTCATGGCCCAAGGCCAAGGCCTGGCCCGCGTGCTGGTCCAACGCGCCAACACCCTCACCCTGGACTGGGACACCCGCCAAAAAAGCCGCTTTGATGCGACCGACAGCCAAGGCCGTGCGCTGGGGGTGTTCCTGCCGCGTGGTACGGTGGTGCGCGGCGGCGATGTGCTGGTGGCCGAAGACGGCTCGCTGATCCGCGTCGAAGCTGCGCCGCAGGACGTGCTGCGCATCACCGCCTGCACCGAGCATGGTTCGCCCTTTGACCTGACCCGCGCGGCCTACCACCTGGGCAACCGCCATGTGCCCATCGAACTCCAACCCGACCACCTGAAAATCGAGCCCGACCACGTGCTGGCCGAGATGCTCAGGTCGATGCACTTGACGGTGGTGGCCGTGTCCGAAGCCTTTGAACCCGAAAGCGGTGCCTATGGCGACCACAGTGGCCATTCCCACAGTGGCCATTCCCACGGTGGCCACGCCCACAGCCACGCGCACGCGAGCGCCACAGCGACCCCACGCCAAGCCATCCCGATCCATTCAGCCCCTGCCCCAGCGCATGTACACGGCCCCGGCTGCCAGCATGAGCACTGACACCGCCCCGTCTGGCCTGCTGCAGCTGATCTGGCTGGCATCGCCCGCGCTGCCGATCGGCGGTTTCTCGTATTCCGAAGGCCTCGAAGCCGCCATCGAACAAGGCCTGGTGCACGACGAAGCCAGCGCCTCCGACTGGGTCGTGCACCAGTTGCACCTGACGCAATCGCGTGGCGACATGGCCGTTCTGGCAGCAGCCATTCCGGCCTGGCAGCGCGGCGACACCCGGCGTTTGCAGGCCCTCAACGACTGGGTCATGACCACCCGCGAAACCGCCGAAATGCGCCTGCAATCGGAGCAAATGGGCCGCTCATTGCTGGACTGGTTGCGCAACCTGCAGCAAGCCAGCGAGGCGCAGTTGCAAGGCTGCGCGCAATTGCCCCCGACCTACCCGCTGACCATGGCCTTGGCCATGTCGCTGGCACAAACGCCCCTCGACCAGGCCCTGCAGGCCTATGCTTTTGGCTGGTGCGAGAACATGACCCAGGCCGCCCTCAAAGGCGTCCCTCTGGGCCAAAGCGCAGGCCAGCGCATGCTGGCCCGGCTGGCCCGTGAGATCCCGCAGGCGGTTGCGACCGCCATGCGGCTGCAAGACGAGGACCGGCAGGCCTTCAGCCCGATGCTGGCCATCCTGTCGGCTCGCCACGAAACCCAATATTCACGCATTTTCCGATCATGACTTCTGCACTGCACCACATCCCCCACCGCACCCAAAAGTTGCCCCCCCTGCGCGTGGGCATTGGCGGGCCTGTGGGCTCCGGCAAAACCACACTGCTCGAAATGCTGTGCAAAAACATGCGCGAGCGCTGGGACCTGATCGCCATCACCAACGACATCTACACCAAGGAAGACCAGCGCTTGCTGACGGTGAGCGGCGCCCTGCCCGCAGAACGCATCATGGGCGTGGAAACCGGCGGTTGCCCGCACACGGCCATCCGCGAAGACGCCTCGATCAACCTCGAAGCGATTGACCGCATGCTGGAGAAGTTTCCCAACGCCGATGTGGTGTTCATCGAAAGCGGCGGCGACAACCTGGCCGCCACCTTCAGCCCCGAACTGAGCGACCTGACCATCTACGTGATCGACGTCGCAGCCGGCGAGAAGATTCCCCGCAAAGGCGGCCCGGGCATCACCAAGAGCGACCTGTTCGTGATCAACAAGACCGATCTGGCCCCCCATGTGGGTGCAGACCTGGGCGTGATGCGCACCGATACGGAGCGCATGCGCCCGAACCGCGAGACACGTCCTTGGGTGATGACCAACCTGAAAACCCTGGAAGGACTGGCCGAAGTGGTGGCCTTCATTGAAAAGCGGGGCATGCTGGGCAGCGCATGAGGAGGCCGGGCTTCAAGCCGTTACAATCCCACCCCATGGAAGCGTGGCAGAGTGGTCGATTGCACCGGTCTTGAAAACCGGCGACTCGCAAGGGTCCGTGAGTTCGAATCTCACCGCTTCCGCCAAGATTCCAATAAAAAAGCGCCTTCTGGGGGCTTTTTTGTTTTTACATACCCAAAAACATGCCCAAATGATATGCGCTTGGGCTGTGGGATCTTGTCGATTGAGCCGTGCGATCAGAGAAACAAACTCATGGCTGAACCAAGGCAAGTTCCGGGCTCGTTTGCAACACCTTTGAATGGTCCCCCCCCAGACCCCCTTCGTTTAGTCCACCTCTTGAGTGTTCCTATACGGCCTGCCACGGGGTCAACAGTTCAAGCTGCAATGGCCAATACCCGGGCAGTCAGGCTTACCCGCAGAAAACAATTAGCGTGCATCAATAATACGTAGCTGGTGAATCCGTATCGCCCCACCACCTTGTTTTACCCAAAAGGGTCTTTGCAGAAGATCGATTCTGGTTCCCAGGCGGTCGCAGGATTTAGTTGAACCTGACGATAGAGGGTATTGAGAAAGTCTCGGCGGCTTTCTATGGACTTCCCGGTCTGATTAATCAAAGTTTCACGCAAAGGGTGGTGACTTCCAATCAGGAACTCGTTTCTAGTATTCAACCGCTCAAGCAACGCAAGCGATGGGATACGGTCTAATTTCCCACCTGTGCCACGGTTGCACGGCTGGCAAGCGAGCACGAGGTTCCAGACTCCGTCAAGATTCACCTTGAAATACGACCTCTTCAATCTATCAGGGAAAAAGTGATCTACGTCGGTGTTCAGATCTTTCCCAAGTAAACATAGGGCAGCTCCGCAATAGAAACACCTGCCCTTCTGGTAGCCATTCAGTGCGCCCCGACTACTCGTGACATTACGCCTACGTTGCTCAGCGTCAAACGCGAAGATTTCTCCAAGCACGTGGTCGTGCTGCACCACAAGATGATTCGCCGAGATACCGATGTTCCATGCGGTCTCAACCAGTCTCCAACGTGAATCGACTTCTTGCGCGATGTTAACGATCTGTATGCCCTCGGCGAGCCTGGTGAACTCGTCGGTGATACGGATTCCCTTATTGCTCTTCCTCTCATCTACAAAAAATTTGTGCATTACTGAGGAGGAGCCGACGTTGTGAAATGCATCTATGACATTGTTGAAACCACCAACAACAGTAGCCTTCACTAGCGCATCAAGGTTTCTGTCTCCGTTGAAAGCATTGACTGCCTCTAAAAATTTCCCAGGATTGGTACCTTGCTTTGGTGAATGACTCATATGAGACGCAATCGCTTGACCGAAAACAGGTGCCAAGTCCTCCAGCTTCACCAGTTGCCCTGATTCGGGGCGAAGCTTGAGCAGCGATTCTGCGAGTGCGAATTTATAAGTGGCCGAGTTATCCCCATAAAGAACAATACCGCGCCAACAGTCTTCGACCGAAGGATCTTGCGGAATGAATTTGGCTAAGGCCATCACGCGCTCTCAACTTGCATCAGGACTGACACCCATTCGACCTCTCCTCGACAAAAGCTATCTGAGTCTCCCCACCTTTTGATCACTCTGAGACCATGTTGTTCGAAAATTTTCTCAAGCCTGTCTGACTGATCAGGAAGAAAAAGTCGACCATGCTGATCCCTGTCCTTATTTCCTACATCTAATCGTTTGCTTGGAACGGAATACAGTAAGCGACCAGGCTCTTTAAGGCAATTTCTAATGAATGCTGCCGATAGCTCCAATTGATCAGCGGGCAGATGCATGAGCACTGCTGAACACAGTACACCATCGAAACCACCGCCAAAGGGTATCTCGCTGTTAGGCAGTGTTCCGTGTGTAATGCGCCCACCAAGCTCTGGATGTAACTTCTGAGCGAGTTCGACAAATTCAGGTGTTCCGTCAATTCCGAAGCAGTCGTGCCCCAACGACGCAAGCGTAGCCAGATCCCGCCCAGAGCCGCATCCCACATCAAGAATCCTCGAACTTGGTATGAATGCATCTCCGAAACTATAAGACAGCTTGTTGACGATGGACTCGTACCTAGCTGCGACCGCATCTGCATTTTGGGCGTAGTACTTGAGGGTGTCTTGGTCCATGTCAAATTTGAGGATTAGGTTAAGTCGCTATAAGTTAAAGCGATGGGGCGATGAGTCAAGCCAGCACGAAAGCTCAGCCGTTTTACCCCTCCAGCTTTCCAGCGTTTCGCACGCCACCTTGGTTGAACAATATACTATTCAAATCATGAGTACCTTACAGGCACAGCTGGGCAGGCTGATCAAGCGCAAGGGGGAGCAAGACCCGCTAGTGCAGATGCTGCGCATCCAAATAGAAGCGCAAAAATCGGGGAAGACTTCTGAAGAACTTTACATGAACGGTGAAGATGAGCGCCCCTCATCCAATGCAAATCAACCGAACATTTCCGTTCTACCTTTCGAGGGGGCTAGGCTCGGGGGAGTTTTAGTCCAAGGAGAGTTATTGAAGTCCTATGAGCGGGTGTTACGCGGTCTGAAAACTAAAAGAAAAACCAAAAACTTTTATAAATGCTTAGGCGACCTATTTAACGCGATTGACGAGTCTTTGTTGAACGATGTGGGTGACCCCATCGGAAATGGCATGCCCATTCACTATCTTCAAATGCACATAAATCATCAAGGTATGGCTGATATGCTGGGCTTGGAAGAGGCTCAGCTCCAGAAATTTACTAAAAATGCCAAAGCTAATTTTGCTCGCTCAAGGATCACTTCACTTGAATCGGACTACGACGCAGATATCTGCCCAGGCTACTGGCTGCTTCCGGTCACATCAAACAGCGAAAGCAGGTTTTTCTTGGGCTACAGCGTTACCGGGTACAGCTTCAGCGGCATTGAGTGGCGCCAAGAAGGAGCCTTTTTGTCAAAAGCTGACTTCATTAAAAAAGTTTGCTGTGAATCGGAAATGCTTTTTGAAAATTGTCTCTGCATCAAGGGTGGTCCCTCAAGCATAGAAAAAATAGACGACCCTACTTTGCTTCGCCTTGTTTGGGGCGATTAGTGGTTACTAGCAAACAGTGAGTGTTATGTTTTAAAAGTAAAAAGAGGTTGAATGTGATCTTCAATAAACAAGCTTCAAAAGACTACAAAGCGCAACAAGCTAAGCGCAGGCTAGAGCGTTTGGGCGCTCTTGTAATCATTGCTCTAGTCTTTTATTTTGTCGGCACTGCTGAGGCTGTCTTAATAGGTGTGGCTATTGCCGTTTATGCCTTGTCCGAAATTGATGCCAACCTGAGCTACGCCAACTTCTTGAAAGAGCACGAGCTTGGACTTCACAACCTTGACGACTGACCATGATGAACAACGGTTCATCTATTCCGGGTCCAAAACCACCTGCGGCTGTTGTCGAAGGTGTGCGGATAGGTTCAACTCCATCGGTTGACCAAGCTGGCTCCACTGTCACAAGCTCCTTGAGTGAAGGCGCGCATGGAAAAATTGAAACTCCTCAAGATCGTTTAGAGGGCATCTTGAACAGGCCAACTTCAGAGATTGTTGATGAAGCCGGTGCAATCGTTTCTTGGGCAGTCGAGGACTCTAAAACTGTTGGAGGCCTGGGAGTTAACCTTCTTACAGTCTGTGCACTGGTTGCAGCCTCACCATGGAGTTGGATAGCTATGTTGCTGCTTGGGCCCGCAAGAGTTTGGGGGGTTTTCTACGCTGGGGTGCTAGCCGCAGCAAACTCCGCTTTAGGCTTGGCTTTTATCGTTTTACTTTTGTTGGTTTTTACTGTGGTAGCTCTTGTGGGGTGGGTCACTTATCGTGCCATTTTTTAGATTCAACCAACCCGCTTGAAGAGCCACAAATGCATGTGCCGATTTTTTTAATGTACCAACACCGCCCATCCTGCACGAAATTAGTACTTCGTCTTAAAGTATTCTTTTTCCGCAAGCTCAATGACATAAGAAGGCTTCACCGCCAAAGCTGAAGCCAACTTAAAAATGATAGTGATGGTTGGCTGATTGATGCCTCTTTCAATCAAGCTGACATAGTTGCGCTGAATTCCGGCCTCAAGCGCTAGCGCCTCTTGCGACAACCCACGCTCAGCCCTTAAAGCGCGCAGAACTTTGCCATAAGCTTCCCCAGGTTGTGTTTTAAGCTTGCCCAACATACTGGGCAAGGATGGCTTTTCAGACTAGACTTGTCTTCACAACATATTGTGAATTTTTTAATGCACCGCTCACTTTTAAAGCCAATTGGCGCGTTTATAGCTTTGGCAATGTCTGCAGGGGTTTGCTCTAGCAGAGAGGGCAAGTTAACAGCTACTGTGGCTGATGTTCAAGGCAAATGTCTACGGGACAACATGTGGACTCCTGTGGCTGGTCGGTACATTTATTGGCAAATTGACGGCCCTCAAATTGCTGGTCGATGGCATGAAAGCAATTTGATCGAACCTGAAAGAGCTTCTATGGAGGGCTTTCCTGGTGATTCAACCGCTCTGCGTCGCCCTTTCGCCTTCTCTATCAATCTCACTGCTATGAGCACAACACTCAGCAGCTTCGTAGACGCTTTCCCTGAATTAACATTCCGCGATGCGATGAGAAAAAAATTGAATAAGCCAAATTTGGTTGCAGCCACCATGGTTCATCGAGTGAAAGAGGCTGATCTATTCAGACTCAACTTAACCAACACTAAGAATCCATTTCGAAAGGACGATTGGGAGGGCGAGTACTACGTACCAACGCAGTATTCCGTGTGTGACTTAGACATCAAGTACTTGATGAATCGGGCTGAAGCAATTTTCGAAAAGCAACTGCTTGGTAAGACTCGCATTAAGTCGGATCAGACTATTCCGCTAAAGCAAGGTCAGCAAACATTTGCTGAAACATTACTGTCCAGATAAGGCTACCTCCAGCACCAAGGCGCCTTCTCCCAAGCTGTCTCTTTGACCGGAAGCGGTTGCGTTGTAGACCACATTACTTGAAGTCTTAGCGCCTGTCTTTTGCCCCTGATTTTTGGTGGCACCAACCTTCTGACATAGCCCATGCGAATAAGCTCGTGGAGGTACTTGTACGCCCAACTGTGGGACTTCCCGCAAAGCATCGCCAGCCTTCGCTGGCTTGGGTAGCAAATGCCGTGGACACTTGCATGTATGCCGATGGCACCCAACAGCAGTAGCAGTGGCTTGCGGGTGTTGATGCGGGAGTCAGTGATGGCTCGACTCGGTATCACAGCAAACTTGGTATGAGGTGGCTTGAGGCTAAGCTTGGACAGCTCCTCGACTTGCCTGCGGCGCGCTCTCCCCGTTGAAATCTCAGGAAAATTTTCTTGGGCTCCCCCATTACGCCCTGTAGGGGGTGGGGGGGGGATACCCGCTTTTTTGAGTGCGCGCTGCGCTTCGCCTGTCGGGTCTACCAGCTTTATTGTTGGCTTTTTTGGCAACTTGAATTCAATAGCCATTAAGCCCCCTTACTTGGCTTGACCGTAAGCAATAAGGAAGTGCTCCAGCAATTCCTGGCGGTGGTGCTGGGGTGTACCACATACGTCGGCTACCATCTGAGCTCTTGCCGCTGGGCTGTCGCCCCAGTAATCGCAGGCGCGCATCGCGGCTTCCAGCAGGGCAATATCTACTGAGTCAGTCGGACACTTTTCAGTCTGGCTAACGGCTAATGTGGCTACCTGGCTAACCATTTGTCTCGTGTGTGGTGCCCCTGGGTTCTTCGCACCAGTCAGATCAGCCCGATTAGCCGGATTAGCCGTTAGCCACGTCTCAATGGCAGCTTCGCGGATGGCGTCCATGTCAACTTTGAACATTGCGAATCTCCCAAGCAGAACCGCCGACCTTTCGGATGTAGGCGCGTTCTGCCAACTCTGACAGCAGACCTTCAATACCGGCAGCCTTGAGCCCACGAACGGGGCGTGGTGCAGATTGAAGAATGCGTGCTTGGCTCAGGATTGGGCCTTTATCGCTCAACCATTCCAGCAAGGTGACCAGTTGCTTTGCACGCTGCTCAGCCCGGCCTGCACCCGTCAGTCTGAGGTGCTCAGCCATGTAATACGCAGCGACCTCAATGCCGCCCTCCATCTCCTTCATCCTTATCTGGTCGAGGCCTTCCATCATCGAGATGACGCCAGCTATTCGTGCCGCATGCTCGGCTGCTTTGCTGGCAAATGGGCGAGCTAAGGCGAGTTCACCGGTGCTGCACTGCTCGCGTTCAATTTGGTTGTAAAACGCAATCCACATTGCACGTGCCTCTGCTGCCATTGGCAGATCCTGCGGCGTGAGCTCGTAACCGTCACCGTCCTCCCAACACTGCGGTTCGCATTGAAGCAAACTTTCAATTCGGTTGTGAAATCGGGCGACAGCAGCACTGGCGAGGGGATTACAGTCGCGATAAAGACGAGAGCCAGCTAAGCTCTCCGGCTGAGCGATAAGGCAGCGGGCCAGCAAACCTTGGCCCTGCGCAAGCGGATCAGCCAACAGCTTAGACAGGATTACTGGCTGCACCAGTACATGAAGGCAAACCCTGCGGCCCAGAAGTACGTTAAGTCCTTCACCAGCTCGCAGTGAGTCAAGAGCCTCGGCGCTCCAGGCTTTCAGATAAAAGCTCATGCCTGACATGCGGCGATCTTCTCTGAGACTATGGCCGCCCAGAATTTCGCCGCCCTCGGCTGAGAAGACCCCAACCATGCTTTGCGACTTCAGCAGCCGTGCGATTCCCTCGATCGTGGCGTTAGAAGTGGTCAACACCTTGGGCGCAGGTGCGGCAGTCTCAGATCCGTTGCGCTTGCATTCTTGGCTTTCAACCTGCCACTTCTGCACGGCTCGAAGATGATCACGGGCTTGCTGTTTTCGGCACTCGTTAATCGCATGGCAGGCGACTTCATCTGTGGAGCTTTTGCGGTCTCCTGAGGCCGCGCCTGTAACGATGAAAAGCGAGAGCGGTGAGCGCTGCCCGTGAGGCAGTAAGACGTTGGCTAATGGCGAACTGGCTAATGACGCGGCAGCGAGTACGCTACCACCGGCTAGCGCGTCAGGAGCCTGAACGTCTTGGGCGATGGCAGAGGCCGCTTCGCCAAGAATTTCGCCCAGTGCGTGGAACGGAAATGCTTGACCTCCTTTTACTGGTTTTTGTGCAAAAGGTTGAAGAGGAGGCCAACCGTTTTCCGGTTCGAAGTCATCTAGCAAAGCCGTCGTTTTATCGTATCCAAGAACATCCATCATTGGTAGGCCTCCACAAGCTTTGTGATGCGATTGGATGCGAGCAAAAGTCTCTCAAGATCCCTTTTGTTCAGTACAACGCCGCGTGCAACGTTGGCCGCAGCCACTGCAGCGATCAATGCTTCAACGCTCATTACTTCCATGGCTGCCCTCGGACTGAGTCCTGCGGGCCTGTGCTGTTTCTGCGGGGATTCGCTACCGGCCCACGCACACAGCTGCTTGGCGGCATCGATAAAGCCAATGCCATTAACTGCCATCTCGTAAGCCAGCACATCGCCGCCTCTGGCACCACAGGCCATGCAGACGAAGGCCCCGGTTGCCACCTTGATTCTCATGGAGTCGCGTCCACCGTGGAATCGGCACTCGGTTGTCTTCCAAGCGGCATTGCGGGGGCCTCGTAGAGTCAATCCCAGAGACTCGTAGTAGTCATGCGGGTCTGGAAGTTTTTCCCGTTCGAGCATCTCAAGTCCTCCGAGCGGTTGTGTCGAAGGTGGTCTTGGATTTCTCGAACTCCCAAGCCTCAATCTCATCAAGTCGCCAAGCGGTAACGCCTGCGCTCAGCTTAATTGGCTTTGGAAATTTCCCAAGACGCGCAAGGCGCCAGATGGAATTGGGTGAGAGTGGAAGCCTGCCTCGATAATTCGGACGAGTTGCCAGCTGTCCGATGCGAATGTATTTAGGGTCCATGAGTAACTCCAGTAGTCCCGCGCTGTGCGGTATGGAGTCACATGGTGCTTGTAAGGAAATCTCCAGCCTATTGTTTTACAGAGGCTTGGCCAGCAATAAATCAATGCGGTTTTCGGGGTGGGTCTCTTTTCCGCGCACAAGGTTTGTGATGTAGCGCTTGCGAGCGCCTGCCTCCTCTGGCGCGTACTTTTTGACCATCTGCACCCAGTCGCAGAAGTGAACATCCGTTTTGCGCTTCCGATTCGCTTTAATGTACTCCTGTCGAAGGCTTTGATCCGGGCCTTCGTTACCCCGTAAAAGCCCCGCCCAAGGCTGAGTGGTTGCCAACTGTTGGGCTGCGGCGGTCTGGCTTTCAACTCCACTGGCAAGGAGGCGGTCAATCTCGATCAGAAGAGCCGCCCAAGACCACGGTCCCCATTTACTTTTGGCGCCCTGCTTCTTGCGCTTCCGATGGTTTGGATGGTTTTCAGCGAGAGCGATGACCAAATGGAAGAGCCGGGTTTGTAAGTCAAGGTGCCCTGAGCGGTTCTGTGTCGGGATGTTGTACTCCTTGAGCAAGCGCCCGACAGTTGATATCGCTTTGGCAGCTTGAAGTTCTGCGTCAAGTAGCCGTAAAGCGTGTACCGGATCTTCCGCCTGGGGGTCTCTGCCTGGATCTTTTGTTGGCATGGTCACCCACCCCTAATCTTCACCACCAGGCCATCGGCACGCACTGCTTGATCGCAGTAGTTGGCCCATTCGTTCATCAACCGCCTGCGTTTCTCGAGAAGAGTCGATCGTTGGTAGGCATCTTTTGTCGCATCCCCAGTAGTGTGTCCAGACGCCGCCTTGCGTATTTCATCCGGGTAGTTGGTTTGCTCGGCCGCCCAGTCCCTGAATGTGCTCCTGAATCCATGGGGGACAGCCTCAACAGTTAACTCGCCTCTCTCGCGCATGCCCCTCATGAGCTGACTGAGAGCCATATCTGACAAGGCCTTGCCTGATGGGTTGGGGAACACCAAGTCACTACCGGCCATTCGAGGCAGAGCGGTAAGCAACGCAATGGCCTGTGGCGGCAGCGGAACTTTGTGCTCGCGCTTGGCTTTTGTGTGTTCCGCGGGGATTGTCCACAGGTTATTCAATAGATCAAACTCGCTCCAAGTAGCGATACGTACAGACCCGGATCGCACGGCGGTGATGACAAGAAACTCAAGTGCCCTCGCGCTGGTGCTAGTGTTGGTCCGCAGCTTGGTCATGAAATCACCAACCATCTCGTAAGGAACCGCCGGTTGGTGCTTGGTCTTCCTGAGTCCCCGCGTGGCGGGAAGCTGGGTGTCCAGGTACCCCTTCCAGGTGGCTGGGTTGGTTCCTGAGCGGTACTCATTCACCGTCGCGTAATCGAGAACAGTGCGGATTCGATCCAGTAGCCGCTTGGCGGTCTCGCCCTTCACATGCCAGAGCTTGCCCTCTGTGCCATTGCGATGCCTGGTGTGCTGAAGCAGTATGTCCAGCACGTGGCGCATTGAAATGTCTGCGACCAGCAGCTTGCCGATGAGTGGGTACGCGTAAGCCTCCAGGGTCGACGCCCATTGCTTACGGTGCTTGTCGTTGGTGTAGTCGGATGCGTGGGCCTCCATGTATGCCTCAGCGCAATCCCGGAAGGTCTTGTTTCTAGAAGCCGCAGCGAGCAAGGCGGAGCGTTGAGCTCTCTTGCGAGCAATCAGATTGACGCCCCCTTTGGCCTCCAGCGCCAGCTTTCTGGCCTGCTCACGAGCCTCGGCCAAGCTAACTTGTGGGTAAGAGCCCAGCCCAATTGGCTGTCGATGTCCCGCAATGCGCAGCCTCAGAATCCACGAGCGGGATAGCTGTGCTCCCTCTTTTGCAGGCGGGCGGATCTGCAGAAGCAGGCCAGCGACGCCTCCGACGGCATGCCACCCGGGCGCGGTTAGCCGCTTTACCTCCAGTGCCGAGAGTTCTTTTGCAATTTTTGGCATACCAATATACATACCCAAGAATTTAGGATTACATGGTACGCATTGGTCTTAGTTAGCGCAAGTGAAGATCACTCTCAGAACGAGAACCCCCATATAAGTGTCCGCATTGGTACCAGTTGATACATCACCTAAGCGGACACCGCTTCCGCCAAGAAACAACCCTAAGTAATTGATTTACTTAGGGTTTTTTGTTTTGTATTCAGTCAAAGATACACTGAAAGATACACTATTTTATGTGTTTAGCTGCTTAAAAAATAGGCAAATGATTGAGCTTAACACGTCAAAAGACAAAGGACAATTGTTGCGTTGGGACGCTTTTCTCATTGTGCTGCATCTCAGCACTAGGACTTACGAAAAGCCCCTTAGAGCGACTTTCTTGCGTTCATGATGTCTGCGCATGAATGATGTGATTGGTCGCTCTACGTTGGGTATGACGAACTGTGGGGGCTGCGCTAGCTATAGATAAACGTATGTTCAGCTAGCGCTGGGTCCACGACTCGCCACCAGCAAGTTCACCCAATGTTCACTGACTCGCAATTCTGCAAATTAAATGAAGTTTTCAACCGTTGATAATGGAATAATATTATTATTTTCGAGCCACAAGAATTCCAAATCTTGTTTGAGAAACAATATCATTATCGAAGCGTGAGTCTTCTCGATTTTTAAAAAGATTAGCCTTATCGTAATCTGTATCAAGTGCCTCAATATCTTGATTTGAATTTCTAGCTAAATTTAAGTTTTCACTTGTTCGGATGTGCTCACTAAATGCATCAAATACTTCATTAGTCTTTATGTTTACCCAATGACCATTTTCAACTTTATAAAAATAAGATGATGAAATCAGCTTCCCCTTTTCGTCGTAAGTCCTTGAACTTAATCCTTCTAAATAATTATCAAAATATTTTTTTATTTCTTCTTGGATAATTTGTCTCATGCCAAACATTTATAACTCCTCGATAAGTTTACCATTGAGAACTGGAAACCCAAACCCATGAATATCACTCTGAAGTTCACGCTCATACTTTCTTACTACAGCATTGGAATCTTCAGACTGAACTACCAAATATCTATAAGTCAATCGTGATTGGATGAATTCTTTTGTGAGTCTATCAAGGTAACCTTTCTTTGGCGTGTAGTCTTGTCCTACAAGCTGTGGAATCACATAGAAATCTTGGATGTAGATGCAGAACTGATCGCCACTTCGTCTTCCTTGGCTGTGCTGAATGATGCGTGAGCGTGGGTTTCTGTCTTTGACAGCACTTCCAGAAAGTCCACCAATCCCTACGTAGATGAAGGCAGTCCTGTCTAAAAAGACGGTGTAGATGATTGAACCCCATGATGGAATTTCATTGACGTTTCGAGTTGTGAATTGTCTCAACTCAACTTCGTTAGAAAAGAGCTTCTCTAGTTCAGATTTCATGGTGCTATTGTCCATAAAAATTCTTGAAAACAATCATGAAATCAGAGGTTGATCAACATTTAATTCAAATCCTTAATTTTGAATACTTGTTAATATGCCATTTCTAAAGTACAAGTAGTTTCGACCACCATATACCCATTGCTCTCTCACACCACTTGCGTTGGTGGTTTTATTAACTGACTCTGGCTTGCCCCAATTTGACTTTAATACCTCTGCTTTTGTCATTCCTACCCTTACTCCACCTTTTGCTTTATGAGCTGCTTCTGCTTGTGCCTTTCTTTTTTTCCATTCTGCAAGTGCCGCATTGGGATTTTCTTTAAAAAAGTATTCACTAAAGTCATAGTACTGACTCCCATCAAATACATCATCTAATACATCTTTATTGTGCTGCCACATAGATACATTTATATACGCCTGCTTTCCATCTTCAAACTGCACTTTTAGACTAGGCATCTTAGGATGCGCTAACTCCCACCCAATAACTGTAAATTTCAAGTCCTCTGTTACAACGAAATCATTTCCCCAGCCATTCCATACTACTTCTCTAAACTTTTTTCTTAGAATAGCATTGGGATTTGCTTTTATCCAATATTCTTTACCAACTTGTTCATCTAATTTTTTATAGTCAAGCTCTACAGGCTTGTTTGCACTTTGATACTGCGCCATAGCAACACAGCTTAGGAAGAGGCTTGTAACAAAAAATAAAATTATGCGCTTCATTTTATCTTTCTTTAATTATGATTTATTTTTTACAAATAAAATTATAAAGAGACAAAGCCAACTTGCTCTTATCTACCTTTTCCCAATTAGTCTTAATTTCTACGTTCATTATCACTAAGCCTCTTGCATCTTCATCATCGTAGGATATAACTTCACGAACTGTATTTTCACGTGTTCTACAATTAACTGTTATTAAAAATTTGTAACTTAGACTCCCACTACTATCTCTTTTGCTTAGGTTCATCTTCTTCCAAAAGGTTACAGAGTTGCCATTTTTCTTAATCGAATTTATGTCAACAAAATAATTGTTATCTGATTGTTTGTCTACGAAAACCCAATTCTCTTTATCAGAAGCAATTGAAAAATTTAAGAATCCAGCAAGTAGGGCAATGGATACGAATTTAAGAAAATCTTTCATAAAAATTTTTAATAGTGTGACATCCAAAGCTCATTCTCGATGGCAATCAAAACTGTCTGTTTAGATTATTAATCTTACATATTCCAGTACCCTTAGCACTTCCACCACCAAGCAATCTATTATTCAAATAACGTTGAAAGCCAGATGTTTCATAATTGAAAGCACCAGTTAATGTGCTAAGACTAATATTTAAGCCTTTAAATGAAAAGTTTATTGAGCTAGATACTTCTGTCGCTGATACTGCCTCTCCACTGACGATTAAATTCTTCAGTGTTCCATCGCTGTTTCTTTCAACTACGATATCACCAAACCAAGCGTCAGCAGCACAGCTAAGAGTTGTTGCAGTTGGTTTTTTAGGCTCTTCAGCTTTTTGTGTTTGTGGTGGTCTAGTTTGTCCAATCGATTTTAAAACGTCGAAAGGTATCACTCTAACTGCATCAGAATTCGATATTTTAATTTTTACCAAATCACCTTCTCTATGCCAACATCCTCTTAATGTTTCATTTGTATTTGCAAGTGTCGCATTCCATCCAACTACATCACAGTTTCTGTCAATAATGGTTGCAAGAACACTTGTTTCACCACTACTTGGCACAACAGCCATCATTACAGTATGTTGAGCGTGTAAAGCTGTCATAAAAACAGAGTTTATGAAAATAAATGCTAGTGTTTTTTTAAATTTCACCTTATACCTCTTTGATTTATTCATTCTATTTTATGTATACAACTAAGCAAAAGCAAGCTAGCAAGTCCTACAAGCTGCCAAATACTTGCAAGCAAGGCTGCGCTGTTGGTAGCGCCAAAACCAGCTTGATACTGCTTCATTGCATCCAATTAAATTAATTTGAAATATTCCATTTAACATTGGGTGTGTATTCTTTATAAGAAATTGGAGCGCATACATATTTTGCACGAGTATGAACTTCATATAATTTTCGGAATTCATCGCAAAAAGCCATTGCGATTTTACCATCAGGGTCATTTGAATTTACAAATGATGTCATGCTATTACCAGACTCTACTCTATCCCTATATAAGGTAACAGGGATACTTTCATTCTTTTTCGCAGACTGAACACTTGTAGATTTAAAATTTTGTGCATGACATAAGCTCGAAAATATGATGAGAAAAAATACATAAAAAAATTTTCGCATAAAGCTCATCCTTTAATCACATCAATTTTTTATTTTATGTATACAAGTGACCAAAAGCAAGCTAGTAAGCCCTGTAAGCGCACTTGACGCAGCGCCTTTAACGAAGCGAACTTGGCGTGAGGTTGTGCACATGAGATCAGAAAAGCGGACCAGATATCTCGACTGACTCCCATGCAAACGTGGGATTCAGTTGGACACGTTGATAGGTAGTACTCAAGAAGTTGGCTCGCTCAGCGGTGGTCGAGCCAGTCTGATTGATCAAAGTTTCACGCAACGGATGATGGCTTCCGATGAAGAACTCGTTGCGGTTATGAAGCCTAGCCAAGAGTCGTGCAGAGGGAATACGGTCGAATTTCCCTTTCGCACCTCTATTGCAAGTGTTGCATGACAAAACCAGATTCCAAATGCCATCGACATTGATGCCAGTGTTTTGCTGTTTGAGCTTATGCGGGAAAAAGTGATCGACATCCACGTTCATGCCCTCACCCATCAGCGTCAAGTCTGCGAAGCAGTAAAAGCATTTGCCCTTCTGATAGCCATTCAGTGCGCTTCGGCTGCTGGTTACAGTCTTGCGTCTAAGGCTTTTGTCGAAGGTAAAGATTTCACCTGCATCATGATCGTGCTGAACGTTGAGCAAGTTTGTAGCGATGCCCAAGTTCCATGCTGTTTCAACCAATCGCCACCGAGCTTCCACCTCTTGACCTAAGTTCGTAGCTTGCACACCTTCTGCAAGCATTGCGAACTCATCTGTGATTCTGATGCCCTTGTTCTCTTTTCGCTCATCCACGTAGAAGCTGTGAGCTACGGGAGTCGCGCCTACGATGTGAAAAGCGTCAATAACGTTTGCAAAGCCATGAGCGACAGTCGTGTCGGTCAGCTTGTCTACGTCACGATCGATATTGAAATTCAAACATGCCTGAATGAACTTGCCATCTCTAGTGGTGATCTGCTTGGGAGCTTCGATCAAATGCCTGGCGACATGCTTGGCAAAGACTGGGGCTAAGTCTTCCAATTTCACAAGCTGCTCAGACTGAGGACTTAACTCAAGCAGTGCTGACGCAAGAGCAAATTTATAGCTTGCCGTGTTTCGTCCATAGAGCACGACACCCCGCCAGCAGTCTTCAACCGTGGGTGTGCTTGGGATGAAAGGGACAGAATCCATTGCAAGTTCAGTTTTTCAGTTCCAGAAGAACCGATTCCCACTCAACGCTGTCACGCCCCATGCTGTCAGCATTTCCCCATTTGGAGATGCATTCAAAGCCTAGACCCTCGAAGATGCCTTGAAGTCGTCCTGACTGATCGGGAATGAAAAGTCTGCCGTTCGCATCACGGTTCTCAGAGACAACATCCAATCGCTTGCTAGGCACGGAGTAGAGCAAGCGTCCACCAATCTTCAAGCAATTCTTGATGCTCGATGCAGCAAGATGTAACTGATCGACATCAATGTGCATGAGCACTGCTGAACAAAGCACACCATCAAATTCACCACCGAACGGAGGCGTCATATCTGGAAGACCACCTTGGACTATGCGATTAGATAACTCTGGGTGCACTCGCTGAGCAATTTCAACGAACTCACGTGTTGGGTCAATCCCGAAGCACTGATGTCCGAGCTTTTGTAGAACTGCCAGATCACGCCCTGACCCACAGCCGATATCTAACATCTTTGAATTTGGCTTGTAGGCAACCAAGAAGTGCTCAGACAAGCTACTGACAACAGCCTCATACCTATCAGCCACTTGCTTTGCATTCTGTGAGTAATAGTTGACGGTGTTGTGGTCCATGTCTCTTCAGGGGTCATTAGGTGTCTAGCAATGTAGTCTAAAGAGGCAAGAGTTGATGTGATTTCAAAGGATATGTCATCGCATGTGCCCCATTTGTTGTTCAAGTACGCATGGGCTTCAGCCGCACAGCTTAGTGGGTACATTCAGACGTTGAATGTGTGCACGTTGTTTGCTAAGGCGCTGCGTTGTTCAGATTAGACCCTTTAAAGACTACGTAAGAAATACGAAACGAACGAGTTCTTGCGTTAAGAGGTTGATGTCCATACACTGAGCATATCGATGGAAAATTAGGGACTAATGATCGAACGGCGCTACAGCAAGTTGACGACAACCATGACAACTATGGCAGCTGAGCGATTGGCTTGATATGTAGTAAAACAAACCAAATCCACATTCGACACGTATAAGCAAATCTGCCTTGTGCAAAGCTGGTGGATTGATGTATAGGTTTTAGTCAATCACTCCCATGCGTAGAATAAAAATAAATCCAAATTTAGTAACCGATGAATTAGCTAGATATGCTAGTTGTGCTGGAGAAAGCATGTCGAACTTCGAAATCAATCATCTGGGTAATTTGAAATGAATCTTGTTGAGGAACTATTTGCATCGCTCAAAAATGAGCAAAATAAAGAATTAATCTTGCCTGATGCACTAACATTTCCCGCACTTGACCTTGAAAGGTTTGAACTGGATATCAAATTAGAAGAGCAAGCTCAAGTAAATGGAGAAAAGGACTTTCCAACGACGGAATCAAAAGAATTCGATTATACGCAACAACAAATTATAGAATATACGCTACGCACAATAAGACCATTTCAAGCATCATATACCGAAGCTATAGCTGCTTACAACGCACGACTTGCTTCATTAGATCCGTTGGGCTTTGATGCAAGAATAAGAGGTCTTGCAGCAAAAAAGAAAGCTGATCTAAAAATGATAGCTTCGCAAGTAAGTGGTGAGATATATCTTCAAGAAAACTATTTGAAAGAGCGAGAAGAAGAATATAGAAAATTTAAAGAGAAGCATGGTAATCCTGCAGATCCAACATCAATAATGACAATTCAAGCAAAAATTTTAATTATCTTTTTGCTTGTGATGCTTGAAGGCAGTTTAAATAGCTTCTTTTTGGGCGATTACATGCGCGGAGGACTCTTAGAGGGTATGGCATATGCAATAGCTATACCACTTCTTTCAATCGTATTTTTTGGCTCAATGGCTGGTATTAGTTTGAGAAAGTTGACTTATGCAACGCCTGTAAAAAAAGTGATATTCTTGCTAGCCATAATTATTTCAACCGCTGGTTCATTGGCGTTAACATTAATGCTTGCCGCCATGCGAATTTCTGGGGAGGCTAGTGATGAATATGAGAAAATATTTATGGAAGTTTGGTTGAGTCTATTGAAATTCGATCCAATATACTCAATTAATTTATCCGCAATATTATTGGTATCATTAGGATTTGCTTTTTATATAATAGCAATGTTTGATATCAAATCAATGGATCATCCGATTCCTGGATTTTTAGATTCTTACAAAACCAGAGAAAAAGCACATCAAGATTATAGTAAAAAAATGGAAGACTCAAACAGAAGGCTATCTGAAGTAGCTAATGCATCAGATGAAATTTCGATGGCTTTCCATAGGTTGCAGACATGGCAAATGGAGTATCAAAATATCATTATAAACAGACGACAATTGGCTGATAAATTTGGAGCTTACATTAAATTAATCGAAGCTCAAGTTAATAACTTAATATCGAAATATAGACAGATAAACGTACAACACAGGAAAACACCTGCACCACTTTATTTCGGATCAAAATGGGTTTATCCAGAAATGGTGATGGAGCCTACTGAAAGCTCCGAATTGATAAAAGATTTTCAAAGCAAAATGCAAAAAGTATATGAAAATATAGATAATATACAAAAAGAACTTGAGCATGAAGTTAAGGATCTTGCTGGAGTTATTGCGCCAGTACGTAAAGCCTTGGGGAAACCATGAAAAAAATAATACATATTCTTATAATTCTTGTTGGATTATCAACTCAGGCGTATGGACAAACAATATGTAAAAATTCATCTGCATATGTTTCAATCTTGATCGATTTGTCAGAGCCACTTGATCAACCGACATCTATTGCTTATACGACTTTATCTGGAAAAATTATTAATTCGTTGCCAAGTGGTGGAGTGTTGAACATATATGTGATGAAAAGTAATGCAGAAGAAGTTGATAGAAAATCAGATTTTGAGTTTTGCGTGCCTGATTTTAATGGAATGAAAGGTGAAAAATATCGTGAACGAGCTAAGAAAAAATTTGAAAATGAAGTGTTTCCAGTAATGGAAAAACTCGGAGTTACGGTGACTGCCGCAAAAAAATCACCGATATTGGAAAATATTTTTAAGATAAGTCATAGAACATTTCTTAAGGCTCCTCCAAGTGAAAACAATACAATGATAGTAATATCTGATTTTGTCCAGTTTTCCGAATTGGCGAATTTCTATAAAGAGATTCCTAGTTATCAGACTTTTATTGACAATCGACAATTAAGCTCCTGGTTGCCTAAAATTAGAAATGTTAAAATGCATTTAATAATGATCAATAATACAAGTTCGTCAAGATTGGATTCTAAAAAGATTCGATCATTTTGGCTTGATTATGCAAGGAATAATTTTAAGCAATGTGGATTTTCTGGAATTAACGAAGCTTCAGTGAGTTTTCAAAATGAGTGTTGAAAGAAACGACGTATATCAAGCAATGTGGTGGCTTGAACATCAAAGAATCTTCTTCTTTGGTGCTTTTATCATTGGTGCAATATTAATATTGACACTTAAATTTTTCGATATTAGTAGTGGAATAATATCTGCGTTAGCTGTTGCACTGATGCTTATCTATGCCGCGACTGGTGTAAGAAATAAATTAAAGGTAAGGCTGGATGTATTGGGTGATAATTTATATTACCTAGGATTCTTATATACCCTTGTTAGTCTTTCTTATTCTCTGTATACGCTTGGAAAAGGAACAGCAGATATTAATGATCTGTTAGAAAATTTCGGACTCGCTATCATGACGACTTTAGCTGGTCTTGCATTGAGAGTATTTTTTAATCAACCAAAAGCTGATATATTTGAATATGAAAATACAATTCGTTTAAGTCTAACGGAAGCAACAGCTAATTTTGTAGCTGAAGCATCTAAAATCGGAACAGATATTTCGACGTTGAGAACTGTTTTAAGTCAGGTAGTTCAAGAAACTCAAGAGGCTCAGCGTATTTCAAATAATGCACTTTCTGAAGCAGTAAACGATCAAATTGGATTACTTGATAAAACTTCAAATAAAAATCAAGAAAATATACAAAATTTACTTGCAAAAATGGAGAGTGTCCAGAATAATTTTACTCAAAATTTCGAGCTCAATACTTCAGCAATGAAAAAAGTAATGACGAGTTCAATGAGAAATATAGAAAAAGGGGCTGAAAATTTCACGGCTAATTTTGAAAATATGGCTGGACCTATTAATGATTTGGGCGACTCAATAAATTCAATGGTCACCTTAATGCAATCATGGGATGCTGCAGTACAAAGATTATTAACGACTGATACTTTGATTCAAGAGAAAATACAGAAATCGAGCGAAAATTTAAATGCAGCGCAATCTAATTTTATTACTATCGTAGAGGATTTGCCAAAAGTCATTAATAAGGCTATTGACAATATTGATAACGTGTTCGATGGCTTAAAGCAAAGAACCCTAATCAGTGAGACAGAAGTCGAACATAATCGAACTCAACTTAACGCCTCTATAGCTAAGATTGTTGGCGAAATCGAAAAATTAGCAGAACAGATAGATCAACAGAGAAGTAAATTTAATTTTGAACTAAAAGGAAATTTAACAACAGGTTCTAAAGATGAATGAACAAAGCAATTATAAAAGGGAAGAACTTGGATATAGAAAGGGTGTATTACTCGGTCTTACTGTTGCAGAAATTATTTTATTAATTCTTTTTGCTCTACTGTTAGCACTATGGGCGCAGCTTTCAATTTTGAAATCCGATTCTGAAAGAGCCAAAGCTATCATTAACAGATTCTCCGATGTAATCAAACGTGCGGATAACAAATCAGATGCAGAGTTGGCTAAGGATATCGAAAAGATATTGCAACTAGAAATTGACTATTCGGCTAAATTGGCTGAAGAACTTGATCGTTACAAGGAAAATCTTTTACCTGATGATGTATTTGAATTGATTAAATCATTAAAGTTGAATCTAAATAAATTAGAAGACAGAGAGAAGTTGCGTAATCTCATCAAGATCTCGACCGAATTTTCATCTACAAGTAATAATTCGATTCAACAACTGGCTGAGCAATGTCAAGTTGGTGGTATGGTGACCAAGCGTTTGAAAGGCGTAGAACCTGAGAGATTATTTACAGATTTAGATCATTGGAAAAATGTCGCAGCTAGCTGCGGCAAGAGTAATGTCTTGCCATCATGTTATCAACTTAACGGAAAGGATGTTTTTATTTTTGAAGTACGCTTAAATGATAAAGGCATATTAATTAAGAAAACTGTTCCATCTGAATTGGAAGAAACTTTTGCAAAGCATTTTGAAGTACAGCCTGTGTACGATGTCACACTAAACCAAAGTGACTTTCGTGCTCAAACTCTGCCATTTGTAAAACACGGACGTGACAAGGAATGTCGATTCAATGTTAATGCATATGATGACACAGGTGTTGACAAAAAATATTTTCAACAAGTTGAAAAACTCTTAGACTCAGTTTTTAGAAAAAGGAAACATTGGTGATTTTAAACAAATTATTTCTGTTTGTAGTTGGATCAACTTTATCTTTCAATTTATTAGCCTTGACCGGCAAAGTTGTTTCTATTTCTGATGGAGATACAATATCGATAATCGACTCAGGTAATGTTCGGCATAATATTAGACTGGCTGGAATTGATGCTCCTGAAAAAAGTCAGAAATATGGATCTGCTTCAAAAGATAATCTTTCTAAACTAGTTTATATGCGTACTGTTTATATTGAGGATAAAAAGCGTGATAAATATGGAAGGATCGTTGGTAAAGTAATTCTTGATGATCTAGACGTATGTCTTAGTCAGATATCCTCAGGTTTGGCTTGGCATTATGTCAAATACGCTAATGAACAATCTACCAAAGATAGGCAAGCTTACTCTCAAGCCGAAATAAACGCGAGAAAAAAAATGATTGGTTTGTGGGGCGATCCATCACCCACTCCACCTTGGGACTTCCGTAATAAAATAAAATAATCACTTTTAATGGTGTATTATTGTTATTAAAATACCATTTATATAATATGCAATTACATTTAATCCACCTAGTAGTTCACCAATTATCTAGCTAGCGCTGGGTCCAAGACTTGCCCTCATCAAGTCTTGCTGTGCTTTAGCGATCTGCTGACGAGCCTTCATCGCCTTTGCTTGATCTTTGTACTGTTTCGCCTTATCGCTAAGTGACTTCACTTGAAGTTCTTGGGGGCTTAGCGTCTTCGTGACCTCTGTCACTTTTTCGTCTTCGTTTATTTCTTGATTGATGTTCAAGACATTTCCATCACCAAACGTGCGTGTAAGCATTGCTTTGGCATTCTGAAATGTATCTGCTGTGATGATGGTTCGTGCTGTCATGCTCGAATCACGCAAGACGACACGTACTGTCGCAATATAGGTATTGAGTTTTGATGTGAATTCATTGATCTTCATGTGTCTATTTATCAGGAGAAATCATGACGACACAGAAAGAACTATTGACAGACCTACAGTTTGAAATCGCCGAGCTCAAATTGATGGTGTTGAGAATTCATGGATATGTAGTTGAAATGCAAGAAAGGGAGCACAACCGCATGCAGACTGAAGCTGACAGACTAAGCAAGCCTGCAACATTGACCGTCAACGAAGATCACGAGTGCATGGAATACGACAAGTCAAGCATTCACCTAGATCGTAGAGAAAGAATGCTCATCAATAGCGGTGTGAATTTTTGTATTCGCGGAGAAGACTTATATGAAGAAGGTGATGATTTTAAAATGCTGATGATCTGGGAGTTCAACAACCCAAACGAAGTGCAGTTGATTGCAAATGCCGTTTGTATTGGCAAAGATGGAAAAGAAGACGATTACTTTCGGGAATGCGTTTACGAAGGAAAAATTCATCCGCATATGCTGAAAGAAGACAGTTGAGTGTCCATCGATGGACACTCAACATTAGCATGGTCACTTAGCAAATCTAGCTTTAACACTGTCAGCTGCCATTTCTATCTGACCATCTAGAGATCCATCGAGCACTGCCTCTTGTAGCTTGAGCAAGACCGCGATCAACTCATCGCCGTTTGACACCTCGACTGCGTTCTTCCCTTTCGTAATATCAATTAACTTATTTCCATAGAAAATTTGAACGACTACCTTCTTTGTCTCTGAGTTGGTGAACCACCATGTCCTCGTGCGCTTCGCCACCTCAATCAGAGAAGTTTCTCCACTGACTGCATCAGTGATCTTCTTCATGCGCTTGACCGTGAACTGTTCACCTCGACTCAGTGCCTTCGCCATCTCGATCTGAATTTTCAGCTTGTCATTGAGTTTTGAGCGTCGGAACTGTTTGGGATCGACAGTGTTCTGACGCTTCGCATTGACCAACTTCAGACTAGCAAGTGCTTGACCCATATGATTTCTCCTTTATGTGTTGATGAGTGAAGACAAGCCTATTGCCTCGTTCATTTGATTCCTAGCCTCACACATTGCGTTTAGATCGGAATTCATGACATTTCGGTGTATTTGTTGATGAATTCAGTTCGGTCCGATGACGACACAAAGGAATTGAATTCAATTCGAGATCAATGGGGGTGGGATCTTGTTCTATATGGAACAAGTGCTCTTTGACACATCTATTTCTATTAGCGTGTGACTTTTTTATTTCTGTGGGACTTTTCTAGATAAATAGATGTGTGACTTTTATAGGAGACATCACATGCTAAAAATTCAACTAGATCCCATCGTCCTACAGACGCTACAAACCCAATTCCCCAAGAAGAATTCAGCCAAACGAGCCCTTGATAAATACGTATCGCTACTGACAGAGCAAATGACTCAGTCAGTGATGCATGGGCGCAGTGCTTGGATGAACTCGAATGATCTGTACTCGATCTCACTTCACAAGCAACGCAATCGAGGTGGTCAGATAGGGCAACACAAGATACGTCTTCAGAATTGGCTCGAAGACAACGATCTCGAGCTTTTCAGTGTCAGTTTGCTTGGTACGAACATGAGCAAAAGACTTAGTGTGGTCAAGCTGACTGATCTCGCAAAAATCACGAACATAGTGACTGTGTTCAAGACACCAAATGAAATCGAGACAGAAAATTTGCGACTACTACTAGACGATCAATCCATCACCAACGAAGAATTCTTCAAGAAACAGTACCCCGAAATCACTTCATTGAAAGACATGGAGGCGAATGACATGTTCGATGTTGTTCCCATCGACATGAAGTCACTTCGCAACTACTTGCATTGGGTTCAGCATGACTCAAGTCTGATCGAGGCAAAGAAGAAATTGCAGATCATCACGCAAGCAGACTCGATTCTCAGAATCGCACAGCAGACGAATGGCTTTTACTTACAACGCAAGAAGTCGAGCGACTTTGGTCGCATGTACTACAGTGGAACGAGCGTTCAAAACGTCAACAAGGAGCTACGTCGAGCGATGCTTGGGCATTGTTGGGAGTACGACATTCGTAGCTCAGTCTTCGCATGGAAGATGGGTCATGCACGTGAGTGCTATGAGACGTTGAAGACATCTGAGACCTTCAGTCAGTGTTTCTCGCAGACATTACTGTTCCTAGAAGACAAAAAAGACTTCATGGCTGCTGTACGCTATTACACGTTCAAAGAAAATTCGAACGTGCCACGTGACCTACAAGACAAATTGCTTAAGCAAGCAGTCACGGCAATTAGCTTCGGTGCTCGCCGTGGGAATAAGGGATGGAAGACAGCAGATGGCAATTGGTCAAACCCCGCGCTCGTTGAAATTTTCAGAAACAACGAAGAGCGTGAACGTTTCATGAACTGCCCCATGATCAAGAAGTTCATAACTGAGCAGAACAAGCTAGACAAGTTCATCTATCAGATATGTCGGGAAGCAAATCCACCATTCATGACACTTCCCGAAGTCAGAACGCAGTGTGGTGTTTTGTCGAAGGCAAAGGTGATTGCGTATCTGTATCAACACTTCGAGACACAAGTTATGGACGTGGTAGCTGAAGAGATCAAGAAACGTGGTCGCAAGGTCTTGGCTCGAATTCACGATGCAATCATCATTGACAAGCGTCTAGGCGTAGACAACAAGTTCGAAATCGAAGAAGCTATGCGTGATGCCACGTCAAATCCATATTGGCATCTGACGCATAAAGAACTTCAACCCTTCGAGCGTCCGTACAGCCTAGATCGTGCAGATATCGAAGCCTATCAAGAACGCATCAAGGAAGAGAGTGCGATAGCAATAGAGAAAAAGTCAAAAGGAATGCTGAGATCGTTTTTTGAGTGGGTCGGCTGATAGCTACGTTTTATGCCTTAGGTCTCATTGATGCAGCACTAAACTGAGAGAGTTAAATTTAATTAACTATTTTTCTAATAGTGTTTTGAATGATGTGAATATATATATGTTTAGAAAATTTTTTGATTTCTTTAAATCAAACAGACAAATAGATGCTAGAGAGAAAACTGAAAATTTATCCTTTAAATATCCATCTCATCAATGTGGTTCTTCAATTTTGCTTTGTGGACCGACATACGGTGACATAAAGTATTATGGTAGCTTTCTTGTAGATGCAAGGAAGTTATCGAGTTGGACATTTGAGCACAGCAAAGCTGTATGGTCATCAAACAAAGATGAACAGAAAGCTAGAGAGCTTCTTCCTTTGTGGTTGTCTATTGGCAACAACGAAAGAGAGTCGCATGTGTCACTACTTGATTTGCCAATGCGTCATGTCTTGGTACCATATTTGTATGACTTCTATCTAAAGGGATGGGTGACGATTTACTGTCATGAATGTCATCTTCATTACAACGAATTGATAGACAACAAGTACGATCATGAACAGCGTGGGGATACCAACAAATGGGTTGAAGAGTGGCTTTGTCCTAACGGACATGTTATTCATCACGAACACGCAGAGCTAAGATGGATTACAAAGAAGTGACTTTACGCATGAATCTATCTTTGGCTATTTCTCTTGTAGTGGCAATGCTTGTCAACTTGCAATTGTTCAGTCATGCTGATGTACTGCGAGGTCATCTAGTAGGGTTGGCGGATAGAGATACGATCATAGTCTTGGATGAGAAGAAGCAACGATATGTCGTCAGACTCATGGGCATAGATGCTCCCGAAAAAGCACAAGCATTTGGACAGAAGGCGAAGCAATGATTGTCTGACCTAGTCTTTAACAGAAATGTATCTGTCACTTGGTTCAAGAAAGATCGCTATGGGCGCACGATTGGGCAAGTATATGTAGGTGCCACGGATCTTTGTCTTGAGCAGATCAAGCGTGGACTAGCTTGGCACTACAAGCAATACTAGCGTGAGCAATCAGTAGAAGACGGAAAACGCTATGCAGATGCTGAAAGTGAAGCTTGAAACTCTATAAATAGTTGTTGCATGACGAATCTCCATTAGAACTATCTAAGTTCAGAAGAGATTTTTATATAAATGGTTTTAAAATAATGAAGGAAGACACATGAGTCCAATTGAAGCAGAATTATTTGATGAAGGGGGAAATGCCAATTCTGCCTTAATGATAATTGGTTGGTTTTTTGCGGTATTACTATTGAATATTATTTTTAAAAAATTTAAATTTTCGAAAAAAACATGTATAAGAATATGGGCTTGTGTAAATTTCGCTCCATTAGCATGGATTTTAACCTTGCCTAATGTACAATTTCTTGCTATAATTGGAATTGGAGCTGTACTGTTCTTTTCTTTTATGATCGGAAAGTCTGTATTTGAGGAAAATAATAACCATTGAAATATCAACGGTAAAGATTTTTTAGTACGGCATCCACGATAAATTGTTGCACTGATTGCTTTTAGTAGAAAATCCAACAACTTCTGAACAAGATCTAAAACAGGAAATTTTATCCAGATTGACGGGACACTTGGCTACACACAAATTATAATTTCTCACATCCATTGCGTGTTGATTATATGCTGATATGAGCCCATCAACCTCCAACAGTCTCGTTCTAGGTAGTAAGTAATTTTGAATTCTCTTTAAATTTATTTCAAACTTAAATAAATCATTCTTCAAAGAATTTTTCAAATCATCGTTAAGTGAAGTATCTGAGATAATGCTTGACATAGTATTAATCGATTCCTTCAAATATGCTGCACAATAACTAGCATTTAAATCAACATGTGAAGGGACACTTCTTTGCGCTTTAACGGAAAAGGATAATATCGGCAAAAAACAAATTAAAATAATTTTTATCATTAGTTTTTCAAGTTCAAGTTATAAATTATCCGTTCAATTTTTATTTCATATAGCAATTACTTGGTATGTCGCCAGCAGAACAAATTTTTTCCTCCAAGTTTAATGCTTCTATCATGCATTAATTGAAAATTAATAAATTTATAGCATCTATAACTGATACGACTCTTTTAGGCTTTGTGGTTTGGCTATTGTTGTAAAGTTTAATAACTGTATTTCTTTTGATATTTTTGATATACATGCGGTGTCGTCATTAGTGAACAGACATACAAAGCCACTGCACACATTTTATTCGTCTAAGCTCAAAACATTAGATGGCGAACTGAGTACGATCTTTGCCGTTAATCCACTTAGGTGCTTTGCCGCGACCTGTCCATGTTGCACCAGTAGCAGGGTCACGGTACTTGGCTGCAACTGAGCCACTTGCTTTGCGACCGCGCTTCGCACCGCCAAAGATGTCTTGCTGTGTGAGACCATGCTCAGCGACAAGAGCTTTAACTTTGGCAATGGCATCAGCATTCTCTGCTCTACGAGCAGCATCAATTTGTGCTTCAAGAGCAGCTTTCTGAGCAAGTAGTTGAGCGACAGTGGTCATATGAAGTTCCATCCAAAAGTGATTGTTAATACATTTTCATTTTACACCACAAATAGCATAAATCCAAGCATATGCTCATTTTTCAAGTGTATGTGGAGCGTATACGGAATGCGAGGATTATGTGCTGTGGTTACTATCCTGAAAACTAGGGGGCACTTTCTTATTGCCGTTGCTCATATTCTGTTTCTGCTTGCTAGCTCAGTGGTAAGTCTACAAATAAGGACAAATGCATCAGATCCACGCACATGCGATTTTTTAATGGTCAGTAACTTAGTGTCAGTCTTGGACTGTCAGACGCTCAAAGGGGCTTGCGTGGTGAAAATGTTGACTAATACATATTCTTCAACATTCTTCATCTAACTCATTGATTTCCAACGAATTTACCAGGGAATAATAAAAAGGTTGTCCTACCTAATGTTTGGGAATATTCTTTAGCTCATAAATATCAACATTTTGGTAACGGTAATGAGTCAAGCAAAAATTCTCACAGACAAAGACTATCGACGTGTCTTACTATTAATTGCAAAGAAAAAACATCAGGCGCGGAATAAGTGTCTCGTCGCCATCTCTCATCTCGCTGGTCTTCGTGTTGGGGAGATCAGTAGTCTGACGCTCAAGCACGTGCTGAATGACGACGGCACGATCAAAGACGAGGTCTATCTCTCTTCTGTCGAGACTAAGGGCAGTCGGGGACGATCTGTTTTGTTCCCAGAGAAATTGCGTGAAGCAATCAGCAACTATCTCTGTGTGCGCTTTAAGCTGAAAGAGAAAGACTTGAAGGTCTTGAATCAGACGGACACTTCACGCGCCCTCTTCTACTCGCAGAAGTCGCATGTTGAAGGCTTCGATCCGAACACACTTTCACAGTGGTTTAGTCGCATCTATCGAGAGAGTGGCTTGACTGGTTGCTCAAGTCATAGTGGCAGACGTAAATTTGCCACTGTGTTGAGCGAGAACTCTATCAATCCCAAGATCATTCAGAAATTGCTTGGGCATCGTCAAATCCAGACTACGTTCTTGTATGTGGAAGTCTCACCCAAGAGCATGCGAACTGCAGTTGAGTTACTGTCCTAAATTGCGTACTACTTCTCCATCGTAATCACTGAGGTACTCAGGTGAATTTGGCAAGGTAATACGAATCCATCTTGTCTTTGGTCGCCAGTTGAACCAATAACACTCAACTTCGATAGTCTCCAGCCCATCTTTATTTCTTGCTTGAGGCTCTTTCGAGTCTGCGACTACAAATACGCCAGAGAACACTGCACCACGATAAAAAGCATCCGTTACACGTATGCAGCTTCTAGCTATCGGGGCAATTTCAAATTTGATGGGCTTGGCTTTGCTGTCCGTATTAGGTGCATTACCAGTTGGGTTTTCTTCTTCGTTAAACATAAAGGCTTTCTTTAGATTTCAAGGAAAATTACCACTTGCTACTCGCTGCAGTAACTCCTCACCACGCTTCAAATATTCACGAACTGCGTTGATTGACTGAGTAGCAACTTTGGGGTCGCTGTGATCACTTACTATGATCTTGTCTGGATCAGTCTGATGCCCCCCATCGCCATGAGTCAATATGACGGGCATTTGATCTCCCTTGAATTTGTATCTTTCAGCTTTCTTGATGTAATAAAGCCTGAGTGCGGCAAGCACATGTACAGGTTTCACATCTTTCTCTGACTTGCCCTCTTCAAGTGCCTTCTTGACCAGTGCGTCACGGCAATCCAGCGCATGTAAGTATGCACGATATGAGGCTAGCTTAGGTGAAGCACTCTCTGTGAGCCTCCATCGAGCATCCAGTTTGAATTGACCATGCTCTGCTTTGAGCTTCTTCATCAGCCTTTCGGCTTCATCACGGGTCTGACGCGGTGACAGGTGCTTGGGGATGGCGAACAGATAGTAGTTGCCGTCATTGACTGTCGCTTCATTCACCAAGTCCACCCCGTTAGCAACGATGGTGATGACTGTATGACCATGCTCTCTCCACCAGCGATCAAAGCCGATCGAAGTGTCTCCCCACTCTACATAGTCCTTGTGGACTTCCATGCCTCGTGCCTTTGCACGTTTCAGCGCTTCGTACCAGATCCTGTATGGCTCTCGGTCTAGCGCACGGGCACGGGGAAAGCGTCTTGTAGCCATAGAAGTTGTTCAATTTGGAACATAAAACATCATTCTAGAAGAGCTTTTGAATTTAGGCTACGTATTCTTAATAAAGATATTTGGTCCAGACATAATTGATTATCAAGCAAGCCGATATATGAGAAACTGACTTCAGAGTTTAGCAGCTTGAATGACTTCAACAGATAAGTTAAAGATGTTTGGTCCAAACATAAACGATTATCAAAAAATAGACTTTCTGAAATAATATAGTCTGAATCAAGCAAGGTGCTAGATTCTTTTTTAAATTAAATTAATAAGGTGAATATATGGGTCAAGCTAAAATTCGACGTGAAGAAATCAAAGCGCTTAAGGCTAAAAAAAACTGCGCTCAAAGCAACATAGGAAATCAAATCAATTTGATTGCTATCAAACACTGTAAAAATGGGAATAAGACTATAGCCGTTATAGATCTTCAAGTCTCAGACTGCAAAAAATCTAGAGATCAGTTACTTAAAGAAATTTGTACTCAAGAATGGAAAAACCTCTCAAATTTTCAAAAAATTACTAATTATTTCTCTATGAGTTCAAATTATCAACTATATAAAATTCTAGGAATGTATGGGTTTGCTATTAACTTTTACGAATGTGATCAAGATTTTTATGGTGCTTACAGTTGCAGAGAAATTGTAGCAATTAGAACAAAAGATTCGTTCGACTTGATGGTTAAATCAGAAATTGAAAATTCTAATGTGGTTTCTATTTATTAATATTTTAGGAAAATTTTATGGCTAATATTCAAGTGGCAAGTGGACAACAAATTTTTGAGGCAGCAGTGGAGGGGGCAAAAAGAAAATATAATCGCAGTACAGATAACTACTCTGTATATGAATCTATGCTTCATGAATTCTACGAGATTATGCTCTCAGATGAAAACAATAAAGCAGCATGTGATCAAGTGAGAAAGCGCACTAAAAATAATTGGAGAAACGCAAATTTCCCCATTACTTTAATAATGTATCACAAGCATCGTGCCATGAAACCATGCGAAACTCATGCTCGTGTATGCTTGACTAGTTTCTACAATAAGATCTTCGATATTCCTTTGGAGTATTGGGAATTATTTGAAGAGAATAATAAAGAATCAGCATAGTTTGATTAAGTATTTTTTATTTATTTTAATTTTAAGGAGTCTAATTATGATCGATATGGCAAATGTTCAAAATGGAACAAAAGATAAATCAAACAATGAGCTTTGCATCGTTGATATTTCAAATAGCAACTCAAGTTTAAATGTGTCGTACTACATGTGTGATCGTGACAAGTACAAATCAGAGTTCAATCAGTGGTCAAAGAAGACTGCTCAATCGACACTTGAGATGTGTCGAGTGGTCTACGAGGCGAAAAAAGGGCTTGAGAATCAAGACTTCTTAAAGTTCTGCAACGAAATTGGTCGCAAGGGTGAAGATGCGACTGTTCGCAAGTATCTGAAGATTGGCGAGAAATTTGACAAGTTCTATCAGTACGCAGAACTGTTGCCCAACTCGTGGACGAGCATCTATGAGATCACTCAGCTGCCCTCAGACACTTTTGAGGCACTTGTAGCGACTGAAAATAGCTTGGCGAACATGACTGGGGATCAGATCAAAGAGTTGATGGGCAAGAAGACTGAAGACAAAACAAAGACTTCTGCGGCGATTCCTGCTCAGTTCACGACTGCAGCGCCTACGACTTCAGCGCAACCCTCAGCACCTCAGACTGCTCAGGAGTCGAAAGAAGTGTCTGAAGACAGCAACGCTCGATCTAGCAAGACTGAAGAGTCTGCAACAGCTATAGCGAATTCTGATGCGATACAAGCTGTTTCGAGCGAGTCATCTACTCAGTCTATTTCAGTTGCGACTGAAACAACGAGCGATGTGTCATCGAGCGGTGCTGATCGTGAGTTCGCACAACAAGCAACAAGCTCGATGCTTGAGCGTGTTACAGCGACAACATCGGCGCATGTGGAGATCGACACTGATGAAAAGTTCGAACCATATGAGATCGCAATTCGCTTCAACTCTAAGCCGTCTGATATCGCAGCAGCCGAACTAGTTGAAAGCCTACTGACGATCAAAAGCAAGTACAGGCTTGATTTCGAGTTTGTACAACAAAAAGACTTCGCCATGTGATTGATCTAGAGAGCAGCTTACCTGCTGCTCTCTCATCTATGAAAGCACCTTATGTTTATCAATACAGCTAAAAAATATTCGCCACAGACACTAAGTGACTTTATCTACCCCAACTCAGAAGCGAAGGGTATTGTCAACGCATATGTGGTTGGGGGCGAAGAACGTCCACTGATTCTTCATGGGACTAATGGAACTGGAAAAAGTCTTCTTCAAAGATTGATTCCCAACGCCATCGAACAACGTGAAGCAGGTCTACAAGTCGTGAAGTGTGCTGATCTGAAGTCAGCTGACGACATCCATGATTTGTATGGACGTAACAAACATTTCAATCGCACGTTCACGATTGATGGTCAGCGTTTCAATTACATCATCATCGAAGAATTCTTCATGACCAACAAGAAGATGATTGACGCATTAAAGATCGAACTCGATCAGACTCTTGGCACTGATCTGACTATCTTGAGCACCAATCGATTCGAGAAGATCGACTATGGAATAGTGAGTAGATCAATTGATCTCGAATTGATCCCATGCGAACCACGCATCTTCTTTCCACATGCCAAGAAGATGTTCGAAGCTGAAAGCATTGACTATGACGATCAGCAGTTACTGAAGTGTCTTGAAGTGACTTACACCATGAGACGAGACAATCGCAAGTACTACCAAGCAATCGATAGCTTGTTTCGAGCAATTTAATTTTTAACTTTACGAGGAGATATGAATATGGACAAACTGCTACGTGTAAAAGACATTGTGCGTGACAAGAAGAACAGCACTGTGGGCTACTTGCCCATCTCAAAATCGGCATGGTGGAGTGGGGTTGCTGAAGGCAAATACCCACAACCCATCAAACTTGGACCTAAGACGACTTGTTGGAGAGAGTCTCAAATCATGGCACTAATTGAACGAGGTCTTTGATAGAAACGTGAGTGAATGAATCTCTTGGTTCATTCACTCTTTTTTTACGCCGAAACAATAGTCTGCCCATGCTTGCATGAGTTCCTTGCGCTTCTCGAAGTAGTCACCACGCTGATACGCAGCTTCTGTCTGATCTGCTAACGAATGCGCCAATGCTTGCTCACAGACTTCACGTGGGAAATTCCCTTTCTCAGCAGCCCAATCTCTGAATGTCGATCTAAATCCATGCACAGTGATCTTCTCGCAGCCTTCTTTGCGCTGCAAGTACTTCAACATGGTCATGTTCGAGATGGGCTTTGTTTTTCTTGTGGCACCATAAAACAAGAAATCACTTTCAGTTCGGTTCATTGCTTTCAGTCTTGATAAGAGTTGACTTGAGAGAGGAACTCTGTGTTCAATACCTTTTTTCATTCGCACCTTCGGTACTGTCCAAAGGCTTTTTTCTAGATTGAACTCACTCCATACTGATTCAATCGTTTCAGATGTGCGTGTTGCAGTGAGAATACAAAATACTAATGACCTTGCAGAAGTAGAAGGGTCATCTTTGATCGAGGCAAAAAATTTGGGCACATCATCGTATGGCATGGCTTCATGATGTTCTACTCGCTTGCGCTTGTTGATCGTGGGCAATAGTGGCTGCAAGTTGTCTTTGTAGGAAGCAGCGTTTGGAGCAGACCTATAACCTTTTGCCATTGCCCAACCAAGCACCTTCTCAATGCGCCCACGCAAGCGTGTTGCTGTTTCATTCTTCTCTGTCCAAATTGATTTCAAGATCGAGAGCACTTGATCTTTTGTCACCTCAGCACATGGCACTTTCCCAATCGTTGGGTATGCGTATGTGTCTAGCGTGTTCTCCCACTGCTGAGCGTGTTTCTCGTTCTTCCATGTCGCTCGATTGGTTTTGATGTATTCCTTAGCAGCCTTCTCGAATGTGATCGAGTGCGCCTTCGCTGCTTTCTGCTCAACCTTGACCTTGTCTCGCTCATCACGTGGATTCAGACCACTGGCAACTAACTTCTTGCATTCGAGTGTCTTCGCACGTGCATCAGCAAGTGATACATCAGTGAGCGATCCAAGCCCCATCGAGTTCTTGCCTTGTGCTCCCCATCGAAAAATCCAACTCTTGTTGAGCGTGTTAGTCTTCTTTGACAGTTGAATTTTCAAGTGCAGACCATTGCCATCAGAGTGCATTCCTACATTCGTGAGCGACTTGATCTTGAGTGCGTTTAGCTTGCTCATTTTGGTGCAAAAAGTGCTTAAAAAGATACACTCTAAGATACACTTTTTGCTTTGACTTGTCAAATTCAGCCTGGACAAATTTGGACAAATATTCACGTAACTATATGATTTATATAGAAATAATTGGACAATTTGGACAACAAAAGACATGTAAAAATAAACAGTCCTAAAGACACCGCTTCCGCCAGTGATCCATAAAAACGCGCCTTTTGGCGCGTTTTTCATTCATTCGCTCGTTGGATAGGACTTCGGGCGAAAACCAATTGCCCGCATTCAGTTTTTGTGCCCGGACCCACGGGC
>Ga0255127_1000080_pt1 | contig 51458 bp, 47 predicted proteins | sample Law_Miss_RepB_8d_FD_188555 | JGI IMG/M metagenome (GOLD analysis project Ga0255127, IMG submission 188555) | Freshwater microbial communities from St. Lawrence River, New York, United States - Law_Miss_RepB_8d | ecosystem: Environmental > Aquatic > Freshwater > River | place: USA: New York...
TCTACTTGCTCCACCACAGCCAGTTTAAAAGCCAGCGTGTAGTCCTTCTGAGTTCTCTTGATGCCTGATTCCATATGACTTGCCTTTTCTTTCAAGAAAAGGTGTCAACCTCTGGCAGGACGGGTCAGGCACCCCGAAAAAGCCCGTCCCTGACGGGCTTTTTCTTTAGCGCGCACGCAAAAACACACCAGCCCAACCGATCAGCCTGTTCTTGATGGAGGGTCCCAGGTCTGCAAGCGATGGTTTCGCTTGTCAGCGGGAGCTTGCATGCGTGAGATGGCCCGTGGATCACCCGCCATCGCCAGCAGGCTGGCTCCCACAAAAGCCAACAGCCAAGCACCCACCTCTGTTTGCAGGCACTTGCCTGCAAGCGGCATAGCCCTGAACTTGTGAAAGCTTGCCTGGATGCAGCGTACCCCTGAACTTGTGGGAGCTTGCCTTCAAGCGATGGTGGACCGCTGAGATTGCTCACGCCATCTTGCCCAACTGCGCTTGTCTGCGCAGGCGCTCGGCCTGCAGCAGGCCCAGACCGGCCACCACCACCAGCGCGATGCCGCACCAAGCCATCAGGTTGGGCACATCGCCCCACATCAGGTAGCCCAACACCAGCGCCATCAGCAAGCCGCTGTAGCGGAACGGCCCGATCACGCTCATGTCACCCAGGCGCATGCTCAGCGTGAGCAAATGGTAACCGGCCGCCAAACACAACGAAGCGCCAAACAACTGCCACATGTGCCGTGTGGCCATGGGTTTCCAGGGCTCGAACAGGCTCCACACACCCGCCAGCACCGTCACCATGACCGCCGTCGACAAGGTGATCAAAAGCGAGGGCACTTGCGCAGGCACCAGGCGCGTCAAAAAATCCCGCCCCGCATGCAGCACCGCTGCAAAGAGGCAGAGCAAGGCATAGGCGTTGAAGTCGCCCATGCGCGGCTGAACCACCAGCAGCACCCCCACAAAGCCCAGCACGATCAAGGTCCAGCGGCCCAGGCTCACCCGCTCGTGCAAAAAGAAGACCGCCATCAGGGTCAGGAACAAAGGGCCGGCCAGGTTGATCGCCGTGGCATTGCCCAGGGGCATGTGGAACACCGCCGTGAGGTAGGTGAAGGACGCCAGGCTGTCGAGCACGGCGCGTGCGGGCACCAAGCGGGTGAACACGGTGCGCCATTGCCGCAGCTGACCCATCCAGCCGGCCAAGGCGAGCAGCAGCGTGGTGGTCATGACGCCGCGCACGAAAATGAGCTGTGGGGTCGAGAGGTCAGCACTGACCCATTTGACCAAGGCGTCGTTGACCACAAAAAACACCATGGCCCCGGTCATGGTGACGATGCCGCGGCGGTTGTGCTGGCTCATGCAGGGGCCTTGTCAAAAAAGGGCAGCACCTGGGCCAGCAGGGCCTCGGGCGCTTCTTCGGCGATGTAGTGGCCGCAGGGCAGGGCCTGACCACTGACCTGGGTGGCCACTTTTTGCCATTCTTGAAGCGGCTCAAAACAGCGCTGCACCACGCCTTGCTCGCCCCACAGCACTTTCAGCGGCATCTGAAGCTGTCGCCCTTGTGCGAGGTCTTGCCGGTCATGCACCAGGTCGATGCCGGCCGAGGCCCGGTAGTCTTCGCACAGGCCATGCGCAGCACCCGGCAGGGCCAGACAGCGGCGGTATTCGGCCAGGGCTCGTGCATCGAACGGGGCCAAGCCGGCGCTGCGGTTGCCCATGACCTCGGTCACATAGGCGGCCGCATCGGCCTGGATCAGACGCTCGGGCATGGGGTAAGGCTGGATCAAAAAAAACCAATGCCAATAAGCGCGTGCAAAGGCCTCGGTGGTTTGCGTGTACATGGCCAAGGTGGGCGCGATGTCGAGCAACACCATCTGGCGCACGGCCTGCGGATGGTCCAGGCCCAGCCGATGCGCCACGCGAGCCCCGCGGTCATGGGCCAGCACATGAAAGCGCGCAAACCCCAGGCGCTGCATCAGGCCGATCTGGTCTTGCGCCATGCTGCGTTTGGCGTAAGCCATGTGGTCCGGTCCGCCCTCGGGTTTGGACGAGTCGCCATAACCGCGCAAATCTGCCGCCACCACAGTGAAGTGCTGCGCCAGCGTGGGGGCCACCTTGTGCCAGATGGCCAGGGTCTGGGGGTGCCCGTGCAGCAGCAGCAGGCCAGGACCCTGCCCACCCACCATGGCCGAGATATGCAAGCCCGCAGACACCTCGATCAGGTGGTGTGTGAAGCCGGGAAACAGGGGCAGGGCGGGGTGGTGCATGGACAAGCTGAAGCGGTGAGAGATCGAATGTGAGCACGATGGCCTGTGTGCCCACGTGGACGACCTTGTTTCTTTCCAGTCATTATTGCCCTGCACGGCGCGCGGGCCTGTGACCTGCGAGACCCACGCATCGCCCGTGCAACACCCGCGTGCGCGCACCGACGCGGATCGGCGAGCGCTTAAACTCCTCGCTTTCATCCCTACACAACAAGGAAAACCGCCATGGGCGCGCAATGGAAAGCAAAAGGCAAGGCACAGGCAGCAGACGCCCGGGGTAAACTGTTTGGCCGTCTGGCCAAGGACATCATGATCGCGGCCCGCAACGGCGCAGACCCGGCCGCCAACTCGCGCCTGCGCCTGGTGGTCGAACAAGCCCGCAAAGTGTCCATGCCCAAGGAAACGCTGGAGCGCGCCATCAAGAAAGGCGCGGGCCTCTTGGGCGATGCCGTCAGCTTTGACCGTGTCATTTATGAAGGTTTCGCGCCCCACCAGGTGCCAGTGATGATTGAAGTGCTGACCGACAACGTGAACCGCACCGCGTCCGAAATGCGCGTGTTGTTCCGCAAGGGCCAGCAGGGCACGTCGGGTTCGGTGTCCTGGGACTTTGACCATGTGGGGTTCATCGAGGCCGAGCCTGCCCAGCCTGGGGCCGACGCCGAATTGGCCGCCATCGAAGCCGGTGCGCAGGATTTTGAACCCGCCGACGAAGACGGCGTGACGGTGTTCATCACCGAAGCGACCGACTTGGACCTGGTCAGCCGTGCCCTGCCCAATTTCGGCTTCACCGTGGTGTCGGCCAAACTGGGCTACAAACCCAAAAACCCGGTCGACCCGGCGAACCTGAGCGCCGAGCAACTCGAAGAAGTTGAAGCCTTCCTGGGCGCGATCGACAACAACGACGACGTTCAAAACGTGTTTGTGGGCTTGGCAGGCTGAACTGCCTGACAGGTGACACAGCGCACTGACGAACACAGCCCGCCCCACTAAGGTGGGCTGTTGTCATTTTCAGGAGCGTTTTGCCATGAACCTGTCCCAACTTTGCCAGCGCGACATTCTCACCGTGAGTGCCGAGGCCCCGGTGCGCAAAGCCGCGGAAATGATGCGCGTCCACCATGTGGGTGCATTGGCCCTGACCGACCCCGAAGACGCCACACGCGTGGTGGGCGTGGTGACCGACCGCGATCTGGTCATCAACCTGCTGGCCCAGGACCGCTCGCCGCAAGAGCAAAACGTAGGCGCTTTCAGCACACCCCACTTGATTCGCGTGCCCGGCACGGCCAGCGTGCACGAAGCCGTGCAGGCCATGACCCAACACGGGGTGCGGCGGCTGTTCGTCACCGAGGCCGATGGGCGGCTGATGGGTCTGGTTTCATTGGACGATCTGCTGGTCCATCTGGCCGATGAACTCGGTGGGCTGGCGCAGGCCTTGCGCATCGGCATCGACCTGGAAAGCAGCCGCACAACGCCCATGTTCAACCCGGCTGAAATGACCGGGGGCATGTACCTGGCGCAACACGAGCCTTGATGTGGGCACAGGGTGGGCCTGCTGTGTGACAGAGGCCACATGGAAAAAGCCAGGCCCCCAAATGACAAACCCGACCGGCGAACCGGTCGGGCTGATGGGTCGTCACGAGAGGATCGTCCCAAGGATTGCCCAAAAGAAGATTCATCGTTCTGATGGGCGGGGCACATGCATGTGCCCCAGAGGATGCTTCGATCAGTTTACCGATGTCAGCGATTTCACTGTAATCCCGCCGGGCAACCGTGGTCAAGGCCCTGTTACATGTTTTGCGGAACTCAGCCGCGACTGCGCCGCTTTTGCACCGCCTGCGCCAGCGCCTGCAGCACCGGCACCGTCTGTGCAAAGCTGATGCAGGCGTCGGTGATGGACACGCCGTACTGCAAAGGTTGACCCGGTTTTTGGTCTTGTCGGCCTTCTTGCAAATGGCTTTCGATCATCAGGCCCATGATGCGGCGGTCACCCGCTGCCACCTGCGCGGCCACGTCGTGCGCCACCTCGATTTGCTTGGCGTGCTGCTTGCTGCTGTTGGCGTGCGACACGTCGACCATGACCTGCGGGGCGATGCCCGAGTCTTCGAGCGCCTTGCAGGCCGCATCCACATCGGCGGCCGCGTAGTTGGGGGTCTTGCCACCGCGCAGGATGATGTGTACGTCCTGGTTGCCGCGTGTCTCAAAGATCGCGGCCTGGCCCATCTTGGTCATGCCCATGAAAGCGTGCGGCGCTTTGGACGCCACCACCGCATCGGCCGCGACCTTGACGCCGCCATCCGTCCCGTTCTTGAAACCGACCGGGCACGACAGGCCGCTGGCCAGCTGGCGGTGGCTCTGGCTTTCGGTGGTGCGTGCACCGATCGCGCCCCAGGTGACCAGATCGCTGATGAATTGCGGGCTGAGCAAGTCCAGAAACTCGGTGGCCACGGGCAAACCCAGGTCGATGATGTCGAGCAACAATTTGCGCGCCATCTCCAGGCCCTGGTTCATGGCAAAGCTGCCATCCAGATGCGGGTCGTTGATGTAGCCCTTCCAGCCCACGGTGGTGCGGGGCTTTTCAAAATACACGCGCATCACGATCTGCAGGTCCTTCGCATGCTTGTCGGCCTCGGCCTTGAGCAGCCGGGCATAGGCGATGGCCTGGTCGTGGTCGTGGATCGAGCAGGGCCCGACCACCACCACCAAACGGTCGTCCTGGCCTTGCAGCACCTTCGAGATGTCTTGCCGCGAGCGCTCCACCAAGGCCTGGTGCGCGGGCGATGCGGGCAGCCGCTCTTCGAGCAGCGCAGGCGTCATGAGGGGGCGAACCGAGGCAATGCGGGTGTCGTCGATGCGGGTTTTGTCTTGGGTGGAAAGCATGGATGTGACCTGATAATGTGCGCAAAGTGTAAAGGCTTGCCATGACCGAAACCCTGCCCCCGCCGCGACTTGAACACCTGTGCGACCTGGCCGTGACCATTGCCCCGCCCGTTGAAGTGGGCCACACGCCCGCCGGTTTGCGGCGCATGATCCCCATCACCGGCGGCACGGTGACCGGGCCCCGTGTGAACGGCAAAGTGCTGGCCGGTGGTGCCGACTTTCAGCTGATCCTGGGTGGTGGCACACAAGCCCATCTGGACGCCCGCTACGTGATCGAACTTCAGGATGGCACGCGCGTCTTCGTGCAAAACACCGCGTTGCGTGTGGCTTCGCTGGAGAATTCGCAGCGCATCATGAATGGCCAGCCTGTCAACCCCGACGAGATCTATTTCCGCTGCCAGCCCAAGCTCGAAGCCACGGCACCGCAGTGGGCCTGGCTGAGCGAGAGCCAGTTCATCGGCAGCGGGCGGCGCACGCCCGACGGCGTGTATCTGAGTTTTTACCGGGTGCTGTGATCACAGCGGCAAGCCCGCCCCCTGCTTGACCTCGCGCAGCACGATGCTCGAGCGCACATGCGCCACCGCAGGCAGCTTGAACAAGGTGCGCATCAGGAACTGTTCGTACTCTTCAATGTCGGTGGCCATGATCATCAGCACATAGTCCGACTGGCCGGTGGTGGAGTAGCAGCGCACGATGTGCGGGGTGGCCTGCACCGCGCCTTCGAATTCGGCCACGGTTTTTTCGGTGTGCTGGGTCAGGTTGATCTCGGCCATCACCATCAGGTTCAGGCCCACCTTTTTGCGGTCCACCTGCACGGTGTAGCCGGTGATGACCCCTTGCGCCTCCATCTCCTTGATGCGTTTCCAGCAGGGCGTGGTGGACAGGCCCACCCGCTCGGAGATCTGCTGCACGGTCATGCGCGAATCTTCTTGCAAGGCTTCGAGGATCTTGAGGCTGTAGGCGTCGTTCATTCTTCAATTTTATGCCCATGAAGAAATTCATTCTCCAAACAACCCATTCAATGGGGTGAATAAGGGTTTTATTCTCCATTCTCAGGCCTATTCTTACTCCTGAATATTGGAGATTTTCATGGCCTATACCGACACTGCCATCGCCCCCGCCAACACCGCCACGCCCGCCCTGCGCGACTACCAGCTCAAAGACAACATCTGGGCCCCCCAAGGCGCGGTGTTTCTGTCGGGCACGCAGGCCCTGGTGCGCCTGATGTTGATGCAGCGCCAGCACGACGAGCGCCAGCAGTGGAACACCCGGGGCTTCATCAGCGGCTACCGGGGTTCGCCGCTGGGCATGGTGGACCAGGTGATCTGGAAGCAGGGCGACCAATTCAAGAACGCGGGCATCGAATTCGTGCCCGCCATCAACGAAGAGCTGGGGGCCACGCAGGTGCTGGGTACGCAGCGGGTGGAGTCCGACCCCGAGCGCACGGTGGATGGCGTGTTTGGCCTCTGGTACGGCAAAGGCCCGGGCGTGGACCGCGCGGGCGATGCACTCAAGCACGGCAACGCCTACGGCTCCTCACCCCACGGCGGGGTGCTGGTGGTGGCGGGCGACGACCACGGCTGCGTGTCGTCCTCCATGCCGCACCAGAGCGACCAGGTGTTCCAGTCCTGGCACATGCCGGTGGTCTCGCCCGCCGATGTGTCGGAGTTGGTGAGCTTTGGCCTGTATGGCTTTGCGCTGTCGCGTTATTCGGGCGCCTGGGTCGGCATGACCGCGCTGTCGGAGGTGGTGGAAAGCAGCACCACGGTCGACCTGGACGCGATCAACGCGCAGACCGCCGCCTGGAAAAGCCCTCAGGAGGTGCAGGCCCTGACTGGGCATGTGGCCCCCGCCGATGGCCTGCACTACCGCTGGCCCGACCTGCCTTCGCTGCGCATTGAGTCGCGGCTGCAAGACAAACTGGTCGCCGTGGCCGCGTTTGCGCAGGTCAACAGCATCGACCGCACAGTGATCGACAGCCCGCAGGCCCACATTGGCATTGTCACGGCGGGCAAGGCCCACCACGACCTGATGGAGGTGTTTCGCAGACTGGGCCTGAGCGAAGCCGCGCTTGCCGCCGCCGGTGTGCGGGTGCTCAAACTGGGCCTGACTTTCCCCATCGACGCGCCGCGCATGCAGGCCTTTGCGCAAGGCCTGCGCGAGGTGCTGGTGATCGAGGAAAAAGCCCCCATCGTGGAGCAGCAGCTGCGCGACCTGTTTTACAACGCCCCGGTGCGCCCGGGCATTGTGGGCAAGCGCGACGCCCAAGGCCAAGCCCTGTTGTCGGCGCTGGGAGAGTTGCGCCCTTCGCGCCTGATCGTGCAGGTGGCCGCCTGGCTGCAGCAGCACACGGGCGAGGCATTGAGCATTCCGCATCTGAAGGTACGCGACTTTGTGCCCGCCGAGATGCTGAGCAATGCCAGCGATGCGGTCAAGCGCCTGCCGTATTTCTGCGCAGGCTGCCCGCACAACACCTCCACCCAAGTGCCGGAAGGCTCCACCGCCCGCGCCGGCATCGGTTGCCACTTCATGGCCAACTGGATGGAGCGCGACACCGCTGGCCTGATCCAGATGGGCGGCGAAGGCGTGGACTGGGTTTCGCATTCGCGCTTCACCCGCACGCCGCATGTGTTCCAGAACCTGGGCGACGGCACCTACTACCACTCGGGCTACCTCGCCATCCGCCAGGCCGTGGCGGCCAAGGCCCGCATCACCTACAAGATTTTGTTCAACGACGCGGTGGCCATGACCGGCGGGCAACCGGTGGATGGTGTGATCAGCGTGGACGCGATTGCGCGCCAGGTCGAGAGCGAAGGCGTGCAGGCATTGGCCATCGTGAGCGATGACATCGGAAAATTCAACACGATCAAAAACCGCTTTCCGGGCATCGCCACCTTCCACCCGCGTGAAGACCTGGACGCGGTGCAGCGCCGCTTGCGCGAGGTGACGGGCGTGTCGGTGCTGATTTACGAGCAGACCTGTGCCGCCGAAAAACGCCGCCGCCGCAAAAAAGGCGAGATGGCCGACCCGGCGCGTCGCCTGATGATCCATGAAGGCGTGTGCGAGGGCTGTGGCGACTGCGGCGTGCAAAGCAACTGCGTGGCCGTGCTGCCGCACGAGACGCCCTGGGGCCGCAAACGCAAGATCGACCAGACGCATTGCAACAAAGACTATTCATGTGCCAAGGGCTTTTGCCCCAGCTTTGTCAGCGTGACCGGCGGTCGCCTGCGCCGCAAGACGGGCGCAACGCCCGAGGCGCGCGCGCAGCTCATGGCCCATGCCGCTCGCTTGCCCGATGCACACCCGCGCAGCACCGACAGCCCCTGGGATTTGCTGATCACCGGCGTGGGCGGCACCGGCGTGGTCACGGTGGGCGCGGTGATTGCCATGGCCGCGCACCTGGAAGGCAAGCAGGCCAGCGTGCTCGACTTCATGGGCTTTGCGCAAAAGGGCGGCTCGGTGCTGAGCTTTGTGCGCATCGCGCCCACGCAGCAGCTGCTGCACCAGGTGCGCATCGACACCCAGCAAGCCGATGCGGTGCTGGCCTGCGACGCGGTGGTGGCCGCTTCGCCCGAAGCGCTGCAAACCATTCGCCACGGCCGCACCCGCGTGCTGGTGAACCTGCACGAAACCCCGGTGGCCGATGCGGTGCGCCACCCCGATGCGCAACTGCAAACCGACTTGCTGGTCGAGAAAATGCGCTTTTCTGCGGGCGACGCACAGGTCGAAACCTTTGACGCGCAAGCCCTGGCCGAGCAGGTGCTGGGCGACACGCTGGCCTCGAACATCCTGGCCCTGGGCTACGCCTGGCAGCGCGGCCTGGTGCCCGTGGGCCTGGCGGCGCTGGAGCAGGCGATCCGCCTGAACAATGTGGCGGTCGAGTCGAATTTGCTCGCGTTCACGGTGGGGCGACTGGCGGCAGGCCAGCCCGACGCGCTGAACGTAGAGGCCACGCCCAACGCCCCACCCACCCAGGCCGCGCAGGTCATCGCGCAGGCGGCTCAGCACCTGACCGCTTACCAGAATGCGGCCTGGGCACAGCGCTTTGTGCGGCTGATGGACGAGGTGCACAACGCCGCTCAGGCCGCCGCCTGGCCCGACGACACCCTGGCGCTGACCGTGGCGCGCAGCCTGCACAAGCTGATGAGCTACAAAGACGAATACGAGGTGGCCCGGCTGTTCAGCGATGCGGCGTTTCAGGCCCAGCTCGATGCGCAGTTTGAAGGCGACTACCAGCTGGACTTCCACATGTCACCGCCCGCCTTGTTCAAGGCAGCCCCCGGCCAAACGCCGCGCAAAGTCAGGCTGGGCGGCCGCTGGATGCGACCTGCGCTGCAGCTGCTGGCCAAAGGCAAGGCCCTGCGTGGCACGGCCCTCGACCCGTTTGGCCGCAGTGCCGAACGGCGCATGGAACGCGCCTTGATCGAGCAGTACGAAAGCCGCGTGCGTGAGCTGCTGGTGAAGCTGCTGCCCACCCTGGAGGCCGCACAACGGCCCGCGCTGCTGGACCTGCTGGCCTTGCCGCTGTCGATGCGCGGTTTTGGCCATGTGAAGCTGCGCAACGTGCAGGCCGCGCAGCAGCGCGAAGCCTGGCTGCTGCACCGCTTGCTGCCCGCGCAATACGCCCGGCCCGAAGAGCAGCGCTCCACCGGTCACTGGCGCGGCATCGCGGTGGTCAAGGCGTCGTGACATGGCCCACCAACAAGCGGCGTCAGGCCGCTTGGTCACGCCGCTTGATACTGAGCCAGTTCCCGGGCAGGGCGGTACGCTGCGTGATGGACTGGCCTCAGACAGATGCCGCCACGCGCTGCGCTGCCTTGCTTTCAGCAGCCAAGAAGGCCACGGCGGCCGCCACGCCGTCGGTGCCAAAAGGAATTTTTTGCACCGTCATGGCCGCTTCAATACCGGCCAACGCGCCCAGGATCATGGGCTCGTTCATGTCGCCCAAATGGCCGATGCGGAACACCCGTCCAGCCAGTGGCCCCAGGCCCCCGGCCATGGCCACCTGAAAGCGTTCGCGGGCCACGGTGCGCAAGGCTTCGGGGTCGATGCCGGGCGCCACCTCGATGGCCGTGACCGAGGCCGAGCGCGTCTGGGGCAAGCGGGCATGAAAACGCAAGGCCCCGGGCACGGCCCAGCGCTCGACCGCCGCGTGCACCGCGCCCGCCAAACGCTGGTGCCTGGCCCACACATTGGGCAGGCCCTCGGCTTCGAGCAAGGCGATGGCCGTTTCCAGCCCGGCGATGTGGGCCAACGGCGGTGTGCCGCAAAACTTGGCCGACTGGTTGCCGGTCTGGCGGCGTTGCCAGTCCCAGTAAAAGCGCGGCTCGGCATGCCGGGCCGACCAGGCCATGGCTTTGGCGTTGACCGCCACAAAACCCAGCCCCGGCGGCATCATCAGGCCTTTTTGCGAACTGCCCAGGGCCACGTCCACACCCAGAGCGTCCATGTCAAAAGGGCTGGCCGCCAATGAGGCCACCGCATCCACCACGAACAGCGCCGGGTGCCCTGCTGCGTCGAGGGCGCGGCGCACCGCCGCCAGATCGCTGGTCACGCCACTGGAGGTTTCGGTGTGCACCACCATCACCGCGCTGATGCGGTGGGCCTTGTCCTCGCGCAGGGCTTGTTCGATCGCGGCCACATCAAAGGGGTGGCCCTCCTGGTGCGGCGTGCGCTGCAAGGCAATGCCCAGGCCCTCGATCTGGATCGCCCACTGGTCTGAAAAATGGCCCGACCCCGCCAGCAGCAAGGTGTGCTGCGGCGACGCCAGGTTGGCCGCCACCGACTCCCACATGCCGTGCCCGTTGCTGGCGAACAGAAACACATCCGAGTTCGGGCTGTGCAGCAGACGCTTCATGCCGCTTTCACATGCGGCGATCATGGCCGCCACCCGGGGGTCCGACAAATCGGTCATGGGCCGCTGCATGGCGTGCATGACCTCGTCGGGCACATGGGTTGGGCCCGGCGAATGCACAAAACGGATGCCGGGAATGCGGGGTGTCGACGGTGAAAAGCGGTTCATGCCAGGCCTGCAGATCGGTGAAAGAGGATTTCAGTTTAAGACCGACCGCGCCCTGCAGCTGTGTCCTGCGCGATAGCAGGCAATGGCGAGCGGGACCTCACACGGTCAAGGGGCCCGTGCCCGCCGCGGGCCTGTCAGGCAAACCGCGCGGGCCGGTACGGCGCGGCATCCACCCAGGTGGGGCCGCCGTGAACCATCTCGGCCAGCAACCGCCCGGCCACCGGCCCCAGTGTGAAGCCCTGGTGGGCATGGCCAAAGTTGAACCACAGGCCTTTGTGACGCGGCGCAGGCCCCATCACAGGCAGCATGTCGGCGGTGCAGGGGCGCGCGCCCAGCCAAGGGGCCTCGGGCAAAGGCTGGCCCAGGTCGACCAGTTCACGCGCCAAGGCTTCGGCCTTGGCCAGTTGCACCGGCGTGGGCGGCGCATCGATGGGTGCAAACTCAGCGCCCGTGGTCAGGCGCAGACCGCGCTGCATGGGGGCCAACACATAGCCGCGTTCGGCGTCCAGCACCGGTTGCCGCAACTGGGCGGGCGAGCGGTAATGCTGGTGGTAACCCCGCTTGATGAACAGCGGAAAGCGGTAACCCAGGGTGCGGATCAGGCCATCGGCCCAGGGGCCCAGCGCCAGCACGGCTTGCTGGGCATCCACACGGCCTTGGGTGGTCTGCACCGACCAGCCCACGCCTTGCGACTGCAAGCTGGCCGCGTCGCCCGTCAGCAGGCGGCCGCCCCGCGCCACAAACAAGTCGGCATAGCGTTGCACCAATGCGCCGGGGTGGTTCACCGCCCACGGGTCCAGCCAATGCACCGCACCCGCCATGGACCTTTGCAAAGCAGGTTCGGCCTGTGCCAGCTGGGCGGTGTTTTCGGGCTGCGAACGCACACCAAAACGGCTGCGCAGATGCTCAGCCCGCTGCGCCGCCTCGTCGAAGGCCTCGGCCGTGCGGAACACAAAACGGAAACCTTCACGCGAAACCAGATCCTGCGCGCCCGCAGCGGCGATCAGCTGATCGTGCTCATGGGTGGCGTGGGCGATCAGGCGGCTGTAGGCCTCGGTGGCGCGGGCATGCGGCTGGGGATGCGAATTTTTGAAATAACGCCACAGCGATCCAGCCATCTGCCACAAACCCCGCGCATGCCAGTTCACCTCGGCGCCCCGCCCCAAGGCCGCATTCAGCACAAAGCCCGGCTCGCGCGGAAAGGCATAAGGCTCGACCGCCTCTTGCTGGATCAGACCCGCGTTGCCAAAGGACGTTTCCTGTCCTGGCGTGCGGCGGTCCACCAGCGTCACATCAAAGCCGCGCTGCTGCAGATGCAAGGCGGTGCAGGTGCCGACCATGCCGGCGCCCAAAACAAGGATGGAAGAAGTCATGACGTTTCAAACAGCGTTGCGGCTGTCCACCATAACACCACCGGCCAGAATCGGCGGGTGCGTCACGATGCTTTGGAGCTCGGGCCGGGGCTGCTGCAGCGCCACCATGTTGGGCCGGGGCCTGCTCAAACCGCTTTGCGTCTGGCCCCACTGCTCCAGCGCCGCCGCCATGCGCAACAGTTGTGCGTCACGGTGCAGCGGGCCGATCATCTGCAAGCCAAACGGCATGCCCGCTTCATCGCAGCCCAGGGGCAAAGACAGGGCCGGGTTGGTGGCCAACGTGACCATGTAGGTCAGGCTCAGCCACTCGTAATAGTTGCGCTGCTTTTGGCCGTCGACCACTTCGGCGTACAGCTGTGTCCACGGGAAGGGCGACAGCGGTGTGACCGGCGACAGGATCAGGTCGTAGTGTTCAAACGCCGACTGGAATTGCCGGTTGATGCGGGTTTGCGCCAAGTGTGACCAGGCGCGGTCCGCCAGGGTGATGCTGGCGGCCATCTCCACATTGGCCCGCACATTGGGCCCCAGCGTGTCGGGCTGGGTGCGATAGACCTCTTCAAAGGCGGCATAAAAACTCTCGGCGCGGATCACGTCAAAGCAACGGTGGCCGTCGCTCAGGTCCCAGTCGAGCGGCTCGCATACGGCCACCTCGCGCGAGAGGGCCTGCACCCGTTCGCGAAACGCCCGGCGCACCATCGGGTCGACCGCGCAAGCGCCAAAGTCTTCGGTGTAGGCCAGGCGCAACTGGCGCAAGTCGGCCGCTTGAACGGGCCAGAACGCTTCGTGCTGCACGCCCAGGCTCAGCGGGTCCATGGGGTGCGGGCCCACGCTGGCCTGCATCATGAACGCGGTGTCGGCCACGTCACGTCCCATGGGGCCCAGCACCGAAATGGCAGACCAGCCCAACGGACGCATGTCGTTGGCAATCAAACCCGGCGATGGCCGCAAACCCACCACGCCGCACAAAGCCGACGGGATGCGCAGCGAACCGCCCGTGTCGGAACCGGTGCACAGCGGCAGCATGTCGCAGGCCAGCGCCGCCGCCGAGCCGCCCGATGAGCCGCCCGCGTTGAGTGCCGGGTTGAACGGGTTGCCCGTGGCGCCCCAAACCGGGTTGCGGCTGTTGGCGCCTGCGCCCATGTCGGGTGTGTTGGTCTTGGCGGTGACGATGGCGCCTGCCACGCGCAGGCGCGCCACATAAGACACATCGCGCTCGGGCACATGCCCGCGCAGCCGCACATTGCCGCTGGTGGTGAGCAAGCCCGCTGTGGCCTGCAAATCTTTCACGCCCAATGGCAAGCCGTGCAAGGCGGACAGCGCTTCGCCGCGCATGACCTGAGCTTCGGCTTCGCGGGCCGAGGCCAATGCGCGTTCGTAGTCGGTCGCGCAAATCGCGTTCACGGCCGGGTTGTATTTTTCAATCTGGTCAATGCAGGCCTGCATCAACTCGACCGGCGAGATTTTTTTCTCGCCAATCTGGCGGCGCAAATCCACCGCGCTGTGTTCCACCAAGGCCATCGTGCTCACTCCACCGGGATGTTGGCGCGGTGCACATAAGCGCGCAACAAGGGCAACTCTTGCGCCACCTTGGCGTCGTACACGCTGCCTGGCTGGAACAGCACGTCCAGGCCGACTTTTTGCAGCTCGGCCTTGACCACCGGATCGTTCACGCTGTCTTTGAGGGCTTGGGCCAATTTGCCGCTGACCTCGGCGGGCATGCCGCGACGTGCGACCAGGCCAATCCAGGGCACCATTTCGTAGTCAGGAAAACCCGCCTCGGCCACACTGGGCACCTGCGGCATCTGGGGTGAGCGCTGACGGGTCGTCACGGCAATCGCCTTGACCTTGCCGGTCGCCATTTGCGGCATGGCCGCCACGCTGGTGTCAAAGCTCAGGGGAATTTGCCCGCCGATCAGATCCGTCATGGCCGGGGCACTGCCACGGTAGGCCACGTGCACCATGTGGGCCCCGGTCATGACCTTGAACATCTCGCCCGCCAGGTGGGCCGAGGTGCCCACGCCGAACGAGCCAAAGTTCAGACCTTTGGGGTCGGCTTTGGCCAGCGCCAGCAGTTCCTTGACGTTGTTGGCAGGCACTTTGGGATGGGCCAGCAGCACCAGCGGCGAGCTGCCTATCAGGCCAATGGATTCGAAGTCCTTTTGCGGGTCATAGGGCAGATTTTTTTTCAGCGCGGCATTGACCGTGAACGTGGTGTTGGACGAAATCAGCAGGTTGTAGCCATCGGGGGCCGACTTGGCCACGGCGGTGGCACCAATGGCGGTGCCTGCACCGGCCTTGTTTTCCACGATGACGGTTTGGCCCAAGCGCTGACCCAGCGGCCCTGCCAGCTTGCGCGCCAGGATATCGGTGGCCCCGCCGGGCGGGTAGGGCACGATCAAGGTGATCGACTTGTCGGGAAACGCCGCTTGCGCCAGCAAATTGACGCCACACAAGAGCGTGGCCAACAGGGTCTTTTTCATCATGTCATGTCTCCTGGGACTGAAAGGATTGAAGGTATTGCGACAACACCTGCAGCTGCGCGGGCATGGCCGCCGCAGGGGAAAACGGTGCGACCAGCCCCATGCCGCGCAAGGCAGACAGCACAAACTGGACACGCGCCATGGCTTGCGGGCCCTGGCACATTTCGGGAAAACTTTGCGCCATGCGCTGCTGCAGACTGGCGGTGAGCCAACCGCGCCGCTCAACGATGTGGGCCACCATGAGTTCATCTTCACGCGCGGCCAGATAAGCCGACCAGGCCACGGTGAAGCGCGACTGGCCATACAGCGTGGCCCAAGCCTGCTGGACAAAATGGTCGGCGCGTCGTGCCAGTGGCCAGTGCGCTGGCGGCCAGAAATCGCTGGCATCTTCCAGTTGCGCGATCAAGCGGGTGATCACCTCCAGCATCAGCGCGGCCTTGGAAGCGAAGTGGTGCTGCACGGCGCCCGAGGTCATGCCTGCGGCACGCGCCACCTCGTGCACCGACAGCTGCCCGTGGCCCTTGGACTGCATCAGGTCCAAGGCGGCATCCAGCAGGCGCTCGCGCGTCTGTTCGCTTTTGATCTGGTGCAGGTTGCGGGTCATGGTGTTGGGCTCTCAATTGCATTATGGTCGTAATGCAATTTGCGCTACATCGGGCAAACCCTCAACGACACCGCCCTGCGGCACCCATCGGCATGAGCACTGTGGGTGAAAATCAGCCAACCAATTCAGGAACACCACATGCCCGACACGCCCATCACCCCCGTCACCCACGCATCGCTCCAGCAAGCCCTGTCCGACCTGTTTGCCCCTTGGGTGCAGGCGCTGAATTTGAGCGTTGAGCGCTTTGACGCCGACAGCGTGACCTTGCGCCTGCCGCAAAGCGACCAGCTGTCGCGGGTGGGCGGCATGCTGTGCGGTCAGGCCATGATGGCCGCCGCCGACACGGCGATGGTGTTGGCCTTGATCCATCATTTCGGCGCATTCCGGCCCTGCAGCACGGTGCAGCTGTCCAGCACCTTCATGAAGCCGCTGTCGGGCCAGGATGCGCTGGTCACCGCCCGGGTGCTGCGGGCGGGCAAGGCCATGGCGTTTGGCGAGATCGATTTGGCGGGGGCCGACGACGGCAAGAGCGTTTTCCGGGCCAGCACCACCTATGCCCTGATGTGATTCGAGGTTGTACGGCGGAACATGTCAGCCGGCTTGAAGCCAGCCTTGGCTACAATACGGCCATTCATGTTTTGAGGTCCCTCATGTCTGCTCACAACGACGCCCATACTTCTGACGATCCCGTGGAAAACGTGGTCAAGCACATTCCCGTGGTCATCCCGGCCGCTGGCGCCGTGCTGATCTTCTTGCTGGCCTTCATCGCCGTGTTCATGGCCTGAGGCTTTTCAGGCACCCTGTGGTGTGTGCCTTTTGGGGGCCACACCCTCCGACAACCCGCAACAGCTCTGGCTTTGCGGGTTTTGTTTTTGGGGCCTTCGCTGGCAGGCCCCAGCGCCCACAGCAAAGCCCATGGGCTTTGCTGTGTTGGCCAGGCAGTCAGTGTCAGGCGGCAGATGTCGATGTTGTGGGAGCCAGCCTGCTGGCGATGGGTGGCTCACCTGAGGCGAGCGGTCTGTTCAGACGATCTGACGGCACATGCGGACCATCCGTCCGATCAGGACGAGGCCCGCACCGGCATGATGTGCAGCGCCGCCGGGGCGATCAGCAACTGGACCCAGCCGCCCGCCTCCACGTTCAGACGGCGCAACAAACGGGTGGTCAGGTTCAGGGTGATCGCCTGGCCGGGCAAGCCCACTGGCGAGAGGGTGCACAAACTGATTTCCCCCAAGGACAAGACTTCGACCAGGCGGCAGCGCAAGCGGGTGCCTTGCGGGTTGGCCCCGTCGTCGGACGCAGGCGCGGCCTGGCCATCGGCCAGCACATCGACCTGTTCTCCGTTGAGCACCCAGGTCACGGGCGTGCCGTCTTCGATTTTGTTTTTATCGATCACCCGCAAATCAATCGCCGGGGCGCAGGTTGGCAGATCCGTCCAGCGCAAACGGCCCCAGCCGGGCTGGTCCTTGAAAAAGCGCCCCTCAAAATGGTTTTGAATGCCCACCAGCTCGGCCACCCGGGCATTGCGCGGGCTGGCGAACACGCGGGCGGGCTCGCCCGTTTGCAGGGTCTGGCCTGCATCGACGATCACCACCCGATCGGCCAGTCGACGCGCCTCGGCCAGGTCGTGCGTGACCAGCACCATGGGCACCGACACGGTCTGGCGCAGCGCAGCCAGCTCACGGTAAAGGGTTTGGCGCGTGGGCGCGTCCACGGCAGAAAAAGGCTCGTCCAGCAACAACACACCGGGCACATCCTGAGGGCCTGATCCCGCCGAGTCCGGGCGGGAGGCCGTGGGCGCGGGCATGACCCGCACCAGCGCCCGCGCCAAAGCCACGCGCTGCTGCTGACCGCCGGACAGTTGCGATGGCCTGCGCGCACTCAATGTGGCCAGGCCCAATCGCGCGAGCAAGGCCTGCACATCGTCCGCCGACCACCCAGCGCCTGCAGCCAGTGCCACATTGGCATGCGCACTCATGTGCGGGAACAGGGCGTAATGCTGAAACACCAAACCTGCCCGGCGCGCTTGCGGGCTCAACTGCACGCCCGCCGCTGTGTCCAGCCAGGCCTGTCCCGCCACCCGAATGTGGCCCTGCACATCAGCAGGCGTCCACAAGCCCGCGATGGCGCGCAGCATGCTGGTTTTGCCGCTGCCCGACGGCCCGACCAGCGCCACCAACTCGCCCGCACCGCAGTCGAATTCGGCTTCGAGCCGGATCGGGCTGGCCGAGCGCAGTTGCACTTGCAAGCCGGTCATCAGCGCTCCTGCAGGGCACGGCCCAGTGGGCCCACCCGGTCAAACGCCAGCACCAGGCTCAGCGCCAGCAGCGACACGCCCACCAGCGCCAGCGCCATCACATGGGCCGACTGCAGGTCCATGCCCTGCACCTTGTCGTACAGCGACACCGACAGGGTGCGGGTCTCGCCTTCGATGTTGCCGCCCACCATGAGCACCACGCCAAACTCGCCCAGCGTGTGCGCCACCGTGAGCGCCATGCCGGCCAGCAAACCGGGCCAGGCCAGCGGCAACTCGATGCGCCAAAACGTCTGCCAGGTCGACAGGCCCGAGACCCACGCGGCCTCGCGCAAGCTGTTGGGTACCGCTGCAAAGGCGCGTTGAATCGGCTGCACCATGAAGGGCAGGTTGACCAGCACGCTCACCCACAGCAGGCCTTCCAGAGTGAACACCAGCCGAATGCCCGAAGCCGCCAACCAAGCGCCCACGGCGCTGCCCTGGCCAAAGGCCACCAAAAAGTAAAAGCCGATCACCGTGGGTGGCAACAGCAAGGGCAGCAGCAGCAAAGCCTCGACCACCGGCCGCCCGGCCCAGCCGGTCACGGCCAGCCAGCGGGCCAGGGCCAAGCCAACAGGCAGCAGCGCCAAGGTGGTCAAAACCGCCAAGGTCAGCGAGACGTGAAGGGCGGACCAGTCCATGCGTGGAATGTGTGAGGGTTGAGGTGAAGGAGCTGTCTGGTTTTGCAGCGCCACGCAAGCTCATAGGCCGCAGCGCACCGCCTGATTATTGCGGCAAGGCATAACCATGGCGCACCCACACCGCCTGTGCCTGCGGGCTGAGCAAAAAACGCTGCCAGGCCGCCGCCTCTGCGCTGGCACCCTTGAGCAAAACCATGCGCTGGTGCAAAGGCGCGTGCAAGTCGGCGGGCAAGGGCAAGACCTGCAAGCTGCGGGCGATGTCGGGGGCCTGCGCCAGCGCCAGCGCGGTGATGCCCGCCTGCGCCGCACCCGTGGCCACAAACTGGGTGGCTTGGCCGATGTGGTCGCCCAGCACTTTCTGCGCTGTCGGCAACGGCCCGACACCTGAGCGGCGCAAGGCCTCTTCGCCTGCCACGCCATAGGGGGCCAGCGCCGGGTTGGCGATGGCGAATTTGTCGCCCGGCTTCAGGGCGCGAACCACGGCCGCCAGGCCCTGGCTCAAGGGCAGTGCCGAATTTTTGGGCACGATCAGCGCCAACCGACCCGTGGCGTAGCGGTGTCCGGCGTCCACCGTGCGGCCCGCCTTGACCAGCGCGGTCACCCAGGTCTCATCGGCCGAGATGAACTGCTCCACCGGCAAGCCCTGCAACATCTGCCGCGCCAGGTTGCCTGATGCGCCCAGATTCACATCGACCCGAATCCCGGTTTGTTGCTGGTAAAGGCTTACCAGGTCAGCCAGCACAAACTTCAGATTGCTGGCTGCGGCCACCTTGATGCGACCGGCCAGTTGTGTGTGCGCCGCCCGTGGCACAAGCCCCAGCCAGACCAGCGCCGCCACCAACCAGGCGCGACGGCCCACAGCGAACCTGCCGGTCACCGCGTTGCGCATAACATCATGCGTCTTTTGCATAGATTAAAAGGGGTTTTGGCGTCATCTGACAGGCACGAAACAGGCAGTCTCCCTAAAATCAAGGCCCGCCAAGTTACCAAGCCGTTACATCGGCTTCTCCAACGCGCCCACGGCCATTCAGTATCTCAGTCCTTCAGCCGTTTTTTCAAAGTCCCTGCGCAGAGATTTTGAAAAAACGATTTTCAAACTTTGGAGCTTTTCCCATGAACTCACCCGCGATGCAGGGCCTGAACCTCAACACGCCCGCGTACGTCAAAAACGCCAAGCTGATCGCCTGGGTCGCCGAAATGGCCGCCCTGTGCAAGCCTGCCAACATCTACTGGTGTGATGGCTCCCAAGAAGAATACGACCGCCTGTGCGCGGAACTGGTGGCTGCTGGCACCTTCAAGAAGCTCAACCCCGCCAAGCGCCCGGGCTCTTTCCTGGCTTGCTCTGACCCATCGGACGTGGCCCGCGTGGAAGACCGCACCTACATCTGCTCGGCCAAAAAAGAAGATGCCGGCCCCACCAACAACTGGATGGAACCCGCGCAAATGCGCGCCACGCTGCAGCCCCTGTTTGACGGCTGCATGGCCGGCCGCACGATGTACGTGGTGCCTTTCTCGATGGGCCCGCTGGGCTCGCACATCAGCCACATCGGCATCGAACTGACCGACAGCGCCTACGTGGCCGTCAACCAGAAAATCATGACCCGCATGGGCAAGGCCGTGTTTGACGTGCTGGGCACGAATGGCGACTTCGTGCCTTGCATGCACACCGTGGGCGCACCTTTGGCGGCTGGCCAAAAGGACAGCACCAGCTGGCCTTGCAACCCCACCACCAAATACATCGTGCACTACCCCGAAACCCGCGAGATCTGGTCTTACGGTTCGGGCTACGGCGGCAACGCGCTGCTGGGCAAGAAGTGCTTTGCGCTGCGCATCGCTTCCAACATGGGCCGCGAGCAAGGCTGGCTGGCCGAGCACATGCTGATCTTGGGCGTGACCAACCCCGAAGGCAAGAAATACCATGTGGCGGCGGCTTTCCCCAGCGCCTGCGGTAAGACCAACTTCTCGATGCTGGTGCCACCCAAGGCCTTTGAAGGCTGGAAGGTCACCACCATTGGCGACGACATCGCCTGGGTCAAGCCCCATGCCGACGGCAAGATGTACGCGATCAACCCCGAAGCGGGTTACTTCGGCGTCGCGCCCGGCACCAACATGAAGACCAACCCTAACTGCATGCTGAGCCTGCACAAGGACGTGATCTTCACCAACGTGGCCCTCACGGACGACGGCGACGTGTGGTGGGAAGGCATGGAAAAAGACACCGGCCAACTGCCCGATCACCTGATCGACTGGCAAGGCAAAGACTGGACCCCCCAGATCGCCAAGGAAACTGGCGCCAAAGCGGCCCACCCCAACGCCCGCTTCACTGTGGCGGCGACCAACAACCCCGCCCTGGACCCCGCCTGGGACGACGCTGCCGGTGTGCCGATCGACGCCTTCATGTTTGGCGGCCGCCGCTCGACCACCGTGCCGCTGGTCACCGAAGCGCGCAACTGGACCGAAGGCGTCTACATGGCCGCGACCATGGGCTCGGAAACCACCGCCGCCGCCTTTGGCGCGCAAGGCGTGGTGCGCCGCGACCCGTTCGCCATGCTGCCGTTTTGTGGCTACAACATGAGCGACTACTTCCAGCACTGGCTGGACACCGGTGCCAAGGCCGAAGCCGCTGGCCACAAGTTGCCCGCCATGTACTGCGTGAACTGGTTCCGCAAGGGCGAAGACGGCTCGTTTGTCTGGCCCGGCTACGGCGACAACATGCGCGTGCTCAAGTGGATGATCGACCGCCTCGAAGGCAAAGCTCAAGGCGAAGAAACCATGTTTGGCATCGCGCCGACTTACGCCGAAATCAACTGGAACGGCATCGCATTCAGCGCCGAACAGTTCAAGTCTGTGACCAGCATCGACAAGGCCGCCTGGCAAGCTGAATTCAAGTTGCACGACGAGCACTTTGCCCAGCTGAGCTACCACCTGCCCAAAGCGCTGCTGGACACCAAGGCCGCTTTGGAACAGCGCCTCGGCTAAAGCCCTCAGTCTCAGCGGCCAAGCCGCGCGACAGCTTGCAACCGCCCCGACCACAAACCGGGGCGGTTTTTTGTTGCCTGCACAATCAGGCCATGTTGTCGATTGCCGCTCCTGAATCCCGCGAACGCCTCGCACTCTGGCTCCTGTGGATCACGCCCGCCCTGTGGTCCGTCAATTACATCGTGGCCCGCACCGCGCCCGGGGTGGTCGAGCCGCACATGCTGGCGCTGGGCCGCTGGGCTTTGGCGGGGACCATCCTCGGCTTGATTGCCCGCCACGAACTGTGGCGCGAGCGGCGCAGCAGCTGGCAAGTCGCCTGGCAGTACCTGGTGCTGGGTGCCCTGGGCATGCTGATTTGTGGCGCCTGGGTCTACAAAGGTGCGCAGACCACCACCGCCATGAACATCGCGCTGATTTACGCCGCGTCGCCGGTGTTGATTGCCCTGGGCGCTGTGCTGTGGCTGGGCGAGCGGTTTTCCGGGCGTCAGGCTTTGGGTGTGGTGATTGCCTTGTCGGGCGTGTGCCATGTGGTGGTCAAGGGCCAATGGGGGGCGCTGGGCCAGGTGCAGTGGGTGGCGGGCGACGGCTGGATCGTGCTGGCCATGGTCGCCTGGGCCGGTTTTGCGCTGTTGCAAAAAAAGTGGCCCAGCCCACTGGGCGCCACCGCGCGACTGGCCACCATCTGCCTGGGAGGGGTGCTGGTGCTGGTGCCTTTCGCCGCGTGGGAATGGCAGCAGGCCAGCACGCCCGCCTGGAGCACACAGGCCAGCCTGCTCGTGCTGGGTGCGGCGCTGGTGCCTGGCATTGGCGCTTACTGGGCCTATGGTTTTTGCCAAAAAGTACTGGGCGCCAGCCGGGTGGCCGCCAGTTTGTACCTAGGGCCCCTGTACGGCGGATTGACCGCCTGGGCAGTACTGGGTGAATCCATGGGCTGGCACCACCTGATGGGGGCTGCGCTGATCCTGCCGGGCATTTACCTGGCATCGCGTCGGGTGCCGCAGGCCAGGCGCCACTGACGCCCACGGGCTGCAGCCCACCCCAAACCGAGCGGCCACAAAAAAGGCCTTCCGAAGAAGGCCGTGATCGCGTCCAGTCGGGTTGCTGGCTCAGATGTAATGCAGGTTGTTGCGCACCATGCGGGCGGCGCGGCGGGTCATGTAATGGGTGATGTCCTGCATGGGCTGGCTGTCATCGGCAGCACGGTCGATGGCCACCTGCAAGTCACGCATCAAGCGGGTGTCGCTTTGCGCCATGCTCCACAGACGCTGGTCTGCACGGCGGCGAGCCACTTCGGCCGACCAGGCGTCCAGGCCGCTCATCATCTTTTGCGCCAGCAGACGGGTCACGCCGCGCAACAAGCCAATGGCCAAAGCAGCCACTGCCCACAAGGCCAGCCAGGCGGCGACCAGGTGAGACTCGGCCCAGTTGTCGATGAGTTGGTCAGCGATGACCACGGTGGCCGCCACGCCAGCAGCAAGCATGAGTGTGGCCAAAGTTTTGGCCGAGGTGGCAGGCGTGGGGGTGGCAGCGGGCTTTTGGCCCAGAAGAGAATTGGTGGCGGTGTTCATTTTGTTTCCCTTGAAGTGGTTTTGGCTCCTTTGGCAAGCCAAATCGTTAAAACCATGAACTGAATCATAGGGTTTTCACTGATGCTGTTCAACTTTATATTGATGATGTCATTCATTCACTTCGGTGATGGATAATGGCCTCACGATGACGCCCATCCCCGCCTCCTTTCGCACGCTGGACCTGAACCTGCTTCGGGTCTTTGACGAAGTCATGGCCGAACGCAGCCTGACGCGGGCTGCGCACAACCTGTCGCTGACCCAACCGGCGGTCAGCAATGCCTTGCGCCGCTTGCGTGACGCGCTGGACGACGAACTGGTGCGCCGCCACGGCCACGGGATCGAGCCCACGCCGAGGGCGCTGGCGCTGTGGCCCAGCGTGCGCGAGGCCTTGCGGCAATTGCAGGCGGCCATCGTGCCCAGCACCTTTGTGCCCACCGAAGCCCACAACACCTTTGTGCTGGCCATGGCCGATGCCACCGCCGCCGAACTCATGGGGGGCCTGGCACGCCAAATGGAATTGCAGGCCCCAGGCGTTTCGCTGCGCGTCTTGCCCTTGACCACGCGTGACCCCCGGCATTTGCTGGGCGAGGAAACCGTCGACCTGGCGGTGGGGTATTTCCCGGCGGTGCTGACCGATCTGACGGCACGCGCCCAGGCGGGCGAGGCCGTGACCTTTGAACACCAGCGCCTGTACTCGGGCGAGTACGTGTGCGTCATGCGCAAGGGCCATCCACTGGCCCATCGGCCACTGACGCTGGCGTCCTACTGCGCCGCACGGCATCTGCTGGTGAGTTTTTCCGGCCGGCCTTATGGTTTTGTGGACGAAGCGCTGGCCGCCATCGGGCAGCAGCGGCGCATTGTGCTCACCGTCAACCAGTTTTTCACCGCAGGGCGGGTGGTGGTGAATTCCGATTTGCTCACCGTGCTGCCGCGCCACTTCGTGCCCACCACCGGCATGGCCGAAGAGCTGGTGCTGCACGAATTGCCTTTTGACGTGCCGCCGGTGCAGGTGCATGCCGTGTGGCACCGCAAACGGCAACACGACAGCGCACACCAATGGCTGCGCGGGCAGCTGCTGCAAGTGGCCCATGAAGCCTTTGCCCGTGGAGAACTCGCATGAACATCCAGCTGTTGTCAGACCTGCACCTGGAATCCAACCCGCAGTTCATGCCCGCGCCCGCACCCGGCGCCGACCTGCTGGTGCTGGCCGGCGACATTGGCTCTTACCAAACCGGCTCGGCACTGGCCACGTCCGGCGATGGCGACTTTGGTCTGGCGCGGTTTTCGCCACTGCACGGCTGGCCGACCCCTGTGCTGTTTGTGCCCGGCAACCACGAATACGACGGCCTGGACTTTGACGAAGCGCACCAGCGGCTGCAAGACAGCTGCGCGCGCCTGGGCATCACCTGGCTGGAACGCGAAGTGCTGCAGCTGGGGGGCGTGCGTTTTGTGGGCACCACACTCTGGAGCGACTTTGACGCGCTGGGTCCGCTGGCAGGGCAGACCTTGCCTGATCCGTCATCGGCCAAGTTTCCGGCCCATTTTCACCACCCCAACAGCCAATACACGCGCCAGCTCAAGGCGCGCGACAAAGCCTTTCGCGCGGCCAACTATTACCTGCGCAAAACCCACACCACACGCCAGGGAGAAGCCTGGTTGGCCGAAGGCATGCGCGAGCAAGCCCTTGAGTGCCAGGACTGGTTGAGCCAGGCCTTGGCCCAGCCGTTTGACGGACCCACCGTGGTCGTCACCCACTTTGCCCCCAGCCTGCACAGCGCTGACCCGCGCTACGGCCAAGTGCCGGGCACAGCGGGCTTTTGCAATGGGCTGGACCATTTGCTGCCACAGGCGCAGTTGTGGTTGCACGGGCATTTGCATTGCCCAAGCGACTACACCCAACACGGCTGCCGCGTGGTGGCCAATCCGCTGGGCTACGCACACAAGAATGAGCAGATCCGCTTTGAGCCTCAGCGCTTGCTGACAGTTTGACCCTTGCGGTCTGACCATTCAGAAAATTCATGACCTGAGTCAAGGCAGGCATTGAAGATTTCGTTACATTCGAAGCTTGTTTGATTTCATCCAGGAGCACACCATGAAAATCTTGTTGGCTGTTGACGGCAGCGAATACACCAAAAAAATGCTGGCCTACATCACCACGCACGAAGAACTCTTCAGCGCGAACAACAGCTACACCCTGTTGACCGTGAACCCCCAGCTGCCCCCGCGTGCCCGCGCAGCCGTCGGCAAGGAAGTGGTCGACGCCTACCAGCGTGAAGAAGCCGAAAAAGTGCTCGGCCCCGTCACCAAATTCCTGCTGCGCCACAACATCGACGCCAAAACCCTCTCGAAAGTGGGCCACGCCGGCGAGACCATCTCCAAAACCGCCGACAGCGGCAAGTTCGACCTGGTCGTGATGGGCTCACACGGCCACACCAGCCTGGGCAACCTGGTCATGGGCTCGGTCGCCACCCAGGTGCTGGCGCATTGCAAGGTGCCTGTGCTGCTGGTGCGCTGATACCCGCACAAGACCCAAGCCCCCCGGGGCTTGTGGCCGACACCACTTGTCGGCCTGCTTCCTAAACTGAGGTTTTCACCCCGTTCAAGGAGCAGCGCATGGTCACCCCCCTCACCCCCAACACAGTCCCCGAAAGTCTGGTGCAAGCGCTGCTTCTGGCGCGGCGCATCGTGGTCTTCACCGGCGCGGGCATGTCGGCCGAAAGCGGCATTGCCACCTTCCGCAACACCGCGGGCGACCAGGCCAACAGCCTGTGGGCCCAATTCAACACCCGTGACATGGCCACGCCCGCTGGCTGGCGCAGCGACAAACACCGCGTCTGGGCCTGGTACGAAGGCCGCCGGGGCGCGGTGCTCAAAACCCAGCCCCACGCCGGCCACCTGGCCATCGCCCAACTGGCAGACACCTTGCACAGCGTGCACGGCCAAGCAGTGCAGGTCGATGTGGTCACACAAAACGTGGACAACCTGCACGAACGCGCAGGCAGCACCCACGTTACCCACCTGCACGGCAGCCTTTTTGCGCCGCGCTGCATGGCCTGCGAACGCCCCGGCGCATTTGCCCCCGGCGAACCCGATGAAAGCCTCATGCACCTGGAGCCGCCGCGCTGCCAACACTGCCAGGGCTACATCCGCCCCGGCGTGGTCTGGTTTGGCGAAGCCATGCCGCAAGAACCCTGGCGCTATGCCGAAGATGCGGTCGACGCCTGCCACGCCATGCTGGTGGTCGGCACCTCGGGCGTGGTGTGGCCCGCTGCCGAACTGCCCATCAACGCGCACCGACTGGGCAAATTCGTCGCCGAAATCAACCCCACACCTTCCGACCTGGCCCCCTACATGAACCTGCAATGGCCCAGCACCGCAGCCGCAGGTTTGCCTGCCTTGTTGGACGCGCTGAAAACACGGGCCGCATGACCACCGCGCCCATCAAGGTCTATCTGGATGACGAACGCGCCACCCCCGCCGGGTGGACGCGTGTCCGTTGGCCAGACGAGGCCATTGCCTTGCTGAAAACCGGTCGGGTCAGCGACATCAGCCTGGACCACGATCTGGGCGATGACGAACGTGGCACCGGCTACGACGTGGTGTTGTGGATCGAAGAAGCGGTCTTCACCCAAGGCTTTGTGCCCCCCAGGATGCATGTGCACTCGGCCAACGCATCGGCCAGACAAAAAATGCTGGCGGGCATTGCCGCCATTGAACGGCGGCAGGCCTCACTTGATCCCCCCACCCAAACCACAAAACGCTTGTGACCCGCTGCCAGCTGCGGGTCCCACACATCCCGATAACTCACCCGACAAGTGGGCGGCAAGCCCTCGCGCCAGGCCAGCCATGCCGCAGACTGGGGATCGAAGTCACCCGGCGCATGCACCCGCAACAGCAACGCCCTTCGGGTCACCATTACCTTTGATGAATTCGGCAAGCTTGGCGTACTCCATAGCCAAGTTTTCAAAAAGATCGACCCAGCCATCTGAGGTAGCGTGCTGGTCAGCGAACCTTTGAAAGAATTGATCAATCGCCTCTGACCGTTCTGGCACTGCATCTGCCAAGGTGTCATACAGCTCTTCTCTGGATACAAATTGAGTCTGAGCTGGTATCCAGTCATCAGGGGCATCACACTCATCGTCACCTCTGTTTTGCTTAAGCCCTTTAAGAAAGCTTTTTCTGGATTGAGCCTGAACAATTTTCTTTAGATGATCGCCGGCACGGCCCAACTTTCCAATTCGCTCATTGCCTTTTGGCTGATATAGGCAATACAGACTAATCTCATCATTCTTTTTCCCAATGACCCGGGCGCACCATTGCTTATAGGTTTCGCCGGGCAAGGATGTTTTGACGTTGGTGTAATCAGGCTCTCCTTCGAACACGGGAATCACACCGTATTTTTTGAGGACGCGGACCTGAAAATCTGTTTTGTTACTCATGAGAAGTCTCCTTGCAGGTGTGAGTCATTTTTCGTGGTCGATCAGGATCTTGTATTTCTGCAACCGACTGCTGGGCTTGTCGGGCAAGGTCTGCACAACGACCCCTTCGTTCAGCAGGTTTCGCATCAATTGATTCAGAACGCCTGACACGGCTTTTTGGCCCAGTTTTTTGGATATTTCGGCTTTACTCAGTGGCCCGTTTTGCAGCATCAGGATCACCCTCTGCTTCATTGACTCTGGCTGCGACTCTGGCTGTGACTCTGGCTGTACCTCTGTCGTTAAGACCCCGACATCGCTTTGGTACGACGGCCTGGCAAAGCTGGCAATGAACAAGCCCGCCACTTCCCGAAACTCCACCTCCGGGGCGTTGCTCATGATCAGGGGCATGCCGCGCCCCCAGGCCTCTACCATGTGGATGCGCCGAAACAGTTCGGCCACCAGCGGGTTGCGGCGTCGCGAGACGTTACCTTGGCGGATGTCGGCAATGGTGAGGTTGCCCATGAGGGTGCCGGGGTTGCGGATTTCGACGCGGTCTTTGTAAATGGCGATTTGAACGTGGTCGGGATCGCGCCAATCGCGGTGACAAAAGGCGTTGATGATGGCTTCGCGCAAGGCGTCCATCGAGATTTCGGGCACATCCACGCGGTACAGGCCTTCCAGGCGCATGCCGATGTGTATGTTTTTGAGGATGTACTTTTGGGCTTCTTCGATCAGGCTGAGGATGTCGCCGTCAAAGTCGTGCCTGTCGAGGATGGTGGCGCTGGTGGTGCCCATGAACACGGCGCAGCGCATGTGTACGGGCGCGGTGGTGAAGAACAGTTGCGCGGCATTGAGCAGTTGCTGGTCTTGCAGCACTTCGAATTTGCTCAGGGCTTGCTCGATACGTTGAGGCTCCTGGGTGCCAAGCCGACGCCAGACCAAGCCGGCACGCTTGGCAAAGTCGCGCACCTTTTGGGTGTTGATGGCTTTGAGGGGCAGGTTCAGCACCTGCTTGTCCCAGCGCAGGGCTTGCTGGCTTTGGTCGATGATGAGTTTGCGGATCTCGGCAGCGCTGAGTTGACGGTCTTCGTCGGCCACGCGCATGTAGGCTCGGCCATACGCAAAGTAAGGCGCGTCTTGACCTTCAAACTGAACCCGGATGCAGTCACGCCCCTGCAGTTTTTGCAAGCCGATATGGGGGTAGAGCTTGGGTTCGATGTGCGCCCCTACGGCTTGCGAGAGGTCGCGCAGGGTTTTGTCTGTGGCCTGCAAGCCAACGGCTTGTCCGTTCGGGGCCACGCCAAACCATAGCTCGCCTGCGCCGTGTTTGTTGAGGATGGCGGACATGCTGATCAGCCCCTCCTTCAACTCAGCCAGGCTTTTCTTGAGCTCGAGGGTTTCGGTCTCGGTCATGCGCCCACCGGCGTTTTTTGCACGTTCTGGATCTGCCCACCAAAGCTGAGCAGCCACCGATCGAGCAGCAGCGTTTGCACCACGGTGGCAGTGATGTGGTTGCCGTCGTCGTAGCGGGCCATGTCAAAGTCGGGGCGCTCGAAAGTGAGCATGCTGGCCTTGGGGCTGTGGACGCGGTGCAGGGCCATCACGCGGTGTTGTTTGCGCTCTTCTTTGGCGTTGTTGTGCTTGTCATGGTTGGGACTCATGTTTCCACCTCGTCCAAATCACCGTCATTCACATCCAACGCCAAACCATCACGACCCGTCCAGCCTTGCAGACGCGCAGCAATTTGCTCAGGGCTGGGCAGGTCGGCCTGGTAGCTGGCAGGCAGTTGCGGGGTGACGGTATACGTGGCAATGCCCAGCGCATGGCTGGCCGTGCGCAGGGCGTACTCGACCATGGTTTTGGTTTTGCTGCGGCAAATGACGATGCCAATGGGTGGGTTTTCACCTTCCAAGCGGTGTTGTTGGTCCAGCGTGTCCAAATAGAACTCAATCTGGCCTTTGTGCTCGGGCTTGAAATCGCCCATCTTCAACTCAATGGCCACCAGGCAACGCAAGCGGCGATGAAACAGCAGCAGGTCAATGAAATAGTCTTTGCCATCCACCTCCAGCCGGTACTGGTTGCCCACAAAGGTGAACGCGCCCCCCATTTCAATTAAAAAGCCGCGCAGGTTGCGCACCAGGGCTTGCTCCAGCTCGCGCTCGGAGTGCTGTTCGGCCAGACCCACAAAATCAAAGGTGTAGTGGTCTTTGACGGCCAGCATCGCTTGGGCCTTGATGCTGTCGGGCACAAGCGCGTCAAAGTTGGTCTGCCCCAGCAGGTATTGGCGGTAACTGTGGTTGTCCAATTGGTGCTGCAACACGCTTTTGGACCAGCCGAAACGGGCTGTTGCCCGCAGGTAAAACTCGCGCTCCAGGTCGTCTTTGCAACGGGCCATGACGAGCAGGTTTTTAGACCAGCTGATTTCTCTAACCAGTGGTTGGAGTTTTGGCTTGTCACGGTACTCGTTGTAAAACTGGCGCATGAACCACAGGTTTGGGGCTGAAAACCCGTTGCGCCCCGGGAACTCTGCTTGCAGGTCTCTCGCCAGGTTTTCGACCACGCCCTTGCCCCAGCCGAGTGCGTTTTGTCTTTGGCTGATGTTTTCGCCCAGCCACCAGTAGAGCGCCAACAGCTCGCTGTTGACAGCTCGCAAGGCCTGGAGTTGCCGCTGGCGTATCTGGGTTTTGACTTCCATCAGGAAGTCGGTGTAGCCATTTGGGGCCATGAAAGCCGTGTTCTGCTCAAAGCTCATGCCTCACCCCCCTCGGTTTTTTGGATCTGGCTTTTCAAGAGACCGGTCAACTGTTGTGGCTGAGGTGGAGGCTTCGATGTGTGTCCCCACGGCTTGCCAGAGGTCGCGCAGGGTTTCGGTCTTGGTCATGCACCCACCGGAGTTTTTTGCACACTCTGGATCTGCCCACCAAAGCTGAGCAGCCAGCGGTCGAGCAGCAAGGTTTGCACCACGGTGGCGGTGATGTGGTAGCCGGCGTCGGTTTCGGTGTGGGTTTGGTCTTCGGACAGGCGCGATTCGAGCAGGTGTTTGCCGGGGGCTTTGTCGATGACGAAGCTCAGGCGGATGCGCTCGCCGTTGGCGATGGCAAAGCGGCCGTCGGCGTCGTAGCGGGCCAGGTCGAAGTTGGGGCGCTCGAAGGTGAGGGTGCTGGCCTGGGCGCTGTGGATGCGGTGCAGCGCCATGCTGCGTTCGTTGTCATAGCCGTCAAAGCGGCACACCAGGTAGATGCGCGGACCTTGCTGGGCCAGGCCCAGGGGCATGACGCGGTGCTGTTTGCGCTCGTCCTTGGCGTTGGTGTAGTCCAGTTCCAGCCATTGGTTGTTGTACAGGGCTTGGCTGGTTTGCTCCAGCACGCCTTCGGCAATGTGGGCCGGCAGCAGGGGCTGGGTTTCGCTGACGACGCGCACTTTTTGAAGCCATTGTTTTTCGAGGGTGGCGTTTTGGTGTGGGGCGAGGTTGGCGCGGGCTTGTTCAAAAAAGCCGTTCATCGATTGCATGACGCTGGGCGGCAGCAGGGGGCGCAGGTGTTGTTCGGCCAGCATGAGCATGAGGGATTCCTGTTTGCTCAGGGCGGGCAGCATGAAGTTGGCCGCTTTGTCTTTCCAGCGGTAGCCGTAAGGAATGCTGCTTTCGTCGCGGTCGATGCCGAATTCGTCGCTCAGGGTTTTCAGCAGGCGCTGGATGCTGCGTTCGTCGCGCTCAAAGCCTTCAGCGGCCAGGGCCTCGCGCAGTTCACGGCTGTTGACTTTGCGCCCACGCGGGATGCGCCGCAGCAAGGCCAGCGCCAGCAGGGTGGTCTCCAGGGTTTTGGGTTTGGTGTTGGGGCGGGTCATGGTGGGCGCGCAGCAAAAAACAGTTAGAAAGTATCAATTCAAAATGAACACGAAGTAGGTTTGGGTACCCCTTATTTGATTCAATTTGTTTCACTTTTGAATGAGCTGCTGTTGGGGGCGTGTGCCCCGCCCATCGCCAGCAGGCTGGCTCCCACAGTGCAAACCCTCCAGGCTGGCTCCCACAGTGACAACTTGTTTGGCTTAGACCACGAAGCCGATGCCCCGGGTTTTGGCGCCGGGTTTGAGGGCGCATTCTTCGGCCAGGGCTTGCACCATTTGGCTGGCGCTCTGGATGGGACGCAGGCGGCTTTGGCGCACCACGGCGGCGTAGTCGCCGGGGGTGAGTTGGCTCAGCGCAGCCAGGGCTTGGCGGTCTTGCGGCGTGGGCTCGCTCAGGCCCATGTGTTGGCAGTGGCGCTGCAGCAGTTGCAGGGCTTGCGGGGTTTTGAGGTAGTCAAACTTGAGCTTGAGGTCAAAGCGGCGCAGGGCGGCGCTGTCGAGCCCGGCCATGAGGTTGGTGGAGGCGATGAACACGCCGTCAAAGCTTTCCATTTGGGTGAGCATTTCGTTGACCTGGCTGACTTCCCAGCTGCGCTGGGCGCCTTCGCGGTTTTGCAAGAAGGTGTCGACTTCGTCAACGAGCAGCAGGGCGTTGGCGTCTTCGGCCTCGGCAAAGGCTTTGGCCAGGTTCTTTTCGGTCTCGCCCAGCCACATGCTGATGAGGTCGGAGGCGCGTTTGACATGCAGGGGTTTGTCCAGCTGCTGTGCCAGCCAGCGGCCGTAGGCGGTTTTGCCGGTGCCGGGCGGGCCATACAGGCAGATGCGGCCGGTCTGGTGTTGGCGCAGTTGTTCGGCCATGGCCAGCAGGTCGGTGTCGGTGTTGACAAAGGCGGGGTCGTACACCTCGGGCAGGGTGCCTGCCTTGCGGCGTGCAATCAGGGGGTGGGCTTGGGCTTGCAGCGTCTGGTTCATCAGCAGCTCCACGGCGCTGGCGGTCTGGCCTTCGGGCAGTTGGGTGGCGATGCTCTGGATGACGCGGCTGGTGCGTGTGACCACGGCCGGGGCCAAGGCTTCGGATTGGGCGATGCGCTGGATGGCGGCATCGTCCAGCAGGCCATGGCAGGCGCTGCGGATGATGCGCTCGCGCTGGGCTTGTGGGGGCACGGGCAACTCCAGCACCACATCAAAGCGGCGAATGAAGGCCGGGTCCATGCCCATGAGCGAGTTGCCGATCCAGAGGGTGGGCAGGTGGTTGCTTTCGAGCAGGCGGTTGATCCAGCCTTTGGTTTTTCCGGGGGAGCGCTTGCGCAGGCCGCTGAGGATGTGGTCGTTGTCATCGTGGTGGTTGAAGGCGTCTTCGATTTCGTCAAACACGACCAGCACCTGGCGCTGCGCAAACAGGCTGTGTGTGGCGCTGAGCGCCTTGATGCGTTTGCGACCCGAAATGGGTTCTTCGTGTTCGTCTTCGGTGGTGACTTCAAACAGCTCGCAGCCGAGGTCTTTGGCCAGCAGTTTGGCCAGCTGGGTTTTGCCGGTGCCAGGCGGGCCATACAACAGCACGTTCACACCGGCCTGGCCTTTGTCCAGGGCCTGGCGCAGGTAGGGCCGCAACACCTGCAGGGCTTTGGCGCAGTGGGCGTAGTCTTCAAATTCCAGATGCCCGGGGCCACTGGGCACGACCATGTCTTTGAGCCAATCGGTGGGCTGCAGTTCGTTTTCAATCAGCCGATGGGGCAGTTTGTCGGACAGCAGGTCGAGCTTGACGTCCAGCGAGCGGCTGGATTGCACGTCGACGGTGACCAGGCCGGTTTTGGACAGCTTGCCGTCGCTGCGCAAAGCCTGGCGGATGGCCTCGGGGTCTTGGCCAAGCAGCCTGCCCAGGGCTTGGTACAGGCGCAGGTTGTCCAGGTTTTTGACGTGGTCACAGGCCTGGTTCAAGTGCATGTTGCCCTTCATGAGCATGGCGAACTCCAATACGCGGCATTCGACATCGGTCAGGCCCACCAGGGCGGCGATGCGCGCCACATTGCCTGCCAGGGTGGCGGGCACTTGTACCAGGTGAGCACGGCGCTCGGCTTGTGCGTGCATGCGGGTCAGGGTGGCCCGGATTTTGGAGGGCTTGGGGTCCAGGTCTTCCTCGTCCTCGTCGGTCGCTGAGCCAGCCAGTCCAAGCCAGCAAGACAGGTCCTTGTCATCGAATCCGTATCGCGTGATGAAGGTGCGCTCTCCCTTGAGCGGGACCAGGATGCGCAAAACCCAGAGCCAGACGATGCTCGTTTCGCGCTCTTCGTGGTCGTCCATGCGGGCTTGAATGGACGCGCTGGAATGTGTGTGAGCTGCCATGTTTTCCTCCTTGATGTGAGGAAAACATTGTCTGAATCAGGGCGACATTTGGCGTCGTGGTGAAGCGTGCCAAGACCCGGAACAGGCCTGAAGGCCCGGCTGATTTATCAGCGGGCGTTCAGCCCGTCAAAGCACGAGCTCATGACCATGTCCAGGATTTGCTCTTCGGTGTGTTGCTCGCCCATTTTGAGGAATTCGAGCACCGGGTCGCAGGCCCTGGCAAACAAGGTGTACAGCACGGCCACGGCCGGCAGGCTTTTGTTGATCTGGCCTTTGGCTTGGGCCTCTTCGATCCAGCCGCCCAGGGCGTCGCTGACTTCCATCAGCCCGTCCATGTAGTCTTTGCTGGCCATCAAGGTGGCGCGCAGGCTGGAGTTCTGGCTGGGCAGGGAGGGCATCTGGCCTTGCAGCTTGAGCGTCATGGTCCAGCGCGTCACGGCCTTGAGTTTGTCCATGGGCGGCAACTCGGCAGACACTTCCTGAATGAATTCCTGCGCTTTGCGCATGGCCGTGACCATGGCCGCGCAGGCCAGCTCTTCCTTGCTGGTGAAGTGCTTGTACAGGCTGGCTTTGGCAATGCCCACCTCGGCCGCCACTTCGTCCACCGTCATCGCATCGAAACCTTTTTCGGCCAGCAGGCGGTTGACCGACTGGATGATGGCGGCCTCGCGGGCCGCCAGCATCTGGACCTTGAAAGACTTTTTGGGCGTTTTGGCGATTTCGGTGTTCATCTTTTGATTCTAGCCCTGCAGGCCAAAAAAAGACCCTTTGGTCGCTTCTTCAACCCAAGCATCCAATAGGTGGATTCCCTGATCACAAGCCGGATCAGGAAGTTTCCCCGTGTCCTCAGCTTCAGGACTGGCGCACACCGGCCACGCCATGCGCGATGGCCCACCGGGCCTGCGTGCCCAAAGTGGCCCCGGCTTTGACCGGGTTGGCCGTGGTGCGCATTTCGGCCTGGATGCCTTCGGGCTTCACATCCAGCAAGGTGTAGCCGCGCTCGTCGGAGCGGGCATGCAGGATGTCCGGATTGGACGTGCGGATCTGGGCCAGCAGGTTCTCGCCCAGGCCCCGCGAGGTGATCGAGGTGGTGACCAATTCAGAGGCCACGATGGGCGAGGACTCGAGGTTGGGTTGCACGCGCAATTGCGCGGCCACGTTCATGTGCACATCGCCGCCGAGCATCACCACGTTTTGCAGCCGGGCTTGGGCCACGGTGTCCAGCAAGCGCTCGCGGGCTTTGGGGTAGCCGTCCCAGCCATCGGTGAAGGCGCTGCGGCCCAGCGGCGTGTCGATGCCGCTGGAGCTCATTTGCGTGGACTGCGCCAGCAATTTCCAGCGGCGCTGGCTTTGCGTCAGGCCCTCGGTGAGCCACTGCTCCTGCACCGCGCCGAACATGCTGCGGCCTTTGTCGGCCAGCGCATCACAGCCCACCACCACCCGGCCGCCGCCCCGGTTCGGGTCGGGGCAAGCGTGGTGATCGCGGTACTGGCGGCAGTCCAGCGTCCACAAATCGGCCAGACGACCCCAGGCCATGCGGTCGTGGATGCGCATCTGGCTGGGCTGGGCCGGATCGGGGCCCAGGCGCACCGGCATGTGTTCAAAGTAAGCCTGGTAAGCGGCCGCACGGCGGCGCAAAAACACCTGCGGGTCGGTGAAGTGGCGGTCCAGGTCGTTGGCGTAGTCGTTCACCACCTCGTGGTCATCCCAGGTCATGACCCAGGGGTGAGCGGCATGGCAGGCCCGCAAGTCGGCGTCCGACTTGTACTGTGCATGACGCTCGCGGTACTCGGCCAGCAGCGTGGGCACGCCGCCCTCGTGCTTGCGCACCAGGTAGCGCGGGTTCGAGCTTTCGTAAATGTAGTCGCCCACAAACAGCACCAGGTCCAGGTCGCGTTCGGCCATGTCACGGTGCGCGGCAAAGTAGCCCTGCTCGTAATGCTGGCAGGACGCCAGCGCCAGGCGCAGGCGCTGCACCGCTTCGTTCAGGGCCGGGCTGGTGCGGGTGCGCCCCACGGGGCTGGTGGCGCTGCCACTGACAAAGCGGTACCAGTAATGCCGCCCCGGCTGCAGGCCACTGGCCAGCACATGCACACTGTGCGCGCGGCGGGCATCGGTCTGCACGCGCCACTGGCGCACCGGTTGGCGCAAGGCTTCATCGGCAAACACCTCGCACAGCACCGGCAGGCTTTGCGCCTTGAGCGCCTCGTCGGCATCGCTCACGCGCAGGCGCGTCCACAGCACCACACTGTCGGGCTGGGGCTGGCCACTGGCCACGCCCAGCGCAAAGGGGTCGGTCTGCCAGCGCGGTCCCCCGCCGTTGACGCCGCCCGTGCCCGACTGGGCTTGGGCGGCCCCCCCCAGCCAAGGTGTGAGGGCCAGCGCCAGCGCACGGCGGTGCAGCTCACGGCGCGATAAAACGGGTCGGTTCATGACGCAACAAAGGATGGGGGTTCAGGGTGAAGATGCCAGGCAGGCACGGCATGTTAACCGGCGGCAGCGCTCGGCTGCATCACCTGGGGGGCATCGGATCTGCCCAGCACCGGGGTTTGTCCATGGCCGGGAAGTGACAGCACCGCCTGCGCTGTGGCGGCACAATCGCAGGCATGAACACGAGCACACCCATCCGCAAAGACCATCTGGACGCTCTGGCTGTGGGCATACTGCTGATGTGCTGCATGTTCTGGGGCTTTCAGCAGGTGTTGGTGAAAGCCACCGTGACCCAGGTGCCGCCTGTGTTCCAGTCGGCGGTGCGCGGCGTGGGGGCCACACTGCTGCTGTGGCTGTGGTGCCAGTGGCGCGGCGTGCGCCTGTTTGCACGCGACGGCAGCCTCTGGGCCGGTTTGCTGGTAGGTTGTCTGTTTGCAGCGGAATTTGCTTTCATCTACATCGGGCTGCAGCACACCTCGGCCTCGCGGCTGACGGTGTTTTTGTACACCTCGCCCTTTTGGGTGGCGGCTTTTGTGCCCTTTTTCATCCGCACTGAACGGCTGCGCCCCGTGCAGTGGCTGGGCATGGCCTGCGCCTTTGCCGCCGTGGTGTTTGCCCTGCGCGAAGGCTTTGGCGGCGGCGGGGCATCGGGCGACCTGATGGGCCTGGCGGCAGGGGCCTTGTGGGGCCTGACCACCGTGACCATCCGCGCTTGCAACCTGACCCGCATCTCGGCAGAAAAATTGCTGTTTTACCAACTGGCCGTCAGCACCGTGGTGCTGATCCTGCTGTCGCACCTGATGGGTGAGCCCTGGGGCGGTGCCTGGAGCCGCTTTGCCATCGGCTCGGTGGCGGTGCAAATGGTGGTGGGCGCCTTTGCCAGCTACCTGGCCTGGATGTGGATGCTGGGCCGCTACCCGGCCACCAAGATTTCCGCCTTTGTGTTTTTGACACCGCTGTTCGCACTGCTGTTTGGCATGCTCTGGCTGGGCGAAGCCGTCACCCTGACCCTGGCGCTGTCCCTGGCTTTGGTGGCGGTGGGCATAGTGCTGGTCAACCGGAAATAAGCCCGCCACACAGCAAAACCTGTGAGCCGCAAGCCTTGCCCATCGCCAGCAGGCTGGCTCCCACAGAAACAAGCTTGCGCTGCCAAAACAAGGCTGTGGCTGTTTTTGTAGGAGCTTGCCTGCAAGCGATGGCCTGTGGGCCTCAAGCCTTCCAAATCGCCAGCAGGCTTGAGCCCCAAGGGTCAAGCAGTCACCGGCTTGACCACCGCTGCTTCCCGGATCGGCAGATTCACCAGCGCGGCCACGGCGGCCAGCGCCATGTCGGCGTACCACATCCAGGAATAATCGCCCTGGTGCGTGATGGCCAGGCCACCAAGCCAGGCGCCCAGGAAGCCGCCAATTTGGTGCGACAACAAGGTCAGGCCAAACAAGGTGCCCATGTAGCGCATGCCAAACAGCTTGCCCACCAGCGCGGCCGTGGGCGGCACCGTGGCGAGCCAGGTGAAGCCCAGGCCAGCGGCAAAGATGTAGAAGGTCATCGGGGTCTTGGGCATCAGCAAATACCAGCCCACCAGCACAGCGCGCGAGCCGTACATCAGCGCCAGCAAGTATTTGCTGCGGTATTTGCCCACACACGAGCCGATGAACAGGCTGCCCGCGATGTTGGCCAGGCCAATGATGGCCAGCGACCAGCTCGCCACCGCAGGGGGCAAGCCGCACAGGTCCACCTCACCGGGCAGGTGCGTCACCAAAAACGCGATGTGAAAACCGCAGGTGAAAAACCCGGCGTGCAGCAGGCCATAGCTGGGGTTTTTGAAGGCGTTTTTGACTGTTTGCTTCAGGCCCGCATCGGGCTCGGTGTTGGCGTGCACCGCATGGCTTTGGGCCGTGACCTTGTTGACCAGGGGCAGGGCCGCCAGGGTGATCAGGGCCAGCGCCCACATGGCGCCCATCCAGCCGAGCAGCTGAATGAGTTTTTGCGCAATGGGCGCAAACACAAACTGACCAAACGAGCCGCCCGCGTTGATCACGCCCGAGGCCGTGCCGCGCGATTCAGCGGGCATGCGCTGGGCCACCGCACCCATCAGCACCGAGAAGCTGGCCGCACCGGCCCCTGCCGCCGACAGCACGCCCAGCGTGATCGACAGGCCCCAGCCGCTGCTCATGAACGGGGTGATGGCGGTGGCGGCGGCCATCAGGACCATGCCGCCCATCAGCACCGGACGCGGGCCCCAGCGGTCGGCGATGGCGCCCGCCACCGGCTGGATCGCGCCCCACATGAATTGGCCAATCGCCAGCGCCAGGCTCAAGGTGACAATGCCCAGGCCGGTGGTGGTGTTGATCGGGCCCATGAACAGGCCATTGGACAGGCGGATGCCGTTGCTGACCATCAAGATGCCGGCCGCAGCCAGCGTGAGCGCCATGACGCCGGGGTGTTTCAGGGTGCGGAACATGGCGTTCGCTCAGCGGTAAAACGCTTCGACTTGGCCTTTGAGCTTGATCAGCAGCGGCTGGCCTTTGCGGTCCAGTGTTTTGCCAGCGGGCACCTTGACCCAGCCTTCGCTGATGCAGTATTCCTCGACGTCGTTGCGGTCCTTGCCATTGAAGCGGATGCCGATGTCGTGCTCGAACACGGCGCGCACATGGTGCGGGCTGCGCGCATCAATGGACAGGCGGTCGGGCAATTCAGGACGGGAAGCAGCGGCAGAGGTGGTGTCGGTCATGGGCTTGAACTTTTAAAAGCTACCGAATCTATACCAAAACAGGGCGATATTCCGGATCTTGCCCATCCACCGCCTTGCACATGGACTGAGCTCAACAGCAGGCGCTTCATGATTTCGTCAAATCATAGGAGCTGGCGCTCCGAAAAACCGGACGCCTGCGGATGGGCACACAAATTGACGCTGGAAGTGAGAGCAACTGTGAGCTTGTGCCGCATGGGTGCAACAACGGTCCATGCTGCGGTGAGGATTTGTGTGTTTTTAAGGGCCCCTCAAAAACGCGCACCGGCAACCAGGCTGACATGGTCACGGTCGATCAGCAGGTTGTAGGCGCCACCGGTGTAGCGGTGGTATTGAATTTCGCCAAAATAACGCCGCCCGACTTCCGCGCGCAAAGCCGGGCGAAGCAATGTTCTGCCTTCGACATAAGCGCCGTCATGGGCGTAGCCCTTGACGTCCCGGGCCCACAGCAACGAAGGCGTCCACACGACGTCTGAACCGGCCGGGGCGTACCGGGCTGAAGCCAGCATCCTCAGGCCCCAGGCGCTCGAAGACACATAGCCGTCCGTGGTGCACGTCTTGCCAGGCACCGCGTCCACACAGGCCGGCCCTGCGGCATAGGCTGCGCCGTTGTAGGCCAGGGGCCGGCCGTATCGCAACACCGTGGGGTCGGGCAAACCGCGCACCTGGCTGACACCCACTTCGGCCAGCCAGGTGACGCGCTCTGCGCCCAGGCTTTTCGGAAACACCGTGTCCACACCCAGACTGCCCGTGGCCACGCCAAAGCGGTCGTACGCATCAAAGCTGGCCCCCACCGGCAAGCGGGCGATGCCCTTGTTCAGCGCCAGCACCGACGCCGGGCTGCGCGAGACAAAACTGGACAGCACGTCGAAGGCGCTCAGCGTGACGGGCTGATGGGGCCGGTAAGCCAGCTCGCCCGACAGGCGCGTGGTCGGTGCCAGTTTTTTGCTGAAACTCAGGCCCAGCAAAGCCACATCTTCGGGGTACACCATGGCGTAGCTGACCGAGCGGACACCGGGTGTCGGGGCGTTGATGGTCATGCGCAGGCTGGGGTTGGCGCTGTGCGTGTTCATGGCAAAGAACTTGAGATCGGCATCCCAGGCCTCGGCCTTGTAGCCCGCCAACACGCCGTATGCGCCTGAACGTCCAGCCTTCACGTCGGCGTTGCGGTGCAAGTAAGCGCCGCTGGCCAGCAGGGATTGCTCGGAAGCCCCCGCCAGCGCCGCAAAATCGCAACCCTGCGGCGCAAACGACTGCACATCGAAATAGGTGCCACAGCCGGGCAAAACCGTGCTGCGCGACTCATAGGCGGCAAAACCCTCCAGACGCCACAAGCTGCCCGAAGCCCATCGGGCACTCACCATGCCCACCGGCAATCGGCCTTCCGAAGGCAAAGCGCCCGGGCGCAGCAGCGAAGCCACATCGGTGGGGTTGATGGCCGAATTCACGCCGCCCGTGTGCAGGAGCGAGCCGCCCCACGAAAGCAGCTGACGGCCCAGACGCACATTCAGTGCGGCATCTTGGCCCGCACCGAAGCGGCCATGAACAAAGGCCTCACGAACATCGATGTGGCTGAATTGGGCGCTGGGCGCAAAGCCCTTGTCGCTCAGCGGCTGGTTGGGTTGAAAGCCATTGGGGTAATGGCCATAAGCCGCATTTTTCTCGCCCAGCGCCCCATCGTGCCAGGCCCTGCCGCTCACAAAGAGGCCGATGTTGTCTTGTTTCAGGTCCAGGTCCCACACGGCCTTGAGCACCGTGGAAATGGCCTCGCCTTGGCGAAAGTTCAAATCCGAGCCACCGGTCTGTCCTTGCAAGCGGCCCTTGACCGTGCCAGGCACCCCCCTGGAGGGCCAATCGGCATAGGCGTCCGGGCTGGGCGATTCGGTCCGGATTTGCGTGCCCCAAGTGAGCGTGCCATGGAACTGGCCCTTCATGCCCTCACCCAGCTGAAAGTCCACAGCGACGGCCTGAAAACAAGCGGTCACCGAGGCCGAGAAGACCAGCAGGCCTGTCATTGTGTTCACTTTGGGATTCCTTGGTGCCATGCTGAAGTGGCTTTGTCAATGCATAAAAAGACTGGCGCCGACCTCGTTTGAGCCACGCCTCGCTGACCACGAGCTTCTTGTTTTTGACGTTTTTGTCAATTATCACCCGTCTGCACGCGCTGTGGCGCATTCGGGCACTTTCAGCGCTTGGGGTGAAGGGTCAGGCTCACACTTGGTGGCAAAATGCCCGGTCCTCAAAACATGCCCGCCCAGGGCATGTGTCCCCCGCTCCGGGCTTGCGCCCTTCCGCTTGACACCCCCATTCATGATGTCCTCCCCCGTCGGCACCCTCGGCATTGATTTCGGCACCTCCAACTCGGCCATGGCCTGGCTCGGCCAGCCAGGCGCTGCCCGGTTGCTGCCTCTGGAAGGCGAGGCCCTGGCCATGCCCACGGCCGTGTTCTACAACGCCGAAGACAGCAGCACCCACTTCGGTCGCGATGCCATCCGGCACTACCTGGAGGGCACCGAAGGCCGTTTGATGCGTTCGCTCAAAAGCCTGCTGGGCAGCCCGCTGCTGCTGGAGACGACCCAAATCGGCCACCAGCAGATCAGCTTTCAGGACATCATCGCCACCTTTTTGGCCACCCTGCGTGAGCGCGCCACGCAAAGCCTGGGCGCTGCACCTCGCCGCGTGGTGATGGGCCGCCCTGTGCACTTTGTGGACGAAGACCCCGAGCGCGATGCGCAGGCCGAGGCCTCGCTGCGCCAGGCGGTGCAGTCGGTGGGCTTTGACGAGGTGTCTTTTCAGCTGGAGCCGATTGCCGCTGCGCTGGATTACGAACAGCGCCTGACGCAAGAAAGCACCGTGCTGGTGGTGGACTTGGGTGGCGGCACCTCGGACTTCACCGTCGTGCGCCTGGGGCCGGACCGCATGCAGCACGCCGACCGCAGCCAGGACATCCTGGCCACCACCGGCGTGCACCTTGGCGGCACCGATTACGACCGTCAGCTCAACCTGGCCCAGGTCATGCCGCTGCTGGGTTACAAACACCTGGGGCCTGAGCAACGCGAAGTGCCCAGTCGCGTGTTTTTTGACCTGGCCACCTGGCACCTGATCCACTGGCAATACCAGCCCAAGGCCATTGCTCACGCCAAAACCCTGCACAGCAATTACAGCGACCCGCGCCTGCACGGGCGGCTCATGCGCGTGCTGACCGAGCGCCACGGCCACCACATCGCGCACGAAGTGGAGCAGGCCAAGATCCGCTGCTCGGTAAGCCGGGCAGACACAGGCATTGACCTGTCCGTGATCGAGCGCGACCTGCGCGCCCAGCTGGGCACGGCCGACCTGCAAGCGCAATTGCACGAGCTGCTGGCCCGCACCGTGGCCTGCGCCCGAGAATGCGTGCAACGCGCCGGACTGACCGATGCCTCACTCGACGCGATTTACCTCACGGGGGGCTCATCGGCCTTGAGCACCTTTCAGCAAGCCCTGCAGGCCGCATTTACCGGCGTGCCACTGGTCGAAGGCGATTTGTTTGGCGGGGTGGCCTTGGGCCTGGCCTACAGCCGCTGAACATCCGCACGGGCCTGAGGCAGCCCCTGCTTCAGGCGCGGTTTCAGGCCCGGTTGACGCCATACACCACCGCCAGGGCGATGGCGAAAATCACCGCCCAGATGGCCCGGTTGTGGCGCTCAATGAACTTGAGCAGCACATCCTCCAGGCTTTTGGAGACGTGCTTCGGCGGGGGTTTGTCCATGAGGGCTTTCGTGGGAGGGCTGCAGACGGGCATCAGGCCCAGTCATCGCCCTGGTCCCAGGACGACGCCTCCGCATCCGCCAAATCGGTCGACGTGGGCAACGGTGACACCAGCCCCGGCAAAGGCTCTTGGCTGGCGTCGCTCAAAGGCGATGCCGGTGACGTTGCGGCTGGTGAATGGTTGTTGTGTCCCATGAGGCTTTGCACCCCCTGAAACAACAAGCCACCCGCCACAACACCCGCTGCGGTGGTCGCCACCTGGGCCATCAAGCCACCGCCCCAGGCGCTCGCGCCGGGCTGAGGTGACCCGCCCATCGCCATGTTCTGCGCGCCCACGGATCGAGGCGCCATGGGCGTGGCCGCCGGAAAAGGTGCCTGCGCTGAAGAAGGATCCACCTGCCTGCCCCAGGCTTGCGCGCCGGCGTTCAGAAACCCCGAAGGCACTGGCCTGGCCGCCTGAAGTTGGGCCTGCAGCTGCACGCACTGCGCCTCCAGTTGCTGGATGCGTGCCTGCGCGGCTTCCAGGGACAGCCCCAAGCCCATGGCGCGCTGCACCAGCAAATACGGCGCATCGGCCTGGCTGGCCACCGCCTCGCGGATCCAGGCATCGGCCGTCGGGTCTTTGGGCTCTGCACGGGTCTGGCGCAGGGCGCTCAAGAATTGTTGCAGCTGGTCACGTTCTGCGGCGTTCATGTCCGATACCCTGGAAAAAGTTCGTACGCCATTATGGGTTCACCACGCAAACACCTGATTTCCAAAGGCTGCTCGCAACCGCGCCAAGCCCTCGCGCGCAGGTGACACCAAGCCGCCCAATCCGGCAAGGGCAGGGTCCGTTTTCAAAGGCACAATGTCCGCTCGATTCAGAAAAACACCGGAGACCACATGAAAGAAACCCCCTATGCCTGGGTGGTGGTTTGGGCCACCTTTGTGTGCCTCGCGCTGATCTTCGGGGTGTCGTACTCGTTCGCGGCGTTTTTTGAATCCTTCGCGGCCGAGTTCTCGGCGCAGCGGGCCGATGTGTCCTGGATCTTTGGCCTGTCGGGCTTTGTCTACTTTGTGCTGGGCGCGGGCGGCGGCATGCTGGCCGACCGCTTCGGGCCGCGCGTCATCTGCTCGGCGGGCATGGCCTTGATTGCACTGGGCCTGCTGGCCACCAGCTGGGCCTCGTCCTTGCTGGCGGTGTATGTCAGCTACGGCTTGCTGGTCGGGCTGGGCATCGCGCTGGTGTACACGCCATCGATTGCCAGCGTGCAACCCTGGTTCACCACCCGGCGCGGCTTGGCCGGGGGCATTGCCAGCTCGGGCGTGGGCGCAGGCACTTTGCTGGTGCCGGTGCTGGTGGCCATGGCGATTGGCCCCATGCCCTGGCGCGAGGCCATGCGCGCATTGGCGCTGGGGGTGTTGGTGCTGGGTTGGCTGGCGGCGGCTTTGTTGCGGCGCGCTCCGGCGGCACAGGCCGCGCCCGGTGTGCCCGCTGCAGGTGGCTCGGCCTCCGGCCTGAGCTTGCGCGAGACCTTGCGCAGCCCCACTTTCCGCTGGCTGTACCTGGCCACGGTGCTGGCCTCGCCCGTGATGTTCATCCCCTTTGCCCATGTGTCGGCCTCGGCACGGGATCTGGGTTTGGGCGAAGCCTTTGCCGTCGGTTTGGTGGGCCTGATTGGCGTGGGCAGTCTGGTCGGGCGCTTTGCCATCGGTGTGGTGGCCGACCGGCTGGGCCGGGCGCAAACGCTGGTGCTGATGCAGCTGTCCATGGGCGCGTCGTATCTGCTGTGGGGCGCGGCGGGCGGGCAGGCCCTGCTGGTGGTGTTTGCGCTGTGGTTTGGCCTGAGCTATGGGAGCATCGTGTCGCTCTTGCCTGCCATTTGCATGGACTATTTTGGCGGTCGGTCGGTGGCCAGCGTGGTGGGCACGCTGTACAGCGGCGCGGCCTTGGGCAATTTGCTGGGCCCCGTGCTGGCCGGTGCGGTGTTTGACCACAGCGGGCACTACCTGGGCGTGATGGCCGTGTGCGGTGTGCTGTCGCTCAGCGCCACCTGGGCGTCACGCCAGATGAAGCGCAGTGGGCAAGCGCGTTACTGAGGGACCATCGCTTGCAGGCCAGCACATACCATCCACAGACTCGCCACCCAGGCCCCCCCATTCCTGTCATCCAAACTGAAGGAAACCATGCACAACGACATCCACGCGCTGCGGCGCATCCTCAAAAGCTGCCCCACCATCGCGGTGGTGGGCCTGTCGGCCGAGTGGCACCGGCCCAGCTATTTCGCGGCCAAGTACATGCAGTCGCACGGTTTCAAGATCGTGCCGGTGAATCCGCGCTATGCGGGCAGCGAGATCCTGGGCGAGACCTGTTACGCCAGCCTGAGCGATATCCCCTTCAAGGTGGACATGGTCGATGTGTTTCGCCGCAGCGACGACGTGCTGCCGATAGCCGAGCAGGCGGTGCAGATCGGGGCACGCTGTCTGTGGCAGCAGCTGGGCGTGGCCAACGCGCAGGCCGACACCCTGGCCCGCCAAGCCGGCATGGATTCGGTGACCAACCGCTGCGTCAAGATCGAGCACGCCCGCTTGTTTGGCGGCCTGAACTGGGTGGGCGTGAACACCGGCATCATCTCGGCGCGGCGTCTGGTGTGAGGCCAGCCATCGCCCACGGGGGTGGGCGCCTAACCATTCAAGCCAACTTTTCAGACCGAACACCATGACCGACCGCCAATTCCACCCTGAGACCCTGGCCATCCACGCCGGGCAAATCCCCGATGCGGCCACAGGCGCACGCGCCCTGCCGATCTACCAAACCAGCAGCTTTGTGTTTGACAGCGCCGAGCATGCCGCATCGCTCTTCAACCTGCAGACCTTTGGCAATGTGTATTCGCGCCTGAGCAACCCCACGGTGGCGGTGCTCGAAGAGCGTGTGGCCGCGCTCGAAGGCGGGCGTGCGGCGGTGGCCAGTGCCTCGGGCATGGCGGCCGAAACCATGGCGCTGATGACCATCCTGCAGTCAGGTGACCATGTGGTCGCGGCCGGGGCCTTGTACGGTGGCTCGGTGACCCTGCTGGCGACCAGCCTGGCCAAGTTCGGCATCGAAACGACCTTTGTGGACGCGACAAAGCCCGAGGCCTTTGCCGCCGCCATGCGCCCCAACACCCGGGCGGTGTATGCCGAGAGTCTGGGCAACCCGAGCATGGTGGTGCTGGACATTGCCGCCGTGGCCGAGGTGGCCCATGCGCACGGCGTGCCGCTCATCATCGACAACACCGTGCCCAGCCCGCTGCTGTGCAACCCGCTGGCGCTGGGCGCCGACATCGTGGTGCATTCGGCCACCAAATACCTGGCCGGGCACGGCACCACGCTGGGCGGCGTGGTGGTCGAGGGCGGCAAATTCCCTTGGGACAACGGCAAGTATCCGGGCATGACCGAGCCCTCACAGGGCTACCACGGCGTGAAGTTTTACGAGACCTTTGGCGACTTTGGCTTTTCCATGCGCTGCCGCATGGAAAGCCTGCGCGTGTTTGGCGCATCGCTCAGCCCCATGAGCGCCTGGCAAATCCTGCAGGGTGTTGAGACCCTGCCGCTGCGCATGAGCAAGCACTGCGACAACGCTTTGGGTGTGGCCAAATTTTTACAGGCCGACCCGCGCGTGGCCTGGGTCAACTACCCTGGCTTGAGTGACCACCCGCAACACGCCTTGATGCAGCGCCAGATGCGCGGCGCTTCAGGTCTGCTGTCGTTCGGCGTGAAAGGCGGCTTGGCGCAAGGCGTGAAGTTCATCGAGTCGGCGCAGTTCATGAGCCACCTGGTCAACATCGGCGACACCCGCACGCTGATCAGCCACCCGGCCAGCACCACGCACCGCCAGCTGGGCGTTGCCCAGCAACTGGCCGCCGGTGTGCCGCCCGACATGGTGCGCATCTCGGTGGGCCTGGAAAATCTGGACGACATCCTGTGGGACATCGACCAGGCGCTGGACAAGGCCAGCCGCTAAGGCCTGATACAAAACCGCGGCCTGGCGCAGGCCGCATCGCCAGCAGGCTGGCTCCCACAAAAGAAAGGTCTGGGCTGAGGCTTTGGCTTTGACTGCTTTGTAGGAGCTTGCCTGCAAGCGATGGCTTGCAAACCAAACGCCTTTTCATGGCCAGCAGACTCGTTCACACAAAAACAGCACCAGCGAAGCAGGTGTCAGCCAGGGCCCTAGCGGCTGCGCCCGCAGATTCAAACCGCCTGGGCCAGGGCGACAAACTCGGCCACCGGCACTTCTTCGGCGCGGCGCTGCAGGTCAAACTGGCCAGCAAAGCCTTGTTCGTCCAGCCATTTACCCAAGGTGTTGCGCAAAATCTTGCGCCGCTGGCTGAAGGCCACCTGCACCAGCGTCTCCAGAGTTTTGACGTTGACCATCGGCGGCGTGGCCAGCGGCACCATGCGCACCACAGCGCTGTCCACACGCGGCGGCGGGTCGAAGCTTTCGGGCGGCACGAACAGCCCATTGGCCATGTCGTAGCGCCACTGCAGCATGACCGACAGGCGGCTGTAGTCCGAGGTGGCGGGCTGGGCCACCATGCGGTCGATCACTTCCTTTTGCAGCATGAAGTGCTGGTCTTCGATCACGTCCACCTGCGCCAACAAATGGAACAGGATCGGCGTCGAGATGTTGTAGGGCAGGTTGCCGACCACACGGATTTTGGCGGCGCCCGTGCTGCTGCCAGCCAGCATCTGCGTGGCCAAGGCCCTGAAATCGACCTTCAGCACGTCGGACTCCACCACCGACAGGTGCGGGTGCTCGCGCAGGCGCACGGCCAGATCGCGGTCCAGCTCGATCACCGTGAGGTGTCCCAGACGCTCCACCAGCGGCTGGGTCAGGGCCGCCAGGCCCGGGCCGATTTCAACCATGGGCTGTCCGGGCTCGGGCTGGATGGCGTCCACGATGGCATCGATGATGCCGCCGTCGGTCAAGAAATGCTGACCAAATCGTTTGCGGGCAATGTGTTTCATTGGGGTGGCTCGCGCATCTCGACGTAGGCGCGGCCGCGCACATCGTCGGCCCACACGACATAAGCTTCTTCGAGCTTTTTCTCGCGCAAGGCGTTGCGCGCCATGTCACGCTGCTGGGCATCGGACATGGGGGCATTGCGGCGATCGGTCACCTCGATCAGGTGCACGCCAAAGCGGGACACCAGCGGTTCGGCCACCTGGCCCGGGCGCAAGCGGTTCATGACCTGCTCGAACTCGGGCACGAACATGCCGGGATTGGCCCAGCCCAGATCACCGCCTTGCTGCGCACTGCCGTCTTGCGACAGGTTCCTGGCCACCGTGGCGAAATCGGCCTTGCCCGCCAGAATGTCCTTGCGGATCTCGTTCAACCGGCTCAGTGCCTGGTCCTGCGACAGCTGGGCACCGGGGCGCAACAGGATGTGCCGCGCACGCGTTTGCGTGACCACCAAGGTGGCCGGGGCCTGGCGACGCTCCAGCACCTTCAGGATGTGAAAGCCTGCGCCCGATCGCACCGGCTCGGACACCGCCCCCACCGCCAGCTGGCCGGTGGCGTTCACGAACAGTTCCGGGTAACGGCTGGCCGAACGCAAGCCCAGCACGCCACCATTGGTCGCCAGATCAGGGGCTTGGGAATAGGTCTTGGCCAAGGCGGCAAAATTTTCACCGCTGCGGGCGCGCTGGGCGATCTGCCGAGCACGCTCGGCCAGGAGTTGTACCTGCGCTTCGGTGCTGTTTTCCGGCACCGCGATCAGGATCATGCCCAGGTTCAGCTCGGCCGGGGCCTGCGCCGACAAGGCCGCTTGTTCCTTCAGGCGCTCTTGCAGAAACTGCTCGACTTCGAGGTCGCTGATGCGGACACGGCCTTCCACTTCGCGCTCACGCACGCGGGCCAGGGTCAGCTGTTTGCGCAATTGCTCACGGTACAGCCCAAGGGACATGCCTTCTTGTTGCACACGTTTGCGCAACTCGTCGCGGGAAATCTGGTTGCTGCTGGCCACGTTCTGCTCGGCCTGGTCCACGGCCTCATCATCGATGCGGATGCCCATGTCACGCGCTTGCTGCAGCTGGGCCTTCTCGTTGATGAGCTGCTCCAGCGCCAGGCGCTTGAGCTCAGCGCCATCGACCTGACGCCCTTGTGCCGCCGCTTCGCGCGACAAGCGCTGGCTCAGCAGCTGCACCTCCTGGTTGGTGACCGGCTCGGAGTTGACCACCGCCACAATGAAGTCGGCAGGGCGAATGGCGGCCGCCTGCGTCTGGGCCAGCGCCACGGCAGCGGGCCCCCACACAGCCAGGCCCAGCGCAGCCCACAAGGCCCATGGGGCAGAGAAAAGGGATTTATTCATAGTTCTGGAACCGGCTTGGCGCGACATAGTTGTCGCGCAAATTTTGATAACGGGGAATGTTGTTGCGCAAGGCATTCAAAGGGCTGGCCCCCACACGGGCCAAACCGATGAACTCCAATTGAAACAGCAAACGGCTGGTGGCCGTGCTCACCGTGCTTTGCAGACGCTCAAAGGCAATGCGCCCGAGCCAGCAGCCACCGTCGTACTCAAAGCCCAGCAAACTGTCCACCAGGCGGCGCTCGGTCAGGCTGAAGTTCATGCGGCCCACGCTGTACCAGCGGTCAGGCCCCAGGCCCTGGCCCGGCGCACGGGTCCAGGCCGACTCGGCATCCGGGTCGCGGCGCCCCACCAGGTCACTCAGGGGCCATTGCCAGCCCAGGTCCACCTGCTCGCTGACATCGCGGTTCAAACGGTAGGCGGCATTGAGCACGCGGTAGGGGCTGGGGCTGTAGCGGCCCTGAAACGTGGTGCGGCTGACGTTGTTGGTCTGGTTGTTCAGCTGCACGGTGGCGTCCAGCGCCCAGCGGTCGTCCCAGCGCACCCCCGCGCCCAACAACATGTCGCTCAAGCCCGTCTGGGCCGCGGTCTGGCCGGGCAAGACCACTTGCTGGTCAGAAAAGCGGATGCGCTGCGCCATGCCCACGCGCAGCATCTCGGCACCGTTTTGGGCATCGAAGAAACGGCTGGTCACGCCCAGCGTCAAGGCATCGTTGTCAATCAGGCGGTCGTGGCCCACATAAGCGTTTTCGCTGTAGATGGTGGACAAATTGAAGTCGGTGGCCCCGCTGTCGTACACCGGCAACATGCTCTGGTCACGGTAGGGCGTGCGGGCATAAAAAGCCCGGGGCTCCAGGGTTTGCAGCACCTCGCGGCCAAACCACTTCGTCTCGCGCTCGAACACCAGGCCCGAATCGACCGAGTAGGTGGGCAACACGCGGTTGGCACTGCGGCTGCCGTTGTCCATGACCCCATCGAGCTGGTAACGCGTGGCGTGCAGCTGCAGCTTGGGCGTGACAAACCCCCAAGGCCGAATCCAGGGACGGCTGAGCTGGGCCTGCACAAAGCTGCGCTCGCCGTTGCGCGGCAAAGCCGTGTTGTTGGGAATGCGCGAGTAGTCCGCTTCAAAGCGGGTGGTGTCCCCGGTCACCGACCAGTCCAGTCCATCGGCATTCCACTGACCGTAACGCAAAGTGACCTGGGGGGCCCGGTCATAAGGCGGCGTGATGGGCGCGCTGATGTCCTGCAGGGTTTGCCAGCGCTGCACCTGGGCGCTCATGCTGAAGTCGCCCCGGCCCCAGCTCACGACCCCGGTGCTGGGCAACAAGCGCTGCGTCAGCACCTGACCCGATCGCGAAAAATCACGCCAGTAATTGTCGTCACTGACGCGGTTCAGGTTCAGCCCCAAGCCTATGCGGCCCACACCGTCAATGCCCGTCTCGATGCCGCCCTGGTGCTGGACCGACAAGCCCCAGCGGTCTTGTTGGCGCAAGCTGTCCGAAGGCATCAGGTTCAGGCGCAGCTGGCCGTTGTAGTCGGGCTCCAGGTAACGGAACTCGGTGTCCACGGCCACCCCCCGCTTGCTCATGACCTGGGTCGTGACCGTGGCATCGCGCTGAGGTGCCAGGTCAAAGTAGTAAGGCTGTGACACCTGCACGCCGCTGGTCGTATCAATGCCCAGCAGGGGCGGCAGCCAGCCGGATTTGCGATCGCCCGTCAGCGCAAAGCTCACGTCCGGCAAAGCCACCAGGGGCACATCCTGAAAGCGCAGCTGCACGCCTTCGGCGGTGGCCGATGCCTCTTCGTTGTCCAGCGTCAGGCGCGTGGCCTTGAGCACCCATTCGGGCAACCACTCGGGGCCGGGCTTGCGCCGGCAGGTGGTGTAGCTGACCTGGTGGACCACCGAGCGCTGGCTGTCCAGAAATTCCAGCGAGGCCGCTTCACCATAACCACCGCTTTTGTACAACTCGAAGCGCGGTTGCTCGAAGCGGCCTGTGAAACTGTCCAGCTGCAATTGCAGACGCACGCCCTCGAACAAACTGCCCTCCCGGCTCACGCGGACCGCGCCTTGGGCATTCACCCTGTCCTGGGTCTGGTCGTAGTCCAGGCGATCGGCGCGGATGCTCAAGCCCGGACGCCGGATGCTGGCCTGGCCTTGCAACTGCACGTCCAGATCCGGTCGCGCCGTCAGTTGCTGGGCCCCCACAAACGTCGGAGCCTCTTTTTTCTGGGTCTCGGAAACCGCCTCTTCCAGCAAAGGGCTGCTGCGCAGCGTCAGCGCGGGCACATCCGATCGCGTCTGTGCCCAGGCCGCACCGGACAGTGCGCCGCACACCACCGCAGCCGCCCCAACCGTTGGCGCAGCAAACCGGGGCAACAGCAAAAAAGAGGCAGGGAAAAGCTTCACAAACAGACGGGCAGGGTAGAAGGGCAGGTCAGGTCGACGCATTCGGCCCTGAAAGGGCTTTGTAGAATCTGATTATCCATGAGCCACCCCCTCCCATCCT
>Ga0255127_1000081_pt1 | contig 50831 bp, 35 predicted proteins | sample Law_Miss_RepB_8d_FD_188555 | JGI IMG/M metagenome (GOLD analysis project Ga0255127, IMG submission 188555) | Freshwater microbial communities from St. Lawrence River, New York, United States - Law_Miss_RepB_8d | ecosystem: Environmental > Aquatic > Freshwater > River | place: USA: New York...
CCCATCAGAAACTTGCAACCCTTGGAATCACACCACAGCAAATCTTCGACAGTGTCGCTCGCCAAAGCGGAATGCTTCGCTCCGGTAGCATCGATACCGCTGAAGATCGTATCCACGTGCGAGTCAGTCGCAACTTTGGCGGATTAGAGGAAATCGAAGCTGTACCAATCGAAGCATCCGGCAAACTCTTTCGACTCGGAGATGTAGCCAAAGTATCTCGCAGTTATGAGACGCCACCGACCTTTCTGATGCAATTCAATGGCAAACCTGCCGTATCCCTAGGGCTAGTGATGAGCAAAGGGGGCAACGTGCTGGAGATGGGCAAAGCGCTCGCCAACGAACTTGAAATCCTGCGGGCAGAAGTCCCCGCTGGAATCCAAATCGATACGGTCTCCTTTCAACCAAAGGTAGTAGAGGAATCCGTTGGAGAGTTCGTTAAATCGTTTCTCGAAGCGTTGATTATTGTGCTGATCGTCTCGTTCATCAGCCTCGGCCTTCGGACCGGTATCGTCGTGGCGTTGAGCGTACCGTTGGTCTTAGCGATTTCCCTTGTAATCATGAATGCAATGGGAATGAACCTAGATCGAATCTCCCTAGGTGCCTTGATCCTCGCCCTCGGACTGCTGGTTGACGACGCGATCATCGCCGTAGAAATGATGGCAGTGAAAATGGAGCAAGGCTGGAATCGGCTTGAATCTGCCACCTACGCTTGGACCTCCACCGCATTCCCCATGTTCTCTGGAACATTGATTACCGTTGCGGGGTTCTTACCCGTGGGCTTTGCACCATCGACCTCAGGCGAGTATGCAGGTGGTATATTCTGGGTCGTAGGGATCACCTTGGTTACCTCTTGGTTTGTCGCCGTTCTCTTTACCCCTTTGCTTGGGCTGCATCTCCTTCCCGATCCCGCAAAGCATCATCAGGGAGGGGGCCACGATCCGCATCAAGCATTCGATACACCCTTTCACCGCATGTTGCGATCTATCGTCAGCGCAGCGGTCAAGCGACCTTGGTTCGTTGTTGGAACCACCTTCGCGCTGTTCCTTGTAGCTGGTTATGCGATGACCAAATTGCAGCAACAGTTCTTTCCGCAATCCTCCCGTCCTGAATTGCTGGTGGACTTGAGAATGAGTGAAGGTGCCTCAATTGGAGCGACGGCGGAAATGGTACGACGCGTCGAAGCCATCGTACTTCCTCTCATCGATGGGCACTCCAACCAGTTATCGAATGAAGAAAACACCCACCAGAAATCCGCTGCGGATGCGACTGTTGGCCCGGGAGATGTCCTGCATGTGGCGTCTTACATCGGAGCTGGTTCCGCAAGGTTTTTCCTTGCACTTAATCCAGATCTACCAAACCCCAGCTTTGGGAAACTTGTCATCCTCACTTCGAGCACCGACGCGAGAGAACGACTGCGCACTTACCTAAAAAACATATTCGAACATGACCCGCAATTCAGCGCGGCTTCGACCCGCGTGCTCAGACTCGATTTCGGTCCACCCGTCGGTTACCCCGTTCAATTCCGTGTTGTCGGGCCAGACAAAACCGTCGTCCGCCATTATGCAAATCGTGTTCGCGAAATCATGCGAGCCGATCCCGCAGCCGTCGATGTAAACCTTGAATGGGAAGAACCCGCGAAGACCATCCAAGTCAAGATCGACCAAGACCGAGCGCGTTTACTAGGCCTCTCTCCTCAAGAAATCGAACTTGGACTCCAAACACTCTTGAGCGGTTCAACCATTTCCTACTTCCGAGAAGGAACCGAGACTATTCCAGTCGTCGCTCGAGCAATCGACGAGGAACGATTGAACCTTGATCAATTCGAAGACATGACCCTCTTTACATTAACTGGCAAAAGCGTCCCGCTGCAGCAAGTCGGTCATCTGGAGTATTCGCAAGAGGATCCGATTGTATGGCGTCGCAGCCAGGAGCAGATACTCTCCGTACGTTGCGATATTTCGGACGGTAACCAAGCTCCTGACATCAGCAACCGAATCGATAAAGAACTTCGCAATCTTCGAAATGAATTACCACCTGGCTACCGTATCGATTTAGGTGGTAGCATCGAAGAAAGCAATAAAGCTAACCAAGCCTTGTTCGGGATGTTTCCAATCATGGTATTGGTGATGCTCACCTTGCTCATGGCCCAAGTTCAGAACTTTCGCAAGATGCTACTGATTTTTGGAATCGCTCCTCTCGGATTGATCGGCGCTGTTGCCTCTTTGCACCTGTTCAATGCACCATTCGGATTCGTATCACTGCTCGGTGTGATCGCGCTTGCTGGAATGGACATGCGAAACTCCGTGATCCTAGTCGATCAGATCGAACAAGATATTCGGTTGGGACTCAGGCCATGGGAAGCCGTCATCGAATCATCCGTTCGTAGGGCACGCCCTGTGATCCTTACTGCTGCGACTGCTATCCTGGCAATGATCCCCCTTACCAGAAGCGTATTCTGGGGACCGATGGCTATGGCGATTATGGGTGGACTCTCGATCGCCACCTTCCTGACCTTGATCAACCTCCCTGCAATCTATGTGATTCTCTTTCGCATCCGACCTGAGACCCCAGCGACATCTACCGCTCACCCTGATCTGAAGGCTGATCATCCAGCCGCCACTTCGATACCAACAGGAGCCGTTTAACCAATGGCACTCCCTCGCTTTCTCGTCGACTCGATCCGTACAGAACAACCCATCTCACTGCCGGAGGCCGAAGCACATCACGCTAGCCGAGTCCTGCGACTCGAATCGGGTGACTCTTGCATACTGTTCGATGGTCAGGGAAATCAAGCGTTTGGTACTGTAAAAACTGTTGAGAAACGATCGGTTCAAATCGTTTGCGACAACATCGAATTCGCCCCACGCGATCACTCCGACCGATTGCATTTTGCAATCGCGATGCCTAAGGGAGACCGACAACGCAACGTAATCGAGAAACTTGTCGAACTCGGTGTCGATAGCTTGACCCTTCTCGAAACCCACCGCAGCGTATCGAAATTCGATGAAGACGGCATCGACAAGCTAAGGCGATACGTAATGGAGGCTTGCAAGCAATGCCAACGAAATCGCTTGATGCGCGTCGAACCTGTCGTCACTTGGGACAAGTGGTTAAAAACTCACGCTTCACAAGCCGTAATCTTGCACCCAAAGGCTCTCTTGCCCCGTCTCTCTGATTCAGCGTCAGCAAGCTATGATTCCACCATCATCGAACGCAATAACTTCTTGCAGACATACAGTAATGTACCGCTCCCTTCGACCTTTAACCTTCGATTCGCAGTCGGCCCCGAAGGAGGCTTCACCGAAGAAGAGATTCGATTAGCGATCGACCATTCTATGAAACTGCTAGATCTCGGTGAGCGAATCCTTCGGGTAGAGACCGCAGTCTCTCTCGCAGCTGTCCTAGGAAGCCTTGCAATTAACTAAACCACAATTGCCCGACCGAAATCCCAGCATCATTAGGTGGAATCTGCTTGTGGCTGAGCAGTTTGTATCCCATTGCATTTAAATGCTCGCCGATGGCCTTCAAAAGCAAACTGTTCTGAAACACCCCTCCCGTGATTCCAACGGACAGCCCCTTGTCACGAGACGTCGCCGTATCGCAACGCGTCCCCGTATCGCTGGGAATGCCGGTATCACTGGGAATGCCCGCATCGTACTGAATGCCCGCATCGCACTGAATGACTGCTTCGCAGATCAATTTCACCAAGGCACCATGAAAACGACAAGCGATCATCGGCAATGTCACTTGATCTGAGACACCGACTCGCGTTAGATCTTTGAGCAAGTCAATCAGTACTGGTCTTTCGTCGAAAACCAAGACACCATCGATCCATTGGAGCTGGAATCGATAACTATCGTTAAAAGCGTATGCGTTTTTTTGGTTAGCAGTTAACGACTGAATATGCTCCCATGCGACCGCTTCAAGTCGCATCGCTGCATGCCCTTCATAATCATTCTCGTGAACCAAACCCAACAGCGATGCTACAGCGTCGATCAAGCGTCCGATACTGCTGCTCGGAATGGACGCACTAGCGACTTTATCATTTGCCGCGATCATTCTTCTTTCGCTTTCGCCAAGCGATCGAAATGGCTCAAGCCATCGCGATGGGGCTTCGCCGATTTCCGAGAGATAAGCCATAGCGCAACGCCACGGATAGCGTGCTGCGACATCCCCTGCCGGAAGTCTCACTTGTCGAAGATGCCCAATGCGACGAGCTTCCGTTTGGCGAATTGCATTCGGTTCGAGTCGCAGCAATTCACCACCCCAGATAGTGCCATCTGTTCCGTAGCCGGTCCCATCGAATACAAAACCTAGTAGCGGCTTATCTTGATCCCATGCCAAATCGCATGCCAACGCCCCTAAATGCGCAGCATGATGTTGAATCCGCATCAGAACCGGCGATGAAGTTTGTGAAGATGATTCCGCCCATAGATCGAGTCCAAGCTGATAGATATGGTAATTCGGATGAGCATCGACACGTAGTTCCAACAGCGACTTGTTCACTATTCGATCGCATTCTCGCAATGCGGTCTGTCGCATACGCTCAAACACATCTGGATCCGACGCATCGCCAAAGTGCTGCGTCCAAAGGATCGGCAAAGTCGACGATTCGACTCTTTGAAAAGAGACACCCGTTTCCTTTAAGTTTCCAGCTTGCCAATCTCCGCCTTGCGAATCTCCAGCGAGCCGAACCGCAATCGTTGTTTTCAAATCCCCGCCTAACGCGACGGTGCTTCGTTGGATCGACTCCTTACAGCCTTTACCTTTTGGTGTATTTAACCTAAGTTGCATCGGACTAACCCCTCGCGCCCGCCTTACTGGAATCGCAAGTGCATCGCTACTACCTTGAGACTCGATCCTAGTATCACACCATCCACCATCGATCCATACCGAATCATCGAGTGGTTGATTTATCGCTCGCGGATGAGTCAGAACACCTCCAACAAATTGGCCGAATCGATCGATTGCAACGCGATCATCGGTGAGCATAGGGGCATTCGATCTATTTGCAGAGGTAACAACGAGCGGGATCGTTTGTCCCATCTGTTGCAACTGATCCAACAAAAGAATTTGCATCGCGGAGTTAGGGAGCATCAAGCCGAGTCTTGCATCGACACGGTTTACCTCATCCGAAATTCCTGCTGATTGAATACTGTTGGTTAGCCGAGGACTAACAACGATGGGCCGTTCACTCGAAGTCAGCAAACGTAGAGCGGTGGAGCTTAACGCAACAATGGAAGATGCGGCTACTACGGAAGAGACAAGCAGTGCAAAGGGCTTAGACGATCGCTGCTTGATTTCCCTGAGTTTTTCTACTGCTAGTGAATTTGTCGCATCACATACGAATTGATAACCACCTGTAGATTTCCAAAGTACTACTTCACCGCTAAGAATCGACTGCGCACATCGCTCCAAAACCACACGCATTGACTGCGACGAGTCTCCTTCAATCGTTTCGTTGGAACGATTACAGTTAATCCAATTCCAAGTCGGACCGCATGCGTAGCAGCTAATCGTCTGTGAATGAAAACGACGATCATAAGGGTTTGCGTACTCTTCAAGACACCGATCGCATAAAACGTATGGCTCCATCGTGGTACGGCACCGATCGAACGGAGCAGCTAGCTGAATGGAATACCTTGGACCGCATTGCGTACAACTGATCATCGGATCAAGATATCGCCGTGTTCCCGGTTGCCTCATCTCCTCGATGCAAGCTTGACATGGCGGCAAGTCGGGGATGGAACACCATGGAAAAGTATTTGGTGCGAGCGGATCGACTTGGCTGTCGTGTATTTCAAACCGTTCGAAATTCTCGATCGTCAATTCGCGACTTCGAAAAGATTCGATCTCTGCAAACTCAGGTGGATTGCTGATCAAGTGCTCTTGAAAGTCCAAAATACTCTCGCGCGAGCCTTGCGCGATGATTCGCACTCCAGTAGGGGTATTGCAAGTCGATCCGCGAATATCCAAGCGCTGTGCTAATCGCCAAAGAAACGGACGAAGCCCCACACCTTGCAACCGCCCACTAAGATTGATTTCGATGCTTTCCATCACCGGTGTATCGGATCTCATTACGTCAGAAATCATCGGTGTTAGATTTCACTGCGTTGAAGCCTTCTGAAAGCGGGACATCTTGAGAAAGTCCAACTCGAATCCAATCGGATTCTGCTTTACGAATTGGGACGCCAATTCACCGAGAACCGACGTAAACTTAAAACCATGACCCGATAAGCCAGCGATGACGAATACATTTTCATGGTCTGGAAGTACATCGACGATGAAGTGTTCATCGGGGGTCATGGTGTAATAACAACCTTTCCAACGCGAGGGTTGTGACGGTGCATTTGAGGCTGGTATCACGCTTGGCATGTACATCCTAAGGAAGTCCTCGACGTATCGCTGATCCTCCTCTTCGCGATGGTGCGTTCCGTCGAGGCTCCCTGCTCGCGTACTCCCACGGATCGCGACAGGCGTTCCCCCGCTATGGCGAGCAACCTTCAGGCCAGATTCGTCAAAAGCCGGAAAACCATAGTAGTATCCTGTTGGCGTATCGAAGAAAAAGCAAGGGAATCCTTTTGCTTGCTGATAAAGAGGATTCTCACAGCGATACCAATACAAATGCTTATGAAGGACTCTCAGTGGCAAACGGTATTCCAGCAAGGCTTGGTCGGCCCAAGGCCCTGCGCAGAGGATAAGCTTCTTTGCGATGAATCGCTCCGATTGCGTTTCGACTTGGACTTCATGGTGATCTGCATTCCATCGCACCATGGAACAATTCGTCTTGATCGTCGCCCCATGATGGTTTGCTAACGCGATCTGAGTTTCAACACATTGATCGACGAGTAGATACCCCGCGTCCTTTTCAAACAGTACTTGCCAATCCTCCTCGCCGTTTATCCCAGGAAACTGTCGCTTGGCCTGTTGCATCGACATGCGTTCCACAGGCAGATCGTGATCCGATGCGCTGCGCAGAACACCTTGAATCACCACGCCATCAGCAGGCCCGATCTCCAAGAGTCCAGTAGGAAAGTAAAGCTGTTTGCCAGCCTCCTCTTCAAGCTCACTCCAAAGGGTGTAAGCCCGTTGAAGTAACGGAACATAAGAAGGATGTTCGAAATAGGATTTGCGAATGATGCGCGTATCGCCGTGGGAACTACCGTACGGGTGAGGTGGGCAATACCCATCGATACCTAAGACTTGCAAACCCTGTTTAGCGAGGTTGTAACAAGCCGATGATCCCACTCCGCCGAGTCCAACGACGATCGCATCAAACATCTTCGATTGCGATCCTTACGAATAGACCGCCACGGGCTTACCTAACACATCCAGGCGTGGGGTAACACCAAGTCCAGGAGCGGTCGGAGCGGCTAAGCGACCATTGGTACGTTGAGGTGCTCCTTCAGCAATGCTGACTGTGACGTAGCTATTGAAGTCCGTGCTGGTAAAGAGGAGTTCGGTAGGAGTACTGTGAGCAAGGTGCGAGATCGCAGCAGTGACAATGTCCCCACCCCAAGTATCCTCAAGCGTCATTCCAATTCCCATCGCAACGCATAAATCGCGAGCTTGTCGGATTTTCGTCAATCCACCAAACTTGCTGATCTTTAGGTTAACCACATCCATCGCCAGATCACGGCGAGCTCTCAATAACATTTCAAGTCCGTCGATGTTCTCGTCAAGGACAAAAGGGTGGTCCGTTTGTCGACGTACTGCTAAGCACTCTTCGTAGGTCACGCAAGGTTGCTCGATATAGACATCGAGATTCTTTACGGCTCGACATACGCGAACAGCTTCGTGCTGCGTCCAGCCGGTGTTCGCGTCGGCTACAAGCCGATCGGTTGGCTGCAAAGCGGCTCGAACGGCATGAATACGTTCAATATCAACATCTGGGTCACCCCCAACCTTGAGCTGGAACCTTCGATAACCTTGGTCTCGATACCCTGATACATTAGCCGCCATCTGCTCAGGAGCTTCTTGCGATATAGCTCGATAGAGGTGAAAGTCATCTCCATATCGACCACCTAGCAGGGTACATACAGGCAGTCCAGCTTGTTGACCAAGCAGATCCCAGCAAGCCACATCGAGGGGCGACTTCACGTAAGGGTGACCTTTGAGAAGTTGATCCATGCGTCGATTGAATCGGTCGATATCCAGCGGGCTTTCCCCGATCAACTGTGGGGCGAGTTCCGCAAGTCCAGCTCGAACTCCTAACGCGTACGAAGGAAGGTATACCGGACCCAGTGGGCAGCATTCCCCCCAACCCACTTTCCCGTCATCGGTTTCAATCGCAACCACTGTCGAATCAAAAACGGTCACTGACTTCCCACCACTCCACTTGTAAGTGACTTCATAAAGTGGCAAGTCGACTTGATAGACACGTATTTCGCGGATAATCATCGATAGGACCTGTTGGTAGTAGTTAGTAAGACGTTTGCGATCCACTTATAGTCGCGAACGCTCATTTGAGATAGGGTTAAAGAGATTCCTCGCCGAGCGCATGGCATGAATCCTTGCACACCGGCACTATGGCCGAATAAGTCGATCCAACGTCAGCGATTCAACACAACGATCAGAGCTATGATCAGCCCAATAGAAAACACACTTAGCAATCCAAGGATCCACCATTGCTGACGCATCTGTTGCTTCTTTTTGTTTGCAACCTGCCCTTTCTTTAGAACAGCATTCGGCAATGGAACAGGGGTCGCTTGTGGAACGCTTGTCGCTAAAGAAGATTGTTGCGCAGTTGGCGGAGCGGAGGTTGCCAAAGCCTTCGGGTCCGGAAGACTAGCAGGCAAGGATGCTGTAGGACCAGCAGCGGGAACCTGACCGCCAAAAGGTTCCGGAATCAAATCCCGAGCGAGCGCCCAGTTTTCGAGTCCTTCGCGCCAAATGAGTGAATCAGCCGTAATTCGGCGCTGTTTGATCCAATCCAGAAGCGTTTGAGTGGTGGCAGGACCGTATTGCCCTCCGCTCGGTGGCCGCACATACCAACGGGCATCGACGAATGGTAACAAGCTAGCTGGAAACTCTACCGCATCGCTCGACAAAGTCGGCGGCTTGATCTCGGAAGAATCACTCGGCGAAATTGCTCGGCCAGTTGATTCTTTGGGTTTCGTAACCTTGTCGACCTTTACGCTTGGTGCTCGCTGAGCAGCTTGTGCCTTTGTGGTGCTAGGCGCAGCCTTCGGTTCTGATAGTACTTTGGGTTCCGTTATAACCTTGGGTTCCGGCGTACGCTTCGAATCGACAGCGGTATTAACCGTAGCGGAAATTCCAGAAGCCGACTCATCGATGGCTAAGGAAAACTCCGAATCGGATGGTGGGACGCGGAAAGAACCCTGGCACTTCGGGCATTTCCCACGCTTTCCAGCTTGGAAATCTTTCACATGCAATGGTTGATTGCACAGATGGCAGCTAAATCGAATTCCCATAGCGGGGCCTAAGCGGTTAGGTGATAGGAAACGGAGGGGCGAAGGGCAGCGGTATAACTAGCTTTATCGGTATGTCTCGTGGCATTTGTTGCAGGATTGGTCAATTTTTGCAACAGCGCTACGGGCCAACTCCGGATCCTTGTTCTTCACGGCCTTGAGTGTCTCCCTGGCCGCGTCAACCATCGATCTCGAAAACTGAACGTAGGTTTCGTCATCCGCATCAGTCATCCCTTCGAGTTGCAAAACCTGTCCGTAGGCAGCCACAAGCTCCGCATACTTATTGATTTCCTCGAGTCCATTGCTGAAGTTGTCTTCGTTATTGGTCGAGGGTGCGAGATTTTCACGAAGCGCCCATTCGAGGATCTGCATGGTCGGTCCACGATCTGCGGTATCTGCCCAGTTCGTCTCCTCTGGGCTACCATTGAGCTTGCTCCCCTTGAGCAAATCTTGCAGGTCTTGCTGCCGCAATTTTGCCTCATTGAATACCTGTTGTGTACCGACTTTGCAGTTCGCAGCCAAGCGAGCGAAGGCGCTGCGGGCATAGGGTGCCGAAGACTTCCAGCGTATTTCCTCCGGATACTGAGCGATAATCGCCATCAAGGTACCGAGCAACGTGAATTCACGGCGAGCCTCTGCGTAGCCACCACCTGCGAACTTCGCCGGTGTGCTGATCACTCCATCGACCCGAGACTTTGACTCTTTGACCAAATCCTCGATCGTCTGACCGCTGATGAGTTGTTTCCAAACATCATTTCCAGCAACGGCAGCATCCTCAGAATTCGAACCATCCTCCGACATGCTTGAACTGCCCGGATTTTTAACATTCCCATCCGGCGTCTGAGGCCCAAGCGACGCAGGACCTTGCAACTGTGCAACGGCATCAGGAAAGAAAACGCCGGAGAATTCGTCCGCCTGAAACTTCGGCGGTTTAGCCCGATCCGGTTTACGAAGTGCCTTTTGAGCGAAGGCGCATTGGAAAGAGGCCAAAGCTGTAAAGAGTATCAAGCACACCGCTGGAACAATGACCCAGCGGAGGGCACTTTGGTAAATTGGGTAAATCGATTGGTTCATGGAATGCAAAAGCCCGAGGCTTGGCAGAAACACTGAAGAAAACTTCCTTCAGCCGTTATCATACCAAAAGTCTCGGGCTGCAAACCAGCGAACTTTCTCGCTTTGGACTTCGCTTACAGTTCCAAGTCAGTGATGATTTCAGCCCCATCGCGGGATACAAGTCGAGCGAAAATACGAATATCGATATTCGAGTTCAAGTATCGGGAGCTTCCATCGACGAAGACCGACATATTTCCGCCGGTATGGAACGAGTAAGGTTGTCCAGTACCATCGACGCCGAAGAACGGGTCTGGATACGTTGAAGTCAACGCTATACCGTTGGTTACATTCATCGCTCGTGGTCCTGGATAAGACAATCCGTCTCCAGCGACCCCAAGCAACACGTTCAATTCCGATGCTGGACGGCACCATCCTCCACCGTTGATCCGCACGCTGCTACCAGGTGTAACGTCCACCACTTTCTTACCGTTGCGATAGATGTGGGGGCGGCCAGCTGACTCAACAAGTCGAACAGTGTTGCTTGTACCGTCAACGAAGCTCGAGAACTTCAGGTTCGCCGTTTTCGAAATAGCCCCGTTATTATCACGTGCCGATGAGGCATCGACGAGTCCAAGCGTAGCGAGTTGTGGAGAGACACCATAGAAACCGGCGTAGTCGCCGTTCGCAACGCGAGCTTGCCAAGCTGGTGAGTCAGGTGGTGGGGAACCATCAAGAACTTTGCCCGCATCTGGGTTCGAAGGGCACTCGTAAATTGGGACCTTCGTTCCAAACAAATCGTAGTTCAACGAACCATCCGTGTTCGGAACGATCGACGACCAGTTCTTCGTCAAGTCGAGGAAGTTTCACAGGGGCTTTAGACCAACGTAAAGGTTGGTTCGAGCGAGCCGACGGCGGAACGCTGTTTCTCGATGAAATCGGAGAACTACCACCTGCAGCCCAAGTCCGCTTGCTACGTGTCTTACAGGAACATCAAATCGAACGCGTGGGAGGCCAGAAAACTCTCGACGTAGACGTGAGAATCGTCGCGGCAACTCACCGTGATCTTGCAACCATGGTCCATCAACGAACATTCAGAGAAGACTTATGGTATCGAATCAATCTATTCCCCATTTTGCTCCCACGCTTATGTGAACGGCTCGATGACATCCCATCCCTGACTAGACACTTTGCAAAACGTGCCGCAGACAACTTCGGTGTCCCATACGCCGAACCAACTGCAAATGATCTCGAACGTTTGCTAAGCTATCCTTGGCCGGGCAACGTTCGAGAATTGCAAGCTGTGATCGATCGCGCGGTTATCTTGGGCAAAGGGCATCATCTCGATATCGCCACTTCTCTTGGATCAGGATTCACGCTTCCATCTCCTGCAGGAAACACTAACAAACCGACTTTCTACGAAGTCATCCCCGAATCAAATACGCAAACCCCTCTTCCCTCACCCGCAGTATCCAATCCGCTTGACGATCGCCTTCCTGCTACACCTTGGATTTCTCTAAACGAAGCGATCAAAAATCATATCGAAAAAGCATTGCTCATGGCTCACGGACAAGTGGAAGGAAAATCCGGCGCAGCGGAATTATTGAAGATCAATCCACACACCTTGCGAGCAAAAATGCGAAAGCTTGGAATCCAATGGGCGAATTACCGCCGCGAGGAATTCTGATTCGATGATCGTTAATACGCAGGAAGTCAAACCAGCCTTTTAACGAATACTCAAGGGCAGGTCGCCAGCTTGGTACATGCTGATCACTCCTGAACGTTCGACAACGTGAACCGAACCCGCACCGATAATCTTCGTCGTTGTACCTTCAATCAGCAATCCGGTGCATTCGTCAATTCCCACTCCAATAACATCCTTCGATTGCATTACGGCCTTGGTCAATCGACCTATCCGATTCTTCTGCGCAAAATGTTGATCGATGATCACGGTAGGTAACACCCCGAAACCTTCGCCAAACTCTGGAGCATCAACACCCCCTGCGATCATCCGTGCCGACATCACTGCCGCTCCCGCACTTGTGCCCCCGAGCACTCCTCCGCGATGAAACCAATCCAATAGCCGTTGCAGAAACTCCGTTCTGCAATAACGCTGAGACAATCGACTCTGATCACCTCCACCTATCCATACCGCTTGCGCTTCTTGCAACTCTACCCCAAAACCGTCTTGCATCGCGGTCTGCCGGTCATGCGCATGGACAACTTTTACATCCTTCCAACCTTTCTTCACCCATAGGTCGAGCCAAGGAGAATAATCGCCTTCGTCAGACCTTGGAGAAGCAGTAGGTATTAACACCAATCGTCCCCGAGAAGCGCTTCCTTTTTCGCAAAAGGTATCGAGAATCGAATCCGGCAGCTTGCCACCACCGCAGAGCAACAAGGTTCCTTTGGAGCGATCAAGTTCCGCCTGCGTTTCAACCACTACCTCTTCCATGGGTACCGAATCCGCAGCAATCGCAAACGATGGGTTGAATAAACGCTGCAGGAGACTTGCAAGACTCTGGTACCCACTGACACGAAGTAGTCTGCGTCGGTCGAACATCGCGTAGCCCCTTCTGGGTAAAGCTCAGCCTTGCATCGCCCGAGCCACAAGACCGACAATCTCTTTATGCACTACATCTACCGGTCTATCTGCGTCAACAATTCCAGTGACTCCACCACAGCGCGGCAACTGGTCGAGAAAACCTTGACGAACTCGTTGAAAATACTCGACCCCGCGTTTCTCTAATCGATCATGGCCGCGTTGAATCCTCTGGGATGCTTGCACGGGATCAATATCCAGAACAATGGTAACATCGGGCATGCAACCGCCGGTTGCAATCCGCCCGACTTGCCATAAGGCTTCAACATCACCGCCCCCAGCGGATCCTTGATAGACAACATTGGCCAGCAGAAACCGATCGCATAGAACGACATTGCCTTGCTCGATAGCGGGCCGGATATTCTCTGCTACAAGCTGTGCGCGGGCAGCCATATAAAGAAGCATCTCGGTGGTATTCGCCAAGGGAATATCTTCCCGATGAAGCAGGATCTCACGTACGGCATTTCCGAGCGGTGTTGTACCAGGGTCACGGAAGTTCGCGACGGTGAAACCTTGATATTCAAGCCATTGGCTGAGCATAGCCAACTGCGTAGACTTGCCCCCTCCGTCGATACCATCGAGCGTGATAAACATCTTCGGAGCCTTTTCTACATCGCAAACGAGTCAAGATCTTGCTGCGGAGCGATTTGATAACCGTTTGGTTCCATGGAACAACCTGCGCGTCCCTGGCTCAGCGAACGAATCGCACTGGAATAACCAAAGAGCTCTTTCAACGGTGCGAGAGCCGTGATGTTAGTAATCGCACCTCGCGCTTCGGTACGCTCGATCAAACCGCGACGCTGCTGCAAGTCACCGACGATTTCACCGAGGTAATCGGGAGGAGTCGAAATCTCCATCTTCATGACGGGCTCAAGCAAAGCGGGACCGGCTGCCTTGAGTCCTTCGTCGAAAGCGTCATTCGCTGCGATGCGGAACGCGACTTCGTCCGATCCGACTTCGGCCATCTCAGCACCAAGCACGCTGATGCGAATTCCAGTCAATGGGAAGGATCCAACCAGTCCTCCACCTTCGGCTCGATTGCGAAGTTCTTCTAAAGCTGCTGTTCGCTGTAGATCAGGAAGCATTTTCTCTGGTGGAGTGCGATCGAGTACGATGACCTTCGCAGAGACATCCTCAAGCGGCTCGAATCGAACTTGGAGTCGCGCGAAGAGGTTTTGTGAACCGACTTGACGGTTGCACTGTCCGGTAACTTCTGCGGCGGAACTGATCGTCTCTCGATAACTGACTCTCGGCTTGTAGAATTTCACATTGAGATGAAAGTCTCGCACAAGTCGGTTTTTGATGACTTCAAGGTGAAGTTCACCCATCCCAGAGATAATCGTCTGACCTGATTCGGAATTCTCCGAAGCGTGAAATGTCGGGTCTTGCCGTTTGAGCATATCGAGGACTTCGGCAAGCTTCTTTCGCTCGGTCGTATTCTCGGGCTCGATAGCCATTGAGATAACAGACTGCGCGAATTGGATTGAAGGAAGCTCAATCATCTCGCGGGTATCGCACAGCGTATCGCCGGTGATGGAATCGCGTGGTCCGATAGCGCAAGCGATATCGCCACATTCGAGCGCATCGATTTGACCTTGTCTTTCCTTCTTGGTCGCATGGATCTGCCAAAGCTGCGCAACATTTTCTTTCTTGTCGCGGTTTGGGTTATAAACTCGGGAGTTCGATTCGAGGCGTCCGGAGTAAACGCGGATCCAGAACATATCACCGGTTTTAGCTGGAAGGATCTTGAATACCAGACCGCAAAAAGGCTCCTTTGGATCGGGTTTTCGCAACAGCTTCTTGTCAGCCTTTTTCGGATCGCAACCTTCAACGGGTGGCCGGTCGAGAGGGCATGGCAAGAAGTGGGTAACACCATCGAGAAGAGGCTGCACCCCAACGCCGTGAAGGGCCGATCCGCAAAACACCGGTTGGATTACTTGAGCGATACAAGCTTCTCGCATGGCTTTGCGAATCAGTTCAGGCGGAATCGGCTTCTCGTCCATCGCAAGCTCCATCATTTCGGCGCTGTGCGTGTAGAGTTTCTCAAGCATCACGTTTCGCCAATCTTTGGCGTCACCGACAAGTTCATCAGGGATCTCTTGAACATTTACCGTTCGACCGGAGTCTTCGGGATTAAACGTCAAGAATTTCATATCGATCAAATCGATGATTCCTCGGAAAGGATCACTCGTGTGCGAAGGGCCTTGACCGACTGGGATTTGCACTGCGACGGGATCGGCTCCGAGGCGAGGTCCGATTTCCTCGAGAACTCGGTAGAAGTCAGCCCCTTCGCGATCGAGTTTGTTGATGAAGACGATTCGCGGAACGCCATACTTGTTGGCTTGTCGCCACACCGTTTCGCTTTGGGCTTCGACTCCCTCTCGGGCGCTAAACACCACAACAGCACCATCGAGGACTCGCAAGCAGCGTTCGACTTCAGCGGTGAAGTCGACGTGACCTGGGGTATCGAGCAAGTTGACGGAGCAGTCTTTCCACCGGAACGTCACGCAAGCGGCGAAGATCGTGATACCGCGTTGTTGTTCTTCTGGATCGTCATCGGTTTCGGTAGTTCCCGAGTCGACAGCCCCTGCGCGGTGTTTGGTACCGCTCATGTAGAGCATCTGTTCGGTAACAGTGGTTTTACCGGCATCGATGTGAGCAATGATGCCGATATTTCGAATCGAATGTAAATCACGAGCCATAGTTCAACAACTTCTTAGCGTAGAGGAAACGGTGAAAGCAAACCGGATCGGCTTGATCCGCCCCACGCCTTAGCTTGGCTTCTTGCGCAGCTCAAGCCATTCGCTGTGAAACACTCCATCTCGATCAACGCGTTGGTACGTGTGTGCACCGAAGTAATCGCGCTGGGCTTGGAGTAAATTCGATGGCAGACGAGCGAGTCGGTAGCTGTCGTAGTACGCCAAAGCGGTGGTGAAAGCTGGGACGGGAAGTCCGAGATGGCTTGCTGCCATCACGACGGCTCTCCAAGCTTCTTGGGACTTCTCGATCGCTTGTTTGAAGTATGGGTGAAGCAGTAGGTTTTCGAGATTTGGGTTTCCGTCGAAAGCTTCTTTGATGTGATCGAGGAATTGCGCACGGATGATGCAACCACCTCGCCACAGCAGAGCACAATCGCCGTAGTTCAAATCCCACTTGTGCTCGCGGCTTGCTTCTTGCAATTGCACAAATCCTTGCGCATAGGAGCAGATCTTCGAAGCATAAAGTGCTTGTCGGACAGCTTCCACGAATTTCTTTCGATCGGCGACCATGGCCGAGACGGCGGTTGCGAAAGGTCCATTGTGAGCGGCACCTGGGGCTGGGAGAACCTTGCTGGCTCGCACCCGAGCTTCCTTCATGGCTGCCAAGCCTCGAGCATAGACGGCAGTCGTCACGAGTGTGCTGGGCACCCCGAGATCGAGAGCCAATTGGCTCATCCACTTACCTGTACCTTTAGCACCTGCGACGTCGAGGATCTTATCGACGAGATACCCTTCGCCACCTTGGTCGTCTTTGACGCTGAAAATATCTCGGGTGATCTCGATGAGATAGCTTTGCAATTCGCCACGATTCCAATCAGCGAACACATCGTAAAGTTCATCGTTGCTCAGCCCTGCTGCTTCTTTCAACAGCAAGTAAGCTTCGCAAATCAATTGCATGTCGCCGTATTCAATCCCGTTGTGAACCATTTTCACATAGTGACCGGCTCCGCGTGGACCAACCCATTCCGCACAAGGGATATCGTTCTTGGGACCAACCTTCGCCGAGATCGCTTGAAAAATCGGCTTGATGGTTTCCCAAGCTGCTTTGCTACCACCGGGCATCAAGCTTGGGCCCTTGAGAGCTCCTTCTTCTCCACCCGAAACACCCGAACCGACGAAGAGAAGTCCTTTGCTCTCGACGTACTGGGTTCGCCGTTCGGTATCGACGTAGTGGGTGTTCCCGCCATCGATAAGGATGTCGCCTGGTTCAAGATGAGGAAGGAGTTGTTCGATAAGATCATCGACAGCCGGCCCAGCTTTGACCAACATCATCACCACGCGTGGACGACGCAAGCTCTTGACCATCTCTGCCAACGAATGGCAACCGACGAAATTCTTACCGTTGGCTCGACCTGCCATGAGCTCGTCCACTTTTTCAGTGGTTCGGTTGTAAACCGCCACGCGGTAACCTCGGCTCTCTACGTTCAAAGCCAGATTCTCACCCATGACCGCAAGGCCGATCAAACCGAAATCACACAACTCACTCATGCTCGACACCCTTCGAATTAAGGTACCTTGGGAGCCGAAAGCCCCCTTAGGACCAATTATTAAGTCACTCGTTTCAGAATCGGAGATTGCTTAGGAACCCTGACTAATCTGGTTTTTCCGCACGCAACGCTCAAAGAAGGACTTTAGTTTATCCGCATTTCCCTAGTCCATCAATCGAAACCAGCTTTTGAAAAGCCCGTCTCGCTCGCGCCTATTGCAGCCGTTTTCAGCGTTGAAAACCGTCTACTGTCGGGTTGTGGCGAATATCGATTAGACCTGCAATCGGTGGGGATCGATTGCCTCGCTGCTAAAGTAGCAGGGTTGATATGCCAGAATCGTAAAAACACCTGATTCTGGGAAAGTATCGGAATTTCGACGGCGCAGTTAAGCAGAAGATCGGCAAGGACCAAAGAATGCGAAAAAGTACCTGTTTTTGGCGTAACTCCACGATTGCTAAGATTTGCTTGGCCGGCTTGATCGGATACTACGCCAGCCCGGGAAATGGAGCGAAAACCGTTCACGCAGAAGATTGGCGTCAATTCCGTGGCGGAGAAGCTTTAAGCATTAACGCCACATCAAAGCTTCCGGCAACCTGGCTTAACTCCGAAAGCGAAACTCTCCCACCTGCTGCTTGGAGAACCCCGATCGAGGGTAGCGGTTGGTCTCAGCCGATCATCGTAGGCGATCGAGTATTTGTCACTACTGCCGTTGCTCAGAAGGGTGGTAAGCCGAAAGGGATGGCCGGCGGCGTGATGGATCCGAGCACGATGGGCCGCGCAGCGAAACCCAAAGATCCCGTAGCGTGGAAACTGATTTGTTTGTCCCTCTCGACTGGAGAGATTCAATGGAGCGAAACTGCCATTGAAGCGATTCCTGCGTTTGGAAAACACGCATCGAATACCTACGCAACGGAGACTCCAGCCGCATCGGACGACACGGTTTATTCTTTCTTCGGCGCTGCGGGACTGCTCACCGCACATGACTTCCAAGGCAAGTTGCGTTGGACGAAGACGTACGAACCTCAAAAGATCAACAACGACTTTGGAACAGGCTCTTCGCTTCTGTTGGCCGATAACGCCCAAGCATCCGAGAGGCGATTACTTGTCCAACGCTACAACGAAGAGTCGGCGATACTAGCATGTTTACAAGCCGACAGCGGAGAAGAACTTTGGCGCGCCGAGCGTCCCAAGGGATCTTCGTGGAGCACGCCTATACTTTGGACGAACCAAGGTGTTAAGGAGGTCGTCACAGGTGGTCAAGGCTCCGTGATCGCTTATGACTTGTTAACAGGTCAAGAGCGATGGCGAGTCAATGGTCTCGACACGTCCTTCTCGTGTTCGTTAGTCGCGGATTCATCTGCCGTTTATTTCGGAACGGCTAGTCCTGGCAGTCGCGCACCGATTTACGCAGTTGGGGCCGGGCATGTTGGTGACCTGACTTTGTCGAAAGACGCAACCAAGAGCGATGCGATACTTTGGTCTGGCACGAAGAGTGGAGCAGGCATGCCATCACCGATCGTCATCGACAACAACCTCTACTTCTTCGGCAACACGGCGACTTGCTACGACAAGCTCTCCGGCAAGGAACTCTACCGAAAACGAACTCCGGGTGGCACACTCGTTGCAGGTTGCCCGGTGGTGGCCGGCGACCGGATCGTCTTAGTCAACGAAGTCGGAGACGTAACGCTAGTAACGCCTGGTTCCGAATTCGAGTTTCGGGAGTTCAAAGCACCTCGCGATTCGAATGCGACCGATGCGGGGAATGAACCGAACGATTCGAAGGGAGCAGCCTCTGGGGAACAGAGCACGCTTGTAGGGCGTGACGAAGTCTTTTGGGCTACCCCGGGAATCGCGAACCAGAGTCTTCTGATTCGCTCTTCGGATGCTATTTACTGCTACCGATAAAGGTATGCTGAAACTGGCATCGGTCGCGACCGATGTCAGTTCTGGCCAGCGGCAGCGAACTGAAGCATTTCGATACGGCGTTTGTGCAACATTTCTATCGACAGATTGCCGTAGTCGCTCCACGATGCCGGCTCAAGGTAATTTCCTTCTGTCCTGCCAATAGCTTGCAACTTAACTTTCTGCCTGAAATCTTGACCAAAGGCATAGCGGTCGCAGTTGTATTTCTGCGTGATCTTGTTCAGCAGTTCGACATCTTGCTGACCATAGCAGTAAGCTTTTAAACGGATCGACGGAACAGGCTTCGTTTGGCCGGTGACATTCGATGGATAAAACAAAGCCAACTCATCAGCCACGTTCCAAGAATTTGCGTTACCGATAGTTTGCCAAGGCAATACGCCATCGGCTCCGAGCCCCCATGAATCCCAGCTCCAAGCCACGGCCATGGCATTGCTTGTTCCCACCGGGTTGTTGCTCCCATAGAGAACCGTTTCTTGCCCAAATCGATGCTTGCGATCGAGAACTAAAGGACGATACGATCGGAAGGAATCTTGGGAGACGACGTTGTACTCAAGGAATTCATCGAAGGTATCACGTTGCCATTGAGGCCTTGAAACGTCCGCTCGAAACACCATACGGGGTACACACGACGTGCCGGTCGATGAGAAGCAATCGGAAGCTTGCAAGCCATCGAGGTAAGCCAAACCGAAGTAACGAATAGCCCAGAAATCTTGAAAGTTGACGGGCTCATCGAGCAGCCACGGGGAGCTTCCTCGCGACCAACCCTTCGACTTATAGGTGTTTTTGTTGTTCAAATAGATATGGAATCTTGTATCGACCCATTTCTTTTGCTCGAAGTGATTCATGAACTGTCGGACCGAATCGGCCCAAGCGGCCCGATACTCAGGCGTAAACGCTTGGTCTGCCCAATAACTACCGTTGTAGTGCGAGTCGATCGGCAAAGGCCAGTTCTCATGCATCGGCAAGTAAAAGCATTCGATCGGGATCGCACCACGAGGCAAGTCTTTGAAGGCTTCTCCAGTGAAGAGTTTCCCGTATCGCAGGTCATAATTAGTCCAATTAACATTTCCGTTGTTCCAGACTGGACTGCATCCAGCGCTCATCGCTCCTGCTTGGTTATATGGAACACGGTTAAGCACCGTTCGGTGTCTTTGTGCAAGCCGATAATAGTCCATGTCGTTTGTTGGCAAGCCGTAACAGTTCATCTCTGGCAGGAAGCTCAGAGTTTTTGGGATAATCACGTTATGTACTTTGACCGAGACTTTCAGGAACTTCTCGACCGTACCGATTCGGATTCTGAGTCGCGCGCGATAAGTCCCGGCGGGCATTTCCGGAGGAATGTAGATTTCTACAAGCCAGCTATTGGCACCTTTACCATCTGTGGCTTGGCCATCGGCAGCCGGGAGCATCTGCATCAAAGGATCGGGGACCTTTTCCGTTCCCTTGGGTACCAAACCATACCGATAGTATTCCACAAGCCGCTTTTTGCTGGCCGACAACGGGGTGTTGGTGTTATCCCACTCCATGAACAACTTCGGCGCAATTGGTCGTTTCGATACAACTTGGAAGCCCATCCAACTACCGCGTCCACAATCAAGCGTCACTTGTCTTTGACTCGCGTCCCACAAATGGTTCTTGGTGAAATATCCGCCGGAGTGTCCCGGTATCGATTGATTGGATACAGGTAAATAGCTATCGAGTGGATCGATGACGGTAAGTTGGGTTGAAGCCAACTCGAATGAGCCGACCCAATCGACCGGCGCACCAGCAGCATTATCAAGGTTATCGGATGGCAAATCAGCAAAGCTAGGTCCGCTTCCTTGTTGGCTACCCGACGAAGCTTGACACTCCTTCGATTCGCTTTTCGTACCATCTTCGGCAATCGTCCGGACTACAAATGTTCCTTGCGCTGCGATCTGGTTGGTTTCCAGAACATCCAGGGGAAGGGTAAACACTCCGTTACGCTCGCTTCGGATAGAAGGAACGAAATAGGGTGGTAACGCAACACCTTCTCGCTCAACAGAAAAACCTATAGGCTTCTTGAATGTCTGATCGCCAGAAGGGCTCTGTAATTTCCAAGTGAGTCTTGGTCGGGGATCCTTCGCATCGGGTGCAGCAAACGCCAGAGACTCTGGAGCAGGAACCACCTCTGTTGCAGCAGGATCTTCCGGTGCAACTTGTACCATCAAATAAGGTCGAGTCGATGCGTTGGAATTCTGGCTATAGACGAACCGGTTAGGAAAAATCTCCTGGGTGAATTCCTCTCCGTTGCGAGTCCATGTACTCCCAGTATCGTCCATTAGGACCAACCCATAGCTTAGCCCATGCAGACGAGCTTGAAGCAACTCAGCAGGTACATTCAGTTCAACCCAACCGGTGGTGCTCGTAGGCATCGCATCGACTGAAGAATAAAACGAGTTTCCTTGTCCTATACATACATTGGTAAAATCGGACTTGTACCAGCGTTCGGTGGGATAGAGTCGATGACTGAAGGTCGACACACCCTCGATCACTTGGTAGTTCGTGCCGTTTCCTTCTACCCAATCGGAAGTGATGGTGCTGATGGAAACGCGCTCAATTGGTCGAGTACCAGCGTTCATCAAATACAGTTTCGCGCCTAGAATCTTTTTGCCTTGTAGCAAGGAAGGCTGGAAGTCGATGATGGACAGTTCTATGATCGATTTGATTTTCAATCGAGTCGCAGCACCGTTCGATCCAGATTGTTCCGTGCTGAAGTTAGAAATCCAAGTGTCCCGAGAGAGGGGTACTTTAATCCACTCCTGCCCGACGAGTCGATTCTCCGTAGTTATGCTTCCCAGCGCTATACAGCCGAGTGCAAAACACATCGCGAACATCGCACGGACCAACTTAGTCGTCATAACATCTACCTTGCACATCGATCGAACACCTTTCCAAAGACGCGGAGCGGACGTGTTAGATTCAATTAGTACGCAGTAAGTTCCCTCTGGTCAACTGATGCCGCTTCTTTTCCCATTCCGCTAAGGATTCGCCAGTATAGCTACGTTTTTTACCAGAAGCGATTGCCGTCTGCGCGTAACTCACCAAACCTTCTGGCGTTCCCGCAAAGACGACCTCTCCTCCGGCAACCCCAGCTTCGGGCCCCATATCGATTACCCAATCCGCAGACCGGATAACTTCGATGTTGTGTTCGATGATAATCACTGTGTTGCCTCGATCCACAAGCTCATCGAGTACAAACATGAGCTTGCGAATATCATCGAAGTGCAATCCAGTGGTAGGCTCATCGAGCAGGAACATAGTCTTTCCATCGGATGACGGTCGACATAGTTCCGCAGCAAGTTTTACACGTTGGGATTCACCGCCAGAGAGAGTCGCGGAACTTTGACCAAGCTTGACGTAATCCAAACCAACACGACACATCACGTCGAGCATCTTCGCAATCTTCGGCTTGTCGTTGAACAGCTCAAGAGCTTCTGCACTGGACATTTCGAGCACGTCATGGATCGAATATCCTTTGTAGGTAACCCCTAAGACTTCTGGCCGGTATCGCTTTCCATTGCAAGCTTCACATTCGATCCATACGTCGGGTAGGAAGTGCATTTCGATCTTGATCTTCCCAAGCCCTTCACACGTAGCGCATCGACCTTGACCTGAATTGAAACTAAAGGAGTCTCGGTAAATGTATTTCGCTGCTGGCAGTGCTGAAAAGAAAGTTCTTATGTGATCAAACACCTGCACGTAGGTAGCGGGCGTACTCGATGGACTCGAACCTAGCGGTGACTGATCGACTTGAAGAACTTTACTGATATTCCTAATACCTTCCATCGACTTGAAGCTACCTGGTCGCCCGCGACCTCTCGAAAGCAGCCTAGCAAGTTCGGTGTAAAGTACTCCTTGGATCAAACTGCTCTTGCCACTTCCGCTCGGACCAGTAATCGCAGTGAGCGCTCCCAACGGTAAATCGACATCAACAAGCTTCAATGTGTTGTAATTCGCTCCGCGAATTTGGAGCCATTTCCGAGGTGGTTTGCTCCCAAGTTCGAGGCTTCCATCAGCATCGTACGGAACAACTTTGCGACCCCTTGGCAAATCGATCGACTTTGCACCTGTGAGATACGGGCCTGTGACCGAAGTCTCACAAAGCATGATTTCCGCAGGGGTTCCTTCCGCAACGACCGTTCCACCATGTGGGCCGGCTCCGGGCCCGAAATCACGGATCGCATCGCTGCTCGCGATCACATCGCGGTCATGTTCGACAACCAGGACTGTATTCCCCAGGTCACGCAGTCTCTGCATCGCTTGAATCAACCGACCATTGTCCCTCGGGTGCAGCCCGATCGTCGGCTCGTCGAGCACATAAAGTACACCACTGAGTCCCGTACCGAGTTGACTCGCGAGTCGAATCCGTTGCGACTCTCCTCCAGAGAGCGTATTCGCGGCGCGACCGATCGTTAAGTAATCCAAACCGACATCGACTAAAAACTTCAGTCGCTGCTCGACTTCACGACGCAATTCTCCGCCGATCTTCTTGTCTCTTGCATCCCACGTCAGTCCTGTAATCCATTCGACAAGCTCTCCTACCGGCTGATGGATCAAATCGCTCATCGTCTTACCAAACAATCGAACATGCGCCGCTTCAGCATGCAACCGCGAACCCTCGCAAGTCTTGCAAGTAACTTCGGCCCACTCCTCAAGCAATCGATATCGGATTTGCGTAGATCGTGTCGCTTCGAGTTCCATCGTTGGGAAGAGCCCTCGAAAGTAATATCGGATCACTTCGCGGTCAGTTCCATTATCTTCATTCCCATCGCGCGGAATCGCATTGCTGTCGCTCTTTTGGTTTAGCGCCTCGAGCAAGTCGCTTTCGTAGACCGAAATAGGGACATCGGGTAAACCGTGAAACAACACGTGCCGTTGCTGTGGTGTTAAGCGACTGATAGGGACATCGACTGGGATGTTACCGTTGCGAGCCAGAGCGCGGAGCATCCCAGCCGACAACGGGTGAGCAGAGTTCGGCCACAACAGAAAACCACCTTCTAACAAGGATAAGTTCTCGTTGACGAACAACTTTGTATCGGTCCCTGCCTCAACACCCAGCCCCTTACACGACGGGCACCACCCAACAGCAGTATTAAAGGAGAAGTGGTGAGGGGTCAGCGGTTGAAACGATAGTCCACACGCATGGCAAGCGGATTGCAGGGAATAAGTCAGCGTTGTCCATCGCTTCTCAGGGACTTTATCGTTGACCAGTGCAAGCTGAACGACTCCATTTCCAAGACCCATCGCAATCGAAGCGCTATCTGTCATTCGCTTGCGGTCGATCTGATCGAAGGCAAATCGATCGACGACGACTTGCAACTCACGTACTGTTTTGATCCCGGTGGCAATCTCAGGTTCGATTTCCATCGTTCGTCCGTTGATGCGGACCCGTGTGTAACCTTCGAGTTGCAGGTCGTTCAAGAACCGATCGAGCGTTTGGTTTTTTGGAGGAGCGACAGGAGCCAACAACAAGCAACGTTTCGCACCGTTTGCGTCCGCCAACTGTTGATCTTTCAGTTGCATCCAGCGATCGATGATCTGATCGATAGTTTGTGATTCCACCGGTGCATCACACTGCGTGCAATGCATCACTCCGAGTCTTGCAAAAAGCACCCGCAGATAGTCTTGAACCTCCGTAACAGTTCCGACCGTCGATCGGGGTGTATGCGACATCGCTCGCTGCTCGATAGCGATCGCAGGGCTTAGTCCATCAATTCGTTCAACGGACGGCTTAGGCATCTGACCTACGAATTGCCGAACGTATGGACTGAGGCTTTCGACAAACCTGCGTTGCCCTTCAGCATAAATCGTTTCCATCGCCAAAGAAGTTTTTCCGCTACCACTGTGTCCGCAAAAGACCGTCATGGAATTCTTTGGAACCTTGACGTCGATAGACTTCAAATTGTGCTGGCTGGCTCCAACCACATGAATATCTTGCATCGCAATCGCTTGAAATTCAGGATTGCCGCTCTGTGTTGAAGCGGCAATACTCGTCGGACCGGTGCTTGCCGCAACATCATTATCCTCTACAACCTTTGCCTTCGACTTAGACGTAGACTTAGATTCCGGCTTAGATGCCGCCTTTGATGTAGATTTGGCTGACTTCTTTGAACCCGCTTTTCCCGTTTTGCTCGAATCTTCCTCGAGGACACCTTCGGCATTCAAGCCGTGTTCTTCAAAGTACCTCTTCAAAGCCAATCCGGTATAAGAGTGTTTGACTTTAGCCACCTCTTCCGGTGTTCCTTCACAAAGCACTCTCCCCCCTGCCTCGCCCCCTTCGGGCCCCATATCGATAATCCAATCGGCAGCTTGAATCAAATCGAGGTTATGCTCAACGACGATGACGGTATTGCCTTTGTCCACTAAGCTTTGCAAAACCCGCAACAGCAAATCGATATCGTGAAAGTGTAACCCAGTCGTCGGTTCATCGAGGACATACAACGTTTTTCCAGTGGAACGCTTACTTAGCTCCCGAGCCAACTTGATTCGCTGTGCTTCCCCACCCGACAAAGTTGGCGAGGGTTGCCCAAGCTTGAGGTAATCGAGCCCAACATCGGCAAGAGTGTGCAGTTTCGAAACTATTTTTGGAATCGCACCGAAATGCTCAATGGCTTGCTGAACGTCAAGATCCAAACAATCTGCAATGGACTTACCTTTGAAATGGACTTGCAAAGTCGCTCGGTTATACCGCTTGCCTTCGCACATCGCACAAGGAACCCACAAGTCTGGCAGGAACTCCATATCGAGTCGGTTTGCGCCGTGGCCTTCGCAAGCCGAACAACGCCCTGCGCCGGTGTTGAAACTAAAAGCCCCGGGTTCAAAACCACGTCGTTTGCTCTCTGGTAACTCGGCGAACAAATCACGAATCTCATCGAATGCTTTCGTATAAGTCGCTGGGTTGCTTCGCGGAGTGCGCCCAATGGGACTTTGATCGATATCGATGATCTTATCGAGCAAATCGATCCCCTCGATACGCTTATGCGCGCCGGGTGTGTCTTCGGCTTTATTGAGCGCATTGCGAAGTGCAGGAGAGAGAATATCGGTAACGAGCGAACTCTTACCTGATCCACTGACACCGGTGACTGCGATGAATTTCCCAAGCGGAAACCGGACATCGATTCCTTTAAGGTTGTTGTGCGTAGCTCCTCGGACAAGGATGTGTTTGCCTGACCCCTCGCGTCGTTTCTCCGATGTTAGCACTCGACGTCGGCGGCTTAGAAACCCACCGGTGACGCTATCGGTGTTTGAGGAGAGTTCATCGAGAGTACCTCGTTCGATCAACTCACCTCCTTTGACACCAGGCCCAGGCCCGAAGTCGACCAAGATATCTGCGGCGCGCATCGTATCTTCGTCGTGCTCGACAACGATCAGCGTGTTGCCAAGATCTCGCAAGTGCTTCAAGGACTTCAACAACTTATCGTTGTCTCTCGGATGCAGTCCAATAGATGGTTCATCGAGCACATAGAGGACTCCGGTGAGCCCTGCGCCAATTTGAGTAGCAAGCCGAATGCGTTGCGATTCGCCTCCGGAGAGGCTTGGGGCCGCTCGACCAAGCGAAAGGTATCCCAATCCGACGTCCTGAAGAAACCGAAGGCGATTGCGGATCTCCTTCAAAGCCTCCTTAGCGATCATCTCCTGCGTAGCTGTTAAATCCAAATCCGAGAAGAACGCGACCGCTTCGTCGATGGAAAAAAACGAGCAATCACTGATTGCACTCCAAGCATTTTCTGTGAATTGCTTCGCCTTTGTGCGCACTTTGATCGATCGCGCATAAGGATTCAGTCGCTTGCCCAAGCATTCCGGGCAAGTCGTTCGCTCCATGTACTTCTCTAAACGTTCGCGCTGAGCGGTGCTCATCTCACAGAATCGCTTGAGCATTCCTACGATCCCGGGAAAGGTCCCGTATTCATTGAGTTGAGGATGGTAGTAATGAGTAGAAATGGCTACGTACCCGTCGATGCAGTGATTCAAAAATAATTGCTTCGCTTGGCTCGGTAGCGAGTCCCATGTAACTTTTAATGGATCTTTCTTGAGCCCAAGATTGTGACGGATGGAAGCCGCGTAATCGTTAAGCGCTCGTTTGAACCACATCGGCAGACTCTTCCACGGGCTTACCGCAGGAATCGCTCCTGCTTGAATCGACAACTCTGGATTCAATACAATGGAAGCTTCCGTGAAATTCGACGCGACACCTAATCCTTGACAGTGTTGGCAAGCTCCATGCTGGGAGTTAAAGCTCAGTATCTGCGGGCTGGGAGGGGGGAAAGACTGACGGCATTTCGGGCAAGCATAGCTTTCGGAGAGAATCAGGTCCTTGGAACGAACTGCATCCAGGTTGCTTGCATCAAGGTCTGCGGCACCGTCCACGGCACTGGATACATTACCGTCTACTCCACCGCTTGCCCCGGCATCCGATTTGGTTGCCTTTGACTTCCGGGTTCTGCTAGTAGTGCGAATGCCCTTTGCTTTGGACTTCGATGGCTGTGAAGCACCGTTAGTATCCGCCGAGGGCTGAGGGGTCACCACAAGCATGCCTTGACCGATTTTCAAAGCTGCTTCGATACCAATGTTGAATCCTTCGCGATGTTCAGGATTCGATCTATCGATTGGTAAATTGAACTGCAAAACGACTGCGTCGATATCATGTTTAACCGTCCCATCGAGATCTGGTATCTCCGAGAACGACTGAAGCACTCCATCGATTCGAGCACGATTGAGTCCGGCCCGCTGAAGCGTTGTGAAAAGGACTTTATGAGCCCCTTTCTGCCCCTTGATGATCGGAGCAAGCATCAGGTAGGTACCTGCCGGTAGGGCTTCGATCAACTCCACCATCTGCTCGGGAGACTGGCGACTGATTGGAATTCCGCAAGTTGGGCAGAAGGCAGTACCGCAACGAGCAAAGAACACACGTAAGAAGTCATTGAGTTCCGTGATCGTACCGACAGTCGAGCGAGGATTGAACCCGGTCGATTTCTGACTGATCGAAATGGCCGGCGCAAGCCCGGAGAGATAATCCACATCAGGCTTGGGCATCTGCCCGACGAACTGCCTTGCGTAATTCGACAAGCTTTCGAGATATCGTCGCTGTCCTTCAGCGAAAAGGGTATCGAAAGCTAACGAGCTTTTGCCGCTACCGCTGACCCCTGTAAAGCAGATCAATTGGTTGCGTGGCAATTCGAGATTGATGTCGCGCAGATTGTGCTCGCGGGCTCCGCGAACAACGATCGGCAGGGAAGCTAATTCGCTGGGACTCGGGGCATTCGAAGGCTCCGTCGAGGACGACTTCGGCGTACGTTTCTTGATCACGTTCGTTCACCTTTACTGCGAATCCCGAAGCCAAGCAGAGCCCCTCCATCCAAGCAGAACAGTTCTCTCAGAAAGACATTGAATGAAGGGTCAACTTTGATTCAACGACCTTTAACTTGAAAGACCCTTTTCTTAAAAGGGCCTTCTCTCAAAAGGTCTACATTTTAGTGGATACCAGCAGAGGCCAAGTAACGTTCAGCATCGAGTGCAGCCATGCAACCTGTGCCAGCCGAAGTGATAGCTTGTCGGTAGTAGTCATCTGCAACGTCCCCAGCGGCAAACACACCTTCGACACTGGTGATGGTTCGGTATGGTTTCTGCCAAGCGATGTAACCGTTCTCGTGGGTTTCGACTTGGCCACCGAGGAACTTGGTATTAGGAGTATGGCCGATTGCCAAGAACATCCCAGTGGCTTCCAAATCGGTGGTTTGGTTCGTTTCGACATTGCGAATCCGAACACCGGTCACACCGATGCGTGGGTCGACGTCATCACCCAAGACTTCATCGACTACCGAAAACTTGACCAGCTCGATTTTCGGATTCGAAAACGCTCGCTCTTGCATGATCTTGCTTGCGCGCATCTCACCGCGACGCAGCAGCATGTAGACCTTCGATGCATACTTAGTCAAGTAACTAGCTTCTTCAACTGCCGAGTCACCACCGCCGACGACCACGAGTTGTTTGTTTCGAAAACGAGGAAGAGCACCATCGCAAACAGCGCAAGCGCTGACACCACGGTTGCGAAACTTCTCTTCGCTAGGAAGTCCCAAATAGTTTGCGCTCGCACCGGTGGCGATGATCACCGTATGGGCTTGGATCGAACCGTTTTCACTCGAGTTCAAGACAAAAGGTCGTTTCGAGAAATCGACGCTGACGATGTCGTCGGTAATCACTCGCGTTCCGAAATTCGTCGCTTGCTGACGCATCAATTCCATCAACTCCGGACCAGTCACCGCGTGCGCGTGCTCTTCGACTGGCGGAAACATATACTGACGCGATGGATCGATCGCCGAGTCGAGGAATTCCTTGAGCTTGCCCGATGGAAACCCAGCGTAGTTCTCGACTTCGGTGGTTTGTGCAAGCTGCCCCATCGGGAACCGGCCCATGATCCGGTTTTCTTCGGTCATCGCCCCTTCAAATAACAACGGACGCAAATTGGCTCGTGCGGCATAAATTGCGGCCGACCAACCCGCCGGTCCACTTCCGATAATCACGCAATTCTCGACCCCATTGCTACCATGGGACTTGGTCGTGGTATCACTCATGCTTCGCTAGTTTCTGATTCTTAAAAGGAACAGGTCAAGACCGGGTCGGTTCCTCGTTCGATAAGGAAATGACCTTCTACGAAAGAAAGGGTTTTATCATAGATCGCAGCGGACTTCTAGGAGATAGACTATAGGAACATCTAGCCCAAGCTAACCACCTTTTTTCGCCGATAATTCCTACAATCCATTACCCGGTGCGTCTCCAAACTTCCGTGCACCTCCAAACTTCTGTGTGACTTCAAACTTTCCGTAACTACCAAACTGGAATCTTTCACATGCTAGCAACAACATCTGACAATCGCGGCCGTCGCAATTTCCTAGTCTCTTCCCTTGGTTTTGGCTCGGCAGCCTTGATCCTCTCGCGGTCCCAGCGGGCTTTGGGGTTCGTACAAGCGAACGATCGGCCGAGGGTAGCAGCTATTGGGACGGGAAGTCGCTGGTGTCAAAAAGCCACGGGAATCAACGGGCCTTGGGGCTCAGCCCCGGACTTTCGCAAGTACGGTGACTACGTCGCGGTCTGCGATGCGGATCGAAGTCGCCGGGAGCGATCCGTTGGGATCGTCAAAGAGTGGACGGGTATCGAACCGTCGAGCCATCACGATTATCGAGCTATTCTCGACGATCCGAAGATCGACATGGTCCACATCTCCACCCCGGATCACTGGCACGCAAAAATGGCGATCGAAGCGATGTTGGCCGGGAAAGACGTGTACTGTGAAAAACCCATGACACTGACGATTCCCGAAGGAAGAGCGATGTGCTCCGTAGCCAAGAAAACAGGACGGATCGTTCAAATAGGTACGCAGCAAAGAAGCGAGAAACAGTTCATTCAAGCCATCGCATTGCTTCATGGCGGCAGGATCGGCAAGCTCCTAAAAGCGACTTGCCATATCGGCGGGGCACCGACAAGCCCAGAGATTCCGATCGCGACACCACCGCAAGAACTCGATTGGGATCTGTGGCAAGGACCGGTTAAGGCTGCTCCATTTCGATTCCTCGCCGGAGATAATGGAGAGACGAAGAGCTGGTCGCGATGCCATTACGAATTCCGCTGGTGGTACGAATATTCAGGTGGCAAGTTGACCGATTGGGGTGCGCACCATGTCGATATTGCAACGTGGGGCCTTCGCAAAACCGAAACCGGCCCGGTCCAAATTATCCCAGAGATGATCAAACACCCGGTTGAATTCAAGGATGGCTATCCAGTCGACCCATCCCGTTACAATACAGCAACGGAGTTTCTAATCCGAGCAAAATTCGAGGACGATGTCGAGATTGAGATTCGGCACGACGGAGATAACGGAATTCTCTTCGAAGGGACCGAAGGCCGCCTTTTCGTCAATCGAGGACGTATCAGTGGCAAGCCCGTGGAGGATCTAAAGTCCAACCCACTTCCCGAAGGTGCCCTGCAAGCGGCTTATAAGAACCGGCCTTTGACAGACCACTTCAGGAACTTTTTTGAAGCCGCTCGAGATCGTGTCGAACCGATTTCCGATGTCCACAGCCACCACCGAGCACTCTCGACCTGCCACCTCGCCGGAATTGCAGCGAGACTGAATCGCAAGCTTCAGTGGGATCCCGCCTCAGAACGCATTGTCGGGGACTCGCAAGCAGACCAAATGCTCGCACGCGAAGCTCGCCGTGGATTCGAAATTCAAATGTAAAGCTTCCGCAAAGTAGCGGCAGCAAGGATAAACCAGCTAGCGCGTAAGCCAACTAGCCTGCGCGAAAGCCAATCGAGCAGTGTCTGGGATATTCGGGTGGTGCCAGGGACCATCGGGCAGTGCCCAATTGGAATCCTGCCCAAGAAGAATATAAGAATATTCCAGAGCGTTTTCTGAATTCGATTGTATTGCTTGGGCGTTGGGCTTTGGTTTCACTTCCGATTGGACCATAATTGGCCGATACTAATGGGCCGATAATTCGAACGATACAAGTCTCCTACCAATACTTCCGTTCCTACCTTCCTTTCCTCCCTCCCTGACGAGTTTTATTTATGACCCTCCTGAATAACCACCAAAGTCCATCTGACAACCGAGCTTCTGCAGCACTGCGTGCACGACGCGAATTTCTGATCCGCTCGGCAGCCGCTTGCGCCGCCGGCTCAAGCTTGCTGAACCTCTCTTCCCAAAGCCTCTGGGCGATGCGTCCAGAAGAGACCGCAAGACAGACCGCACAAGGATTCTTGGCGAGCCTCTCAGCTGAGCAACGCAGCTTGGCACAGATCGATTACAACGATGGCAAACGCTCCGCTTGGCATTTCATTCCGATGGAATCCCGCAAAGGCTTACCGCTTCGCGATATGAACGACCAGCAACGAACCGCCGCGATGGGTCTGATGGCTTCGCTGCTGAGCGAATCAGGTTTTCGCCGAGCGGTTGACATCATGGCATATGAAGCGATCCTTTTGGAGCTTGAAGGCCCCGCGCAAGCCAAGCGTAGAGACTACCGCAAGTTCTATTTCTCGATCTATGGAAATCCCGAGCCAAACGCACCTTGGGGCGTAAGTATCGAAGGCCACCACTTGTCGGTGAACATGACCTATGAAGGAGATCGCATCGTCGATTCGACTCCTCAATTCTTTGGAGTCAATCCAGCAAAACTGCTGCGTGACTTCGAAACTCCAGACCCACTGAAGTCCGGCGATAAAAAGAAGTACACCGCAGGCACCCGCTTGCTCCTCCCAGAAGAGCAAGCTGCTTACGAGCTGTTAGGATCCCTCTCTAAGGACCAGCAAGCCAAAGCGATCTTCCTAAGCGATTGCCCTGAGGATATCCAATGGCCAGGGGAGCCACAGCCTAAAGTCGCGGCAGCCGTTGGGATCGTCTCAAGCGAACTTAATGCGGATCAGCAAAAGAAACTTCGAGCGATTCTCGACGCTTATTTCTCGACCATGCCAAAAGTTGTAGCGCAAGATCGCCTGAAGCTCATCGAGCAAAACAATGGTGGAAAAATCCATTTCGGATGGGCAGGTGGAACCGATCCTAAAGAACAACACTTCATACGGATCCAAGGCCCGACCTTTATCGCCGAACTGTGCAATTTCCAAACGGATCCGCAAGGCACGACCGCAAACCATATCCATTCGGTTTGGCGCGATCTGACCGGCGATTTCAATCTGTCCATCTAAGCGAACGAATTCGTTGTATCGATGACCACATTATTCCTACCTGAACTTCGAGAAATGCTCGCAGAGGATCGTACCGACGAACTCCGCGAGTTCTGTACTGCGCTGCACCCCGCGCGTACAGCGGAGTTCATGGAAGGTCTCGATGTGGAGGAGACTTGGCGCGTCCTTCAACACGCTCAGCCAACCTTACAAGCTGAAATCTTTCAGTACTTTGATTGGGATCGCCAAGTCGAGATTTTGGCTACCCAAGACGAGAAACAAGTTGCCGTGCTCGTCACGCAACTCCCCGCCGACGATGCGGTGGATCTTTTAAGAAAACTACCGGAGTCCCGAGTGGACTCCGTTCTCGCACTTGTTCCCGCACCCGACCGACGCGACATACGTCGCTTGCAAACCTTCCCCGAAGGAACGGCCGGGGCACTAATGACCACCGAGGTCGCTTGCCTCGCCGAAACACTTACGGTTCGCCAAGCGCTCGAAGCCCTCAGTCGGCAAGCCGAACGGCTTGAGACCATCTATTACATTTACGTCGTCGACGATACTAATCACTTGCGAGGTGTCGTCAGCGGTCGGATTTTGATCTCGGCAATTGGCCGACCCGACACCAAGCTTGCCGACTTGATGAAACGCGACGTGGTTTGCGTCAAAGTCCACGACGATCAAGAATCCGTCGCTCAGAAGGTGGCTTTCTACAACATCCTCGCCGTACCGGTTGTCGATGAGCACAACCATATGATGGGGATCATCACCCACGACGACGTGATCGACGTCGTGCGCGAAGAAGCCGCCGAAGACGTACAGCGGATCGTCGCCGTCGAACCATTGAACGATTCGTATATCCGCACGCCGATCCTTACCCTTTCCTGGAAACGCGGATTCTGGTTGCTGATCCTTTTTTTCGCCGCCCTCTCAACTGCCTTCGCGTTGCAGCTTTATCAAGACTGGCTCAACACCTACGGCTGGCTCGTACTGTTCATCCCATTGGTCATCAGCAGCGGAGGAAACTCCGGAAGCCAATCTTCAACTCTGATCATCTCCGCCCTCGCAACCAAAGATATCGAATTGAGCGACTGGTGGATCATCGTTCGCCGTGAAATCATCATGGGCTTGATTCTCGGAGGAATCATGGGAACCATGGGCTACCTCTGCGCATTGATCCTTGCACCAACCCCTTTTGTCGCTCTAGTTATCCCTTTAACTATTCTCTGTGTCGTCCTGTGCGGCACATGCATGGGCAGCATGCTACCCCTTCTATTCAAACGCATGGGGCTTGATCCGGCCATGATGAGCAACCAGTTCGTCGCAGGCCTAAGCGACCTGCTTGGCATCCTCATCTACGTCAACGTCGCCCTGCTGTTCCTCCGTTAAGCTTCGCGTTGTTGCCCAAACCGGTTGTTTAGCATTCAGCGTTAAACATTCGACCTGATTCATTTGGCGTGAATGATTCAGCTTCCATGCATCAACAAGCTCCGATAGACTCAATTCGATGAGAACTCAGCAGCTACCTCTTCGCATGTGCTTGGTCGACCTAAAGCAACGGACTTTTGGTTCGTATGGGCATTTCCTCAACCATCGCCAAGCTCAGTTATGCCGTTCGCAGACACTTCTCTACGACACACGAAATCTTGATTCGGATATTGCCAAGACCCGGCGGATCGAAGCGGTCGATTTAAGCGATGACGCTATCTACTTGCTTTACGATACTTCAAGCGATAGTCCGCACGGCCCTGGGGTCGCGGCTGCGGTATGCCATCCACTTCGCTCCACAGCGTTGTTTATCCATGGACTCTTCAGTTGCAACGAAACGAACCCTTATTCGATGACGCGGCGATTCGGCGGACTGCTCGATATCGATAAGACACAGTTGATCGATAAGACACAGTTGCCAACAGTACTTTCCTCTGAATCCTCTCCGAAGCCCTCGTCCGCATCCTTGCCTGTAACACCCTCGTCTTCGAATACAGCGACCTCCAAGGTTAGGGCGTTAGAAAATCGATCGCTCGACACGCATGTCCCTTGGGGAACTCTGCGTGGAGGCACCCACGCTCATAGCTTTTCTCCCGATGGACGATGGGTCAGCTTTACTTACAACGATGCGGTTTGCGCAAGTCGAGATCCTCAACTGGACCGCCGCACCGTGGGCGTCGCATTGCTCAACCCCACAGCAGTGTCCAAGTCCTTACTCCACAAATCGGACGACACCCCAAATGCTACGGAGACATTGCATGAAGAGTGGTCGCAAGGGGCGGGATGGGCAACGCTTGTGCTCGACCCAGTCGATCCGATTTCCGCTCGTGAAGAGTGCTGGGTTCCAAACACATCGTCGATCGATTTACCTCCTCGACTGGCGTTTATCGGTCGATTGCCACCGACCTCTACGCATCCGAGCATCGACGAAGTGTTCTTGGCAGAACTTCCAGTTGATGCTTGGGATTGGCCGAAGCAATTGCTTGGTTTTACTCCAACAGATCCGCTCTCGGGCAGGTTGCAACCACCTTCAGGAATCACCATTCGGCAGTTAACCTACAGTGACCGAGTGTCTACCGAATTGCTTCACCCAGAACGAGGTATGCGAGGGGTCCAAGGCCCAAGACACTGGCTGACTGCTTCTACATGTGGACTGTGGATCTACTCCCTTTTTCGAGATTCGTCGAATTGCGTCCGAGCCGTGCGGATAAGCACCCTCAGCGGCGAAGTTCACCCCATAAGCCCGGCGGGGATGTCCGTCACCCGTCCCCCCGCAATCGACTCTTCTGGTCGCTGGATGAGCCTCATCCTCGACGATGCGTTGCACTTGATCGACCTGCAATCGCTACAAGTTGTTGCCGTGCATGGATGGCCATCCCAAGATGCACAATGCCCGTGGGACGAACTCATCGGTCCGGTTCAATTCCTGTGTGCTGACTCACCGAGCACACCTTCGCTGGAAATCTTCTGGAATGCGAGGCCTAAAGGATCTCCTTGGCTACAGATCTGGACAGCGCGCCTACAATGAGTGCATGAGCCAACGCAGAAAAGACATCGGCGGAATTATCCACGTCTATCAAAAGTACAATCCAACGGAATTTCCTAGTCCGCTGGCGGAACCGCCTCCAGACCTGGTCTCCGGGGCCTTCGAACACGCCTTGGCCTACGGCAGTTACCGTGAATTGACAGAGGAAGAACTTGCGAGAGCCATTGAGCTCGATCCAAGCCAAATTGCGGGGCTTGGACCAAGCCTAGATCATCTTCGGATGATGCTCGAAGAGCGAAAACGGAAGATACTTGAGACTTACCAAGTCGATGGGCTCGACAAGAAAGCCAGCGATCGCTTCGAGAAGATCGCGAAAAGGACCCGGCCACCTGCAAAATTCCAAGGCCTTTTCGATCGTGCGGTTCGGCAATCTCAGATTTATCTACTTGAACAACTCTGGTACCAAGCCGATCGAGGTGATCAAGACTTCGCGCAGTCGGTTTTGAAGACCATGGAAGCCCTTTCGGATCGCTATCAGATCGACGATTTGCTTAGCAAATATGCATTTACAGGGCGTCAGAAGGTCGATATCCCGACCGCTATCGAGCTGAAAAAAGAACTGGAGGAAATCGACGAGCTATTGAAACAGCTCGAAGAAGCCGCCAAGACTGCGCAGATAGGGCTGATCGACATGGAAGCCTTGTCGAAGTTCGCTCCTCCAGGGGATCTGAACGCACTCGATGAAATTCGCGAGCAAATTCGCAACGTCGTGCGAGAACTTGCAGAGCGACAAGGGCTTGATCGAAGCGAATCCGGGGCGTTCCGGTTGACACCGAAGGCATACAAAACGTTTCAAGCGAAATTGCTCGAACGGATCTTTTCCGATTTGCAAGCTTCGCGGTCCGGTCGGCACGGTGGCCGAATCGATGGCGAGGGAAGCGTAGAGCTTCCGTCAACGAAACAATACGAGTTTGGGGATTCGATCGCCAACATGGATGTCGTTCAAAGCGTTACGAACGCAATGCTCCGGCGACCTGACGAACGCCCTGTTCGACTTCGATCCGATGACATCGAAGTATTTCGCACCAGAAACAGTCCAAAATGCGCCACGGTAGTCGTCATGGACATGAGTGGCTCGATGCGTCACGACGGTCAGTATATGAACGTCAAGCGGATGGCATTGGCACTTCAAGGGCTCATCAACAGTGAATACCCAGGGGATTTCTTGAGATTCATTGAGATGTATTCTTTTGCCAAGCTACGGGCACCTGGAGAAATCATCGATGTGATGCCCAAACCGGTGACGATCCACAATCCGGTCGTGCGATTAAAGGCCGACATGAGCGATGAGCGTATTGGCGAATCGGACGTTCCCCCACACTTTACCAACATCCAGCACGCACTGAAACTTGCTCGGCAAAACTTGGCTACCGTCGATACACCTAACAAGCAGATCGTGTTGATTACCGACGGGCTTCCCACAGCCCACTTCGAAGACTCCATGCTTTTCTTGCTATATCCACCCGATCCGCGTACAGAGCAACAAACGATGCGAGAAGCGATGCTGTGCGGGCAAGCCGGAATCACTATCAACCTGTTCTTGGTACCGAGTTGGTCACAATCCGAAGAAGATATTCGCTTTGCGCATCGGATGGCAGAACAAACCAAGGGCCGCGTCTTTTTCACCAGCGGCAACAACCTCGACCGTTTCGTTCTCTGGGACTACGTCCATCGCAAGCGGGAAATCATAGGGTAAAACCCCATAGTAAACCGCCTTTGTAAACCTTGGTTTACACCAGGTGTAATTCTTTAAATTTCCCCAAAGAAAAAATTTGCAATTGGGGGTCGGCACCCCTACACTGCGATTTCTCTGTGTGCTCAGCGTCGCCTGACATTGAGCTTTGCATAGCGGAAACCTCTGCTAAGCAGATCGAACCAGGCGATTTTTTCAGTCGGCGCAAAAAAATACACGGAGCCACAGAATTCGTCTCGGGACAAGTCCCAAGGACAAACTCTCTCTCTGTGTGCTCCGTGTTGCGCCCTGGAAGACGTCAAACGATGACGCCTTCCATAGAGTAAATAGCTTTTCGCCCCCGCAACTGACACTTTCTAGTCAGGAATTCTGCGATATTTCCCGAAATTCTTTCCCGCCAGTGAAAAACCAACGCGCGGACGTTGGAAACACAGAGCCACAGAGGACACGGAGAGCAGGTGGGAAAGATACAGGTGAGCTGAATGCGTCACCCATGACCGAGCGATAATAGATAACCAGGACTGAAAACCTTCGGCCCGATTTCCAAAAAACTCTGTGTCTCTGTGCCTCTGTGTTTCAAAAACCAACGCGCGGACGTTGGAAACACAGAGCCACAGAGGACACGGAGAGCAGGTGGGAAAGATACAGGTGAGCTGAATGCGTCACCCATGACCGAGCGATAATAGATAACCAGGACTGAAAACCTTCGGCCCGATTTCCGAAAGACTCTGTGTCTCTGTGCCTTTGTGTTTCAAAACAAAACGCGCGGACGTTGGAAACACAGAGCCACAGAGGACACGGAGAGCAGGTGGGAAAGATACAGGTGAGCTGAATGCGTCACCCATGACCGAGCGATAATAGATAACCAGGACTGAAAACCTTCGGCCCGATTTCCAAAAGACTCTGTGGCTCTGAGCCTCTGTGTTTCAAATTTTCCGATCGGCGCAAAAAAATACACGGAGCCACAGAATTCGTCTCGGGACAAGTCCCAAGGACAAACTCTCTCTCTGTGTGCTCCGTGTTGCGCCCTGGAGAACGTCATACGATGACGCCCTCCGAAGGAACAATATCCTTTTGCACCTCCTGCTGAGACTTCCTAGTCAGGAATTCCGCGATATTTCTCAAAAAGTTTTTCTTTCGTTGAAAAACGAACGTTTTTGAAGGTACCTACTCAGGTTTCAAAACGTGCGATTCAACGAAAAAACCGCTGAGATCCTCGAAGGACACCCAGCGGCTCAAGATTTATTTCTATTTCTTAATCCCGGGTTAGGGATTAGAGGAACTTCGCCAAGCGAGCGCACAAGTCAGCGGTTCGGCAGCTGTAACCCCATTCGTTGTCGTACCACGATACGACCTTGACCAACTTACCTTTGTCTCCGAGGACTTGGGTGAAGTCGGCAGCGAAGATGCTGCTGTGTGGATCATCGATGATATCGCTCGAAACGATCGGGTCTTCGGTGTAGCACAAAACACCCTTCAATGGACCGTTGGCCGCTGCCTTCATGGCTGCGTTGATGTCCGCTACGGTCGCTTCTTTCTTGAGATTCGCGGTCAAGTCGACCACGGAGCCGGTAGCAACTGGAACTCGCATCGCGATCCCGGTGAGCTTCCCCTTGAGTTCAGGGATAACCAATCCGACGGCCGAAGCTGCACCGGTGGTCGTTGGGATGATGTTCAAGGCAGCAGCACGTGCGCGATAAGCATCGGCGTGTGGCTGATCTTGAACCTTCTGATCGTTGGTGTACGCGTGAACGGTGGTCATCAAACCGCTCTCGATACCGAAGGTGTCGTTGAGAACTTTGGCGATAGGTGCCAAGCAGTTGGTGGTGCAAGATGCGTTCGAAATGCACTTGAGGTCAGCGGTGAGCTTGTCATCGTTAACACCCAAAACGCAAGTCAAATCCGCACCGTCTTTGGCAGGAGCACTGAGGACAACTCGCTTGCAACCAGCGGTCAAGTGAGAATCGTAACCTGGCTTGCCATCCTTCGCTCGCCCAGTGAAAAAACCGGTGCTTTCGATGACGATGTCGACTTTGTGTTCAGCCCAAGGCATCTTCGAAGGATCCTTTTCGGCCAATGCCAAGATCTTCTTGCCGTTGACGATCAGGTGCTTATCGTCGTATCCGACTTCTCCGTTGTAGCGACCGTGAACCGAGTCGTACTTGAGCAAAGTCGCAAGCATTTGGTTATCGGTCAAGTCATTGACGGCAACAACCTCGAACTCGTTGGAGCGGGCCATCAAATTACGGAAAGTCAGTCGACCGATACGTCCAAAACCATTGATCGCAATTCGAATAGCCACAAAAATTCTCCGCCGTTAAACCTAAGAGACTCGAAATAACTTCACTGTAGAATTACAGCTGCAAAACCAAATTCACAAAATCAAAGCCCCGGTTCGGATAACCGCAGGCCCCCTTCGGATCGCATTGGCTCGCCGAAAGAGATTGTGAATATACATGCCGTACCAACTTGCTTCAATGACTTCCGCCTCAAGGAATAACGGCACCTTGAACGGCTCCAAGCATCTCGCAGGATAGAAACCCACCCAAGGGAAACAAACTGAACTTTCGAGCCATCTTAAAGGCGGTTTGTTTAACGAAGATCGAGTACTCGGCGTGCTTTCCCCTCGGGACGCGGCAAACTTCCCTCAGGAACGTCTCGAACCTCGATGCGAAGCTGCAACTGGCTAAGAAGTCGCTTTCCGAGAGCTTCGGCTGAACTTGCGCGATCCTCAATCTCCAACAGCAACTCGTCGAGAGCTCCGGATTTGCTCAGCACCAACCGATACTCGCCGATCGAAGGAAACTCCCTGAGTATCGCTTCGATGCTCGATGGGAAAATATTCACCCCTCGGACGACAATCATGCCATCGGCGCGGCCGAGCACTCCATGTTCAAGTCTCACGAAGTTGGTTCCCCAAGATGCCCGCTGAGATTCACTTTGAGCCCACATTGGCCGAACGATATCACCCGTTCGATAACGGATTACCGGAGTATCAAGTCGACCGAGGCTGGTGAGCACCAACTCTCGCGCTCCTTGCATACCAAAGCTGCTCGAATTCTCCGATGGGCTTTGTAAGCCATGAACTGCCGGTGAGCTTGGGCCTGCCGTTATCTGAATATCGGGTTGCTCGATCGGCAAGAATTCGGCGATGAATTCATTCTCGATAATGTGAAGCGCCGTGCCATCGCGGGAACCGAATCCCCAAGGTCCGATTTCGGTAGCTCCGGCATGATCCATCACTACCGCTCCGTAGAGTTCCGAGATCGACTGCCGAATACTTGGGATGCTTCCTCCCGGCTCACCGGCTACGAATACGCATCGAATCGAGGAGTGATGAAGATCCTTGCCGGCTTTTCGTGCAGCTTGACCGAGATGGATCGCGTAGCTTGGCGTGCTGAACAGAACAGTCGGCTCGGCACTGCGGATCAGTTCAATCCTCGCTTCGGTCGACATACCACCAGAAGGAATGACCATGCATTTGCGTCGCAAACACGCATCGTGAGCGCTCCAGAAACCGATGAATGGCCCGAAGGAGAAAGCCATCAGGACTCGGTCTTGGTTCGAAATTTCACAAGCGTCGAGCACGTATTGCCAAGTCTCGATCCACCATTGCCAATCCCGTTCGGAGTCAAGGATGACCATTGGGCGTCCCCGAGTACCGCTTGTCCGATGGTATCTTCGATAATACTCAACCGGATACGAATGGTGGTTCGCAATACCGGATGGTCCATCATGGATCCAATCCGATTTGTGCATCAGTGGCAATTCGCTCATCGCTTCGAGGGAATCGAGTTGCAGCGAATCGGTGCGATATCGCTCGCGATAAAAAGCATTATTGCGAAGAACTTCCTTCAGCAGTTGATTCAATCGCGATAGCTGATAACTCCTAAGTTCCTCGCGACTTGGATTTGGATTGCGATCAGATGGCAATGTGCTCATGTCGGGTTATTACTCCCTTCGAATCCGTTTGGAAAATTCCGGATCGTTCGCAAAGGCGATTGCCAAGTCGTTGATCTTCGCCGCACTGCGAGCAGCTTCAAAGGGCCCTTGGATCTGAAGCAGCCCGAGTTCATAGGCAAGGCGATCGGAGTGGCCGGGTAGTAAGACTCGCCAGTCGTGTGGAATTCTTCCAGGCCGCAGCTTGTTGACATGTTGCACAAGGTTCGTCGTACAGTTGTTCGTCAGGGTGTCGTAATACTCCGGTTCACGTTGTAGTTTATTTACCCGAGCGAGCATGTCGACAAGTAAATCTTGGACTTGCTGCGGTTCAGCACGACCACGGTACAAATGCACATCGACTTGACGCACTTTGGTTCGCAGCAAAATCATATCCCGTTCATCGCCGACGATGTACATAAGCGGAAATCGTCGCGTACTACCTGCAACTGCCGAGTAGTCTTGGTCTTGACCAAGCCGAGCTTCGACACTCACGACGAAATGCCTACCGTCAGCAAGCCCGAAGCTGAGCATGGTGTGCGCAAGCAACTCAGTTTCTTTGAATGGAACGACAATAAAGTCAACGGTTCGGACCGAGTCGAGTCGGAAACGCAAGTCGTAGTGCCGCACATCGTAGTCCGATTCCGTGCGGTAATTGCAATTGCGAACATTGCGGATGACAATCTCTTCCCCTTGGAATTCCACAAAGGGCATCAGCAACATGTCCGCTCGCCAGCGTTGCATCGCAAGAGCTTCGGGGGCAGGTTGACTGCGTCCCGATTTAAGGTATCCGACTACACCGTTCTCGTTGATCCCACGCATCAGCGGTGACGAACATCCACTGATCAGCAAAAGACAACCGAGCAAACAACAAACCGGTACCGCTCGCAAGGGACTATCGAGTTGCCGAAGAACCGGAGAAATCATAGTTGGTGCTCCGCCCAACACTGCCTGGACGATAGACTCCCCCCGAACTTGCAGGAGGTACCGATGGGGTACCTACCGGCTGCGTGCTTGGACCACCATAAGCAGGAGGAAGTGTTTGAGCGGCTGGCAATTGCTGTGTACCCCACGAAGGGTTGCTCGCTGGCTGGCCCATGTTAGAAGCTTGGCCGAAATTCGGTGCAGCTCCGTTTGGAACCGCACTGTTGTATGGGGCAGCACCGTTAGTTGGTACGGCACCGTTATTCGGTACGCCACCGTTCACTGGATAATTACCAGCTGGCGGCATTCCTAACGGCATGGGTGCTCCGCCTGGTGCTTGCATCCCGCTTGGTGGTAACCCCATGGATGGCATGTTAGCGGGTGGGAAGCCTGCGGGTGAGAGACCTGCTGGTGGCAAGCCAGCCGGTGGCAAACCTGCTGGTGCTCCGTAAGGCTTTGCATTCATGCCCGGAGGCATCGGTGCTCCCCCATAAGTTGGGTTAGCAGAACCATAAGTTGGGTTAGCAGAACCGTAGGGAGCAGCAGGGCTACCGTTTGGAGCTTGCATGGCCCCTGGATTCATCCCAGGAGTGCTTGGGTAACCACCGGCACTGTAACCGGTAGGTGATGGATTTGAATTGAAGGATACGGTTGATGCACCGTTAGAATTCGTATTGCCGTAAGGATTACCGGATGGCATCGCGGCTGGACCAGCAGGGGGCATCAAGCCGTTAGGGCTACTTGCAAGACCTCCGTTCACAGAGCGTCCCGGCGCGGTGTTGTAGACACCGGTGGAATAGCCATTGTTGCTCGCCGCAACCCCTGCACCAGGCACCCCATAAGGACTTGGGCCTGCTGCCGAACCAGCTACGCCATTAGGCATCGCCCCGTTAGGCATCGCTGCATTGGGCATCGATCCGTTAGGCATCGAAGTTCTCGCCATCGAGCCACCGGACATCTGAGCGCCTCCGGGCATTTGAGCACCACCGGGCATTTGAACGTTTGGTACCGGGCTTGGTGTGTTTCGTGTTGCTGGGCTTATCGGTCCGGAACCACTCGGGGAGCCTGCCGATGATTGGTTGCTGGCTAACATCGCCGGAGTAGTGCTGACCCCTGATCCGCTTGGGGTCGACGAAGCAGCGGTTGAGGAAGGAAGCGCATGACTTGGCTTGGTTCCCGTCAACGTGCTCTCCGAAGGTTTTCTCGACCACGAGAACATGTTCGAGCCTGGCATTTTCCAACCCGATGAGCAACCGACTTGCGAACAAGTCGCGACAGCGAGCAACAAACCGACTCGGATCCATGATGGAAATCGACTGAGCATAGCGATCAACCTCGGTAAGTGGGCCCCGGGGGGCGATTGAGTCAAAAGGGGGCTATCTTTGAAACGTAAGACTCCGGCGGATGCTCCGCAGGGAATGGTATCGGCAACTCAGGGCCTCGCAGTCCACGCAATCGGTAAATATTGCCAAGACCGCCTAGTCCTAACCGCGCATCGATGCCAAACTATTTCTTTACTCACCGGGATTTAGCAAATCCTCAGGTCAAGCGTCAACCGAGCTTTCATAATTCCAACATGGAATCAGTCCGCTGAGATCGATGGTCTCGCAAAAACGCAAACCCCTTACTTTCCATTGCTGAACCGAATGAATTAGAGCCAAATCGTATGCTGCTAACGGAACATGAAATCACTCTTCGCGTCCATTACCACGAAGTCGATGGTCAAGGTCGCGTTCATAATTCTCAATACTTGAACTACTTTGAGCGAGGTCGCGTCGAGATGCTACGGGCTTCGTCTATCTCTTACCGCGAGATCGAAAATGCTGGGATTATGCTTGTCGTGCGTCGAGCCGAACTGCAATTCCACTCCCCTGCTCTCTTCGATGATGTTCTTGTGTTGCGAACGCGATTGACCTACTGCCACGGAGCTCGAATCGAACATCAGTATCAACTCTTTCGCCCGAATGATCTCGACGAAAATGGGGCCCCAAAAGAAACATTGCTGGTCTCTGGTGTGACCGAAATCGGTTGCATCGACAGCAAAGGTCGCGCGCGGCGATTGCCCGCTGAACTTCAACTAAACATGCGTGGGAACACCTAAAAGCCCCAAACAAAATCGACCAAAGATGAACGCTTCAAACAAAAACAACTCTTGGCTCGCCCCCATCGAAATCTGGCTCGCAAAACAATCTTCGCAAGTACCATTAAGGTTCCTTGCACCTCAGGCAACGGCCATCGCACGAAGCGAGTTGAAGGATCTAGTAAAACAGCATCCGGAGATTCGAGGGTCGTTTCTCGAAGCCCTTTTATGGTTGAGAATCGGTTGCATGGAACCGGCTCATAGTTTGGTCCAAGACTCCACCGAGGGACTCGGCGCATACATCCACGGTTTCTTACATCGGATGGAAGGGGACCACTGGAATGCAAACTACTGGTTCCGACGGATTCGCGACCCGAAACTACTTCAAAACATCGCCGCAAATCTCACCGAAGGTGGACTCTTCGCAGCAGATTTGACCGATGCCTGCGAGAAAGCTGCGAACGCCACTGATGCTACTGTCAAAAAGTCTTCGGAAATTCAATCGCTTGAAAATCAAATCACGGACGAATGGCTAGCAATGTTCAAGATCGCACTCGCATCGACTTGACCTTGACCCAAGCGAACGAGAATTCCTAAACTCGCCAGCATCGATATTTCCCGTGTCGATATTTCGCGCAAAAACGAAAGGAATCTGTATGCGAGTGACAAGATGGACTCTGGCCCTGTTGGTTGCTTCCCAATGCGTTGCGGGAACTCCCGCTGTTTTATTTGGGCAAGACCAAGTAGGTAGAGGGCCAGCGGTAGGTGGATCGCCTCAAGCGGGCGCTGCCAAACCTGGGGTAACAGCAAAACTTACAGCGACCCCGACATCATCGCGCAGCATTACGGATAAACCGACTGCTAACAACGCAAACCTCGGGGCTGCCGGTCAAGGTGCATCGACTCCGTCCGGACCAGCTTTGGTTGCAATCGTCAACGGCCAACAGATCACTCTCCAAGACTTAGCCAACCAATGCGTGATGCACCATGGGGAAGAAGTCCTCGAGAACATGGTCAACCGCTACCTGATCCTTCAAGCTTGCCAAGAGCGAAAGATCGAGATCACCCAAAAAGATGTCGATGACGAAATCGCACGCATCGCCTCAAAGTTCAACTTGAGCGTCGCGATGTACTTGAAGCTCCTCGAAAACGAACGCAATATTCTTCCGGAATACTACGCTTCAGATATCGTATGGCCAATGCTTGCTCTGCGCGCTTTGAGCAAAGAGATGTTGCAAGTCTCTCCGCAAGAAATCGATCGAGCATTCCAAAGTGAATTTGGTCCCAAAGTCCAAGTCCGGATGATCGCTTGCAAGGACTTGACCAAGATTCAGCCGTTGCATCAACAAGCCACCGACAACCCCGATCTGTTTAAAACACTTGCACGAGATCACTCCGAAGATCCTGCGAGCGCGAGCGTTGAAGGCTTGTTGCCTCCGATCCGCCGAGGCGGTGGAGACGACATTGTCGAACAAGTCGCTTTTGGATTGCAACCGGGTCAAGTCTCGAAGATCTTCCAAGTCGGCGATATCAACGTCGTTCTGCAATGTGTGCGACACTTGCCGCCAGCCAATCCGCCAGCAGCCCAGCTAGCCGAGATTCAAACGCGTATCAAGGCGGAGTTGGAAGAAGAGAAACTGCGTGGATCGGCTGAGACGATTTACACGGAGTTGCGCAATCGTTCGCAAATCATCTCTGTTCTTGGCAAACCCGAATTGCAACAGCAGTACCCTGGAATTGCAGCGGTAATCAACGGCCAGAATGTGACGATGGCTGTTCTCGAACAAGAATGCGTCAAGCGTTTTGGCATCAAGTTGCTCGAAGGTGAGATCAACCGAAAGCTTGTCGAAGACGCATTGAACAAGTCCGGCAAAGCGGTCAGTCAAGCAGACGTTGATGAAGAAATCCGTTCGACCGCCGCTTACTACGGTTATCTCCAAGCGGACGGTTCAGCAGATATTCAGCGTTGGATAGCGGATGTTCTGCGCGACCAAGGCAAGAGCGTAGAAATTTATATCCGCGATGCGGTCTGGCCGACGGTAGCACTCAAGAAACTGTGTGCAGACCAAGTTCAAATCACCGAGGACGATGTTCAACGGCAATTCGAAGCCAACTTCGGCCAGCGCGCTGAAGTTCTTGCTGTCGTCTTTAGCAATCAGCGCACAGCGCAAGAAGTTTGGGAAATGGCCCGCAACAAAAACACCGAACAGTTCTTCGGTGAACTCGCGAACCAATACTCCGTCGAACCGAGCTCACGTGCGAATTTTGGCAAAGTACCACCTCTTCGCAAACACGGCGGGCAAGCCAATCTTGAGAAAGCAGCTTTCGCTCTAAAGCCGGGTGAAATGTCTGGCATCATCGAAATCGGTGGACAATACGTCATCCTTCGCTGCCAAGGTTTTACGCAACCGGTCGTTCAAGACATCAATGCGGTTCGCGAAGACTTGGTTAAAGATGTCCATGAGAAGAAACTCAGCAAGGAAATGGATGCGACCATGGCCAAACTTTTCGCTGATGCTCAGATCACCAATATCTTGAACCCAAAGAAGAGTCGAATAGGAAACGCTGAAACCCAAGCGTCTTTGGACGAACTAAAGAAGTCGCAAGTCAATCGATAGACCTGCGAATCAATCTATCCATTCGTGCATCACTTCACCAATTTCATTGAGCGTTCTCACAAGCCAATCAAATCAGCTCTCTCGATTTAGAGGGCTGAGGCTGCGAGTGGCTTGTTTGAACCGACACCAACGAAGCTGGGTTGAAAGTTTCAGCGTTGCCAATGTTGCAAATGTCGACGAAGAATCGGGGATCCCGACATAGAATTCCTCGCGAGCGTCGACTCGCGATCGATATTTCCATTGTCGCACGACGAGTACCAAGCTTTCCCCTACTTCGTCGAATGGACCTTCAACCCATCGAACGATGGCGACAAGAACTCAAAGCCTCGGGAAAGCGGATCGGGTGGGCTGCCATTCTCGCCTATGCCTACGGCTCGGTCTGCCGCGAAATCCCCGAACTTCGCGATGTCTATGTCGCAAGACCCTTTCCGTATATGTACAGGCATCCCGAACCGATCGCATCGATAACCATGCATCGGCCCACCTCGCCCGAATCCCCGCACCTTGGTCGTTTAGTCTGGGGGCGATTCGTCTGCTCTGAATCTACGAACCTGCAAACCTATCAAGACCAACTCGATGCATGGAATTCAATGCCCATCGAGCAAATCTACCCGGATGCTCTGCGGCTAGAACGCAGACTAACCCCTATCCGACGCTTGCAATGGTACCTGCTGATGCGTTGGACCGGACGCAAGCGAGCCAAGCACTTGGGCACTTTCAGTATTTCAAGCTTAGGTCACCTCGGTGCTCTAAATAGCTACCACCCTTTGGTCGCCACCACGAGTCTAGCCATGGGGCCGGTCTCCAAAAACGAACTTACCGAAATTGTCTTGCTTTGCGATCACCGCGTCATCGACGGGGTTCTAGCCGCAAAAGCCTTGGAAATGCTGGAGAAGCGACTCGGAGAAATACCGAAAATTTTAGCAAAGAACGAACACTTTCCTTGAGTAACTCCACTAGACGCCAAGAGTTTTTATTAATACTATTCCCTGGCCCCTGCTTTGTTGCCTTTCCGTAACCCATCGGATGCCCAACTAGCGTTCACGCTCGAAATACTATGCCGAAATCAACCCACCCTGCGCCCCTGGGACGCTCTGCGCTTGCGCTCGTCCTACTAATTTCCTTGTTCTTAGCTTTCACCGGATGTGAAAACAACCGGCGAGAATATCTACTAGCACTTGAGAATAACGATCGATGTATCGAACAAGCTCACGTTGTTAGAAGAGACTTGCTCAATAACTTAAAGCTCGGAAATTTCGCCGGAACTGAGTCCGCTTCGAAGCTACAAATCAGCCTTCAAGAGAAGCTGTCTGTAGCGATGTATTCTTTAGATCGCTACCGTCCGCGCAACCCGGATCCGGTCGCTTTTGAAAAATACAGCCGCTTGGTCGCAGATCTTGAAGCTCAACGAGACGAACTCCAGAAAGCCTTCGATAACGCCTACGCGGCAGCCCAAGTCGAAGAAGGTATCGAACTGTCGAAGAAACTTCGGACCATCGAACTGCAACTTGCCGACGCTAGCGAAAAGCTTAAACAAGCAAAATCGCTGGATCATCCTTCGACCGCTTCAACTGGATCACGATCGAAGTAACCTTCCTTGCGCGGACTTTGGGAACACGGAGCCACAGAGTCCACAGAGAACCGATTGTAAGCTCACGAACAAGTGCATTCCTCCGTGCCTTTGTGCCTCTGTGTTTCAAAAAAGAGTCACAGACCGAGCAGCCGTCCTCTGTGTCTCTGTGCCTCTGTGTTTCAAAAAAAGCAACTAAACCGCTTCTGGATGCTTGTCAGGATGCAGATAAATAAATGACTTACCGAGCCTCCCGCCGTAATTACCGGCCGAGATTCGGACCAGTCCCTCTACCCCCAACGCAGCTTCGATCGCCAAATACGTCGCTTGAGCGACCGCATTCAAGTTCGCTCCGTTGATGATGATCTCCATGATCGATCGCACACCCTCGGGTACCCGGGATCGATCCCCAAGCTTCTCACGCAAAGTAGGGCAGTATTCGGCGTAAGTGCTCGCAATCAAGAACTTGTAGCTACTACCCGCTTTGCTTGCACTTGCAGCAACTCCGCCTGGGAACGTCGTGATGACTCCCGGTGCAAGATCCGCTGCATGCCCGGCTCGCTCCGCCGCTTCAATCGCCGCTTCTTCGCTCGTAGCCAAAAACCATAGGTTCCCACCCATGATTCCGTCGGCATAACCAAAGCGACGACTCAGGAAGAACTCTCCTCCGAGCGTGGGAATCGTCCAACCCTTCTCCCCGTTCATCTCGCTTCGAAACTGGTGACCGTCACCGAAGTAAGCGATTTTACGACCAAGCTTGAAATAGGGATCCGAGTCTAGTGCATTGAATAAGCGAGTCGTCGGGCAGGTGAGCACATTCTGAGAAAGTCTCGCTAAGAGAACCTTTTCTAAATGCTCGACACGATCTTTGCGAAACCGCGGGACGTGAAATTGCAAATACGCGCCAATCCGCCCGTCCGGAGTCTCTTGCCCAGGACTCTTACCATCGACAATCCCTTCGATGCCAGCTTCGCAATCGCACAGAATTGTACTGCTTGCATGCCCCGTGGCTTTTTGACAAGCGGCCAAAAGCCACTTCTCGTCACGTGCGGTTACCAGTACCCGGCTGTAGAGACTGCGAAAAGCTTCTGCGTACGTGTCTTCGACCAAGGCTTGCCATTGCGGGCTCGTCCATGGCTCCGCGATTGATGGGTTCGTCGTCGTTTGCATGGATTGCCTTTCAAACTACTTGCGGCCACGACCAGCGTAAACCGCCGACTCGGTGACTACCTTGTCCATATAGATGTCATGAACATCCATTGGGATCTCTTCAAACATCTGGCATTCGAAAGCCAGCGCGACCAGCGGCGTGCTGGGTTTCGCGTGCTCGAGAAGCTTGTCGTAGTAGCCCTTGCCGTGCCCAGTACGACCACCTTGGCGATCGAATGCAACTCCCGGAACCATGATCAGATCAAGGTCTTCAGGTTGCAATTTCTTCGCTGCTACATCGCGCAACTCAGCCTTGGGCTCAAGGATGCGGTACATACCGAGTTCCAACTCATCCATGGCTTCGAGCCAAAACAACTCAAGCTCCCCGTCCACGCAGTAAGGAACGACAATCCGTTTGCCGCTCTTCAAAGCTTCCGGCAACGCTTGCCGCGTTCGGACTTCGTCCCGAACATCGACATAGAACATGACGGTCGATGCGGCTGCATATTCGGGCAAACTCAGAAACCGAGCAAGAATCGCATCGGAAACCCCATCTTTATCCTCTTGGGTTCGGCGGTTATCGTGCGCCTGCTTGCGGATCGCACCCTTCTTCTCGGCAACTTCGCTCAGCGGCGCACCCGCACCGCCAATCGCCCCATCAGGACTGCTTTTCGACAAAGACGAACAAGTTTTCGCATCCGAACCGCATGGTTCATTCATATCGGGGTCTCATTGAAAAAATGTACAAGTCAAACCGGATGCTCGTATGTTACCGGCAGTCCCCGTTCTTGTCACGGATACAAGGACCATCGGCACTGAGTTCTATGATTATTGGGCGTTCCATGATATTGAGCCCAACGGCACCGGGCTC